>Ga0316626_10000683_pt1 | contig 13843 bp, 13 predicted proteins | sample OWC_Aug_T1_C1_D5_FD_207656 | JGI IMG/M metagenome (GOLD analysis project Ga0316626, IMG submission 207656) | Wetland soil microbial communities from Old Woman Creek delta, Ohio, United States - OWC_Aug_T1_C1_D5_A | ecosystem: Environmental > Terrestrial > Soil > Wetlands | place: USA: Ohio...
ATCTCGAAGGCGCTTACTTGTACAAGGCCCAGCTCGATGGCGCCTCGCTGGCCGGCGCGCACGTCCTGACGGCGGTGGGACTGTCGCGGGAGCAGCGGGAGCAACTCGGCCGCGTCAGGGACGACACCGAAGCCGGCGGAGAGTGCGAGCCTCGGGTGCCCCCCGAAAGCAGTGGAATCCGTGCGGCGACCGGACCGGCTGACCGGGTGACCGATTTGCGGGGTGCGTAGCCCTCCCGGGAGCTCGGCCGATTCCTTCGGAGGCGAAGCCCTTCCTTGCCTCCAAAAACGCGCTTGTTCGGGCCAGACTCCTCGGTTACCGTCTTGCCCTTGATGGCCGATGCTGCCAGCACCGCCGATGAGCGGAATGTGATCACTCTCACGGCGATCGCCGGTTTCAGCGCGCGCTTTTTCGAGGTCATGTATCCAACCCTCGCGGTCAGCATGGCGTGGGATTTGCGCCTTCCGATCGAGCAGGTACTCGGCTGGAGCTTCTTTGGCTACCTGCTGCTCGGGCTCGGTGTGATCCCCGCAAGTTTCCTCGCCGATCGCGTTGGTCTCCGACGCGCCCTGGTGGTGGCGATGGCGGGCGCGGGCGTGTCCGCATTGGCAGCGGCTGAAGCGAGCCCCGGAACGGGAATCGCCGCTTGTCTCGGAGCGATCGGCCTGTTCGGCAGCATTTGCCATCCCGCCGGAATGCCTCTCATCTCGCAGGCGGCCACCGTGCCGGTACGGGCATTGAAGATCAGCGGCATCTCCGGCAACCTCGCGGTGGCGGTGACGCCGGCCCTGATCGCCGTGCTGTGCAGCCAGTTTGGCTGGCAGACCGCCTGGGCCATTGTTGGATTCGTGATGTGCGCCGTCGCGGCGCTGTGCCCGTTTCTGTCCGTCGAAGATGGTCCGGAGGACCCGCCGATTGCCACGGAAACCGCTGAGTCTGCTGCGGATGTCGAGGGGTCGGTCCCACTGCTTCTGTTCGGACTGCTCTGCACGACGGCGATGCTGGCGGGGATCAGTTACCGCGCAAACCTGCTGGTGCAACCGGCCTATTTCGCCGAGCGCGTTCCCACCGTGGGATTCGGAATCGCGACCTCGCTCGTGCTCGCGTGTGGTGTCCTCGGGCAGTATGGCGGCGCGGCTCTCACCGGCCGATACGAGCTGCGCTGGCTGTACTGGGGCGCTCACGCCATCGGTCTGCCAGCCCTCCTCGCCATGGCGACCATGGCAGGGTTGCCCATGATTGCCGCGGCGATCCTGTTCACCGTCTCGAGCTTCGCGGTACAGCCGATCGAGCAGAGCCTGTTTGCCCGCTTCACGCCGGGACGCTGGCGAAAAGCGAGTGGCCGTATCCAGTTCCTGTTGCATTTCGCAGTCGGTTCCGTGGCCGTCGCTCTGCTCGCCTGTGGACAGGCGGGCGGCGATCTGCGAGTCGTCCTTTTCTATCTGGCGGGCGCGGTCACGGTCGTGCTGGCAGTGATGAGCATCTTTGTTGCATGCAGTGGAAGTCGGACAATTCGAAAGGCGCGCACACGATGGGCGATGAATGGCGGACCGCGGGGCGCCTGACACTCGTTCGCCATGGCGAGACGACCGGGCAGTCCAGCGTCCGCTACTACGGCGCGACCGACGTCCCCCTGAATGACGTCGGTCGGGCGCAGATGCACCAGGTGCGCGCGGCGCTGGCGGGAGAGCGGTTTGACGCCGCATTCAGCAGCCGGATGCGGCGCGCGGTTGAAGGCGCCGCGATCGTGGCCGCGGGACAGGTCGCTGTGACCCAACTGGCTGCGTTCGACGAGATCAACTTCGGTCGCTGGGAAGGATGGACACGGGAGGAGATCGCCACTCGCGACGCGGAGAACTTTCGCCGCTGGCAGGAGGAGGGCGAGTCGTTCCGCTACCCCGACGGCGATACGCGGCATGGCTTCCGCGAGCGCGTGCGCGCCGGGCTCCTGGACGTTCTCACCTCCACGCCGCCGGGCAACTGGCTCATGGTGCTCCACAAGGGCGTGATCGCGGTGGTCCTCACGGAGCTCTTGCACCTCGACCCGACCAAGCGAGCGCAGCTGGCCATCGACCTGGCATCGATTCACACCGTGGCGGGGGAGAACGGACAGTGGCACGCCCAGGTCTTGAACCGCGTCGATCATCTCTCCGACTCTTCCTGCGCTCCCTCTTCCCCTGGGAGTGTCGATTCTCTCCGGCTCAGCTCTGCTGAGATCACGATGTCCTCTCCCGCATCACCTGCGGGAGAGGGACCGAAAGGGCCTTCGCTTCAGCCAAATGCGGCTGAACCGGGAAGATCGACCCTGTCCCCTGGGAGAGGTTAGGGCGAAGGCTACCAGCACGATGACACGCAATCTCCTGTCAACGCGATTCACGTCCGCGACGGCCCGGCTGTGGTCCGCGAAGAACGGGCCGTCTGACCTGATCGAGCTCTCGCCCATCAAGGAGGTGGAGCTGCGCGCCAGCCGGATTCCTGGGGTGGTTTCGCTGGCGCAGGGAATACCGAGCTTCGACACGCCGGAGCCAATCAAGCGGTTTGTGCAGCAGAAGATCGCCGAGGGCGCCTGTGCAAAGTATTCGGTCACGCCCGGGCTGCCGCAGTTGCGCGAGGCGATCGCCGAGGCCTTGCGCCAGGAAGGGATGCCGTACGATCCCGACCAGGAAATCATCGTCACCGCCGGTTCGATCGAGGCGATCGCGGCGACGTTGCTGGCCAGCATCGAACCGGGCGATGAGGTGCTGGTGGTTTCCCCCACGTACGCGTCGTACCTGCCGGCCATTCGCATTGCCGGTGGCATCCCCCGTTTCGTTCCGCTCGACGAGGACGCGAACTTCGACCTCGATCCGGAGGCCATTGCGGCGGCGACGGGACGACGGACGCGGGCACTGCTGCTGTGCAACCCGAACAATCCGACCGGCACCGTCTTCTCCCGCAGCCAGACGCAGCGCATGCTCGAGGTCGCGGAGCGACACAACCTCCTCGTCGTCGCCGATGAGGTGTACAAGGACTTCGTGTACGGCGAGCCCGGCGTTCACAGCGCCGCGCTCGAGTCGTCCGCCAGGCACCGGGTGATTCGCGTGTGTTCGTTCTCCAAGGCGTACGCCATGACCGGCTGGCGCGTCGGCTTCCTCCACGGCGCCGCGGCGCGCGTCGCGGAAATTCTCAAGGTGCACGACGCGCTGGTCACCTGCGCCCCCGTGGTGTCGCAGTACGCCGCGCTGGCGGCGCTGGAGCTTGCCGGCGACGCGATCGCCGAGTTCCGCGCCGAGTACCGCCGCCGCCGCGATCACGTGATCCAGCGTCTCGACGCCCTGCCGCACGTGTTCGATTACCAGAAGCCGAACGCGTCGTATTTCGTTTTCCCGCGCGTCAAGGACACGGTACCCCACGCGCGGGACTCGCGGCGGCTCACCAGCGAGATCCTGGAGCAGGCCCGAGTGGCGCTGGTGCCCGGCGTTGCCTTCGGTCCGACCGGCGAGGCACACCTGCGCATCTGCTATGCCCGCCCGGCCGAGGACATCGACCGCGCCTTCGATCGCCTCGAGGATTTCTTCGCCGGCCGCTCGCCCCGGGTGGCCGTGACCACACCCGCGGCGGCCGCGCGAGAGCGACCCGCCTGGTATCGGCTGCGAGGCCTGGGCATGGCCCTCCTCCGTCATCTGGCGAGAACGTCGCTTCGCCGGCGGCGGCCGCGCGTCGTGGCCATCACCGGCAGTCAGGGCAAGACGGTCATGAAACGGATGTTGCACGAGATCCTCGGCACGCGGTTCCGGGTACGTGCCAACCCGCTCTCGCACAACACCGAGATTGGCCTGCCGCTGGCGATCCTCGGGTGCGACCTCGATACCAGCAGCCTGGCGGCGGTGATTGGCGGGTTTCTCCGCGCGCTGCGGGCCGCGTACTTCGCCAACGATCCGACCGAGGTGCTGATCCTCGAGCTCGGCATCCGCCAGCCCGGCGACATGCGTGCCCATCTCGAGGTCGTCCGTCCAGACATCGCGATTGTCACGCCGCTGATTCCGAGCCTGAGCGACGACCACGCCAGGCTTGCCGTGCTGCGGCAGGAAGTGGCGACGTTGTGCGGCGCGCCTCACGCTTCCGGCCGGCACGCCGTGTTGCTGTGCGGCGACGATCCGGCGCTGGCTGAGCTGGCCCGCGACGTGCCGGAGGCGATCCTCTTCACCAAATCGGAAGTGGTTCAGGAGGAGGGGCGCTGGGTGTTCGGCGCGGACGGTGCGCGGCTGATGACGACCACCGACCTCGTCGGAACCAGCAGCGTCTACGCCTTCGCGGTCGCCGTGCGTGTCGCGCGGTGGCTTGCGGTCGATGAGGCCACGATTCACGGGCACTTCAATCGGTAGAGCGTTTGCTAGCTGAGAAAACCCTATGCCCAGGCTGAGCCTCATCGACAGCTTGATCCTCCTCACCCTGCTGACCCTGTTGCTGTTCGCGAGCCGCCATGACTTTCCCCGCTACGGGGACTGTCGATTCTCTCCACGTCGACGTAGCCGCGGCCCTTGTGGCCGCCCGTCGCGCTCGTTGGGAGCGGGGACAAGCCCCGCGACTACGCTGACGCGAATGACGGCCTTGAGGTTGCCGACGGCCGCTCGATATCTCAACCGAGCATTTGTCGATAGTCCCTGCGAGCGGAGGTCAGTGTCGCCGCCGAGCAACCGCAATGGCGCCCAAGGCTGATGGTCCGTCCTGAATCGCGCCGACCGACGCGCCAACGGGGCGCCGGCGACCACCTCGTGCACGGCTTCGCGTCGCCGGCACGAATCGAGGCGCAGGGTCCCATCACTCTCGTGCGTGGCAAGGGGGTTTACGTCTGGGATGCCGAGGGCCGGAGGTACCTCGACGGGCTGGCGTCGTTGTGGAACGTGGCGGTCGGACATGGTCGGGCCGAGATTGCCCGCGCCATTGCGAGGCAGACCCGGCAGCTCAGCTACGCGCCGACGCTGCTCGGTTTCTCTTCCGAACCGGCGCAACGCCTCGCCGCCCGCATCGCCGGCATGGCCCCGAAAGGTCTCTCCCGCGTGCTGTTCACGAGCGGCGGGTCGGAGGCAAACGAGACGGTCATCCGCCTGGTGCGCCTGCACTGGCGCCTGCGCCAGCGGCCGGAGAAGATCAAGATCGTCGCCTTGAACCGTGCCTACCACGGCTCGTCGATGGGCGCGGCGAGCCTGACCGGCCTGCCCTACTTCCACCAGTACTATGAACCGCTGCTGCCGGGCGTGGTGCGGATGGCGCGTCCGTACTGTTATCGCTGCGAGCTGGGCTGCCGCTATCCCGAGTGCGCGCTGGCGTGCGCCGACGAGCTCGAACGCATCGTCCAGCGCGAGGGTGCCGACACCATCGGTGCGTTCATCGCCGAACCGGTCCAGGGCGTCGGCGGTGTGATCGTGCCGCCCGAGGGGTATTTCGAACGCATCCGGGCCATCTGCGACCGGTACGAAATCTTGCTCGTGGTCGACGAGGTCATTACCGGGTTCGGCCGGTTGGGCACGCGTTTCGGGATCGAGAAGTGGCACGCGGTGCCGGACATGATCGTCTTCGCCAAGGGCGTCACCAGCGGCTACCTGCCGTTGGGTGGCGTGATCCTCAGCGAGGCAATCCACCAGACGCTGGTCGACGCAGGGCCGGACTTCGCCCTGCATCATGGCTTCACCTACTCCGGACACCCGGTAGTGTGCGCCGCCGCGCTCGCGAACCTCGACATCATCGAGCGCGAGCGGCTCATCGGGCGCGCGCGGCGACTGGCGCCCTACTTTGCCCGCCGGCTCAACGCGCTCGGCCGCCACCCGATCGTCGGCGAAGTGCGCACCACGGGGCTGATGGGCGCCATCGAGCTGGTGCGTGATCGCGAGACCAAGGAGCCGTTCCCGGCGAGCCTGAACATCCCTGGCCGCATCCGCAGCGCGGCCATGGCCCGCGGCGTCATCGTGCGCGCCAGCGCCGACACCGTCGTCGTCTGCCCGCCGCTGATCATCCAGCGCCAGGAGATCGATCGGCTCGCCGCCACGCTGGACGCCGCCATCGCGGAAGTGAGCGGGGCGTTGGGAGCGGAAGGTGCAACGCCAACGCCGACGGGACAATCGCAAGCGGACACAAGGTGTCCGACCTGACTGATGGAGGAAGACGGTATTGCGGATGCCTTACAACGAGCATAGAGTAAGGCACGAGATGAACGGAGGATATAGATGGATTTGGCGTACGTGACCAGCAAGGGGCAACTCGTGGTGCCGGCACGCCTGCGTCGCAAGTACGGCATCAAGGCGGGGACGAGAGTGCGATTCGTCGAACGCGATTCGGAAATCATTCTGCAGCCCCTCACCCGCCAGTACATCCGCAGCGTCTGTGGTCTGCTCGCGGAGGCGGGCCCGGCGACCCCGGACCTATTGAAGGAGCGCGCGCGCGACCGCCAGCGAGAGGAGGCACGCGGTGCCAGGTCCCGTGCTCGATAGTTTTGCGTTGCTGGTATTTCTGTTCAAAGAGAAGGGGCACCAAAAAATCATCGACGTGTTCGACCAGGCCGCGGAGAGCGACCAAGCCGCGCTCATCGCTGCGCCCAACTGGGCTGAGGTGCGGTATATCGTGCAGCGCAAAGTCGGCATGGAGAAGTGGACTGAGGTTCGCTCGACCGTTCTCGCGCTTCCCTTGGAGATCGTCGCCGCAGATCAGGCGCTGGCAGAAGCGGCCGGGGCCTTGAAGGCGGCGAAGAAGATGTCGCTCGCCGACTGTTTTGCGGCGGCGCTGGCGCAGCAGAAGCAGGCAGCGGTGTACACCGGTGACCCCGAGTTCAAGGCGGTCGCGAAGGAAGTCAAAGTCATATGGCTGTGACGGCCGAGGGCCAAGGTTTGAATTGGGCTAATACTCGATTTTGATCGATTAATCTTTGTGCTCTTGACAACACCCACACAAGCCCCGGCATAATGCATCAGGATGATTTGCCTGTCCCCCAAAGAGGGGCAGGGGGGTACATGCTGTTGAAGAGGGAAAAGTACGGTCACCGAACACAGCCACGCTCGGCCGAGCTGGCTTGGGTTCAGTACTCCGGGCGGCCTCCTCCAGCGTGACCAGGCTTGTGTTTTTGAATCCATGTGTGGATCGAATCGGTAAATTTGACAGCAAAAGAGGAGGAGAAAGATGAACTGGAAACTAGCACTAGGCGCTTGCGCGCTCGGATTGGCCGCCTGGGTCTTGGCGCCGTCGTCAGCGTCTGCCGCAGAAAACGACTACCTGTGCCACCAGGTCAAGGACCTAAAAAACCCGGCAAAGTTCGTACCGCTGTCGGGTCAGAACCGTGTTGATCAAATCGACCAATTCGCCTGTGACGTCAAGAAGCCGTTCCTGCTCTGCAACCCAACGGGTCTTACTCCCCCCGACCCCACTCTGCATTACTGCTGCTACCTGGCAAAGTGTACGCCGAAAAAATTGACCAGCACCTTCCAAATCACCGACCAGTGGGGGACTCTGGGTCTCGGGGCCAAGAAAGCGAAATACATCTGCAACCAGTGCGTGAAGGAGGATACGACGCCATAATTAGCTGGGAGCGCGAAGCGCTCGAGCAAAGGGGAGGAGTCGAGTTGACTCCTCCCCTTTTTGTTTCCCGTAATCACTTCGGCGGACAGGGATGACGTGGGGTGAGCGTCAACGATCCGTCGGCGCCAACCTCGAGGCCTTCGAGGACAACACCTCCGGTGGCCGCCTGCTGCGTGACCTGCTCCTCCAGGACTCTGTCGAGATTGAACCGCGCCCGCTTGTTCTCGGGTTCGAGCGCCAGCGCCTTGCAGTAGTAAGTGATGGCCTCGTCCAGCCGCTCCTCGAGGTGCAGCGCCGTGCCGACGTTCACGTAGACCCTGGCCTTTCCCGGTGACTTGGCGAGCGCGTCGAGCCACAGGGAGAGGGGCGTCCGCCAGACTTCGTTGCGCCGGAAGGTGAGCGTGGCGAGGAGCGCCACCGCCGCCGCACCGAGCAGCAAGGCGGGTCTCCGCTTTCGACGAGCCGCCCACGCGAACGCAGCGCCGGCGGCCAGGGCGATCCCGGGCATAGCCAGGTACATGCGGTGCTCGACCATGACGTCGCTGATCGGAAGAAAGCTCGACTCGACGCTCAGGGCCACGAAGAACCACAGGGCGCTGAACCCGACGACGGGCCAACGCCGGACGGCGTAGAGCCCGAAGCCCAGCAGCCCCGCGAGGAAAACCAGCCCGGCCGCGACGGGTGCCGACAGCCCGGTTGCCAGCGGTACGTCGTGATCGACGTTGAACCCCCACGGCAGCACCACCAGGCGCAGGTACCGCGGAATCACCACGCACTGCGTGAGAAAGTAGTCCACCGGCGCGAGGTGCCCAAAGGGGTCAGCCCGAAAAGCGAGGAGGCGCAGGAGGTTGTTCACTTCCCCGGCCATCGATCCGCCCGGCTCAGTCGTCGGCCGTGGACCTTTGCCGAGAAGCTTCCACGTGAGCGGAATCACCAGAACCAGCGCGAGAAATGGCGCCAGACGCAGGATCCTCCGAGCCGTCACCTCGCCTCCATAGAAAGCCCATTCGGTGAGCAGAATCGCCAGCGGCAGGCTGGCGGTGTTCTCCTTGGAGAAGAATGCCGCGAGTGCCAGCAGCGCCGAACCGACGAACGCGGTGATCGGCCTGCCGGCGCCCAGCCCGAGCTGCGCGTTGCGCGCCTGGACGTACAGCAGGACCGATCCGACGTAGAACATGGCCGCCATGGCCGCCATACGCTGCACGATGTAGGTGACCGCCTGGATCTGAATCGGGTGGCAGGCGAACAGGAAGGCGGCACCGACGGCGAAGGGGAGGGGCCGCTCCGCCAGCCAGCTACCCCGCAGGCGCGGCGTCTGGCACAGCGCGAGGGCCAGACTGTAGACGGCCCAGGTGGCGAGCAGGTGAATGACGAAGTTGACGATGTGGTACCCAAACGGTTCTTCCGCCCCGATGCGGTAGTTCAGCGCGAGCGTCGCGAAGGACAGGATGCGGGCCTGCCCGAAGCGCGCGAACCCGTCAAGCGCGGACACGCGGATCGCTTCGTTTCCGACGATGAAGTTGTAGTCGTCGAACTGGAACGGGCTGCCAAACGACCGCGCGTACGCAAGCAGGGTGATGGCAGAGACTGCGGCAACCCCCCCGTAGCGACGCGCCCGCTCGGTATGCCACAACCCCGGGCGATTCGTCATGTCGGCATATGGTGCCAGCGCGCGGTCCCATCACTGCCAATGCGAAGCGCGAGCCGTGTATCGAGGGCTTCACTCACTTGCTGCGCCCTTCTTCCTGGCCACCTTGGCCTCGATCAACAGTTCGGCGATCTCGTCCTGGCCCCACTGGCTGGCCACTCGCAACGCGGTGTCGCCGTCCTCATCCTTCGCATCGATGTCCGCGCCGTGCGCCAGCAAGACCTTTACGGTCTCGGCGCTCCCCTCTATTGCTGCGAGAATCAATGCGGTCGAGCCCTTCTGGTCGCTTGCATTCACGTCGGCGCCCTTCTCCAGCAGCGCCTCGACGACCGCAGTGTACCCACTGCTCGCGGCGGTGAGCAGTGCGCTGTTGCCATCGGCGCTCTTCGCGCGCACATCGGCTCCCTTGGCGAGCAGCGCCTTTACCGTATCGGCATGACCGGCCGTCGCTGCCAACATCAGCGCCGTCACGCCGTCCTTCCGCGCCGCGTTCACCTCCGCGCCCGCGGCGACGAGCACCTCGACCGTCTGTCGATGCCCACCGCTCGCCGCGGCCATGAGCGCAGTTGATCCGTCCTCGTCGCGTGCATCGACTGCGGCGGGCTTGGCCAGCAGGGCTGCCACGGTGTCGATGTGGCCGTGCAACGCCGCGGCCATCAGAGGCGTCACGCCCTTGCGGTCCGCCGCATTCACGTCTGCGCCCCGGGCCAGCAAAGCTGCCACCGTTGCCGCGTGGCCGTTGCCGGCGGCGCGATACAGCGCGGTGGCACCGATCTCGTCGCGGGCGTTCGCATTGGCGCCCTTGGCCAGCAGCAGCTCGACCATGGCCGTGCGGCCGTCCCACGCCGCGGCCATGAGGGGTGTCCAGCCGCTCTTGCTCGCCACGTTGACGTCGGCGCCCTTGGTGAGCAGCAAATCGACGACCGCCGAGTGGCCCGCGGCGGCCGCACGGTACAACGCGGTGGCGCCCGGCTCGTCCTGCGCGTTGACGTCCGCGCCCTTGGCGACGAGCAGCTCAACGGTGTCCCGGCGCCCGTTACCGGCCGCCAGCATGAGCGCCGTCCCACCCTGCTTGCTCTTCGCGTTCACGTCGACTCCCTGCGCGAGAAGCGAATCGACGGTGGCCGTATCGCCCTTGGATGCCGCCTCGACGAGCTGGGAGGCCTTGGCCGATGGGTCAGAAGCCGCGTACCCCTCGCGAGCGGGCGGCCGGCCGGCGGTCGACGGTTGCTCCTCTGAGCAGCTCGCGAGCGCGACGAGACTGGCGAACACCACCGCGACGGTGCGCGGCAAGCGGCGACCTAAGTAGTCTCGGACATAAGTATGGCAACGTATTCCGCTCGGCCTGAGGCTCTCGAAGGACGAGCGCTCACCCTTCGAGAGCCTCAGGGTGAGCGGGGTCCGATACGTGGCAGTAATTCTGTCTGCAGGTACTGAGCGGAACGGCATGTCAGCAACCGTGTAGGTTATTGTGCCAAGGGCATACAACTACTGACTCACCTGCACCGCCACCTGGACCAACTCCACCTGCGGCGTGAACCGCCGGAACTCCTCCAAGGTGCCGAGCTTGTACTCGCGCTCGTAGCAGATGCGGGTGATGCCCGTGTTGATGAGCACCTTGAAGCAGTGGATGCAGGGCGTGTGGGTGATGTAGATCGCCCCGTCGCGGATGGCCGCGCCGTTCTTTGCGGCCTGAGCGATGGCGTTGATCTCGGCGTGAATGGTGCGAAAGCAGTTCTCCTCCATTTCCCCGTTCGGCGTCTGCGAGCGGTAGATGAGACAACCGACGTCCAGGCAGTGTGGCAGCCCGGCGGGCGCTCCGTTGTAACCGGTGGCGAGGATGTTCTTGTCGCGCACGATCACGGCGCCAACCTTGGCGCGCAGGCAGGTCGACCGCTCCGCCACCTGGCGGGTGATGATCATGAAGTATTCGTCCCAGGATGGGCGGTGCATGGTTAGAGCGGAATGACCAGCCCATGCATCGGGCGAGCGGGCGACGACACCGGCACGCGTTCCCCTTCGAAGATGGGCGACTCGCCGGGCTCGGCGATGGAGATCGGCTCCGGCATGAACGTCACGATCAACATTCCCAGGGTCAGGGCGGCCGCGATCAGACGGCGCCGGTCGAGGCGGGTGACCGGGTCCCAGGTGGGCGGATGGTCCAGCCCGAGGACCAGGAACATGATGGCCCACACAAACCAGCCGGCCCAGCCGCCGAAGCCCAGGACCAAAACGAAGGTCAGAATGCCGCGGGCGATCCAGCGGTGATGGCGGCCAAACACGGCGTAGGCGACGTGCCCGCCGTCGAGCTGTCCCACCGGCAGCAGGTTGAAACAGGTGACGAGCAGACCGAACCACCCCGCCAACGCGATCGGGTGAAGCAGCACGGTGACCTTGTCGGGATTCACCCCGAGCACGAGATGGGTGAGCCAAGAGAAGAGCAGTGAATCACCGAGGATCAGCCCGCCTTCGGCTGGTCCGAGCGGGCGGACCTCGGAGAGTTGCAGCCCAATGATGACGGCTGGAACGGCCACGAGGAAGCCGGCCCACGGTCCCGCCGCGCCGATATCGAAGAGCGCCCTACGATCCTGCGGCAAGCTGCGCATCCGGATGAACGCGCCGAAGGTCCCGAACAGGAAGATCGGCGGTGCCGGAAGGAAAAAGGGAAGCGTGGCGTCGACGCCGTGGGCGCGGGCGAGGAGATAGTGCCCGGACTCGTGGAAGAGCAGAATCGTCATGACCGTGATGGCGAAGGGAAAGCCGGCATAGATCGCCAGCGGATGCGAGAAGATGTCGACGCCCTGGTTGAGGGCGCTCGCCATGGACGCGGTGAGAAACGTGGCGGCGAACAGCACGAGGTTGAGCGCCGGACCGCGCTGGCGCCGCCGCGGAACGGGAACACTCGGCCAGGGCGAGCGCACCGGCTCGGATTCGCGCGGAAACGATGGCCGCAGAACGGGTTCCATGGCGGTCCTTCAGTCGGCAGTCACCGTCACCGGCGTGCCCGTGGTGACGCCGAAACGCTCGGCGGCGTTGCCGTTGCGCACCGCCACCTCCAGCATGCCCCAGCTGCCGATGATGGCGAGAGGTGACCCTTCCGCGACGGCCGCATACGCGGTGACAATCGGGGCGATATACACCCGATCGATGCTAACGGAACCCCTCTGCATTTGAAAGCCAGCAACGGCGCCGGCGGGGACGTTGGTGATCAGATTGCCGAAGCGATCGATGTGGATCACCTCGCCCTCAACACCGTCGGGTGCACAGCGCGGTTCAGGCAGCGTGAGCGACTGCGGCGCCGGCAGCAGCGCGCCCAACTCGCGCGGCGGCACGCCCGCCGCCAGGTGCGCGGCGACGGGAGCGAAAATGTCGCGCCCGTGAAAGGTGCGGCTGACCGGCTGGAGGAAGAACTCGTCGCGCTCCAGCCGGCGGACCTCGAGCAGGCCCAGCGCCGCTGCGGCCGGGTAGAGCAGGCCGTTGTCCGGACCAACCAGCACGCCATGTTCCGTCACCATCGCGATCGGGTGGCGGGTGGAACCCACGCCCGGGTCGACCACGGCCAGGTGGACCGTCCGGTCCGGGAAGAACCCCACGGCGCTGCGCAGGAGAAGGGCGCCGGGAATGATCCCCTGAGGCGGCACCTCGTGCGTCAGGTCTACCAGGCGCGCGGCCGGGCATATCCCGAGCATCACGCCCTTCATGACGCCGACATAGGCGTCGGCGAGGCCGAAATCGGTCAGGAGGCTGATGATCGGGGCGGATGCCATTTCCCCTTCGCTATGCCGCGGCAATGGCATTCGCAAGCCTTTTGGCCGTCACGGCTGCCCTGCCGAGACACGGAATAAGACTGCTTAATCCCTTGCGGGCGAAGCTCAAGTTTTTTTCTTCTTGACGATCCACCGCGGCTTGGTGTTGTATTGGCGGTGTGTCCGGGGGGTTCTGGGCACCAAAAAAGGGGCGAAAAAAACTTTTCTTCTTGCTTTCTCCACGCGCGCTGTGCTTACTTACAGGCATAACGACCAACGCTGGCCTTTTTCCAGGAAAGGGGGAACCATGAAGCTCAGAATCGCACTCGCGGGTCTCGCCATCGCCGTTGTCGGCTGGGTGTTCGCACCCGGTGCGGCACACGCTCAGCTGGATAACTACAAGTGCTACCAGGGCAAAGACCTGAAGAACCCGAAGTTTACGAAAGTACTGGGGGTCAATCTCAAGGACCAGATCAACGGGGTACCGACTGGCCCCGGCGAGAGCGTGGACGTCCAGAAGGTAAAGTACGTCTGCATTCCCGCCAGCATCGACGGGAGCACGATCCAGGATGACAGCGCCTATCTGACCTGCTACCAGATCAAGGCGCCCACGCTGGCGACGCGTCCGAAGGTCGAGGTCAGCACCCAGTTCCAGAAGAGTCAGTTTGAGCTGAAGAAGGGCAAACTGCTCTGCGTACCGGGCAGCCTGACGGAAATTCCCTGAGATTCGCCATCACCAACCGGTAGAGTTTCGTACAGGGGAGGGACCCGAGCGGTCCCTCCCCTTTTTTTATTGGCTCTTCGCCACTTCGAGTGCATAGTTCGGATCGGTGAAGGCCGCCCGTGGCCAAGTGCGACAAGGATGAGCGCGGTTCGAGGCCGCTCGCGGGGCGATGCATGTCGG
>Ga0316626_10000685_pt1 | contig 13827 bp, 16 predicted proteins | sample OWC_Aug_T1_C1_D5_FD_207656 | JGI IMG/M metagenome (GOLD analysis project Ga0316626, IMG submission 207656) | Wetland soil microbial communities from Old Woman Creek delta, Ohio, United States - OWC_Aug_T1_C1_D5_A | ecosystem: Environmental > Terrestrial > Soil > Wetlands | place: USA: Ohio...
CCTGGCGGAAGCCCCGCAGCTTCACCCGCCGCCCCAGCCCGGCGTAGGCGCGGGACACCTCCTGGGCGACGCGCTCGGGGTCGATCTCGATGGTGACCTTCTTCTCGACGGGCGAGACGGTTTCGACCTGGATCTTCATGCTGGTGCTGGGCCTTTCGCTGAAAGGGGGTAGAGGTACGTTCCGGCGCCCGGCCGGTCAAGCGAAATGGGCGGGGAGGGAGTCGAACCCTCACGCCTCGCGGCCCTGGATCCTAAGTCCAGTGCGTCTGCCAGTTCCGCCACCCGCCCGCAGGCGCCCAACCTGACATCGGCCGGCGCCGCCGGTCAAGGCGGACCCGCTCGCGCGGGCCCCTCCCCCCCGCGACGACCCGTGGGATAGACTGCGCCGATGGACGTCCAGCCGCCGGCACCAACCGTCGACCGCAAGCGCGCCCGCGCCGGGAAGATCGCGCAGGGGGTGGCGGTGCTGATGATCGCGATCGGGGCGGTGCTCTCGATGCTGGACGACACCAACGCCTGGTTCCAGAGCTACAGCCCGTCCCACCGCTGGTGGCCGGTGATCGCGGCGGGGGTGATTCTGGTGGACGTCGGGGAGCGCATCGCCACCGGCCGCAGGCCCCGCGCCAGCTGGATCAACTGGCTCCTGGCCGCGGGCCTTCTCGTGGCCTTCGCCCTGCTCTAGGAGCTCCCGTGCAGCCGAGGAACATCGCCGACACCTGGTTCGCGGGCATCTTCTTCGCCGCCGGGGCCTACCTCGTCTACCTGGGGTTCAAGATGGCGGTGCTGCGACGCCCGGTGGAGAACCCCATGTTCGAGATCCGGGGGCGCAAGCTCCTCCTCCTCGGCCTCGCGCTGCTGGCGGTGGGCGCCCTGGCCATGGGCCTGGCCGTCGGCGAGATCCGGAAGATCCGCTAGCGCGCCCCGGGCGGGGCGGCCGCCGCAACGCGGCCCGCCCCGGGGCCGTTTGGATGTAGTACAAGGCCTGCCGTGGAAGGTCGCCACGGCCACGAGCCCGAGGCCCCCTGCGCCCCGGCCTGCCCGGCCTGGTCCGAGGGCGCGCTGCACCTCTTCCACCTGCAGCAGCGCTACGCGGAGATGCTGGAGGCCTGCCGGGCCGCCTCGGCCATCGAGTGCGTCATCGTGGCACCCTCCGTACCCGGGGTGGTGCTGCCCGAGCACCTGTGCGACGAGGCCCTGGTGCGCCTCAACCTGGTGGTCTCACGCGACGCCCCCGAGGTGCTGCTCGACGAATGGGGCATCCGCGCCACCCTCACCTTCCGGGGCCGGCGCTTCGAGTGCGCGGTCCCGTGGCAGTCGGTGCTGGCGGGCATCCTCCGGCGGCCCGAGCGCCCTCGCCCCCGGTTCGGCGTCATCGAGGGCGGCAAGAAGGACTGAGGGAAGGCTCCGAAAAGGGCGACGGGGACCCGGTCGCCCGGGTCCCCGTCGCATTGGTGAGCGCAGAAGGAATCGAACCTTCAACCTATGGATTAAGAGTCCATTGCTCTGCCAGTTGAGCTATGCGCCCTTCGCCTATTTTCCGGGGGCCGCGGATCTACAACGCGCGGATCCGGCTGTCAACGTGCGCGCCCGGAGGGAATCGAACCCCCGACCTGCGGCTTCGAAGGCCGACGCTCTATCCGTCTGAGCTACGGGCGCCCAATCAAAAGTGGGGTGAGCGATGGGGCTCGAACCCATAACCCCCGGATCCACAGTCCAGTGCTCTACCAATTGAGCTACGCTCACCATGCATCTCGGCCGGCCGCCGGCTCCACGCCGGGCTTTCCAGGTGGTGCGCCCGGAGGGAGTCGAACCCCCGACCCGCGGCTTAGAAGGCCGCCGCTCTATCCAACTGAGCTACGGGCGCGAGAATTGATCGACTCCGAGCTCGCGGCGGGACCCGCTGGGCCCCGGCCGTCCGTCCATCTTCCCGTCCTTTCAAAGAGTCGGGGCGGCGGGATTTGGACCCGCGACCTCCTGCGCCCAAGGCAGGCGCGCTACCAGGCTGCGCTACGCCCCGCCGCGAAGGCCTGTAAGTAGCCTTGCTTCCTCGTCCTGTCAAACGTTAGCTGCGGCCTGGCGCAGCAGCGGCAGCATCTTGCGGAAGGCGTCGCCCCGGTGTGACAGGGCGTCCTTCTCGGCGGGCGGCAGCTCGGCCATGGTGCGGGGCCGGTGCCCCTCCCGGTGGATCTCGGCCTCCGGGACGAAGAGCGGGTCGTAGCCGAAGCCTTGCTCCCCGCGCGCTCCCTCGGCGATGCGGCCCCGGCAGCTCCCGGAAACGGCGGCGACCACCCGGCCGTCGGGCGCCGCCAGCGCCAGCACGGCCCGGTACTCGGCTCCGCGGATCTCCGGCGGGACGCCGCGCAGGGCGAGGAGCAGCTTCTGGTTGTTGGCGCGGTCCCTCTCCAGCCCGGAGAGGCCGGGCGCCTCGGGCTCCGACCAGCGGGCCGAGCGGATCCCGGGCATGCCCCACAGCGCATCCACGCACAGGCCGGAGTCGTCGGCCAGCGCGTGCAGGCCGGCGGCGCGGGCGTAGGCGCTGGCCTTCTTCTCCGCGTTGGCCTGGAAGGTGGCGCCGTCCTCCTCCACCTCCGGCAGCGGCCGCCCCAGGTCCGCCGGCGAGACCACTCGCACCGGCATTCCCTCCACCAGGCGGCGCAGCTCCCGCAGCTTGCCCGGGTTGGTGGTGGCGAAGAGCAGGTCGAGCACGGCCCGCCGCCCGCCTCAGCGCAGCGCGGCCAGCTGGTGGTCGCGCAGCAGCGCGATCCCGCGCAGCGCCGCGTCGACCATCCGGTCGAGCTGGTCGCGGCGGAAGACCTTCCCCTCGGCCGTTCCCTGGACCTCCACCAGCTCCAGGTCGCCGGTGGCCACCACGTTCATGTCGACCTCGGCGGTGGAGTCCTCGTCGTAGTCGAGGTCGAGCCGCACCGCCCCGTCGAGCACGCCGACGCTCACCGCCGCCACGTGGCGCTTCACCGGGCGGGTGGAGATGGCGCGGCGGGCGCGCAGCGCCTCCACCGCCCGGGCCAGGGCCACGAAGCCGCCGGTGATGGCCGCGGTGCGAGTGCCCCCGTCCGCCTGCAGCACGTCGCAATCCACCGTGATGGTCCGGGGCCCGAGCTCCCGCAGGTCCACCGCGGCGCGCAGCGACCGGCCGATGAGCCGCTGGATCTCCAGCGTTCGCCCGCCCTGCTTCCCGCGGGCCGCCTCGCGCGGCATGCGCTCGTGGGTGGAGCGCGGCAGCATGCCGTACTCCGCGGTCACCCAGCCGGCGCCGGTGCCGAGGACGTGGGGCGGGACCCGGTCCTCCACCGAGGCCGTGCACAGCACCTGGGTGTCGCCGAAGCGAGCCAGGCAGGAGCCCTCGGCGTGCTTGGAGACCCCGGTCTCGAGGGCGATGGGGCGGAGGGCCTCGTCGCTGCGTCCGTGCGCGCGCATGGGGCACGGATGATAGCGGCCGGGCCGCTCAGCGCAAGCTGGCCTGACGCGCGGAGGCCCGCCAGCGGGTCAGGCCCTCGGCCACCGCCCGGGCGATCCGCTCCTGGTACTGGGGGTTGCGCAGGCGCTTGCCCTCCTCCGGGTGGCTGAGGAAGCCCACCTCGAGCAGCACCGCGGGCATGCGGGCTCCCGCCAGGACGTAGAAGGGGGCCTGCTTCACGCCCCGGTCCTCCGCGTCGCAGCCGCGCACCACGCTCTCGTGGATGGACTGGGCCAGGCGGGAGCTGGCGGCCAGGGAGGCGGTCTGCTCCAGGTCCTCGAGGATGCCGGCCACCGGGTCGCCCGGGTCGAGGTCCGGCTCGCCCGCCAGGCGGTCGGCGTTCTCCCGGGCGGCCACCGCGGTCGCCGATGCGTCGGTGGCGTCGGCGGAGAGGAAGAAGGTCTCCACGCCCCGGCTGCGGGCCCGCTGGGACCGGCTGGGCATGGAGTTCAGGTGGATGGAGACGAAGACGTCGGCCCGCTCGGCGTTGGCGAGCGCGGCGCGCTGTGCCAGCGGGACCGGGGAGTCGCCGGTGCGGGTCAGGATGACGCGCGCGCCCTGGTGCTTGAGCCGGGCCGCCAGGCGGCGCGCGATCTGGAGGGTGACGTCCTTCTCCCTCGCCCCGTCGGCGGAGACCGCCCCCTCCTTGTCGCCGCCGTGGCCCGGGTCGATCACCACCGCGAACGGCTCTCCGGCCGCCGGAGCGGCGGCGAGCGCCAGCGCGAGTGCGAGCCCCGAAAGCACGTGCCGATTCTACCCCGCCACCGCGCTCAGGCCACCTCGAGCGCGGGCGCACCGCCGGCGGCCAGCACCTCGCCGACGTGCGCGGCGGCCACTCCCGCGTCGGCGAGGAGGACGCGGACCGCCTCGAAGCGCCCCGGGGCGACGGCGGCGAGCAGCCCACCGTTGGTCTGGGCGTCGGCGAGCACCAGCTGGAGGGTGGCGTCGACGGCGGGCCCGAAGCGGACGTGCGGGGCCACCCAGGCGAGGTTGGCCTTGCTGCCGCCGGGGAACACGTCCTGCTCGGCCAGCTCCCACATCCCTTCGAGCAGCGGGACCCGCCCGGCGTGGAGCCGGATCGTCACCCGCGACCCCTCGGCCACCTCCCACGCGTGGCCGAGGAGGCCGAACCCGGTGACGTCGGTGAGCGCCGTGACCGCCCCGCTCGCCGCCAGCACCTCGCCCGCCACGCGGTTGAGCTCCGCCATCAACGCGGTCGCCCGCCGGATCAGGTCCGCCGAGGCGATGCCGCGCTTGATGGCGGTGGTGACCACGCCCGAGCCGAGCGGCTTGGTGAGCAGCAGCTGGTCGCCGGGGCGGGCGCCCACGTTCCGCAGCACCCGGTCCGGGTGGACCACTCCGGTCACCGCCAGGCCGTACTTGGGCTCCGGGTCGTCGATGCTGTGGCCGCCCAGGATGGGAGCGCCCGCCGCCTGGGCCGCCTCCGAGCCACCGCGCAGGATCTCGGCGAGGATCTCGATGGGGAGGGTCTTCACCGGGAAGGCCACCAGGTTGAGGGCGAAGAGCGGGCGCGCCCCCATGGCGTAGATGTCGGAGAAGGCGTTGGCGGCGGCGATGCGGCCGAACCAGTAGGGGTCGTCCACCACCGGGGTGAAGAAGTCCACCGTCTCCACCACCGCCTCGGTGGCGGAGAGCTGGTACACGGCGGCGTCGTCGCGGGTCTCGTGCCCCACCAGGGCCCGCGCGTCCTCGACCTTCGGTAGGCGGCGCAGCACCTGCGCCAGATCCGCCGGGCGGATCTTGCAGGCTCAACCCGCGCCGTGGCTGAGCGTGGTGAGCCTCACCCCGACCTTCTCCATGGGGGTCGTTTACCGCCGCCCCGCGGGGCGGGCAAGGGCGAAAGGGCGGGTCAGCCCCCGTTCGCCAGCTTGAGGTAGGTCTCGGCGCTGCGGTTGCCGGGCTGGATCTTGAGGACCGCCTGCCACTGCTCCACGGCCTCCTGCTTGCGGCCGCCGGACAGCAGGCACAGGCCCAGGTTCAGGCGGGCCGGGACGAAGGCGGGGTTCTGGCGGACGATCTGCTCGTACTCGGCGATGGCCTGCGGCCGGTCCCCGGCGTCCCGGTAGGCGGCGGCCAGCTGGGCGCGGATGTCCACGAAGCCCGGCGAGAGCTTGAGGGCGCGCTGGTACTCGGCGATGGCCTCGGCGTAGAGGCCGGCCGAGAGGTACACGTCGCCGACCTCGGCGTACATGTTGCTGAGCTTGCCGCGGACGAAGTGATCGAGCTTCCCCGGCGCGGCCCCCGAGCGCGTCAGCGCCTGGCGGTAGGTCTCCTGCGCCTCGCGGTACTTCCCGGTGTCGTTGTAGGTGACGGCCAGGTTGAGCGCCGCGTCGGTGTACCCCGGGTTGATCCGCAGGGCGGCCTCGAACTCCCGCTGCGCCTTCTGGTACTGGCCCTGGTCGTGGTAGATGACGCCCAGCATGTTGTGGACGTCGGCGAAGGTCGGGTTCTTCGCCACCACCTGCGAGAGGTACGGCTCGGCGCGGGCGTACTCCTTCTTGAGGTAGTAGCCCCGCCCCAGCGCCAGCTGCTGCTTGAGGAGCTCGTCCATCGGCGACCTCCGAGGCGGCGAGTGTACCACCGGCGGGCGGCTCAGAGGCCGCCGGCGATGCGCCAGCTCCCCTGCTCCTCGACCAGGCGATAGCGCGCCCGCAGCCGGCGGGGGGCGGCGCCAGGAGCCTCCAGCTCGTAGTCCTCGCCCGCCTCGGCCCCGTCCCGCTCCACCCGCACCTGCCAGCCGAGGATGCGCAGCCTCCCGGGAGGCCCGCCGCGAAAGTCGCCGGCGAGGCGCTCCAGCAACGCGGCGCGGTCGAGTCCGCCGTCCCGGTACCCCTCCGCCACCAGCGCCCCGCAGGCCGCGGCGTCGCCGGCGGCGAAGGCGTCGGCACGCCGGAACAGGACCCGCAGCACACCGCGCAGCCGCTCGAACTGGTCCCCCTCGGCGCACCAGATCGCGGCGCGGCAGCGCCGGAGGTGGAAACGCTCCCGGCCGAGGTAGGAGACCTCGGCCGACTGGTCGCGCCAGGCGACCCGGCCCTCGGCGTCGAGCACCGCCACCGCCGTGGCCCGGTCCCCCTCGACCGTGGTCACCACCTCGCGGTACCGAACCTGGCTCAGCTCCAGCACCCCGCCGGCGCGGAACCCGTACACGTCGTCGAGCCGCGCCCGGCCCTGGGCGGCCAGCGCCCGCCGGATCTCGGTGTCGGGGCTCTCCAGCGACGCACCCAGGGAGGCCAGCCGGTCGCGGCCCGCCCACAGGGCTGCGACCACGAGCGCGGTGACGGCGATGGGGAAGAGGTAGGGGGCGCCGGACCGGAATCGGCCCCGGGGGCTACCGGAGACCGGCAAGCAGCTTCTCCGCCTGGGGCCGGAGCGGATCGTCGGGGTGCTTGACGATGAGCTGCTGCAGCGCCTGCTGGGCGCGGTAGCGCTCGTTCATCTTGAGATACGCCTCGGCGAGCTGGTAGAGCGCCCGGCTCTCGTAGCGCGACCCCGGGTACTCCTTGAGGAGGTGCTCCATGCGGAAGGCGACGCCCTCCCACCGGTCCCGGTTCCGGTAGAACCCGGCCACGTACCAGTCGCGCTCGACGAACAGCCCCTTCGCCTCCGCCGCCAGCTTCTCGGCCTCCGGGACGTACTTGGACTTGGGGTAGGACTTGAGGAACGCCTCCAGGGCGGTGATGGCGGCGACGACCGGCGTCATGTCGCGCTCGTACACCGGGGGCAGCAGGAAGAAGCCGCTCGGAGCGTCCTTCCAGCGCGAGAGGCCCACCCGGTAGGAGGCGTAGTCCACCTCCTCGTGGTTGGGGTGGAGCTTCACGAACTGCTGGTAGGCCTCGGCCGCCTCCACGAACTTGTCCTGGTCGAACTTGCCGTCGGCCAGCCGCAGCTCGGCGAGCGCCGCGAAGCGCGAGTACGGGTAGCGGGTCCGCACCTGGTCCAGGGTCCGCTGGGCGTCGAGCCAGTCGTGCGACTGGAGCTGCTTGACCCCAGCCTGGTACTCCTCCTCCGCCCCGCGCGGGCCCTTCGGCCCTCCACCGGTGGTGCGGCCGGTGGCGCAGGCGGCGAGGAGCAGGAGGGCCAGGACGGCGCGGCGCATGCGGCCGCGAAAGATAGCCCAGGACTCAGTCGCTGTCGACGTACACCCCGAGCGCGCCGGCCACCGCGCGGCCCGAGAAGCCGCGCCCCAGGAGCCAGCGGGCGAGCCGCGCCCGCTCCCGCTCGTCGAGCGAGCCGGCGGGCTCCCCGCGGAGCCGCCGCCGGACCAGGTCGCGCGCCAGGGCCAACTCGGCCACCTCGCTCCCGGCGCCGCCGGAGGCCTCCCCGAGCGCCTCGGCCACGGCGCGGCGGGCCTCGGCGGCGGGGATGCCCGCCGCCGCCAGGCGGCGCTCGGCCAGGCGCGGCCCGAGCCGGCCCGGGGCGGTCAGGCTGCGGGCCCGGGCGCGGGCGTAGGCGGCGTCGTCGAGGTAGCCGAGCCGGGAGAGCCAGGCCACCGTCTCGTCCGCGACCTCGGCGAGGCCGTCCCGGGCGAGCCGCCGGCGGATCTGGGCCTCGGTGCGGGGGCGGGCGGCGAGGAGCCGCAGCGCCCTCGCCTTGGCCCGGGCGAGAGGGGACTCGGGACGCGGTTCCGCCACGGCCGCCGGATCAGAAGCGCTCGATCTGGAAGTCGTCGTCCGGGCCGGCGGGCTCCGGCTGCGAGGCCTTGGCCTGGGGCCGGGCCGTCATGCGGGCGAGGGGCTGACCGGGCGCAGGCGCCGGACGGGGCGCGGAGGGGGCGGGGGGCGCTGCCGCCGGCTGGGCCGGGCGGGGTCCGGGCGGTATCGACATCCCGGTCTTCTCGAAGTTGTCCCACTTGGTGTCGCTGGTGGCCGAGACGCCGGAGACGCGCAGCGCGAAGTCGTCGGGGTTGGTGGCCTGGCGCAGCGCCTCCTCGTAGGTGATGACGCCGCTCTTGAGCAGCGCCATCAGCGACTGGTCGAAGGTCTGCATCCCGTAGGAGACGTGGCCCTGCGCGATGGCGTCGGGGATCTCCTTGGTCCGGTCCTTGTCCTCGATGAGCTCGCGCACCCGGGCGGTGGCGAGGAGGACCTCGGTGGCCGGGACGCGGCCCTTGCCGTCTGCGCGCGGCACCAGGCGCTGGCTGATGACCGCCTTGAGCACGGTGCCGAGCTGCAGGCGGACCTGCTTCTGCTGGTAGGGCGGGAAGGCGGAGATGATGCGGTTCACCGTCTCGGTGGCGTCGAGGGTGTGGAGGGTGGACATCACCAGGTGGCCGGTCTCGGCGGCCGTGAGCGCGGTCTCGATGGTCTCGAGGTCCCGCATCTCGCCCACCAGGATCACGTCCGGATCCTGGCGCAGCGCGCTCTTGAGCGCCTGCCCGAAGCTCATGGTGTCGACGCCCACCTCGCGCTGGTTCACGATCGAGCGCTTGTCCCGGATGAGGAACTCGATGGGGTCCTCGATGGTCATGATGTGGCAGGTCTCGGAGGCGTTGATGTGGTCGATCATCGCCGCCAGCGTGGTCGACTTGCCCGACCCGGTGGTCCCGGTGACGAGGACCAGACCGCGCTGCTCCCCGGCGATCTTCTCGAGCACCTTGGGGAGCATGAGCTGCTCGATCGTCTGGATCTTGAAGGGGATGACGCGGAGGACGACGCCGAGGGTGCCGCGCTGCTGGAAGACGTTGACGCGGAACCGTCCCAGGCCGGGGACGCCGTAGGCCAGGTCCACCTCGTTGGTCTGCTTGTACTTCTCCTTCTGGTACTCGCTCATGATGCCGAGGGCCATCCGCCCGATCTCCTCGGGGGGCAGGCGCCGGGCGTCCTTGAGCGGCAGCAGCGACCCGTCGACGCGGAACATCGGCGGAAGTCCGGCCTTGAGGTGGATGTCGCTGGCGCCGGACCGGAGCGCGACCTGCAGGATCTCGTTGAGCTCCATGACCGGCCGAGCGTACCATCCGGGTGCGCCCCCATCCATGCCGCGACCCGGTGACGGGCCGCGGCGGTGGTCGCCCCACCCACACGCGGGGCGGCCGTGCCGCCCGACATCGAGCCGGGCGGGAACGGCCCGCCGGGGCCGGGCGGATCGTCCGCGGCTAGCGCTTCGAGAACTGGAAGCGCTTGCGGGCGCCGGGGCGGCCGTACTTCTTGCGCTCGACGGCGCGCGCGTCCCGGGTGACGAAGCCGGCCTTCTTGAGGATGGGCCGGAACTCCGGGTTGAGCTCCATGAGCGCGCGGGTGATGCCGTGGCGGATGGCGCCGGCCTGGCCGGAGAGCCCGCCGCCGTGGGCGTTCACGAAGACGTCGAGCTTGCCCATCTGGTCGACGAGCTTGAGCGGCTCGACCAGGATCATCTTGGAGGTCTCGCGCCCGAAGTACTCGTCCATGGTGCGCCCGTTGATGACGATGTTGCCGGTGCCCGGTGCCAGGCGCACGCGCGCCACCGACTCCTTGCGGCGGCCCGTCGACGGGTTGGGCTGGATGGCCATTCGATCGCTCCTACGCCGAGAGCTTGAGCGCCTCGGGCTTCTGCGCCGCGTGCGGGTGCTTGTCCCCCGCGTAGATCTTGAGCTTCTTCACCATGGCGCGGCCGAGCGCGTTGCGCGGAAGCATGCGCCGAACGGCGTTCGCGAGGATGTCCTCGGGGTGCTGCTTGCGCAGCGTCGCCGGCGGCGTCAGCTTGGCGCCGCCCGGGTGCATGGTGTGGGTGAAGTAGAGCTTGTCCGTCTCCTTCTTGCCGGTGAAGCGGACCTTCTCGGCGTTCACCACCACCACGAAGTCGCCGGTGTCCATCGAGGGCGTGTAGGACGGCTTGTGCTTGCCCTTGAGGATTCCGGCGATCCGGGACGCGGCCCGCCCGACGGTGAGGTCGGTCGCGTCGACGATCCACCACTTGCGCCCCTGCAACGCCTCGGCGCGGGTGCTGCTGTGCGTGCCTTTGCTCATGGAATGCCTGTGATTTCTTCCCGAACGAGAGGCGCGTTCTTAGAGGAAGGAGGCGCCGCTGTCAAGGGAAATGCCGGCGCCGACAGCCTTTTCCCGCCGGCGGCGCCCCGTCAGCCCCGGAGCCCGGCCAGCCCGCGCCGCAGCCCCGCCAGGACCTCCGCCGATCGCGCCGCCGCGTCCTCGCCCGGGTCGCGGGAGGCGTCCCGGACCTCGAAGGCCTCCGGCGGGAGGTCGGAGAGGAAGCGGCTGGGCGTGCGCGGCTCCAGCTTCCCCCGGCGCGCCCGGGAGGCGGCGCGGGTGAGGACCAGCCGCTCGCGGGCCCGGGTGATGCCCACGTAGGCCAGCCGCCGCTCCTCCTCCAGGTCGCGGGCCTCCCCCTGGATGCCGGCGCAGGGGAGCAGGTCCTCCTCGCAGCCCAGCAGGAAGACCACCGGGAACTCCAGCCCCTTGGCGGCGTGGAGGGTCATGAGCGCCACCCCCTCCCCCTCGGCGGGATCCTCCTCCCGGGAGTCGAGCGCCAGGCGCTCCAGGAAGGCGGCCAGCGACGGCCGCCGCTCGCGGGCCTGGTAGGAGTCGAGCGAGCGCAGCAGCCCGTCGATGGCCTCCACCTTCCGGTTCCCGGCCTCGTTCGACTGCACGCTGGCGCGGGCGTGCGCGTAGAGGTCCACCTCGGTCACCAGCGCCCGCGCCGCCTCGGCGACTCGCCCCTCCCGGAAGCCGGAGCGCAGCCGCTCCAGGAGGGCGACGAACGCCTCCATCCGCTCGGCGGCGCCGCGCGGCAGGCCGTCGACGCGGCGGGCGGCCCGCAGGGCCTCGAAGAGCGTCACCCCGTTCTCGACCGCCCAGTCGTGGAGGCGGCCGAGCGAGGCGTCGCCGATGCCGCGCGGGGGGACGTTGACGATCCGCGCCAGCGACACCTCGTCCTCGGGAGCGGCGCACGCCTTGAGGTAGGCGATGAGGTCCCTCACCTCGGCGCGCTCGAAGAAGGCGGGCCCCCCGTGGACCCGGTGCGGGATCCCGGCGGCGCGCAGCGCCTCCTCGACGGGCCGGCTCTGCGCGTTGAGCCGGTACAGGACGGCGAAGTCGGCGTGGGACCGCCCCTCGCCGCGCCCCCGGGAGATCTCCTCGGCGACGAAGCGGGCCTCCTGCTCCTCGTCCTCGAGGGCGACGACCTGCACCGGATCGCCCTGGCCCTCCTCGGTCCAGAGGCGCTTCTCCCGGCGCTCGGCCGACCGGGAGATGACGGCGTTGGCGCAGGCGAGGATCCGGCCGGTGGAGCGGTAGTTCTGCTCCAGCCGGACCACCGCCGCGCCGGGGAAGTGCCGCTCGAAGCGCAGGATGTTGCGCACCTCGGCGCCCCGCCAGCCGTAGATGGCCTGGTCGTCGTCGCCGACGGCGCACAGGCTCCGCCCGCGCCAGCCCGCCCTGCCCCTCTCCGCGCCGCAGAGGAGCTTCAGCAGCTCGAGCTGGCAGGCGTTGCTGTCCTGGTACTCGTCCACCAGCACGTGGCGGAACCGCTCGCGGTGGCGCTTTCGCGCGGGGGCGTCCCGCCGCAGCAGCTCCACCGGAAGCGCGATGAGGTCGTCGAAGTCCACCGCCCGCTGCGCCTTGAGCGCCGCCCGGTAGCGCGGGAATACCTCCGCGGCGACGAGGTCGTAGTCGTCGCCCTGGCCCTCGGCCCGCACCACGATGCGATCCTCGAGGGCGTTCTTGGCCCGGGAGATGAGCCACAGAACCCGGCGCGCGTCGAAGCGCCGGTCGTCCACCTTCACCTCCCGCATGCAGCGCTTGACCAGCGCCAGCTGGTCGCCGGCGTCGCACACCGCGAAGCGGCGCGGCAGCCCGGCGGCGCGGTGCTCCTGCTTGAGGAGCCACAGGCCGAAGCTGTGGAAGGTGGAGACGTGGACGTCGACCCCGGTTCGGCCGGCCAGGGCCGCGACGCGCTCCCGCATCTCGGTGGCCGCCTTGTTGGTGAAGGTCACCGCCAGCACCGCCTCCGGGTCGGCGCCCTCCTCGAGCAGCCAGGCGACGCGGTGGGCGATGACGCGGGTCTTGCCGGAGCCGGCCCCGGCCAGCACCAGCAGCGGGCCCTGGCCCGCGGTCACCGCCGAGCGCTGCGGAGGGTTGAGCCGGGCGAGGTCGAGCACGGGGCGGTGGGTTTTGTCACGGCGCGGCGCCAGCGGCAAGGGGATCGCCCGCGGCGGCGGCGCGGCTCGCGAATCCGGTGGAGCGATGCGGCCTTCCCTGCTAAGAGATGGGCCCCGGTCGCGTTCCCCGGAGGTGTCACATCTTCTGGCTCCTGCCCCGCCCCGAGATCCACAAGCCGCAGCGCGGCAGCCCCCGCATGTTCCGCGTCGACTGGATCGAGAGGTACCTGTCGCGCGTGAGCCCCTGGCACGTGGTGCTGGTCTGGGTGCCGGTGGCGCTCTACTTCCTCTACCGCTCGGCCCGCGACCCGGCCCTGGGCGGGTTCTCGCTGCTGCTGCTCGTCGCCACCGGGGTGTTCGCCTGGACGCTCCTCGAGTACGTGCTCCACCGCTGGGTGTTCCACTTCCCCCCGAACCCCGCCTCGGAGTTCCAGCGCGACCTCTCCTTCCTCATCCACGGCGTGCACCACGACTACCCGAGCGACCCGGACCGGCTGGTGATGCCGCCGGTGGTGGCGGCGGTCCTGGCGGTGGTGATCGGGTTCCCGCTGCGCGGCCTGCTCGGCCCGGTCCTCTTCAACCCGTTCTTCACCGGTCTCCTGGCCGGCTACCTCTGGTACGACCTGACCCACTACGCGGTGCACCACCTTCCCCAGCGCACCGCCATCGGGAAGGCGCAGAAGCGCAACCACCTGCTGCACCACTTCAAGAGCCCGGCCGCGCTCTACGGCGTGACCTCGCCGCTGTGGGACCACGTCTTCGGGACCTACCCCAAGCCGGACCCCTCCGACGAGGCTGCGCTCTCAGCGCAGTAGGCCCCGGGAGCGGAACCACTCCGCCGACTGGCGCATCCCCTCGGCGAGCAGGTAGCGGGGCGAGTAGCCGAGCTCGCGGGCGGCGCGGTCGATGGCGCAGGTCCAGGCCGACTGGCGGATCTCGGCCATCTTGTCGAAGCTCAGCATGGCCGGCCTCCCGGTGAAGCCCGAGAAGACCGCCGAGCCGGCCGCCACCAGGTAGCTCGCCACCTCGGGAACCGCCAGCACCCGCGGGGAGGCCCCCAGCGCCTCGGCCGCCGCCCGGCAGACCTGCTCCCAGGTGTGCTCCGAGCCGTCGGCCAGGAAGTAGATCCCCTCGTCGCCGGAGGCGCCCACCGCCCTCCCCCGCTCGGCGGCCGCCAGGATCCCGTCGGCCAGGTCGGCCACGTGGACCGCGCTGTAGTGCTTCTCGCGGAAGCCGGCCT
>Ga0316626_10000688_pt1 | contig 13792 bp, 11 predicted proteins | sample OWC_Aug_T1_C1_D5_FD_207656 | JGI IMG/M metagenome (GOLD analysis project Ga0316626, IMG submission 207656) | Wetland soil microbial communities from Old Woman Creek delta, Ohio, United States - OWC_Aug_T1_C1_D5_A | ecosystem: Environmental > Terrestrial > Soil > Wetlands | place: USA: Ohio...
TGCGTCACCTTCTACTGGGATCACCTCTCCCCCGAGAAGGAGCTCGCGCAGGCGGGGGCGATGGCGCGCGCGGCGAAGGCAGCGGGCTTGAAGCACGTCATCTGGTCGACCCTCGAGGACACGCGGAAACTCGTGCCGCTCACGGACGATCGCATGCCGACCCTCATGGGCAGGTACAAGGTCCCGCACTTCGACGCCAAGGGCGAGGCCGACCAGCTATTCATCCGGTCCGGCGTGCCGACCACCCTTCTCCTCACCTCGTTCTACTGGGACAACCTGATCCACTTCGGCATGGGCCCGAAGAAGGGTCCCGACGGCAAACTGGCGATCACCATGCCGATGGGCGACAAGAAGCTCCCGGGGATCGCCGCCGACGACATCGGCGGCGCCGCCTACGGCATCTTCAAGGCCGGGTCCCAGTACATCGGGAAGACGGTGGGCATCGCCGGGGAGCACCTGACCGGCGCCCAGATGGCGGCCGCCCTCACCGCGGCCCTGGGGCAGGAGGTGCGCTACAACGCGGTCGACCCCGCGGTCTACCGCGGCTTCGGCTTCCCCGGGGCGGACGACCTCGGCAACATGTTCCAGTACAAGCGGGACTTCGAGGCGGCCTTCTGCGCTGCGCGCTCGATCGTGGTCTCCCGCGCGCTCAATCCCTCCCTCCAGTCCTTCAGCGACTGGCTCAAGCGGAACAAGAGCCGGATCCCGCTCGAGTAAGGACCCGGTGCACGAGACCGGCCGCCCGGCGACCGCGCGGCCGGTCTCATCTCCCTTCGGCAGACAGCGGGCGTATACTGCGCACCGCTGGACAGCGAGGAGATGCCGATGGGCTTCCAGATCATGAGCGGCAGTCGGCCCGAGCTCACACCGCTCACCGCGGGCGATGCGCCCGCGGTCGGGGCCATCATCTATCGCGCGATCGCCCGCGCCTTCCGCGATCACGGGCTCCCCGAGCCGATCGCCGACGAGGCCCAGGGCGAGCGCCTAGCGCGCCTCTACCTCGCGCTCGACCCCGACGGGTGCCTCGTCGCGCGGCACGACGGCACGCCGATCGGCGCCGGATTCCTGCACGTGCGCGACGAGGTCGCATCCCTCGGACCGATGGTCATCGACCCGCCGCACCAGGGCCAGGGCGCCGGCACGGCCCTCTTCGAAGCCCTCGCCGACCGCGCCGCGCGGTGCGCGTCGACACGCCTCTTCGTCGATGCCTTCAATGTGCGAGCGTTCGGCATCCCGCTCCGGCGCGGTTTCGAGCCGCGGGACCTCGGGCTCCGGCTCGTCGCTCTGGGCGGACTCCGCGGGCCGGGCATGCTGGCGGCAGTCGCGCCCGCGCCGGTGCGTGAGCTCACCCCGGACCTGATCCCGGCTGTCGCCCGTTTCGATGCCGGCTTCTATGGCGGGTCGCGCGAGCGCGATCTCCGCGCTCACCTGGCGAGCGGCGGCCGCGGTCTCGTTGCCGCGGAGGGCGGCCAAGTGCGGGGCTACCTCTGCGGGCGCGTCGAGGGCACCCTCGCCACGATCGGCCCGGGTAGCGCCGAGTCGGCCGATCTGCTCGCCAAGCTCCTCGCGCGCCTGGGCGAGGAGCTCGGCGTGAGCGCCAACATCTTCCTCACCTACGTTCTCGCCTCGCAGTCCCCGGTCGTCACGGCGGCGTTCGCCATGGGCTTTCGCGTCACGAATCTCTCCGCCTACATGGTGCGCGGCGCCTACACGCCGGTGAAACACCCCGCGGTGATCGGCTGCCCGCCGGACGTGGTGTAGCCAGGCCGGCGAAGGATCCCCTTCCATGCGCATCGAATCCCTGCTCTCGGCCCGCCTCTTCCTCGCTCCCGAGATCGCCGCCGGGCGCCTCTACTTCGAGAGCGACATGAGTGGGCGGCTCTCCCTCTATGCGATGGAGGCCCGTCCCGGGGGCAGCGTGCCCGAGCCGCTCCTGCCCCCGTCGATCGCGCTCCAGAACCCGCATCTCCTGGACGGCCGTCCGTTCGCCGTCTTTCCCGCGCTCGGGAAGCTCCTCGTCACGCTCGACCAGGATGGGGATGAGAACTACCTGCCGATGGCGATCCCGCTCGCCGGCGGCTTCCCGGAGCCGGCCTTCGGCGATCGGCTCGCGGGCAATCGCGTGCAGATGACCCGCGCCGACCGCGCGCGCGGCCTCGTCTACCTCGCCGCCGAGTCGCAACGCGAGGCGGTCCACCGCGCCTACCGCGGCGACGTGGCGAGCGGAAAGCTCGAGCTCCTCGGCGAGAGCAAGTGGGGGGCGGTTCCGGTGGCGTACGCCGCAGATCATTCCCGCGTGATCCTCGCCGACGGCTACACCGCGGGCGATGTCATCCTCTTCGAGTGGCGGGCCCAGCACGACGGCGGGGAGCCGCGCGCGCTCCTCCATGGCACGCCGCTCGAGTCACGGAGGCCGGGGCACAACTATCCGCTCTCCGGGATCGGCGCCTGCGCGTATGTCTCCGGGGATCACGGCCTCCTCCTCGTCCACGCGCTCCACTCCGACCACTACAGCCTCGGCTACCTGGATCTGGCCCGGCCGGCGGCGATCGAGCGCGTCAAGATCGCCGGCTTCGTGCACAGCGGATCCGGCGAGCTCACGGGGATCGAGCATCTCGCCGGCGACCGCTTCACGGTGAGCTACAACATCGATGGCTGTTCGTGGCTCTACGAGGGCCGTTTCGACGAGGCGGACCGCTCGCTGACCCTCGATCGCGTGATCTGCGGCATGGGGTCGTTCGCGCACGGCGTTCTCGAATCGGCGAGCTATGACCGGGCGAGCCAAACGCACTCCTTCTCCTTCTCGACGGCCACGGCGCCGAGCCAGATCTACTCGGTCGACGGCGGCCCGGGCCGCCCATCGCCCACCGCGCACACGCACGAGCGGGTGCTCGACCTCCCGGCCGAGTGGCTGGCGCCGGGCGAGGACGCCTCGTTCACCTCGTTCGACGGGCTCCGCATCTCCGCTCGCCTGTATCTGCCGGCGCCGGCGCGCGGATTCAAGGGACCACGCCCGCTCGTCTACTACATACACGGCGGGCCGCAGAGCCAGGAGCGGCCCGACTTCTCCTGGTTCTCGATGCCGCTCATCCAGTTCCTCACGCTGAGCGGATTCGCGGTCTTCGTGCCCAACGCCCGCGGCTCGACCGGCTACGGCCTTTCCTACACGAAACGGGTCGATCGCGACTGGGGCGGCGCGGATCGCCGCGACCACGTGCATTCGATGACCGAGATCCTCGCGCGCGACGAGCGTCTCGATCTCTCGCGTGCCGGCGTGATCGGACGCTCCTACGGCGGGTACATGACCTTGACCCTCGCCGCTCGCCATCCCGAGCTATGGGCCGCCGCGGTCGACATGTTCGGGCCGTACGACCTGATGACTTTCGTGAGCCGCATCCCGGAGGCGTGGAAGCCGTACTTTGCGCTCGCGGTCGGCGACCCGGCCACCGACCGGGACCGCCTCGTCGAGCGCTCCCCCGCCACCTACATCGAAGGGATCGCCTGCCCGCTCCTCGTCATCCAGGGCCAGAACGATCCGCGGGTCATCGAGCAGGAATCACGGGATGTGGTCGAGCGCCTGCGCGCACTCGGCAGGACGGTGGACTACCTCGTCTTCGTGGATGAGGGACATGACGTGCTCAAGTACAAGAACAAGGTGACCTGCTACAACACGATCACCGAGTTCTTCACGCGCCACCTCGAGCCGTGACGGCGGGCGGGCAGGGCAGGGTGCACGGGCGGTCGCGAGCTGGCGCGCATCCTGCAATGTCTCGGAACGAGCCCGACTCCAGACGAACGGGACAACGAGTTAACGTTGCCGTGTCGGGCCGTCCGCCCCACCTCGAGGGTGAGAATGCGCCGAGACCCCGCCATCGTCCTCGCCAGTGTCCTCGTCCTGTGCGCCGCGCTCGCCGCGAACGCGGCCCCGGGCGCGGCCCCGGACAGCGCGCCCGCAACGCCGCCGCCGGCGGCTCAGGCTAGCATCACCGCCCGGGCGAACGTGATCGCCGCCGGACCCGGCCGCACCGCGCTCGCCGCGAGCGAATCCTTGCTGTCCGGCGCAGAAATCGGTGCGGCGACCACCGGGGACGGGCTTGCGCAGATCACGTGGAGCCGAGCCCCGGCAGCGGACGGGCGGGCGCTCCTGATCGAGTTCGTCGCGAACTAGGGGACGGGCGCCGCCGGGGAAGCGGGACGCCAGGGCGCCGGGCGGCGTGCTGCGGCGGGCACGAGGTGGACCTCGACCTCGGCCGCGCGGGCCGCCGGATCCGCGGGCACCGTGGTGCGCACGGCCGGCCCCTCCATGGCGAGACCGAGGAGATCGAGAACCTCCGCCGGGATCGCCACCGTGTAGTCCCCAGCGAGGAGACCGAGAGCGTAGAACGTGCCGTCATGGAAGGTGACGGCCTCGTGGCGGCGCCCCGACGCGAGATGGGTCAGGATCACGCGCACGCCGCCCACTCCCACCGCCCCCGCCGACCCCTCGCGCGTGACGCGCCCCGCCGCCTCGGACCCGTTCACCACGGGCAGGTTCACCTCGCGGAATCCGTTCGGCTCGACCGCGACCTGGGCGAGCGCGACGGTGGGGACGAGGAGCGGGCTCGGCAGCGATTCGGCATCGATCGTCACCGCGGCGTCCTCGAACGGCCCGAGATCCCACACGGTGTAGCGCCCCCGCCGGTCGGTGGTCACCGCCTGCCAGCCGACGAGGACCCGCACGCCGGGAAGCGGCTCCTCGCCGGGATCGAGCCAGCCGTTGGCGTTCGCATCGATGAAGACGAGACCGCTCACCCCGCCACGCCCGATCGAGCGATGCGGAGCCACCTCGATCTGGCGCGCCGCCTCGTTCCACAGCACCGCGCCCTCGGCATAGGCGGCCGTCGTCAGATCACCGGTCGGGCCCCGCATGACGTGGGCGCTCGAGTTGACACCAGGGCGGAGCGCGGAGATGGAGAGACTCACCCCGGCGCCCACCGCCCGCGACCAGTCGAGATCGAGCTCGAAGCGGGCGAAGGGGCCCACGTTCTTGCCGGCGACGAACCCGGCCCGCTCGAGCGCACTGCGACCGAGCTCCCATTCGAGCTGCCCGCGGAGGAGGAGCCCATCGAGCCCGGGCACGCGAGCCGCGCGGAGCGCGGTCGAGGCGTTCACGCCGAGGATGTGGGCACTCGTCGCCACCGGGCCGATCCGGAGGCGCTCCGAGCGCCCCTCGAGGTTGAGGCGCACATTCCTGACCTGGCCGGAGAGGCCGAGGGCGATGCGGCTCTGCCGGTCATCCTCACCCCGCAGGTCCTGGGCGCCGAGGGTCAGGAAGAGCGCCCGCCGGCGCGGATCAGGACGATAGAAGGCGTTGACGCGCGTGCGCGCGCGCTGCCCGGGCGAGGTGAGGACCGGATTCGCGACATCCGGATCGAACACCTCGTGCCGTGCCGCGGCGCGGAGATCGGGTGAGGGCTCGTAGCCGAGCTCGAGCGCCCCGAAGGCGCCGCCCACCGCCTCGGCGCGGACGAGCCAGGCCTCGTGGAGAACGCCGCTCAGGCTCGTGTACGGATGCACGAGCAGGCTCCGGTAGGCGCCGGGGCCTTCGCTCTGGTCCCGATCGCGCAGGAAGAGATCGGTCCCCCCGCGGAGCGTCCACGCGTCGTTGACCCCGATCCGCGCGTCGACATTGGCGAGACCGGCGCACTGCGGGCCGTCGCAGGCGCCGAGGCTCGCCTCGGCCTCGACCTCGCCCGCGGGCAGGCGATCCGCCGCGATCGGGATCGAGCGCAAGAGCTCGCGCACCTCCCCGTTCGGCCCGAACGCGCGCAACTCGACCGGATTCGAGCCGTAGTCGACCGGCGTCGCGATCTCGTAGTAGCCGAGCGCGTCGGTCATCGTGTAGTCGACGAGCTCCCCGTTCCGGTAGAGCTCGACATCCCACGCCTGACCGAGCCAGCCGCGCACGGCCGCTTCGCCGAAGGCGGCCGGGCGCGAGTAGGGCGCGGTCGAGGCGGCGATGCCATGGAAGGCGCGGGCGCGCGGCCCCGTCGATCCGACCCAGCCGAGGCGGAGCTGGCGCGGGGCGAAGCCCTCCGGCCACGCGCGCAACCAGGACGCGGTGAGCGGATCGGCGACCACCCGGCCCTGCGGATTCCCGCGATGGCGGAGATCGAGGGAGCCGCCCGCGAAGCCCGTGCCGAAGCGAAGCTCGTAGGTCGACGTGGCGGGAGCGCCGAGATCGGGGAGCGCGAGGCCCCAGTCGAGCGCGGCCCCGGCGATGCGCTCGGGCCCGGGCACGAGCCGCCGATCCGGCTCTCCCCGGTCCGCGCCGCCGCGGCGCGCCGCGCGGGCGCGCTCGCGCGCCACCCGGCGCCCCACCGGGAGCTCGTCCGCGGGGTCGAGAATGACGAGGAGCTCGCCGAGATCGGCCTCGACCCGGAGATCGAGGAGTCGCGCGATGAGCGGCGTGCCGAGGTAGAGCTCGCCATTCCAGAGGCGCATCGGGGCGGCCGGGCGCGAGAACGCATCGGCGCCGGCGCGGGCGGTCTGGTGCTCGAAATCGACCTCGAGCGGGATGCCCTGCGGCTCGCGCACCGCGGTGAGATGGCCGGTCGAATCGATGGCGGCCTGGATCTCGATGAGCTCGAAGAGCGGGCGGGCCGGCACGTAGAGCTCGCCGTCGGCGCTGAGCGCAAGGAGCGTCTGACTGGCGATCCGACCGACCCGGAGCTCGATCACGAGCTCTTCGTCGGCGGGAGCGGCGGCGGCGGGAGATCCGAAGAGCGCGCTGCCGGCGGCCAGGATCGAGGCGACGCCGAGCATGACGCCGCCTCGGCCCGCTCTCCTCCGGCGCCCGATCCGTGGCATCTACACACCTCCCCGCCGCGGGGCGACCTTCCTAGCTCCCCGTGTAGGAGACGACGAGCGTGATGGCCCCGGTGTAGACGCCCGGCGGCTGCGTGAGGGAGGGGCTGACCGTGCCGCCGAGCCAGGCGTAGAGGAATCCGTTCGAGGCGCGAAGCTGGGTGATCCGGGTCACGTGCGGATCGAAGAGCACGGCGTTCTGCGCCTGGGGCAGCGTGTGATGGCCGGCCGCGGTCGGCCCGAAACTGATCGGCAGCGTGTTCGGCCCGACCATGAGGAAGGTCGGCAGCAGGAAGTCGAGCGAGACCTCGGCACCGCGCGTGCCCCGGATCAGGAAGCGGCCGCTCGCAGCGTTCCCCACCGCTATGGTGGCGGGCACGCCGCGGATCACGTCGCCGAAATCGAGATCGCGCTCGCGGGTGATGGTCAAGGTGCCGCCGACCACGACCGCGCTCGCCTCGATCGATTGCGCGCGCGCGCACGGCGCCGGTCCGAGGAGACCGGCGGCAATCCCGGCGAGGACGAGGGTGATGACAACCGCTCTCATCATTTGCTTCCGTCTCTACGGCACGTCGAGCGCGAGGGCCTGCTCCACGGGGGCCGCGGGCAGCACGCTCGGCTCCGGAATGTCCTCGCGCTCGGTCGAGACGCGGAGGTGAACCGTGTAGCGGCCGGGAGCGAGATCGCCGACGGGGAAAGCGAGCCGCCGGTGGAGATCGCTGTAGACCGCCACCGCCTGCTTCCACTCGCCGACCCTCTGGTCGCCGTCGTCCCGCAGCGCGAAGATGAGAGTCCCGAGGAAGGCGCCGCCACCGCTCCGCCCGAGCCGGATGTCGGCGCGGAGCGAATCGCCGGCCACGCGCGCCGCGAAGCCGTCGAGGTGCACGCCGGTCGTCACCGCGCCCTTGCGATAGATGAGCGACGTGATGGTCCGCATCTCGAGGGTCAATCCGACCTTGACCGCCTCGTCGGCAGTGGCGGGGACCGGCGGCTGCCCGCTGCGGGAGGTGATGATGATGCGGCTCCAGTACTCGCCGTCGGCGAGGCCGGCGGGCGGCTGGGCGAGGAGCCGGATCGCCTGCCGCGCGCCCGGGGCGACGACACAGCGCGCCGGCAGCGCCCGCACCCAGCGCGCCGCCGAGGGTGCGTCAGCCGGCGGGTCGGGGATGAGCTCGACGCGCACGCCCCCATTCTCGTCGGAGACGGGGTAGCCGTAGACGAGCTCGACTGCGACCTCGGCCGGGACCTGATCGGGGTTCTGCACGTAGAAGACCGCCGCGCGCGTGCGGTGGTCGATGAAGACGGCATGCGGAGCAACGACGACCGCATTCGCCACGCCGGAAAGCCCGATCGTGAGCAGGAGCGCCCCGAGAGCGCTCAGCCTCTCGCGTCTCCGCGTCGTGGTCCCGTTCCCGGCGCTCACTGGTTCCGGCCTCTCCCCCTGCGCTTTCATCCGATCTCCCTTCGCTCAGCGCTCGATTTCCGTTCGCTTGCTGCGTCCCGCTCAGTTCGCCGTGTAGGCGACGGTCAGGGTGACCGTGCCCTGGTAGGCCCCCGCGCGCTGCCCGAGGTGCGGGCGCACGGTGCCGCCGAGATAAACGTAGGCATGCCCGCTGCGCGAGAGCCGGGCGAGGTAGGGAACCTGTGGATCGAAGCCCACGGCCTGGTCGGGCCGATGCTCGGTCGTGAATCCCCCGTCGTCCTCGGCGAACCCGATCGGCAAGAGCGCGCCGCCGGGGCCCGCGAGCCCGCTCGGCAAGCTGAAGGTCAGGAGCACCTCCTGGTCGGCGCGCCCGAACAGCTTGAACTGGCCGGCCCGGCGCACGTCGAGCCGGTCGACGCTCACCGCGGCCCCCGCCACCACATCCTCGAAGTCGAGGGGCTGGCGACCCTGGGGCGGCCGCGGCTCGGGGGCCGCGGAGCCGGAAGTTCCTCCCTCCGGCTCCGCGTGCCCGCTCGCCATCGGCAGCGCCATGGCCACCAGGATCAGGGCGCGGATCCACCGCGGCCCGCGCCCATTGCCCTCGAACACACTCCCTCCGTGGTGTGGGGGCACGCCCGGCCCGCGCCGGGCGCGGTGCAGACGTCGCGGCCTAGTTCCCGGTGTAAGTCGCGGTCAGGGTGATGGTGCCCGTGTAGAGGCCCGCCGCCTGCGCCAGCACCGGCTGCACGGTGCCGCCGACCCACACGTAGAGGGTGGCCGCCGGACTCCCGATGTTCGCGAGCGCCGACACGGCCGGATCGAAGAGCACCGCAGAGAACGGGTCGTTGCTCGTGTGGTGGCCGGCATCGGTCGCGCCATACACGATCGGCATGGAGTTCGCACCGCTGGTGAGCGCGACCGGCAAGGTGGTGAAGTCGAGATCCACTTCTGCGCCTGCCGTGCCCTGGACGAGCCAGCGGCCCGCCGAGGGGTTGTCGACCGCGATCGACTTGTTGGAGCCGGGGATCACGTTCCCGAACAGGAGGTCCTGCTCCGCTGCGACCTGGATGGGCGTCATCACGTTGGCCTGAGCGAGAATGTCGCCGCTCGCGGTGCCCTGGGCCATGGCGGCCGGGGCATACGCGAGGAGCGCGACGGCGATCAGCACGACTGCGAGCTTCTGCATGGTTCCTCTACCTCTTGGAAAGCTGGAGCGTGAAAGGAATGGGCATGCCGGCGCCGCGAGAGCGGCCGGCACTATCCCCCTGGTCACAAGAAGTGAATCGGCCGCGAGGCGGGCGGGGTTTACCGGCGGCCGGAAGAAGCAGGCCGGCGGGCGGGCAGGCGAGCCGGGCTAACAGACAGGCGGGCGAGCCGGGTGTCTCATCCTGGGACGAGCTCGGCGTAGACGGCGCGGATCTGCTGGATCACGGCCGGCCACGCGAACATCTGCGCCCTGGCGCGAAGGGCCGCGGCGTCCCACGAGCGATCCATGGCGGCGGCGAGCGCCGCGGCCAAAGCGCCCCGGTCTCCCGGCGGCACGAGGAGGCCATACCGCTCGTCGGGGACGACCTCCGGCACGCCGCCCACGCGCGAACCGACGAGCGGCTTGCCGCAGGCGAAGCCCTCGAGCACGGTGAGGGGCATCCCTTCGCTCAGGCTGGGAAGGACAAGCGCATCAGCGGCGTTGACCCACACCGGAAGCTCGTCGTAGGGCCGGAGCCCCGCGAAGCGCACATCGTCCGTGATGCCGAGGGCACCGGCGTGCTCGACCGTGCGGGAGAACTCGGGTCCGCCGCCGGTCAGCGCGAGATACGCCTGCCCCGGGCGGCGGCGGGTGAGATCCGCCATCGCGTCGATGAGGATCGCGTGCCCCTTCACCGTGAAGAAGTGATTCATCGAGAGAAAGATGAAGCGATCGGCGGGCAAGCCGAGCTCGCGCCGCGCTGCGGCGCGATCGGCGGGAGAGAAGCGGCCGAGGTCGACGCCGCTCGGCACGAAACGCACGCGCCCGGGATCGACGCCGAGCGTGATCGCGCGCGCGGCGAGGGCCTCGCTCACCGCGATGAGGCGCATCGCACCGAGCCCTGCCCGGGCCAGCGCGCGGAACACGAGGTTCGGCGACCGGGTGTCGGCGTTGACGTCGCTTCCGTAAGCGGTGACCACACTCGGGCGGCGAGATATCCGCCCGAGGAGGACGGCCACGATCCCCATCGGAAAGCTGCGATGGGCATGCAGGAGATCGGCGCCGCGGGCCGGACCACGCAGCGCGCGGGCGCCGGCAACCAGGATCTGGAGCGGTTCGGTGAGCGGCCACAGCAGCGGCAGGTGCAGGATGCGCGGTCGGATCACGCGCACTGCCGCGGGCGGCGCGGCTGCTCCCTCCCCCGCGGTCCCCGGCGGCACGAGCGGAACCCCGGTCTGGCGATAGCGCCCGAGCGGGGGAAAGATCCGCCGCGGAGACACCACCGTGACCCGGTCCCCGCTCCCGGCCAGCCCCTCCACCTGGCGCGCCACGCTCACGAGCACGCCGCCCTGGGCCTGCCCGAGCGGCGTGTAATCTTCGGCCAGGAAGAGAACGTGCATCGCCGCCCGCCGCCGCGTCAGACGTCGTCCCAGGTGGCGACCTCCGCCCGCGCGCGCTCGAAGTCGTCCATCTTGGCGACATCCATCCAGAAGGCGTCGATCGGCTCGTGGCGGACGCGCCCGCCGGCCGCGATGATGCGCGCGATGAACTCTGGCACGTCCACCCGCCCGCCCGCGGGCGGCAGATGCGCGAGCGCCGCCGGCGTCGCGGCGTAGATGCCACCGAGCACGAGCCGCGTCTCGGTCGGCTTCTCGATCACCTCGTCGATCGCCTCCCCGTTGCCCCGGATCACGCCATAGGGGATCGTGATCTCGTGACGGACCGCCGCCGCCGTGAACTCGGCGCCGCTTGCGGCATGGCGAGTGAGGAAGCCGCCGAATTCGAAGCGCGTGAGGATGTCACCGTTCACCATGAGGAAGGGCGCGGCGAGCTTCTTGCGGATCAGGCCGAGCGCTCCGGCGGTGCCCAGCGGCTCCCTTTCCTCTACGTACTCGAGGGCGAGACCGAAGCGGTGACCGTCGCCGAAATAGGACTTGATGAGCTCGCCCTTGTACCCGGTCGAGACATGGACGCGGGCGAAACCGGCACGAGCGAGCTGGATGAGCAGGATCTCGAGGATCGGCCGATCGCCGATCGGAAGGAGGGGTTTGGGAATGGCGTAGGTCAGCGGGCGGAGCCGGGTGCCCAGTCCGCCGGCCATGATCACCGCGTCCATGGTTCGCTTATCGGCGCGCAGCGCGCCGATCTGTCCTCTTCATGCGGCGGTCGCGCCGCGCGCGTGGCACGCTCTTCACACCGCGTACTCGCTCGGCCGGTAGAGCGCGGCATGATCGCCGATCCAGTCGATCGTGGCGCGGAGTCCCTCGTCGAGACTCACCTCGGGCGTCCAGCCCGCGAGTTCCCGCGCCCGCCGGTTGTCGGCAACGAGCCGGTCGACCTCGCTCTTGTCCGGGCGCAATCGCGTCGCGTCGAAGACCAACTCGACCGGCCGCCCGACCAGGGCGACGATCCGCTCGGCCAGCTCGCGCACAGACACTTCGCGCCCACTCCCCAGGTTCACGACCTGGCCCACCGCCTGGTCGCAACCGGCGAGAGCGATGAACCCGCGCACCGTGTCCTTGACGAAGACGAGATCGCGCGTCGGGTGGGTAGCGCCGAGGAAGATCTTGTTGGCGGCGATCGCCTGGCTCACGATCGACGGGATGACGGCGCGCGCCGACTGTCGTGGCCCGTAGGTGTTGAACGGCCGCACAGTCGTGACCGGCAGGCCGTACGCCCGATGGAAGCTCTCGGCGATCTGATCGGCAGCGATCTTCGACGCCGAGTACGGCGACTGCCCGACGAGCGGGTGGCGCTCGTCGATCGGCACGTATTGCGCCGTGCCGTAGACCTCGCTCGTCGAGGTGTGAACGACGCGCTCGACTTGGCGATCGCGGGCCGCGGTGAGCACGTTCAGCGTGCCGAGCACGTTCGTCTCCACCACCTCGCGCGGATGGCGATAGGAATAGGGAATGGCGATGAGCGCTCCCAGGTGGAAGACGGCGCTCACGCCGTTCATGGCGCCGGCCACCGCGTTCGCATCGCGGAGGTCTCCGGCCACGACCTCGATGCGCTCCTGGAGCTGCGGCGCGAAATCGTCCAGGAAGCCGCGCGACCCGCGCGAGTTGTAGCGGACGAAAGCGCGCACGCGCGCCTGCCGGCGCACGAGTTCCTCGACCAGATGACTGCCGATGAACCCGCCCGCCCCGGTGACCAGGACCGGCCTCTCCTGCCATTCCATCATGCGGACCCCCCGCTTCGCGCGATCGACTTGGGCGGCGCGGATCCCCGGCCGGCGGCCGTGGACCGCTCCCGCCAGTAGTCTAGGAGATCGGCGAGGGTGGTGGCGAGCGGGATTCGCGGCGCCCAGCCCGCTGCCGCCGCGAGCTTGGCGTGGCTGCCTCGCTGATAGGGGACGTCGGCGGGAGCGAGCCGTTCCGGATCGACCTCGATCGAGACGGGGACCCGCGCCAGGCCGCACAGGATGTCGAGGAGGTCCCCGATCCGCCGCGCCGTGCCCGAACAGACGTTGTAGCACTCCCCGGGACAGCCGTGCTCGAGCGCTGCCACGTAGCCGCGCACGATGTCGCGCACATCCGTGAAGTCGCGGTGGGCATCCAGGTTGCCGACGCGCACGACGGGCGGCGCGAGGCCCGCCTCGGCCGCGGCGATCTGCCGGGCGAAGGCGGAGGCCGCGAAGTGCGGGTGTTCCCCGGGGCCGGTGTGGTTGAAGGCGCGCGTGACGATGATCGGGATCCCTGCCGTGCGCCCGTACGCGAGCGCCATGAGCTCCTGCGCCGCCTTGCTCGCGGCATAGAGCGTCTGTGGGCGGAGCGGCGTGTCCTCGCTGATGGGGTCGCAGGCGGCAGCGCCGTAGACCGCGCTCGAGCCGGCGACGTGCACGCGCGGCGCGCGGCCCGCGGCGAGCAGCGCCTCGCAGAGAAGACGCGTGCCCTGCACGTTCACCGCGAGAAAGCGCTCATCGGTGGGCCCCGCCGGGCGCCCGAAGGTGACGGCAGCGAGATGGTAGACACGATCGGGGCGGGTGCTGGCGACGAGCCGCCGCAGGAACTCGAAGTCGGTCACGTCTCCGTCGTGGTAGGCGCTGAAGGCGGGCGCAACGTCCGGCGCGAGCGGTCCCTGGCCGAGCCCGATGAGCTGCGGCGGAGGTCCGCCGCTGCCGCGCGCCGGATCGCCGGTGAGACAAGCGGCGAGGTGGCGGCCGGCGAATCCGCTCGCCCCCGTGATGAGAATGGTGGTCATGCGCTCCTTGCTCGGGCCGTCCGGGTGGCAGGGCTCACTCGGCGGCGACTCGGCGCAGAAACTCGAAATCGCCGATCCGCGCTTGCCGCCGATAGTGCCGTTCGAGATACGCCTTGAAATCGGGTGCGCGCTCG
>Ga0316626_10000689_pt1 | contig 13786 bp, 13 predicted proteins | sample OWC_Aug_T1_C1_D5_FD_207656 | JGI IMG/M metagenome (GOLD analysis project Ga0316626, IMG submission 207656) | Wetland soil microbial communities from Old Woman Creek delta, Ohio, United States - OWC_Aug_T1_C1_D5_A | ecosystem: Environmental > Terrestrial > Soil > Wetlands | place: USA: Ohio...
CTCCGAGCGATTGCCGCGTGAGCCCGGTAATAGGTGGCCGTTCCATCCCGAAGGTTCCTGAAAAGCAAGACGTCGGACCGGGCCACCAAGAGACCGACGGTGGTCAATGCGAGAATCATCGCGACGAGGACGACCGTCGCCACAAGCGCGGTGCCGCGCCTGCGTCCGAGGCTGGCAGGTGATCGTCGGGTTCGGTAGGTTCTTATGGCGTCCATGGACGGTTCCGGAGTGCTACGTCGGTCACTACGCCGGCGAGGGGCTCTCCGCTCGTGGCGCGCGCAAGGAGATCAACGCGCACCCGGCGGATGGCGGCTCGGTCTGTGGCGTCGAGACCGCCTGTGTCGGGATCGAGCGCCGCACCGGCGCTATCCATGTACGAGAGTTGAAAGCCGTCCGCGGGAAGTCCAGTGACGAGAGGCATGGACTGGCGGCCGACGACTCGACTGAGCGTACCGGCCTCCGGCCGAAACGCATAGGTGATGATCTCTGTGCTCCCGGTGTCGACGATGCCGTCGCCATCGTCGTCCTGTTGCAGGACGAGCGTCGTAGAGGTGGCCGCAACGACTGGTTCCACAGCCGTTCCCCGAGCATCGAAGCCCGCCTGGCGCAGGTCTCGGCTGAGCACGTCGAGGACGAGGCGGAGGGTCTGGTTGGCGGTGAGTTGCTCCTCCGCGCGGTGGAAGAATCGGCGCTCGGCCGTGGCGAAACCGACTAGGGAGGTAAGGACCACGGATGCCACGAAGCTTGCGACGAGGAGTTCTGCAAGGCTGAAACCGGCGGCTTGTCCTGGAGCCGTTGACCGGGTGAAAGGTGTTGCGGATGAGGCAACTCTTGCTCGCCCGATTTTCGCCGGACACCTCGCCGGTCCAAGGCAGAGCCTGGCTGGCCCTGAACGTTCATGAGCCCTTTGCACTCGCCACGCGCGCGCCGTCAAGAGGCAGAACCGGCAAATGCAGGCTATGGTTTCCATGCGAAGGTCTCCAGCGTAATCTGATGCGCGCCTTCATCCCACCCGACCGTCGCGGACAGCCGGTGCACCTCCCCCAGTGGAGGGATGCGCTCGACACGCCAGGTGCGGGTGAAGGTGGTCGATGCCCCCGGCGGCGCCAGGGTGTCATCGCCATCGGTCAATACGTCGGTCTCGGAGAGCAGCTCCTCCAGCTTTGCCTGTGCCAGCCCGATGGCCGTCGTGCCGTCGCGAGCCAGGACCGTCGTGCGTCCGGCGATGCGCAGCGTGGGCGGTACGACCGCGAGTGCGATCGAGGCCACCAACATACTCACCAGGACCTCGGCCATGGTGAATCCGCAGCAGGATCTCTGGATGGCACGACCGGTCATCGAACTGCGACTTGCCCGCGTTGATTTATGACGACAGAGCGGCTACCGCCCAAGGATGTCGTGAGGACCACCGTTGCGTTGTCGGCACGGCCGGTCGGAAAGAAGCGGACCATGCCGGACTGTGGTAGTCGCGCGACATGGACGCCTGGCTGCATCACTGTCTCGACTTCGCTTGGCTCGCCGACGTCGAAGCGCACGGTGTACCGGTTGTCATCGAATGTCACCCGCGCCCGGGTGTTTCTCAGCACGGCAGTGGCACGAGCGAGGCTCAGGTCGGTCGCGAGCTGGCGAGCGCCGAGCGGCAGCCGGATCGACGCAAGGAGCCTGGCGGACTGCAGTACGCCAACCCCAGCCAGGATCGCACCGAATGCGAGGCCGAGCAGAAGCTCAGCCAGCGTGAGCCCCCGCCTCGTTTGACCGGCGGCTCCCCCACGTCTTAGTTGCCTCATGCGAATCCCGCTCGAGAGCGTCGCTCGATCGTACCGTTGGAGCGGGCTCGACGGCACGGCCTGTTGGGGCGAGTTTTCCGGTGTGGCCGCGTGTGCCGACTCTATGAGCAGTGCTGCGTCAGTCGGCGCGGCTCGGGCGGGAAATAGGTCTCAAGGTGCGAGGGTACCGTCTGTGCAGGCTGATGCAAGGGGGGTGCCCGGAAAATAACTATCTGCGTCGGGCGCGGCACGGACTCGTCTTTGATGGTCGTTCGAGCCGAAATTCCCCTGACGTCCAAGAAAGGGCATGATTCCACGCCTCAAGAAGTGAAGGGGTTGACGCTCTCGATGACGTGAAATTTGTTGAAGTCCGTGTCGTTCGTGTACAGGACACGGACGTTGTGCTCCAGCAGAAGTGCCACCAGATGGGCGTCAGGAACCAGGTTGCCCCGCACGTGCAGCCCGTCTGTTACTTTACGATAGCACGGCCAGAAGCCCTCCTCTTCTGAGAGCACGCGGACCTGAGGAAGACCCTGCAGTGTCTCGAGGTTTTCCATAGCTCTATTGGGCGAGAGAGGCTGGCCGAAAATCCTGGGATGTGTCGAGATCCTCAGATACGCCATGAGCGTTGGCCAGCCTAGGCACATCGTCTCCTGCCGCATCGCGCACTCCTCGAGAAACCTCCGGGCGCGCTCGTGTAGCGGGCTCCCTTGATCGGAGGCGTAAAGCAGAATGTTCGCGTCGATGGCGTAGCTCACTCGCGCGATCCGTCGAGAGCTGCGTAGAGTGCTTCCTTGTCAGTGATATCGACCAAGGCCTTCATGTCCTGGGAAGCCCACCTGAAAACCCGGGCGCGCCGTTGCCCCGGACGGCGCTTCGCAAGAGCGTCGACAAGCAGTTCGGAAACCAAACGACCAAGCGACTTTTTCTGCTCCTTCTTCAGCCGCTTGAGATCCTTAAGCAGCGGGGTGTCAATGTCCAGCGTGGTACGCGCCATGATGCATGATGCTAGACTCCTGCGCATCAGATGTCAATGCTGGGTGGCACCGCCGCGCCCACCGCCAGGGGAGGGGCCTTCACCCGCGAGGCCCGAACGCACGCGAGGGTCACGCCCGCTTCTTGGCCAGACGGTCGAGGACTTCGTACGCCGAGTGAGCGCGCGTCGGATCACGCCGGTATTCGGCGAGCCGTTCCTCTGCGAGCTCCAGATGGCTTTCCGGGACCGGGAGCTCTCCAGGCTTCTCGGCAATGCGGTCCCAGAGCACCTGCAAGTATCGGACTTGCTCGGCCTTGGAGAGCTCCGCGAACCCCGGTGGCTCAGGAATCGCTGTGTGCTGCATGGTTCAACCTCGCTCCGACAATACCGCAAGCCCTATCTGGCTGCCAGTGGTTTGATGTGGCTCGGGACCGGGGCTACGCCCAGGGAGTGAGCCACGCGACCGTCCTGGGCTCGATGAGGAAGCAGACGATCGCACCGAGCGCGAGAAAGGGGCCAAAGGGAATCGGGTACCGGCGCGCGGCCAGGCGAACCGTCACGAGCAGCCCAGCCACAGCGCCAACACCGAGAGCCAGAGCAACCTGCCGAAGTCCTGGAAGGGGTACGGACGCCGAAGGGCTCACGAGCCACTCGAGGCTCCAGATCAATACCAGTGTGACCGCGGCCAGTGCTGTTCCAGCGCGTATCCCGTCACGCGTCCGGAGGTGGCGACCGCGGATGAGAATCGCCGGGATGCCGACTGCGGAGCCGCAAAACGACGCTATGATGACCGTGGCAGGGATGGCACTCCATCCGAGTACGGCCCCGATCATCGCAAGGAGTTTGATGTCGCCCATGCCAAGTCCGCCGCGGTTCGTCCACCACGCATACAGCCATGCGATCCCGGCAAGCAGCCCCCCACCCAGGAGCAGGCCCGCAGCCGAGTCAGCCGGGCTGATGCCACCCGGTATCCACGAGACGGCAAAGCCGATCGCGATCCCTGGGAGGCTGATCACGTCGGGAATGATCCGGTGGTCGATGTCGATGAACGTCACCACCACCAGGGCACTCACGAACGCGACGGCTATGAGCCCCTCCAGGGTGAGGCCGAAGCGCCAGTAGGCCAAGGCGAAGAGGGCCGCTGTCAGGACTTCTACCTGCAGATACCTGGGAGAAATCGGCTCAGAGCAGAAGGCGCACCGCCCGCGGAGCGCGATGTAGCTTAGAACGGGGATGTTGGCCCACCAGGGAAGCTGGGTATGGCACCTCGGGCACCGAGACCGTGGCGAGACGATCGACTCCTCTTCCGGGAGGCGGACTATGCAGACATTGAGAAAGCTTCCGATCAAAAGCCCAAGGACGAAAGCCCCACCCAGTCCCATGGCTCCCTCACCAGGTTGCCCGTGCGTGTCCCCGAGACGAACACGCTCTGATGTCGCGACCGTGCGCCGCCCCGCTCATGCCCGTAAGGCCATGCACCTCACGCTGGCTCGCGCACGGCATGCCGCCACGAGCGCGGTGCGATACGCGGCAGATGTTGCCGAGGCACCGGCGCACGGCTGCAGGCCGCCGCGAGCGCAGTTGCGATGTGCAGCAGATGCCGACGGGACACCGGCGTAGGGCTCAATGCCGCTCCGAGAGCCCTCGTGATGCGACCACGGGTGCCGGCGTGCCTTCGGCGGCAGCTACGAGCCCTCCTATCGTGGGGTGCTTGCGGGGTCAATTCGATGCTCGCTGTGCTTTCTTGGGGACTAAAATGAAACGGGGGACGGACCTTCTTGCCCGTCCCCCGTGAGGTGCTCATCCAGCAAGGGATGATTACGAGCAGGCCATGTTGGGCAGGCCAGCTGCGGGGTTGCTGGTCCAGACACAGTTGGTGAGAGAGGCGCTTGGGTGACTCGTCGTGACGGTGAACGAGGTTGCGTCGCCGGTTGTCGTGCACGTCACGCCCTCGGACAAACTGAAGCCTGGCAACCCACTACAGCTGCCGGCATAATACGTTGCGTTGTCGATGAAATATGCCTCCTCTGCAGAAGCCGCATTGCGCGCATCCGACTCGATGCGGGAGTTGAAGGCGCGTGCCCGGTAGGCCGCGAACTGCGGAATGGCTATCGCGGACAGGATGCCGATGATCGCGACTACGACGAGCAACTCGATCAACGTGAAGCCTTTCTTCTTCGTGCTCTTGGTCTTGCGTTTCGAAACCTTGGAAACCTTCTTCATAACGTGATCCTCCTTTTCAATGTCTTGTCGGGCCTGACTCTTATGGCCCGTCATCGTTCGGTTGAACGGGGAGCAAGAGGGGTGCCACCGGGGAGATCCCGACGCCGAGCCTAGACTGTGCGGTGGCAGGTGCTCGGCCGAATACCCTGAGCCTGGGGCGCCAATCTGCCAAGGTATCGAAAAGATTGCCGATTCGAGCATTTGCAGGTGCTGTGGCAAGAGCGTTGACGGATGCGGGTGCCGCTTACACGAGCGCCGCGCCGGTTCTCTCTCCACGTTACATTCGTAACAGCGCGATACGCGTCGTGACGGTCTGGCGGGGACTCGCTCAACTCGCGATCATGAGCAGTCCCGGGTCGTCCCAGTCGGTTACGGCTTGATCGCATCGTATGGTCAGACGACATCTTCCCCCTGTCGCGACAGGACGTGCGAGGAGTACCTCACATGAACACCGAGCCGAGCTTGAAGATCGGCAGGTACATCGCGATGACCAGACCGCCGATCACGACACCGATGTACAGGATGACCAGCGGCTCCATGAGTGACATCAGGTTTGCCACTGCGTTGTCCACCTCATCTTCGTAGAATTCGGCGATCTTCTGCAGCATGGAGTCGAGTGTCCCCGTGGTTTCCCCGACGGAGATCATCTGACAGACCATCGGTGGAAACACCTTGCTTTCGGCCAGGGGCTCCGCGATGGTGTTGCCATTGCGGATGCTGGAGCGCGCCGTGAAGAGAGCCTGCTCGACGATCTTGTTGCCGGCGGTGCGGGCCGTGATGGCGAGCGCGTCGAGGATCGGGACACCCGCAGAGACCAGAGTTCCCAGCGTGCGGGTCACGCGGGCGATCGACGCCTTGCGAATGAGGTTGCCGAAAACCGGAGCGCGAAGCAGAAGTCGGTCGATCGTCACGCGGCCGCGCTCTGTTCGGTAGGCCGATCGGATGCCGACGGCAAGAGCGATAAGTACGCCGAGCATGTGAAGCGCGTAGGCTCTTGCGAAGTCGCTCATCGCCATCGTGATTCGGGTTGGCAACGGGAGCTCCTGGCCGACCCCTCGGAACAGCTCGGCGAACACCGGGATGACCCAGATCAGCAGCACTGCCGTCACGAGGAATGCGACCAGAACGATGATGCAGGGGTAGATGAGGGCACCCTTGATCTTGCTCTTCAGCTTCATCGCCTTTTCCATGTAAGCCGAGAGCCGCGCGAGGATGGTGTCGAGGATGCCAGCGACTTCGCCCGCCGCCACCATGTTCGTGTAGAGGTCGTCGAAGATCCGTGGGTGCTTGCACAGCGCGTCTGCGAAGGTGCTCCCGCTCTCGAGGTCGTCTTTCACCTGCCCAACTGTCTTGGCGAACACCTTGTTATCCGACTGGGCGGAGAGGATGTGCAGGCATTGCACGATCGGCAGACCCGCATCGATCATCGTCGCGAGCTGCCGGGTGAACACGACGACGTCTCTCGCTTTAACGGGCGCGCCCAGAGACGGGAGGGAAATGTTACGGTCGAGTCCCTTGCCCCGCTCTCGGATCTTGGCTGCCGCCGGCAGAATCCGCTGGCTGCGGAGCCGAACGATCACTGCCCCGCGGCTGGGAGCGTCCATCTCGCCGCGGAGCGTTTCGCCTCTCGGTCCGACACCTTGCCATCTGAATACAGGCATGGTTCTTGGCCTCCTATCGTTGCCGGCCTCAGCGTGCGGCCACGCGCGGGCCGGTCTGTCCGAGCATCTGGCGCACCTCGTCGGGTTCGGTTGCGTGACCGATAGCAGCGTCGGGCGTGATGGCGTGCTGCTGGACGAGGCTGACTAGTGCCTGGCTCATGGTCTGCATGCCGAACTTCACCTGCCCGACCTGCATCAGCGAGTAGATTTGATGGACCTTCTCTTCTCGGATGAGGTTCCGGATGGCAGAATTCGGGATCATCAGCTCCGCCGAAAGCACTCGGCCACGACCGTCGCCGCGTACTATGAGCGTCTGTGAAATGACCGCCTGGAGTACGAGCGAGAGCTGGGCGCGCACCTGTGCCTGCTGGTTGGGCGGGAACACGTCGATGATGCGGTTGATGGTCTGAACCGCTGAATTTGTGTGCAGGGTGGAGAATACCAGGTGCCCCGTCTCTGCGATAAGCAGTGCCGCCCCGATCGTTTCGAGGTCTCGCATCTCGCCGACGAGGACGATGTCGGGGTCCTGACGCAAGACGTGCTTGAGGGCAACCGAGAAGCCTGCAGTATCGGAGAACACTTCGCGTTGATTGACGAGGCACTCCTTGTGCTCGTGGACGAACTCGATGGGATCTTCGAGCGTGATGATGTGTTCGTGGCGTTCCCTGTTGATCTTGTCGATCATTGCGGCGAGCGTCGTCGACTTCCCGCTGCCCGTCGGCCCGGTCACGAGCACGAGGCCGCGGGGCAACCGCGTGAGGTTCGCGACGGAAGGCGGCAATCCGAGGCGCTCCAACGGGGGAATCTCGAATGGGATGAGCCGGAAGGCGCCGCCAACGGCACCCTTTTGTTGAAAGAGATTGCCGCGGAAACGGCTGAGGCCTTTGATGCCGAAGGAGAAATCCAGCTCGTTGGTCTCCTCGAAGACCTTCTTCTGCGCTTCCGTGAGCAGGCTGTATCCGAGGTTCTTCGTGTCCGTGGCCGTAAGCGGTGGGTGCTTGAGCGGGCAGAGCTTGCCGGATACCCGGATGAGCGGCGGGCTTTCCGCCGTCAGATGGAGATCCGAAGCTCCCCGATCTACCATCTCGCGCAGGAACGCATCGATCGACGCCATCGGCACACCTCCCTCGGTGTCGAAACCTTCGCTTAGTCAAGCACGCCCCGTGCCACCCGGTGAGGCGTTCCCTACGGCGGCTGCGGTCGATGGATCGTCACCATTTTGTCGATTTGGGACCGCGAGCAGACAGACTCGTGCGCGGGACCGAGGTAGGACCCCGGGGCCGGGCTAATCTGCCATGGTGACCCGCATGACCTCCTCCAACGTCGTCATGCCCTCGCGGACCTTGGCGAGGCCGCTTTGTCGGAGCGTCTGCATACCGTTGCTGACCGCGGCGCGCTTGATATCGCTCGCCGAAGCTCCTGCGAGGACCAGCTCGCGCAGTTCCTCCCACAGCGGCATGACCTCATAGAGGGCGATGCGCCCACGATACCCAGTCCCGCCGCACTGCGCGCAGCCGCTGCCTCGGTAACACACGAACGGCTCGCCGGTGGTGCCCAGCTCGCGCAGGGTCTCCGGCGCCGTTTCCACGGGCTCCTTGCAGTTCGGGCAGATCACCCGCGCTAGACGCTGTGCCACGATCAGGTTCACCGAGGAAGTTACGAGGAATGGCTCGACGCCCATGTTCAGCATGCGGTTGATCGTGGACGGCGCGTCGTTCGTGTGGAGCGTGGAGAGAACGAGATGGCCGGTGAGCGCGGCCTTGATGGCAATTTCGGCAGTCTCGAAGTCTCGGACCTCGCCGACCATGATGATGTCTGGATCCTGGCGAAGGAAGGCCCGCAGGGCGGCCGCGAAGTTGAGGCCTATTTCTTCGTTGACCTGCACTTGATTGATGCCTACGAGACTGAACTCGACGGGATCTTCTGCGGTTGAGATGTTCGAGCCGATCTTGTTGAGCTCGGCAAGGACCGAGTACAAGGTCGTGGTCTTGCCGCTCCCTGTGGGACCGGTGACCAGCACCATGCCGTAGGGCTGGTACACCCCCTCCTTGAAGTGACCGAGCTGTTGGTCCTCGAAGCCGAGCTTGGTCATGTCGAGCTGCAGGTTTGACTTGTCGAGCAACCTGAGGACGACCTTTTCGCCGTAGATGGTCGGGAGGACGGAAACCCGGAATTCCATCTCCTTGCCACCGGTGAGCTTCATCTTGATACGACCATCTTGGGGCAGACGCCTCTCGGCGATGTCCAGCTGGGACATGACCTTGATCCGGGAGGTCATGGGGTTTTTCAGCCGCAGTGGCGGCTGCATTATTTCATACAGCACGCCGTCGATGCGGAACCGCACGCGTAGGATCTTCTCATAGGGTTCGATGTGGACGTCACTTGCGCGCTTCTTGATGGCGTCGGTCAGGAGCGCACTCACGAGACGGACCACCGGAGCCTCTTCCGTGGCACGTTCCAACTCCTTGACGTCGATCTCCTCCGCCTCGGTGACGACCTCGATGGACTCGGTACCGAGCGCATTCAGCACTTCATCGTAGTTGACCTTGCTCTCGTAAAGGTTCTCGATCGCTTGCTCGAGGCTCGAGGGCGCCGACACGGCGACCTTGACATCGTAGCCTGTGACGAACTTCACCTCGTTGATCGCGGCGAGATTGGATGGATCCGACATCGCGATGGTGAGCGTCGAGCGCGTAAGGCTCGTCGGGATCAAGTGGTGCTTGACGACGATGGAGAGCGGCACGAGGTCCAGCACATCGCGCGGGATGTCGAGGGAGAGCGGATCCACCACGGGCAGCCGGTACTCCCGCTGCAGGTAGCCGAGCAGATCTTCTTCGCTGATCAGTCCGAGCTTGGTGAGGTGCCGGCTGAGCGCACCGCCCTGCTGGCGCTGTTGCTCGGTGGCCTGTTCCAGCTGCTCCGGCCGGAGGCTCCCGTGCCTCACGAGGAGTTCGCCGAGCCGACTGTTCATCGGCAACGCCTCCCGAGGACGGACATCATTCGGTTATCGGAGCCCATCAGCTGAGTCAACGCCCAACGCCCGGGACGAGGGTGTCTCCAAGCCCCCTCGGCCAGGGGTGATTTCGGCGCTCGGAGGAGTACACACTGGAGGGTACTCCTCCCCAGAGGTTTCTCGGCACTCGGAGGGATCTACTTTAGGACCGCCTGATGTGGAGCGAGCTTAGAGCCTTCTCGTAGCCCTCCGTGAGCACTAACCTACATGAACCGCGTGGCAGCAGCCGAATGTCCGTACGCCGAAGGCGTTGTGCGACATAGCCCAGGGTTGCCGCGCCAGCGGCTACCCTGCTGATCATGTTCCATAAATCCCCCCGCTGGACACTGACACTCGGACGCCACGGCTTCGGGTTCCCCCTTTGGAAAAGGGGGTTAGGGGGATTTGCTGGCCGCCGTTCCGATTCGAGATTGAGCGGCGGAGGCCGACTTCGCTCACTTCTCCAGCGCGGCTCGAGCCGCGGCTAGCCGAGCAATGGGTAGCCGGAAGGGCGAGCAGGAGACGTATTCGAGGCCGACGGAATGGCAGAATCTGATCGACCGGGGCTCCCCCCCGTGTTCACCGCAAATCCCCACCTTGAGCCCGGGTCGAGCGCTGCGTCCTTTTTCGACGGCTAAGCGTACCAGGGCACCGACGCCGTCGACGTCGAGTACCGCGAAGGGATCGTAGGGCAAGATTTCACGCCGTACGTACTCGGGCAAGAAGCTACCGGCGTCATCACGGGACAGACCCATCGTCATCTGCGTGAGATCGTTGGTGCCAAACGAGAAGAACTCGGCCTCTTTCGCAATCTCATCCGCGGTGATCGCGGCCCGGGGGACCTCGATCATCGTGCCGATGCTGTACCGGACCTTGACCCCTGCCGCTGTCATGACCTCGTTCGCTATCCGTATTGCGTCCTCGCGCAACTCCTTTAGCTCGCGCGCCACCGCGACAAGCGGGATCATGATCTCGGGAGCGACCCGCATTCCCTCTCGCTTGAGCTCGCAGGCGGCTTCCATGATGGCTCGCACCTGCATTCGGTAGATCTCGGGAAAGGTGATTCCAAGCCGGCAGCCCCGGTGTCCAAGCATTGGGTTTGCCTCGTGCAGCGCACTGCACTTCGCTCTGAGTTCGTCCGTCGGCACGCCAATCTTTTCCGCCAGCCCGGCGATCTCTTCGTCCGTGTGCGGCAAGAACTCGTGAAGCGGCGGGTCGAGCAGACGAATAGTCACGGGGCGTCCGTTCATCACGCGCAAGAGTGAGATGAAGTCCCCCTTCTGTATGGGCAAGAGTTTGGCGAGTGGGCGCTCGCGCCCCGCCGTGTCGCTGGCGAGGATCGTCTCCCGCACGGCGTCGATTCTGTCTCCCTCGAAGAACATGTGCTCCGTCCGACAGAGACCGATGCCTTCTGCGCCCAATGCGATCGCGACCTCGGCCTGGCCAGGAAGATCGGCGTTGGCGCGCACCCGCAGGCGCCGGTGGCGATCGGCCCAACGCATCAGATCGGAGAAGGTCTGGTAGATCTTGGACTGCTTCGGATCGAGGCTCTTGTGCAGCAGGACTTGCATGACCTCGGAGGGATACGTCTTGATTTGGCCGAGAAAAACCTCGCCCGTTGTACCGTCTATCGACAACCAGTCGCCCTCTCCCAGCGTGCGGTCGGCGATGTGCATCTCACGCCGGGCGTAATCTATGCCGAGCGCCTCGCAGCCAGCCACACACACCTTGCCCATCTGCCGCGCGACGAGGGCGGCATGCGATGTCATTCCGCCGCGGGCGGTCAGTATCCCCGCGGCGACACTCATGCCGCGGATGTCCTCGGGCGAGGTCTCGATTCGTGTCAAGATGACGGTGTCGCCCCCCGCTGCCAGTCGCTCGGCATCGGTGGCACTGAAAGCGATCCGCCCGGAAGCGGCCCCTGGCCCAGCGTTGAGCCCGCGCGCGAGCTGCCGCCCTTCACGGACGGCGGCTTGCTTCGCCGCTGGTTCGAAAATGGGCTGCAGGAGCTGGTCGAGCTGCTGCGGCTCGACCCGGCTGAGCGCCTCGCGTTCCTTGATCAGCCGTTCCCGCACCATGTCCACGGCGATCCGGATCGCCGCGAGCCCCGTGCGCTTCCCACCACGGCACTGCAGCATGAACAAGTGGTCCCTCTCGATCGTGAACTCGACATCCTGCATGTCCTTGTAGTGTCGTTCGAGGGTGCGACAGATCCCCGCGAGCTGCTTGAACGCCGCAGGCATTGCTTCCTCGAGGGAGGGGAAGCGTGTCGCACGCTCTTCCTCATCGACGCCGCGTTCTCGGGCCCAGCGACGGGATCCCTCGAGCGTGATTTGCTGCGGCGTGCGTATCCCGGCGACTACGTCTTCGCCCTGCGCGTTGAGCAGAAACTCGCCGTAAAGCGTCTTCTCACCGGTGGCGGGATCGCGGGTGAACGCGACGCCCGTGGAGCAGTCAGGGCCGAGATTTCCGAAAACCATCGCCTGCACGTTGACGGCAGTACCCCAGTCCTCCGGTATTCCGTAGAGGTCCCGATACGTGATCGCTCGCTCGTTGTTCCACGAGCCGAATACGGCCCCGATGGAGCCCCAGAGCTGCTCCTCCGGGTCCTCCGGGAACACGACTCCACGGCGCTTCTGGATGAGGGCTTTGAACTCGGCGACGAGTTCACGCAAGTCTTCCGCGGAAAGATCGACATCGTTTTGGACCCCGCGGGTCCGTTTCTTCTCCTCGATGAGTTCGTCGAACGGGTCGACCTCCTTGTCGGTTTCGGGTTTGAGACCGAGCACGACGTCGCCGTACATCTGCACGAAACGCCGATAGGAATCGTAAGCGAAGCGCTCGTTTCCCGAGCGCCGGATGAGTCCCAGCACCGTCTTGTCATTGAGACCGAGGTTGAGGACAGTATCCATCATGCCCGGCATCGAAGCGCGGGCTCCGGAGCGTACAGAGAGGAGGAGCGGGTCGTCCGGATCGCCGAAGTCGCGGCCGAGAGCCTTTTCGAGACGTTGAAGCGCGCCTGCTACCTGGGAACGGAGCTCCTGAGGGTAGCGTCGTTGGTGTGCGTAGTAGTACGTACACACCTCGGTCGTGATGGTGAAGCCGGGCGGCACTGGCATGCCGAGGCGCGCCATCTCGGCCAGGTTTGCCCCCTTGCCACCGAGCAGCTCGCGCATCTTAGCGCTGCCATCGGCGCGACCGCCCCCGAACCCGTACGTGTACTTGCGGGTGTGCGTGCGGCTTTTCGAACGTGATCGAGTTCGTGAGCTCGGCCGAGTTTGCCGTGCCCGACGCGACATCGTGGTACTCACTGCTCCATCCTCCTCATGCTTGCCTCGGCGAGGCGATCCACTTCCACCATCGTGTCTCTAACACGTGGACGCGGGCTGCCGCAACGCGGACAGAACCGCAGGGGAGCGCAACGGGCGGGTGATCACGTGGGCGATGAAGCCCTCGAGAGCGCTCTCGGCTGCGGCATCTTCTTGATCACTTACCCGGGAAGCTGCGGCGCTGACGGGGTGCCGTTGGAGATCGGCGAGCATCGCCAGGGTGTGACCTTTGAGCGTGTGAGTCACTCCGGTTGCGGGACGACAGCGAGTGCACACGACCCCGCCGCGTGCCGGTACGATCAATACTGATGGCAGGGTTGAGACGCTCCGGCCGCAGGCACGGCAGCTCGTGAGATCCGGGCGATAGCCGATGGCTCCGAGGACGTGAAGCTCGAACGCTCGGACCACGCTGGGGCAGGGGCCGATCGAGTCGAGCATGGACAGCGTAGTTTCGACGAGCCGGAAGATCTCCGTCCCGGCCTCCCGCCCCATCACGAGTTGGTCGGTGAGTTCCAAGACGTAGCTTCCACAGGCGAACCGATCGAGATCGCTTCCGAAGCCGCGCAGGATGCCGATGAGCTCGCAGCGCTCGATGAACGCGAGCTCGCTTCGCGGTCGCACGCGAAACGCCAGCCTAATCTTTACGAAAGGTTCCAGAGTGTTGACGAACCGGCGGCGCGACCGCATCGCACCTTTCGCTATACCGCTCACCTTCCCGAAGTCCTCGGTGATGAAGCGGACGATACGGTCCGATTCCCCGTAGGCGTGGCTGCGGAGGACGAACGCGGCAGTGAGGGCAGGTTGAGTCACGGCGCGGATCTAAAGATTTGGTCAGCGCT
>Ga0316626_10000690_pt1 | contig 13783 bp, 11 predicted proteins | sample OWC_Aug_T1_C1_D5_FD_207656 | JGI IMG/M metagenome (GOLD analysis project Ga0316626, IMG submission 207656) | Wetland soil microbial communities from Old Woman Creek delta, Ohio, United States - OWC_Aug_T1_C1_D5_A | ecosystem: Environmental > Terrestrial > Soil > Wetlands | place: USA: Ohio...
GCCTTGACTCGTGTTGCAAGGTGTGGCAGACTGGAAGCACCACAAAGACACGTGGACCATATGGCGAAAGGAGCCACATGCACATCCCCGCACCGACCAGCTCGGCTGGCGAAGCGCCGCAGATCGCGGACGGTCTGTACGTCGCGCGCTTCAACGACATCTACCACAAGGTCCATGAGGACTGGGCGCAGGAGAAGGACAAGTTCGGCAAGGCCGACGACGGTGGGCGCTTCCACTTCAGCTTCACCCTGCTCGATGAGGACCGCCAGCCCGTCATGCTGGACGACGCCGAGTCGCCGGACGACACGCTCGATCTGGAAGCGATGACGCGCAACATGTCCAGCCACGAGAAGGCCAATTCCTACGCCCTGCTGAAGGGCATCCTGACCCCGGCCGAGTTCGCGGCATGGCTGGCCAGCACCCCGGAGAACCCGGCCGACCTTTCTGCGGTCGCGAACCGCGAGGTCAACGTGCAGGTGAGCCACAATTCCAAGGGGTGGCCCCAGATCGAGGCCACGCTTGGTTCTGCGAAGCCGCGCAAGGCGGCTCCCGCGAAGGCGTAGCGATGGCAGCGCCCGGACGGAGGTTCACGGTGGTTCAGGCTGCCGTGGCGGCTGAGTGCCACCCGGAAACCATCCGGCGCGCTATCCGCCGCCGTGAACTGCTCGCCACGCGCGAGCCCGTGAAGAGAGGACGCGGCTACGTCATCCTCTCGACCGACCTGCACGCCTTCATGGAGAAGCGCAGGCTCGGCTGAATGAGCCCAACGGCTCCCGGGTGCCAAAGGCCACCCACAGAGGAAGCGGGCGGCGAACCGTCCGGTCCGGGAGCCATTGGGGGCTTCATGGTCCCCCGTTTGGGGGTCTGCCTCCCTGCCCGGTTAGTAGCTGCATCGGGCAGGGAGGTTCCACGCAGCGTAGAAAGGATTGCAATGCGCAAGCTCCTCTCCCTTTTGGCCAGTCTTGCCATCGTGGCGAGCCTGTTCCTGTTCACGGCAACGCCCGTGTTCGCAGACTACAGCGATTGCACTGGTGGCAGCCCCAGCGCAGGCGTGGGTGGCATGTCTCGAAACCCGGCAGAAGGCGTCAACTGGGTTTCGGGTCGGATCAACCCGGCCAATGCCACCTTCAAGCACTGCAATGACCCGGGCGTACCGACGTACGCGAGTGGTGTCGCGGCATGGGTAGCCATCACGCCAGATCAATCACAGATGACGGGTTCTCATATCGTTCAGTTGGGCATCATCAGATGTGCCGACACCGAACGCTACACACCGTTGATGGCACAGTGCAAGGGGAACGGGGGACCCATTCAGGCGTTCTACGCGATGGGTGAGTGCACCGCCCTGACGGGTCCGACTGCGAGGTATATCAAAGACCTCGACGCCAGCCCTCACACGTTCTCCATCGAGCGCGGCTCATCGAACTGGGTCTTCAAGATCGACGGATCGACCGTCGTCACCAAGTCCCTTGATGACATTTCCACGTTCTGCTGGTCCCACGCGAACAACCTCGACGTATCATGGGCGGCAGAGTGGAAGGTCGATGGTTCTGGCTTCGCCAACGCGGACGACAAGGTGAACTTCGACTCCTTGCAGTATCGGAAGAACGGGTCTTCGTCCATCTGGCGCCCTGTCTTCTCGCTTACATCCTGCGGGTCGAACTCGGGCGGCAAGGCCATCCCGAACTCCGACCACCAAGACCACAAGTGCGAGGCGTACGAGGAGTCCGGCTTCGCCTTCTGGTCCGTGAACTGGTAGCCTGAGCCAACCCAATGACCGCCCTGTTCGACGCTGCCGTGGAGTACCTGACGGCGGGGCTGCACATCCTTGCCCTCAGCGGTAAGAAGCCGAACGCCCACGTGCACGGCGACGGCTGGTCATGGGACGAGTCGTTCCACGGTGTTCCGCAGGGGGTGGAACTCGACCACCTGCGGAACACCTTCTCAGACCCCAAGGTCACGGGGATCGCCATTCTCATTCCGCCCGGGTTTCTCGTCGCTGACGTGGACTCCGAGAGGGCGGCGCAGCTTCTCATCGATCTCGGCTTCGTGGCCAGCGACGAGACGGTTGCGGCACAGACCAAGAACGGCATCCACGTGTGGTTCTACTGGCCGGGGGCCAACAGGAACCGCTGGCTCGGGGATGGGCAGGAGCCCAACCCGCGCCGTACCCTCCTCTTCAAGGGGTTCGGCGGATACGTCGCCGCGCCTCCATCCCTTCACCTCGATGACACCGGGGCGGTGGACGGGTCCTACACGTGGATCACGTCCATCGTCTCCGGTGGCATCGCGCAGATGCCCGACATGCTGCCCGCCGGGGCGGCGGAGCGCTTCCGGGCGGAAGAACAGTTCGAGGCGACCGCTCCCGAGAAGGAGCAGATGACCAGCTTCACGATGGTCCCGGCGGAAGGTGTAGCATGGTGGCTCTGGGAGAAGCATTGGGACTACCAAACGGCCGGTCTGGAGCGGGCCATCGAAACCGCCGCCGACGGCAACCAGAACAACGTGATCCACTGGGCGGCAATGACGTGCCGGGAGGAAGGCGTACCGTATGAGATCGCGAGGGAGCGACTGATGGCAGCCGCCGCACGCGGGAACCATCCGCTCAATCGTGCGCGCGACACCATCCGTGGCGCGTACAAGCGAGCTGCCCGTGCCTAGCGCCGAAGAGCAGTTCGAGGCACTGCGGCAGGCAGTCCACCTGACGTCGCGGGATGACTACTTCGCGACGATGCTGGCCCAGCCTGCCCCGCTGGGGCTCGGGGACCGGGTGAGGTTCGACCACTCGACGCACATGTGGCACATCTGGGACGGCATCCGCTGGCGCCCGGACCGCACCAACCTGATCTTCGAGAAGGTGCGCGACCGGCTCGTCAACGTGTGGCTGCCCAGCAAGTCGATCAACCCCAGCGAAGACTCGATGAAGGTCTACGCGACCATGCTCAACCTCCAGAAGAAGAAATCCGTGCTGGAGACGTTGACATCCTTCCCGGCAATTGCAATGACCGGCGAGGAATGGGACCTCCACCCGACGCTGATGGGGTTCGAGAACGGGATTCTCGACCTGAAGACCCTGAGTCTCGACACCGATCCCGACCCCGCCCTGCTGATCTCGCGCTCCACCGGCTTCGACTGGGACCCTGAGGCCGACTACAACCCGTTCACGAACTTCATCGAGGAGATCATGTCCCACGACCCGGACACGGCAGCCTACCTGCTGCGCATGCTGGGCTACTCCATGATCGGGACCAACCAAGAGCAGAAGTTCTGGATGTGGGTCGGCGGTGGATCGAACGGGAAGGGCATCCTCGCCCGCACGGTGACGAAGGCGCTGGGCGACTATGCCTACTCGCCGCCCGACACGCTGTACATGCGGAACAAGTTCGGGGCCGTGGGCAGTGACAAGGCGCGGCCCGAGCTGCTGAAGCTCCAAGGGGCTAGGTTCACCTTCATGTCGGAGCCTCAGGGAGGGCAGTTCAACGACGAACTGCTGAAGGCCCACTCGGGCAACGACCCCATCGAGGCTCGCACCCTGTACTCGTCCAAGTACAAGACGTTCACGCCGACCCACAAGATCGTGTTCCTGACCAACGAGCCGCCACGGACGGACGACGTCGGGCCGTCGATGCAGCGCCGCGTGCGCATCATCCGGTTCATGGAGGACTACCGGGACCCGAAGCGGGCCGACAACGAGCTGGAAGGGCGCCTCCAGTCGCCCGACAACCTGCGCGGAGCGCTGGTCGCCATGGCCGTGCAGGCCCACCAGTACCTCCAGACCAGTCAGATTCCCGAGCCTGTCAAGGTGACGGCTTGGTCCCGAGCCTACATTGCCGAGAACGACCCCGTCACGTCGTTCATCGACACGATGTGTGTACAAGGTACACACGAAGAGGTCCCCGGGGGCCAGTTCTACAAGGCGTTCGACGCGTTCTGCGAGACGAACGGCTACGAGAAGCTGTCCATGAACAACTTTGCGCGCACCATGATGGCTCGATTCGAGCGCAAGAGCCGCGCAGCGGGCAACTTCTACATTGGAATTCGCCTGAAGAACATCACGGACCATGCCGAAGAGGTCGAAGATGACGACTAAACTCGGCATTGCTCAACATTCGGCCGCTTCGCGGCCCTCCTGCCCCTTCTGTGGCGCCCGCCACCGGACGATCACACCGGAACAGTGTGTGGACAGGCGCATGAGCGAGGCCGCGCTTCAGAAAAGCATCGTTGGGCGGGCGAAAAGGCGTGGATGGAAGGTTGCGCACGCCGGTAGAGGCATTGCAGCCTTCGATTCGGAGGGAAATCCGGTCTTCGTGACCGCGATGTCCAAGGGGTGGCCCGATCTCTTCCTCGCGCACCCCAAGCTGGGAGCCATGGCCATTGAATGCAAGAAAGAGGAAGGCATCGTGGAGCCGGAACAGCAGGAATGGCTCCAGTTGCTCAACCTGTGCGGCATTCCGTCCTTCGTCATCCGCCCATCCCACTTGCGGGACGGGCGAGTCAACGTGATACTGGGAAGTCGATGACAATTTCAGCTCGGTGCCTTGTGTGCCGCAACCCCGACCGGCGGCGCCTGATCGAACTCGGGTGGAATGGTGGCATGAGCGGCGAGGCCATCGCCCGCGTGCTGGACCAGAAGGGCTTGGTCAGCAATGTCATCATCAAGCACCTGAAGGAACACGCCGATGGCGACCCCAACCTGCGCGCGGTCGTCATCGAGCCTGTGCGCCCCGCGCGGGAGCGCGTGCTGGAGCTTCAGCGCATGCAGTTGGATGAGGTCGAGCGGCGCATCGCGCTGGCAAAGGAGCGTGCCGCGCTCGTCAACGCGTCGCGCGAGGGCAAGGTGGATGCGAAGGGCGAGCCGCTGCCCATGGCCGACTGGTCCGAGTATTACGACATCCTCGGCAAGGACGCGCAGGCCGCAATCGGGTCGATCCTGAAGACGCAGGGCCTCAGCGACCGGCGCGAGAAGACTGCCAGCGAATTGAAATTGGGGCTCTTCGAGGCGATGACCAACGCCGGGCTGGCGCCGAAGGCGTTGGTGGGTGGGGTCGTGACGCCAGCCCTTCAATCTGGCGAGGAGATCGAAGGCGAATGAGCGAAGAGAACTACTGGGTCAAGCAATTTGAGCTGTGCCGGTGGAAGCCGATCCGCTTCGCGGAAGTCTTCCTCGGCATCAAGCTGCATCCCGGCCAGCGCCGAATGGTCGAGGCGTACATCAAGCGCACCGATTCGCGCTGGCGCGCGTTCTACTACTGGATCATGGTAGCCGCTGGCAACCGTGCGGGAAAGACCCTCGCTTTGTCGGTTATCATCCTGCACTCGTGCGTCTACCGCACCGGGCTGGAGCCTCCGAAGACCACTGACGCGGCTGAACTGAAGCGTTTCGGCTCGCTGCCGTACCACTGGTGGCACTTCGCCGTCGAGCAGGCCCCGGCGGAGCAGGTGTTCACGGAGATCGTCAACCTGCTGGGCGGGTCGCATCCGGCGCAGAAGCACGGTTGTCCGTGGACGCAGGCCATTGGCGATGGCGACTCCACGGTCGGGGCACGTCGCGTAGCCAAGGCCACGGTGGTCGAGGGTGTCCCGTGGACCGACGGCCCGAAGGAGCGCGGCGAGTACGCATGGGTTGCGTTCGCCTCCGAGCTGGGCGGGGCGCAGATTCACTTCCGCAGCACCAAGGCCAAGGCGTTGTCTGCCATCGGCATGAACATGCATGGATTGTCATTCGATGAGGCGGGTCTTCAGGAAGCCCCGACCCTGCGCTACCTGCTAGAGGAAGTCATGCATGCGCGGCGCCTGTCTACGGGTGGGCAGTTCATTCTGATCTCGACGCCGTCAGCCGACACCAGCACCGAGTACGAAGACCTGTGGTACACGGGCGACCCGGAAGACCCGTTCCGGGACCCGCGCCGGTTCTCCATGCGGATGTCCACCCGGGACAACATCGGGTATGGCATCGACAAGGAATCCTTCAACGCCCTGATCCTGCACCAGCCGCAGGCGTGGATCGATCAGAACATCGACGGCATGTTCATTCAGGCGGCGGGCGTTTGGTTCAACGCGGAGTCCGTGCGCGCGGCGTTCAAGGACGACCTGCCCGAGTCTCAGGAGCCAGCCGGGGCGGGGCACGTGTATGCGCACGCGCTCGACCCGGGGCTGAAGGACAAGTGCTGGTCCATGGTCTGCGAGATGGACCAGCAGGGCAACCTGATCGGCGTGTCGCTCGACCGGCAGGAGGGCAAGCAGACCACGCGCGGCATCGTTGCCCTCGGGGAGCGCGACCACAAGCGGTACGCCAAGGGCGGCGGCGAGGTGGAGACGGGCGTGGACCATACGGCGCTGGGTGGCCACATGTTCAAGGAGCTTCTGGAGGAGGCGATCCCGGTGGTGCGGACCATCGAGTTCGGCGGCGTGGTGAAGACAAAGCGCCAGCTACTCTCGGACCTGCGGACTGCGTTTGACGAGGGGCGCATCAAGTTGCCAGCAAGTGGCTATTGGGCCGACGCGCAGCGTCAGTGCCTCAACTACAAGCTGGCCGACCGCAAGCAGGAGCAAGACCTTGTCATGTGCCTTGCTATCATTGTGAAGTTGGCGCGAGCGCTGCCACTGCCGGGGGCAAAGCGGGACAGCTCGTTCGTTTACGGCGCAGAAAGAGAGGACCGGGAGATGACGGCGGAGGAACGGCTGTTCGCTGGCATGGACATGAGCCGCACAACCACCGCCACGTTGACGTTGCCGAAGTGACGTCCTACACTCATCTCACCGTGAGCAACGTCTAGTGGAGCAGAAGTACACCGATCTCACGCTGGAACTCGGCCTTGCCTTGGGGGAATCTCCCAGCATGGCTCTTCAGCGTCAGCTTCAGGGCCGGATCGAGGGCATCTCGAACGAGCATGACCAGTTTGCCGACGAATGTCGGCGCATGGACAGCCTGTTCTACACCACGACGTTTACGCAATTCGGCGCCGACCTCTGGGCGGATGACCCGAACCTGAAGATCGACGGTCGCTCACACGTCTCGATCAACAGTCCTCAGGTCTACGTTGAGGTTCCGGCTGCCCTACAGGCCGTAGAGCCCATTGAGAACGTCATCGCCATCGAGGACAGCGACATGGCCCGCGAAGATGCGAATGCCATGGAACGCATCCGTGAAAGCTGGCGTTCGGAGGAGGAGTGGCAACTGAAGCGGCACAAGGCCGCGACAGTGAAGGGGCTCTACGGCCGAACGGCGTCGTTCGTCTACCCGGACACGGCGGAAGGGCATGCCTGTGCAGAGGTTGTCATCAACCCCCGGAACCTCTACATGGGGTTCAAGGATGACAATTACGACGAGCTGGAGTGGGCCGCGCAGGTCACGCTGCTGGACCCGAACTCCGTCACGGAGCGGTACAGCGTCAAGGTCACGGCCAAGCAGCTCAACGATGGAACCATCGTGCCGTGGGTGGCGGGGGCACTGGACGCCGTGGGCGCCGACCTTCCGTACCCTGAGCTGAACTGGGGTCCCTCACGCGTTGAGGTCTGGGACTACTGGTATCGGAAGCCCGGCAAGCTGGGGAAGAAGGGCTACCCGGCCAAGATGGAGACGTGGAACTGCATCATCGTCGGCAACGAGGTGGTTCGGGACGAGAAGTACGGCTACTACGAAGGCACGATCCCGTACGTCCCCCTGTTCAACACCTTCGTCCCGGGCGTGCCCACCGGCCGCTCAGAGCTACACGACATGGAGCAGTTGATCCGCGAGAAGATGACCCGGATCAGCGCTGGCGCGCAGATGATCCAGAAGGCCACGGCGGGTGACTACTGGCAGATCACGGGCGAGAACGCCCCGGCGCGCGGGGCTGCGGCTGTCAAGCCCATCCTCAACCAGACCGTCAGCCCCGGACCGGGCAACCGCTTCGAGGCCATTGCCCCGTACATTGCCGAGTTCCAGTTGGAGCAGTTCCTTGGTCGTCTCGACCGGGAAATGGCAATTATCTCGGGCCTCAACGACTTGCTGCTGGGCCTCGCTCCGACGGCGGTCCTGAACAGCTCGAAGGCCATCAATGCGCTGCTGGCGAACTACGAGTCCCGCATTGCAATGCGGCGCCTGCTCTTCTACGAGTGGGACCGCAAGACGTGGGAGCTTGTGTGCAAGGTCTGGTCCAACATGGCGGGGGACAACGCCAAGTTCCTGAAGGGCATCCTGAGGCGGGGCATGCCGAAGCTCGACCTGCTCGATCCGTCCCTCAGCCCGCGAGACGAGATGGAAACGGCGACCCGCGCGGTCAACCTTGTCAACTCGAAGCTCTGGTCGCAGGCGCGCGGCATGGACGCCGTCGGCGTGGACGACCCGGAGCAGGAGCAGAACATCATCCGGCGCGAGAGCACGGATGCCACCCTGTGGCCGGATCGGGTCAACCTGATGGTCCAGCTTATGACGGCCCTCAACGCGGCATCTGCCCAGATGCCGCAGGGCGCCGCAGAGCAGGCTGCCGGGCAGCAGAACTCGGGCGCCGCAGCGCTTCAGGACGCGCTCGGTATGGGCACCCCGCAGAATGCACTCTCATCGCAGCTTGGCGGCGATCAGGGCGTGATGCCTGAGGTGGCAGGCGCCGAGAGCAGCCCGTTCGCGCAGGGGCCGCAGGGCGCGCAGAACGGGCCTCAGGGGATGCAGGTCCAGTCCATGATTCAGGGCGGGAAGCTCTCCGGGCGCATCCTGAGCAACACCAAGTACGGGAGGCGGTAGCCATGCCGTTCAAGTCTCAGGCACAGCGCAAGTGGATGCACGCCACTCACCCGGAGATGGCCAAGCGATGGGAGAAGGAGACGCCGAAGCACAAGCCTCTTCCTAAGAAGAAGGGCAAGTAATGGCACGCAGCCGTCGGGGCTCCTTCGGCCTCCAGCCTCGGGTAGTTCCCAACATCTCCGCGCAGATCATCGCGCTTGCGCGCGAGTACGTGGCGCGTCGCGATGCCCTCATCATGGACGCGTGGCGCAATGGCGGCACGTTCGAGGGGAAGAAGGCGACTGACGACATGGTGCTCGCGTACTGGCGCGGGCGCATGAAAGACCTTGACGAAGGCGATCCCATGTACGAGGACGCGAAGAACAAGGTCTTGCAGCTCACGTATGCCGTCGAGCAGTCGAAAGCCGATCTTGCGCATCTTCAGGGACGCCTGAGCGACCGGGAGTACGCCAATTTCTTCATCCGCTGGTCGCGGAAGGTGCCGAAGAACAGCGAGTTCTACCGCACGCTTCAGAAGGACGCGGCGCAGCTCATTGAGAGCGCCAAGGCGAAGGCACGAGCCAACGCCGAGCGGGCCAAGGTGGAGGCATTCAACAAGTTCGTGAAGAACACCACGGCCAAGGACATTGCAATCGGTGATGCGCTGGCCAAGGCGGTCCATGACCTGTCTGCGAAGACCGGACTGAGCGTGACTGCCAACGGGGAAGAGCTGCTGGCCATCCTGACGCAGGATGTCGCGACCAACCCGGACAAGTACCGCGTGCTTCTCGACTCCCTTGAAAGAGGGGACCCTGACTGGAATGGGAAGCTCACGCCGGACTACTACAGGCAGCACATGAAGGATGCCGTTGACGGCTACGAGCAGATCGCAGATCGAGCCCAGAAGGACGGCTACGTGTCGGCATATGCGGGCGCCGCTCAGGGCATGGCGACAATGGCTGCTGAGGGTAGCAACCTGAATCTATGGCCGGTGACTCAGACCTATACGATGGGGGAGAACCTGTTCCGAAAGGTCTACAACGATCCGAATGCCTCTGTCATGGACAAGCAGGCTGCGGCTGCCAAGTGGAGCGAGCAGTTGACGGAGCTGGCCAAGACGCCGGGGATTTCGCCGGAAGCGCAGACCATGCTTACGGCTGACGCGCAACGCCTGCTTGGTCAGGATGCGGGCGATGACCCGTCGTTTGGTCCTGCCCAGCTTGGAAGGCCCGGGGTGGACCCCGAAACGGCGATGCAGCTTGGTGGGTGGGCGCAGACTGCGGCCGAGATGACAGCTAACCCGACTGCGTGGGCGTATGCCCCCGTGGACAAGAACGGGCAGTTCGATCCGACCGGACAGGGTCCGATTGGAATGGTCCCGGCAGGTGCTATTCCTCCGGGCTCTCAGGCCGTCATGGTCCCCGGCGCCAATGGCAAGGCCGTTCTGGCCATGGTGTCTCCGCATGCCGTGTATGCCAACGACCCCTTGGACCCGAGCGCTCCTCCCACGCTGGTCGGACGGCAACTCAGCTACAACGTCGGCGGCAAGACCATTCAGTTGTGGGGCTACCACGATGAGCAGGGCAACGCCCACTGGTCTACCTCTTCCCCCGTTGCCGAGAACGCCACGACCCAAATTGACACGAAGGGCGATGTCTATGTGACACCGGCTGCTCCCGATCTCCAGACGGCGCTGGCCGGACTGCGTGATGCCAATGGGCAACCGCTGACTCCCGAGGACCAGCAGACCCTTCTGGCTGGCGGCAAGCTGATCTTGAAAACTGCTGACACTTCTGAGAAGGGTAAGGCCGGGCAGCGCACCAACATTACGGTGACGCTGAAGGATGGCAAGCTTGTCACAACGCAGACCGTCGTTGATATCGACGCGGCAGGGAATGAAAAAGGGAACGAAACGCCTACTTCCGTCGGACTGTATCAGCCCGAAGCGGCGGCGCTGAAGCCGTCTGCGTACAGCCCCTCTCGGCTGGCCGCTGGCGATGTTCCGGGTGTCACCTTCAATTCTCCGCTTCAGGCATCGGTGCGAGCATCGACTGCAACCCAGACTCAGGACCAGATCAGCGCGTTCACGTCCGATCCTGCGTTCCAGCAGGCATTCCTGAAGCAGACGATGGACACACTGGGAACCACGAACCCGTACGATCCGCGTATCGCTGATGCGTGGAGGGACATCACCACGCCTAAGAGCAGCTTCGCCCCCGTGGACCAGCGCATCACTTTCCCGGCCGCGACCCGCAACGACCTGAAGTTCCCCGGTGTTGCATACAACGCGCCTGCCTACAAGGGCGAACTCACGATCAACTTCGGTGAGGCTGGCGAGTTGCGCCTGCCGAACCTGCCGAGCTACCTTGGCAGCCGGAACGCCAACCTTAGCGGCTTGTATGGCAATGCGAAGGGCCTCGCTGCGAATGCCCAGCTTGCGCAGGGGCTTCTCAGCAACATCCTGCCGGGCCTTGGCGCACCGCCGCAGCAACCTCAGGGCAGCCCGGCCCCGACCGCTACGCCGACACCGACTCCCACTCCGACGCCGACGCCAACCAACCCGGCGGGTGTCAACCCGACCTTCCAGCCTGCGCCGACCCCGGCGCCGACGAGCACGGCAGGCAATCCGGCGACTGGGCCGTATGATTGGCGTAGTGCCGCGAGATGATCGACTGGAGCAAGCCGTTTGGGCCTGTCAGCCCTACGGACTCGCCGCCTGAAACCACAGCCCCGATTGCGCCTGCAACTCCGGGGAGCCTGACGCAGCCCGTCCCCGCTGGGCCTACGCTGCCGTCATTGTCATTCCCGACGCCCGGCTCCGGGCCGTCCGGCGGGTACGTCACGGGCGAGGCGTGGAGGCCCGCGAGTCAGGAGGAAGTGGACGCCTTGGACCCCGCGCAGCGGATGGCCCGGGGCATCGACTATCTCGGTGACGTCCTCTTCGGAACAGGGAACGGCTCCCCTCTGGGGGGTGTGCCCCTGCTGGGTGACATCCTTGGCACGGCAGGTGACGTAGTCCACGACTTCGGGACCAACATGGTCGTCAAGCCGCTGGAGGCTGGTGCGGCGGCGGCTGCGCGCGTGCCTCTCGGGTGGGCGACAGGGGCGGACACCAACTTCGAGCAGCTTGGTGAGTGGGCAAAGAAGAACGACGCTGCGATGTACGATCAGTGGTTGCTTGTCAGGGAAGCGGCCAATGCCGACTTCCTGTACGGCGGCAACATGAAGGCGGATTTCAATTTGGAAGCCTTCAAGTACATCGATGACATGCAGTACAACTCGACACTGGGCACGACCCCCGAGCAGTATCTTGGCGGTCGCGCCGTGGGCTCCCTTGGCGGTGGGATTTCCCATGCCATTACCGGCTGGCTGGGGCTGCTGGGCAACACTTCACAGCGGTTGCTTGGTGGAGCTGGGTTCTTCGATCCGGGCACGTCGAGCAACACATACGAGGAGATCAAGGCTGCGTACGAAAAGCCGGGTACGCTGGATCAATCCCGTCATACCATCGGCGTTGGGGACGAAGCCGAGGCTGCCTTTGAGAAGCTGAAGGCTGGCGAGATCACGGAGGATCAGGCCCGCAAGATTGTCGAGACTGCCAGCAAGGGCGGACGCAATCGTGTCGAAGAGGCTGCATCGCGACTGGACCTTGGGCTGGAGGTCAGCGACGTCGAGAAGAAGGCTATCGATGCGTGGCGGAGTGGGGCATGGTCGATTGACCATGCGCAGGACTACATCGTCACTCACGGTCAGGGCATCACGCGCAACCTGCTGGGCCAGATCGCAGGGTCCGTCGTTACCGATCCCCTGACGTACGCCACGCTGGGCGCGGGTGCCGTCTCGAAGGCTGGCACCATCGGCGCACAAGTGGCCCGCGCAGCTCCTAAGGGAGCCACACTGGCAGAGCGCATGGCAGTGGCCGAAAGCAACTACCAGAAGCTCGGGGTTCTCGTGAGCACGGTGCAGAAGGACCCCGTGATGGGGCCAGTTTTCCGTGTTTCGCGAGGCATGTTCGACCCGTTTGCCGTGTACAAGCCTAGCTCCGTGCAGCGCGCGGTCGTGGACCTTCATACCGGCGTGGCCGTGATAGGTTTCCGTCGAGCTTGGGGGGCGCAGACCTTTTCGGACCTACGCGCGCTCGGTCGAGAGTTCGACATCACGAATGATCTGGATATCGCCATCAAGTCGTATTCGGTAGACCAAGCGAACCTGATGGCATCCAGATGGGGACAGCGCAACCTGCTGGAGCAGGGTCTTGCCGAGGACATGGTGGGCACCAATGTCGATGAGATCATCGAGCCCATGGTGTCCATGGCGCCTCGCGATGCAGTTACTCAACTCGCAGACCACATGTACTCGGTGTCCAAGAACACGTTCACTGCGGAAGAGCGGGCTAATCTGTCGGGCCGACTCTCCATCGTGCTCGGAAAGGATGTTCCGTATTGGGAGAAGCGGCTGGCAACCATGTCGGACGACCTTCAGTCAGCCCTGCATGCGGTGTCCTACAAGCTTCCCGAGAGGGAATTCGAGCATGCCAGAATGGCGGTGCTGGCGGGCGGCTACACGGGCGATGCGCCAGTACGCAACATGGTGCTGCTGAACACCGAGACGTTGGATGACGTCACCGCCGAAGCTGTCATCGCCAACATCAGGGGTATCCTGAAGAGCGACGAACCAATGCGCATCGCAGCGGCCACAGCCGAGTGGAACGCACAGGCCGCGCGCTATCCGCGCATGGCGAGCATCGGACACGCCCCGGGTGGCGAGGAGCAGGTCAAGCGACTGGTCGATGAACTGGAAAAGAAGCTGGAGGCCGGGGCGATTACGCGTCGGATGCTGGACTCCGAGCTAAATGATCCGGGGCTGCGCCCTATTCGTGACATGCTGGATCGGCATTCTGTCCCGGGCGCGCCGTTGACGCCTAAGGACATTGCGCAGCGAACGAGAATGGCGCAGAAGGAGTCCATCGCGGCGGTCAAGGCTGCTGGATTCGAGGAAGTCTCTGCTGCCAAGTTCTTCCCTGCCATCAGGAAGGCAGCCGCCACGAGGAAGAGCAACGGTCGCTTGGTGGGCGAGACAGTC
>Ga0316626_10000691_pt1 | contig 13769 bp, 10 predicted proteins | sample OWC_Aug_T1_C1_D5_FD_207656 | JGI IMG/M metagenome (GOLD analysis project Ga0316626, IMG submission 207656) | Wetland soil microbial communities from Old Woman Creek delta, Ohio, United States - OWC_Aug_T1_C1_D5_A | ecosystem: Environmental > Terrestrial > Soil > Wetlands | place: USA: Ohio...
CGGGTGTCGGTCGACGTCGACGCCACGTTCTCGCGACGGATCGCCTTGCCAGACGGGCTCGACGTGGCGTACCGGGACGAAGACGGCACCGCGCGCTTGCTGTATTTCGACCGCCAGTACAACGACTCCCTCGGCCTGATGCACGAGAATGCACAGGACGACTCGATACCCCTTGCCCTGCAGGGGATCGACCCCCGCGTTCTGGACGTTCGCATCCTCGCACCGGTCGATCTCGCGGTGAGCAAGCTCGGGCGATTTTCGGAGCAGGACAGGGCGGACATCGCTGCTCTCGCGCGGCGCGGACTGGTCAATGCATCCGATCTCGAACGACGCGCCATCGAGGCGTTGGACGCCTACGTCGGAGACACCCAGCGTCTGCGCGGCAGCATCGCTGGCGCCGTGCAGATCGTCTCCGCCAATGGTCCGCCCAAGTGACTGGTCCGACGATGCCTCAACCCCGCTCCCACGCCAGCAGGTTCAGGAACTCGCGCCGTGTCTTCGGCCCATAGGTGACGAACGACGGATCCGGCCGCTGCCGGTACTCGGCGCGCTGCCGCGCGACCCGGTCACCGCCGAGGTGCGATTTCAGCACGCCCTCCGGCACCGGGTAGATTCGCAGTGCGTTCAAGCCGAAGATCTTCGCACGCAACGCCGGGGTCATCTCCGCGTAGCCGTGTCGCTCCCGCAGTTCCGTTGCGATCTGGAAGGTGCGGAACGCCTGGATCTGGTCCTGCGGTGATCCGTACCAGATCGAGTCCGTGCCCCACAGTACGTTCGACTCGCCGCAGTGCTTGATCAGCTTGCCGAGCGTGTGCGCCGCCGTGTCCGGATCGCGCATGCACAGGCGCCACGTCGAGCCGAGTTCCGCGAACACGTTCGAGCCGGGCGCGACGCCGTTCTCGAGCAGGCTCGTGACCAGCGCGTCCACGCCGTCGGTGCGCGCCGGGTCGTAGGGGCCCTCCTTCGCATCGGCCACGAAGCCCGAGTGATAGATCAGGAAGTTGACGTCGGGATAGCGCTTCGCCACTCGCCCAATGTCCTTACAGGTCGAGTGCTCGTAGGACTGCGGCCCGAACGACAGCCCCTTGTGGATGGCGATGTTGCGGACGCCGAGCTTGCGCGCCTTCTCGATCATCGCGATGCCGGGCTCGTCGTCCATCCAGAAGCCCTTCTGGTCCGGTCCCCACTGCGTGTAGGTCTTCCACGCCGCGACCTTGTGCTGCTCGGCCAGCAGGTCCATGCGTTCGAGGTCGCCGGGCTGGTTGGGATTGACGCGGCCGTGGATGTACAGGCGATGCGTGCCCTCGAGCTGCTCGACGATGCGCGCGGTCGCCTCCGCCTCCTCGATCCTGAGCGGCTCGCCCTCGGCGGTGGACGGCACGAAGGACAGCACCATCAGATCCGTGTCCGAGTCGAGGAACACGTCCTTCACGAATTGGTCGGGGCCGACGCAGCGCAGGTAATCGAGGTCGCCCGGACCCACGTGCGGTTCGCAGCGCGGGTCGCTGGTGAAGCCGCGCAGCGGCCTTGCGCCCGCGGGGAGGCGCTTCAGCCAGGCGCCCGTCGGGTTCACGAAGTGTCCCTGCACGTCGAAGATGAACTCGTCCCCGGCCACGGCGGCGGCGGCAAGCTCGGGCTCGAGCGCCGCGAGCTGCGGCATGTCGAACCAGCCGCCGGTGCGGCCGGCGCGTGCATAGGCCGAGTTCATGCCGAGCAGCGCCGTGGCCGCACCGCAGGCGGAGACGAGGAATTCGCGACGCTTCAGCCCCAGTCGCCGCGCGTTCGTGGTGGCGGACTCCATCGCAACCTGCCGTGCTTCGCGGTGCACGGGCTCGAGGGGGATCGGGGCGTACTCGCCGTTCGACGTAGAATCGAGCTTGACCGGCAGCCGGCGGCCATCGGGGTCGTTCCTGAATTTCATGACCGGTCCTCCTCGCGTGCGTGAGGTCGGATGATGGTTCGCCGGGGCGACATGGACAAGGCAGGAGGTGCGCGGCCGGCCGGGACCGGGTACCGTTGCTTCGCTGCCGAGAATAGCGACACCGCCCCAGGAGACCGGCTCATGCGTCGTGCTTTTCACCCGGGTTTCGCCCTCGTCGCCGTGCTTGCAACGCTCGTCCCCGTCGGCCTTCGTGGATTCCGAGGGCAACCCGCTCGACGGCGCGAACCGCTACGTCATCCGCTTCGACAAGGACGCCACGCCACCGGAGCAGGCGTTCTGGTCGATCACGCTGTATGACGCCAACTCGTTCTTTGTGGCGAACTCGATCAACCGCTACGCAGTCAGCAGCTGGATGCCGCTCAGGAAGAACGCCGACGGCTCGGTCGAGATCTACGTGCAGTCCGGGTCGCCGGGCAAGGACCTCGAATCGAACTGGCTGCCCGCGCCGTCGTCGGGGCCGTTCAACCTGACGCTGCGCATGTACTGGCCGACCGAGGCGCCCCCGTCCATCGTGGACGGGTCGTGGAAGCCGCCGGCAATCACCAAGATCCGCTGAGACGCGGTGCCGCCTCGCGGCGGCGGCGCTCCGGCCGGGCCTCCGTGACTGTGCGACCTGCCGAGGCCCGGCCGATTTTTTCACACGTTCCAGCCTGTTCCAGGCAGGTCGCTCCGCTCAGCATGCGCCCATGGGCCTGCAAGCGGCGGAGACGGGTATGGAATGGGCTGTCGTGCTGTTCTCGATCGTGCTGGGTGCCGGAACCTACGGTCTCTACTGGCTCATCGACCGGCTGAGGGACCGGCCGTGACGGCCGTCGAGATCGCCGGCCTGCTCCTGGTCGTGGCGCTCGGCGTGTACCTGCTGGCCGCGTTGCTCAAGCCGGAGAACTTCCAGTGAGCGCGTTCGGGCTGGTGCAGGTCGGACTCTATCTGCTGGTGCTCGTGGCGCTCGTGCACCCGCTCGGACGCTACATGGCGCGCGTCTACGAGGGCGAGCGCACGTGGCTCAGCCCGCTCCTCTCCCCGCTCGAGCGCCTGGTGTACCGGGTGGCCGGCGTCGATCCGCGGTCGGAGCAGGACTGGAAGCAGTACGCACTGGCGGCGCTGCTGTTCAACCTCGTGGGCCTGCTGGTGCTCTACCTGCTGCAGCGCCTGCAGGGCGTGCTGCCGCTCAACCCCCAGGGCTTCGGTGCAGTCGCGCCCGACTCGGCGTTCAACACCGCAGTGAGCTTCGCCAGCAACACCAACTGGCAGGGCTACGGCGGCGAGACGACGATGAGCTACCTGACCCAGGCGTTCGGGCTGGGAGTGCAGAACTTCCTCTCGGCGGCTTCGGGCATGGCCGTGCTGGTCGCGCTGATCCGCGGCTTCGCGCGCACCCAGACGACGAGCCTCGGCAATTTCTGGGTGGATGTCACGCGCAGCACCGTCCACGTGCTGTTGCCGCTCGCGACGCTGCTCGCGATCACGCTCGCCGGGCAAGGCGTCGTGCAGAGCTTCGAGCCGTACCGCTCCGTCGCCCTGCTCGAACCGCTCGCCATCGAGAAGCTGCGCACGGACGCGGAGAACCCGGCCAGCAGCGAGGTCGTCACGGCACAGGTGGTTCCACTCGGCCCGGCGGCCAGCCAGGTCGCCATCAAGCAACTCGGCACGAACGGCGGCGGGTTCTTCAACGTCAACTCGGCGCACCCCTTCGAGAATCCGACGCCGGTCTCCAACTTCCTCGAGATGCTCGCGATCCTGCTGATCCCGGCGGCGCTGTGCTACACGTTCGGGCACATGGTGGGCGACACCCGCCAGGGCTGGGCGCTGCTGGCCGCCATGCTGGTGATCTTCGTGCCGCTCGCGCTCGCCACCTGCGCGGCGGAGCAGGCGGGCAACCCGCGTCTCGATCCCGCACAGGTGGACCAGCAGGCCGCGACCGGGCAGTCCGGCGGCAACATGGAGGGCAAGGAGGTTCGCTTCGGCATCGCCAACTCGGCGCTGTGGGCCGCCGCGACGACCGCCGCATCCAACGGCTCAGTGAACGCCATGCACGGGTCGTTCACGCCCCTCGGCGGCCTCGTGCCGATGTGGCTGATGCAGCTCGGCGAGGTGGTCTTCGGTGGCGTGGGCAGCGGACTGTACGGCATGCTGATGTTCGCAATCGTCGCGGTGTTCATCGCCGGCCTGATGATTGGCCGCACGCCCGAGTATCTCGGCAAGAAGATCGAGGCCTTCGAGGTGAAGATGGCGTCGCTGGTGCTGCTGATCCCCTGCGCGGTGGTCCTGCTCGGCACGGCGATCGCAAGCGTCCTGCCGGAGGCCGTGGCGAGGACCGGCAACCCGGGCCCGCACGGGTTCTCGGAGATCCTGTACGCGTTCAGCTCCGCCGGCAACAACAACGGCAGCGCGTTCGGCGGACTGTCGGCGAACAACCCCTTCTACAACTTCGCTCTCGGCGCCGCGATGTGGATCTCGCGCTACTGGCTGATGATCCCGGTGCTGGCGATCGCGGGCAGCCTCGCCGCCAAGCGCACCGTCGCCGTCACCTCCGGCACGTTGCCGACGCACACGCCGCTCTTCGTCGGCCTGCTGGTCGGCGTGGTGCTGCTGGTCGGCGCCCTGACCTTCGTGCCGGCGCTCGCGCTCGGACCCGTGGTCGAGCACCTGCAGCTGGTCAATCCATGACGGACCGGGCCATGTCGAACGCGCCAGACCGCCGCCGCATCCTCACAGCCTCGATCGTCAGGACCGGGATCCTCGACGCACTGCGCAAGCTCGATCCCCGGCTGCAGGTCCGCAACCCGGTGATGTTCGTCGTGTACGCAGGCAGCGTGCTCACGACCGTCCTCGGCGTGCTGGCTGCCGCCGGCATGGCGCGCGAAGTCGGCCGGCCCGGCTTCGTGCTGTCGATCGCGGCCTGGCTGTGGCTCACGGTGCTGTTCGCGAATTTCGCCGAGGCCGTGGCCGAGGGCCGCGGCAAGGCCCAGGCGGCCGCCCTGCGCTCGACGCGCCGCGAGGTTCAGGCGCGCCGCCTGGCCGAAGGCCACCGCTCGGCGCGACAGCAGACGGTGCCGGCGAACAACCTGCGCAAGGGCGAGTTCTTCCTGGTGGAAGCCCGCGAGATCATCCCGGCCGACGGCGAGGTGGTCGAGGGCGTGGCCTCGGTGGACGAGAGTGCGGTCACCGGCGAGTCCGCCCCGGTGCTGAGGGAGGCCGGCAGCGACTTTTCCTCGGTGACCGGCGGCACGCGCGTGCTGTCGGACTGGCTCGTGGTGCGGGTCACGAGCGACCCAGGCGAATCGTTCCTCGACCGCATGATCGCCATGGTCGAGGGCGCCAGGCGCAGCAAGACCCCGAACGAGATCGCGCTGTCCATACTGCTCGCGTTGCTGACGCTTATGTTCCTGCTCGCCACGGCGACGCTGGCGCCGTTCTCGGCCCATGCAGTCGCGAGTGCCGGCGCGGGCGAGGTCGTCTCGGTGGTGGCGCTCGTGGCGCTGCTGGTCTGCCTGATCCCGACGACCATCGGCGGGCTGCTCTCGGCGATCGGCATCGCCGGCATGGACCGCATGGTGCGCGCCAACGTCATCGCCACCTCGGGACGTGCGATCGAGGCCGCGGGCGACGTAGACGTGCTGCTGCTGGACAAGACCGGCACGATCACGCTCGGCGACCGGCAGGCGTCGGCGTTCCACCCGGCCCCCGGCGCAACGGAACAGGAACTCGCCGACGTGGCGCAGCTCGCCTCGCTCGCCGACGAGACTCCGGAAGGCCGCTCGATCGTCGTGCTCGCGAAGCAGAAATTCCAGCTCCGCGGCCGCGACCTCGCCGGGCAGCCGCACGTCTTCCACAAGTTCTCGGCCCAGAGCCGCAGCAGCGGCGTCGACCTCGACGGCCGCCGACTGCGCAAGGGCGCGGCGGACGAGATCAGGCGCTTCGTCGAGGGCGAACGCGGCGTGTTCCCTGCAGCGGTGACGAGCACCGTGCACGACGTGGCGCGCCAGGGTGCGACGCCGCTGGTGGTCGCCGACGGCGCGCGGGTGCTCGGCGTCGTGGAGCTGCGCGACGTCGTCAAGGGCGGCATCCGCGAGCGCTTCGCCGAGCTGCGGCAGATGGGCATCACGACCGTCATGGTGACCGGCGACAATCGGCTCACCGCGGCCGCGATCGCGGCCGAGGCAGGCGTCGACGACTTCCTCGCCGAGGCCACGCCCGAGGCCAAGCTGGCGCTGATCCGCAAGTACCAGGCCGAGGGACACCTCGTGGCGATGTGCGGCGACGGCACCAACGACGCCCCGGCGCTTGCACAGGCCGACGTGGCCGTCGCCATGAACTCCGGCACGCAGGCGGCGAAGGAAGCCGGCAACATGGTGGATCTCGACTCCAACCCCACCAAGCTGATCGAGGTCGTCGACGTGGGCAAGCAGATGCTCGTGACGCGGGGCGCCCTCACGACGTTCTCGATCTCGAACGACCTCGCCAAGTACTTCGCCATCATCCCGGCCGCGTTCGCCGCCACCTACCCCGCGCTCGACGCGCTCAACCTGATGCGGCTCGCGAGCCCCGAGAGCGCGATCCTTTCGGCGATCATCTTCAATGCGCTCATCATCGTCGCGCTGGTCCCGCTGGCGCTGCGCGGCGTGAAGACCCGCGCTGCCTCGGCCACCGTGCTGCTGCGCCGCAACCTGCTCATCTACGGACTCGGCGGCCTCGTCGTCCCGTTCGTCGGCATCAAGCTGATCGACATGCTGATCGCTACACTCGGCATCGCCTAGAGCACCGCCATGACCCAACAGCTGCGCTCCTGCCTCGGTGTGTTCGCGATGCTCGTGGTGGTCACCGGAGTGGCGTATCCGGCGCTGGTGACCACCGTTGCACAGCTCGCCTTCCCGCGACAGTCGGGGGGCAGTCTGCTGCAGCGCGACGGACGTGCGGTCGGCTCCGCACTGCTCGGCCAGCCGTTCGCGGCGCCCGGTCACTTCTGGAGCCGGCCGTCGGCTACCGCGCCGCATCCGTACAACGGCGCCTCCTCCGCCGGCTCGAATCTCGCGGCGACCAACCCGGTGCTCGCCGACGCGGTGGCGGAGCGGGTGCGCGCGCTGCGCGCTGTCGACCCCGGCAACACCGCGCCGGTCCCGGTCGACCTGGTGACGGCTTCCGGCAGCGGCCTCGATCCGCACATCTCGCCCGGCGCCGCCGAGTACCAGGTGGCCCGGGTGGCTCGCGCGCGTGGCCTCGCTCCTGGGCAGGTGCGTGCGCTCGTCGCCGATCACACCGAAGCTCGAGTGCTCGGGTTGATCGGCGAGCCGCGCGTGAACGTCCTCACTCTGAACCTGGCCCTCGACGAGCTGAGATAACGTGGCCGACGACATCCGCCCCAACCCGGATCGCCTGCTCGCCGACTTGCAGCGGGAGGAAGCGCGTGCGAAGCGCGGACGGCTGCGGATTTTTTTCGGCGCGTCGGCAGGTGTTGGCAAGACCTTCTCGATGCTCGAGGCTGCGCGGGCGGCGCGCGCCACAGGCACCGACGTCGTGGTCGGCTACGTGGAGCCGCACGGCCGGCCGGAGACCGAGCGCCTGCTCGAGGGCCTCGAGCAGCTGCCGACCTTGCCGGTGCGTTACCGCGGCGTGACGCGGCGGGAGTTCGACCTCGACGCGGCCCTGCGCCGGCGGGCTGCCATCACGCTGGTGGACGAACTCGCCCACACCAACCTCATCGAAGGCGAACCGGCGCCCCGTCATGCAAAACGCTGGCAGGACATCGACGAGATGCTCGAGACCGGACTCGACGTGTGGACCACGCTCAACGTCCAGCACGTCGAGAGCCTGAACGACGTGATCGCCGCGATCACCGGCGTGCGCCAGCAAGAGACCGTCCCCGACCGGGTGCTCGAGGACGCGTCGGAGATCGAACTCATCGACCTGCCGCCCGAGGACCTGCTCGAGCGACTCCGGGCCGGGAAGGTCTATGTCCCGGAGCAGGTCGGCGCTGCGCTCGAGCGGTTCTTCCGCAAGCCGAACCTGCTCGCCCTGCGCGAGCTCGCGCTGCGCCAGACGGCGGATCGCGTGGACGCGGCGGCCCGCGAGTACGCGGGTCGGGAACCCACCTCGAGGCCATGGCTCGCCCGCGAACGCTTTCTGATCGGCGTCGGACCTGACGACCAGGCAGAGGAATTGGTGCGGTTCGGCAAGCGCTTCGCGGACGCGCTCGACGCCGAGTGGATCGTCATGGCGGTGGAAACGCCGGACCTGCTGCGCCTCGGCGAAGCGGGGCGCGACCGCCGCATCGAGGTGCTCCGGCTCGCCGAGTCGCTGGGCGCAGAGGCCGTCACGCTGGACGGCCCGACCGCCGCCTCCGCGCTGCTGCAGTACGCGCGCACGCGCAACGTCACGCGCGTCGTGGTCGGGGAACCCAAGCGGCGCGGCCTGCGCACCCTTTGGCGGCGCTCTACGGTACACGACCTCCTCGCGCACGCGAAGAGCATCGATATCTCGGTGATCGCCCAAAGGGAACCGGCCCCGCCCGCCTCTGCGCCGCAGCGGCCCCGGCTCGAACCGCCCGCCCTGCACTGGGATCGTTACGGCTGGGCCGCGGGGATCACCATCGCCTGCACCGGCATCGCCCTGCTCATGGACCCGTTCTTCCACGGGGCGAACCTGGTGATGATCTACCTGCTGGGCGCGGCGATCGCCGGGCTGCGCCTCGGCCGCGGTCCCGCGACGCTGACCGCGGTGCTCAACGTCATCTGCTTTAACTTCTTTTTCGTGCCGCCGCGCCTGACCTTCGCCGTGGCGAACGTGCAATACGTCGTGACCTTCGTGGTGATGCTGGCGGTCGCGCTGACCATCGCGACGCTCATGGCCAACGTGCGCATGCAGACCCGAGTGGCGGGTGCGCGGGAGCGGCGCACCGCGCTGCTCTACGCCATGAGCCGCGAGCTCGCCGGAACCCGTGGCGCCGACAACATGGTGCGGGTCTCGGTACGGCACGTCGGCGAGACGTTCTCGAGCCGTGCCGCCGTGCTGCTGCCCGACGTCGCGGGGCGGCTCACGGCGCCCGCCGCCGCGGGTGACGAGACCGCGTTTGCGGATCCCGATCTCTCCATCGCACAGTGGGTGCTCGATCACGGGCGGCCGGCCGGGCTCGGCACCGACGCGCTGCCGGGCGCGCCAGCCATCTACCTGCCGTTGACGGGCCCTGAGCACACGCGTGGCGTGCTGGCCGTCCTGCCCACGAACCGGCGGCGGGTGCTGCTGCCGGAACAGCGCCACCTGCTCGAGACTTTCGCGAGCCAGATCGCGCTTGCGATCGAACGCGCCCAGCTCGCCGAAACCGCGGAGGCAGCCCGGATCTCGGCCGAAACGGAGGCGCTTCGCAACACGCTGCTGGCCTCAATCTCGCACGACCTGCGGACGCCGCTCGCCGTGATCACCGGCGCCAGCACGGCCCTCGCGGATCCGGCCCTGACGATCGAGCCCGAGGCTCGCGCTGCCCTCGCCCGATCGATCGCCTCGCGGGCGCGGGACATGTCCGAGCTGATCTCGAACGTGCTCGACCTGATGCGCTTCGAGTCGGGACAAGTGCCGCTGCGCCGGCGTTGGGAGACGCTGGACGACCTCGTCGGCCTCGCGCTGGGCCGGATCGAGCCACGGCTCGGCACACGACGCGTGTCGGTGGAACTCGCGGCCGACCTGCCGCCCTTGTACGTCGATGCCGTACTGGTCACGCAGGTGCTGGCCAACCTGCTCGAGAATGCCGTGAAGCACACGCCGGATGGCACACAGGTCCGCATCGTCGGCCACGCGGGCGACGGGCAGGTGACGATCGCCGTCGAGGACGACGGCCCGGGCCTTCCGGCGGGCGACCCGGACCGGCTGTTCGCGAAGTTCCAGCGTGGCCGCAGCGAAGGCGACGTGCCTGGTGCCGGCCTCGGGCTCGCCATCTGCCGCGCGGTGGTCCAGGCTCATGGCGGCCGGATCAGCGCGGGCAACCGCGACAACGGCGGCGCACGCTTCGTCATCACCTTGCCGACTGCGGGCGGCCCGCATGACTGAGACGATGTTCCGGATCCTGGTCGTGGAGGACGACGCGGGCCTTCGGGACGTGCTGCGCACCCTGCTCGAGGCGGAGGGCTACCGCGTGATCGAGGCGGAAACGGCGGCCCGGGCACTGATCGAGGCGCGCAGCCACAAGCCGGACGCCGTGCTCGCGGATCTCGGGCTACCGGATCGGGACGGACAAACCGTGATCCGCAGCATCCGCGAGTTCTCGCCCGTGCCGATCATCGTCCTGTCGGCCCGTGCCATGGAAGCCGACAAGGTCCTCGCGCTCGACGGCGGCGCGGACGATTACGTCACCAAGCCCTTCAGCTCCACGGAACTGCTGGCGCGGGTACGTGCGGCGCTGCGGCGCAGTGCAAGGTCCGCGGAGCAGCACGAGACGCTGCGGCTCGGCAGGCTGACGGTGGACCTCGGCACCCGCGTGGCCGTCGGCCCCGACGGCAACGTGCACTTCACCCCGGTCGAGTTCCGGTTGCTCGCCTGCCTCGCGCGTGGCCACGGACTGATCGTGACGCAGGAGCAGATCATCCGTGACGTCTGGGGTCCCGACCGCGTGACTGACACGCGCGGATTGCGCTCCTACGTGAAGATGCTGCGCGAGAAAATCGAGCTCGATCCCGGGCGGCCGCGCATCCTCGTGACCGAGCCGGGCGTCGGTTACCGGCTCATCTGCGAGCGGTAACGGCACGAGGCGCGCAGCGCTACCGCGGGTCGCGCCCGCCCCTCGGCTTCAGCACTGCGCGGATCATTCGCCCGAACTCCCGGTCCTTCCGGCGCCGCTCGACGTACGACATGTCGTGATACGCCGATTCCCTGCGCAGCTTGAGGTAGCCCTGCAACTGCTCCTCGGCAAGCTCGCCCCGCTCGATCGCGGCCCGGACGGCGCAACCGGGCTCGCGGGCGTGGCTGCAGTCGGCGAACCTGCAGTTCGCCGCCAGCGCCCCGATGTCCGCGAAGACCTCGTCGAGGCCCTCGCCAGCACCGAGCAGGCCGAGCTCGCGCATGCCCGGCATGTCGATGAGCAACCGGCCACCTTCCAGCACGACCAGCTGCCGTCGCGTGGTCGTGTGCCGACCCTCGCCTGTGTGACTCACGCTGCCCGTCTCGAGGCCCGCGCCTCCAGAGAGCTGGTTGATGAGGGTCGACTTGCCGACGCCCGACGACCCGAGCAGGCAGCAGGTCTCGCCGGGGCGCAGGAGCCGGCGCACTTCGTCGAGGCCGGCGCCCGTCACGTTGCTGACGGGCACGACCGGTACACCGCTCGCTGTGCGCCGTGCGCTCGCAAGCAGGTCCTCGAGCACCTCGGGACCAACGAGGTCGGCCTTGGTGAGCAGCACGACCGGCCGGATGTGCCCATCCCTCACCATGACGAGGTAGCGTTCGAGCCTGCGCAAGTTGAAGTCGAAGTGGCAGGACTGCGCGACGAGGGCCACGTCGATATTCGCCGCGATCATCTGGAAGTCGACGTCGCGGCCCGGCGACTTGCGTCGCAGGAACGTCCGGCGCGGCAATAGGCGGTGAATGGTCGCGTGCGATCGTGCGTCCAGGAAACGCACGCAGACCCAGTCGCCCACGCACGGCACGCCCTCCGCCGCGGCAGCCTCGTGCTGGTACCGGCCCGTCAGCTCGGCCGGGACCTCGACGTGTTCGTCGCGGACGACGTACCGCCCCCGGTCGACCGCCGTCACCCGGGCCACCGACAGCTCCGGGCCGCACAGCTCCCGTGCGTGATCGGCGAACCAGCGATCGAACCCGAGGTCGCTGAGCTCCATGGCGCCAATCTAGCAGGGCGCGCCCGAGCGAGCCTGCCTATGACTGCGATCAGCACAATGAACTGGATCACCGCTCGCCACGGCACTACATTCGAGCCTCACTACAGATGAACAGGAAAGGAACAAGCCATGTCGAGTGAAGCGAAGTGCCCGTTCGGCGCGATGCTGGGTTCGCGCACCCATGCCAGTCTCCGCTCGAACACGGATTGGTGGCCCAACCGACTGAACGTCCAGATGCTGCACCAGCACTCGGCGAAGTCCAATCCCATGGGCGAGCAGTTCGACTATGCCGAGGAGTTCAAGAAGCTCGACCTGGCCGCGCTCAAGAAGGATCTCTACGCGCTGATGACGGATTCGCAGGACTGGTGGCCGGCCGACTGGGGACACTACGGCGGCCTGTTCATCCGCATGGCCTGGCACAGCGCCGGCACTTACCGCGTGTCTGACGGCCGCGGCGGCGGCGGCGCTGGCAACCAGCGTTTCGCGCCGCTGAACAGCTGGCCGGACAACGGCAACCTCGACAAGGCGCGCCGACTGCTGTGGCCGATCAAGAAGAAGTACGGCAACGGCATCTCCTGGGCTGACCTCATGATCCTCGCCGGCAACTGCGCGCTCGAATCCATGGGCTTCAAGACCTTTGGCTTCGGCGGTGGTCGCGCCGACATCTGGGAGCCGGAGGACGACGTCTACTGGGGCGCCGAGGCCGAGTGGCTGGCCACCAGCGACAAGCCGAAAAGCCGCTACTCCGGCGACCGCGTGCTCGAGAATCCGCTCGCCGCGGTGCAGATGGGCCTGATTTACGTGAACCCGGAGGGACCGGACGGCAAGCCCGACCCGGTGGCATCGGGTCGCGACGTCCGCGAGACCTTCGCCCGCATGGCGATGAACGACGAGGAGACCGTCGCGCTGGTGGCCGGTGGCCACACCTTCGGCAAGGCGCACGGCGCCGGTGATCCGGCGCTCGTCGGCCCGGCCCCCGAGGGCGCCCCGATCGAGGAGATGGGCCTCGGCTGGAAGAACGCGTTCGGCACCGGCAAAGGCGTGCACTGCACGACCAGCGGCATCGAGGGGGCCTGGAAGCCCAATCCGATGAAGTGGGACATGGGCTACTTCGACATGCTGTTCGGCTACGAGTGGGAACTGACCAAGAGCCCGGCGGGCGCTCACCAGTGGGTGGCAAAGAACTGCCGGCCGGAGCACATGATCCCCGACGCGCACGACCCGTCGAAGAAGCACCCGCCGATGATGACGACGGCGGACCTCTCGATGCGCTTCGATCCGGCCTACGAGAAGATCTCGCGCCGCTTCCACAAGGACCCGCAGGCCTTCGCCGACGCGTTCGCGCGTGCGTGGTTCAAGCTGACCCACCGCGACATGGGCCCGCGTGCCCGCTACCTCGGACCGGAGGTGCCGGCTGAAGAGCTGATCTGGCAGGACCCGGTCCCGGCGGTAGACCATGAACTGGTGAATGAGCAGGAGGTCGCGGCGCTGAAGGCCACGGTCCTTGCTTCCGGCTTGTCGATCCCCCAACTCGTCACCACGGCTTGGGGCTCGGCCGCGACGTTCCGCGGCTCGGACAAGCGCGGCGGAGCCAACGGCGCACGCATTCGCTTGGCACCGCAGAAGGACTGGGAGGCGAACCAGCCGGCTGAACTGGCCAAGGTGCTGAAGAAGCTCGAGGCGATCCAGAGGGAATTCAACGACGTCCAGTCCGGCAGGAAGCGGATCTCGCTGGCGGACATGATCGTGCTGGCGGGTTGCGCTGCGGTCGAGGCCGCGGCGAAGAGGGCCGGTCACTCGATCCAGGTGCCCTTCTCACCCGGACGCACGGACGCGTCGCAGGACCAGACCGACGTGGAGTCGTTCGCCCCGCTCGAGCCCATCGCCGATGGCTTCCGCAATTACCTTCGCGCAGGCGTCAAGACGCCCGCCGAAGAACTGCTGCTGGATCGCGCCCAGTTACTCACGCTGACCGCCCCTGAAATGACCGTGCTGGTCGGCGGCCTGCGTGC
>Ga0316626_10000693_pt1 | contig 13713 bp, 31 predicted proteins | sample OWC_Aug_T1_C1_D5_FD_207656 | JGI IMG/M metagenome (GOLD analysis project Ga0316626, IMG submission 207656) | Wetland soil microbial communities from Old Woman Creek delta, Ohio, United States - OWC_Aug_T1_C1_D5_A | ecosystem: Environmental > Terrestrial > Soil > Wetlands | place: USA: Ohio...
CCTCTGGCTATCTATAACGTGCTGACGATACGATTGACTTACCTCAGCAACATCTCGCTTGATATCGTGAACGTAAACTCCACCTCCAATAGCGGTGCTAGCCAGCCCTACAAGTACTGGAATGTCTTTGAGAGAGATCATTATTCTGGGCCCTCACCATGCTCTTGTTTACATTTCTTTATAATACGATCAATAGCAGCGTTAACGGCACTTTCTCTGGTTAGGTTAACTATTCCCATTACAAGAACCCCCACAAACGCCCCAGCCAAAGCAGCTAATATCACCAACCAAATATGAGCCAAAGATAATATACATGCTTTCATTGCGCACTCCATAATACAGGTTCCGCAAAGTCCGACGGAACGTCAGCGATGGTTATGCATCTTACTGTCACCCATTGATTTTGCCCAGTTCGATATGGCGTCAGCACGAAGTGATCCACCGTCCCTCCGTTTGCAGACCCTACAATGTTTTCCTCGCTTAAAGTATTTTGGGCAGATATGGCTATCTCGTATTTTTTGATTTCTGTCGCGGGGTCCAGCGGGGTCCCGTCTGCGTACTGGTTTGGTGGGCTCCACCACACTGATACTTGGGGAGGGGCTGGCTCTGGGTTCGTGTCCGGGGGCCACCAACGGTTCGCTATGTCCGTTTCCCACTGGTCTACCCACCCGCAACCGGACGCAAGAATCCCGAACATCAGGATCGCACCAATCGCAAGAACCTTTTTCACCCCAACACTTTTCAATCTTTCCCATCTCCTTATATCGTTGTAGTTTTTCCCGTCATGTAATCCTTAAAAGTCTGTAACGGGAACAACTTTCCGGGACAGGTCTTAAATTCCCCCTTTCTCCAGTCCAGTCCTATCATCAGACCGGCATCCCGATGACCTATTATATTCGATGCTGGGATTTTATAGTTAACCATATATGAGTAGCACAAGTCCCGGAGGAAATTTAATTTGGTCATAGATGGGGGGGCAAGGTCGAAGTTTCCTACAATGCAGATTCCAATAGACTGAGAATTCATATTGGCGTGTTTACAATGATACCCTTGTAGCCCGATAGCATGACCAGTTAGGAATTCTATCTTCCCGTCAATCTCCTCTATCCCTGAGTTGTAACCAACGTAGGGCCAGGGGCTTTCAATTCCCTTTGTTCCAGCAGCGCGAAGTTCTGCTGCTCTGTTAGGGGAGATTATGTTTCCCCCCTGTCGGAAAGAGGTGTGGAAGCGAGTGATCGCAGTCCAATCCCTTGATTTCTGATCAGGGGTCGCACTATGATGAATCACTATGTAGTTAGGTTTTCCCATCAGAGTGGCCGAAAACGCTTCATTAAGCCTTCTAGTTCATTTGGAGACAAAAAGGATAACTTGGTGAGAGTTATCTTGAGGACTTCTTTCACTTGGGCGATACTTAGATTTACTTTCCCTCCCTCATCTTCAGTTATCTCCTTGGCTAAATTGTTGAGGTTCATCTACACCCCCTGTTGGTACTCCTTCTTCAGGTCCCGATACCTTCTGCGAGTACCTGACCAAAGCATGGCCATTCCCTTACCCCTGCCTTGCTTTGATCCTCTAGGAAACTCTTTCGCTGCCTGTCTCCGTAGCCTCTTCGACACTGTCCCTCTCATTTTGCCCTCCCTCTCCGAATTGTTCTTCCTTTGAAACCAGTTTATACTCCTCCAAGAGGATTTCAAGAATCTCCATTTGCCTTTTGTCGGGGTAGACTTCAGCGGTAACGGTGACAATGCTATCTGATCTCATATTAATTTGAACGGAGCGTGTCCTTTCAGCCTTCAACCCAAGAGCCTCGCATATCATTGCGCAGATTGGGTCCCTTCCTGCTACAACAGAGGCCATCTCACTCCTCCATCCCCGATCCAGCAGTGATCATCCCCCGCTCCCGCTCAGCAATTGCGTCGTGGGCACGGCTCATCCGGTCTGCGAGAGTATGTTTCATCTCAACAACGTCCCGCCACCGCTTCGGTGAACGATTCTTCAGCCAGAAGATACATGAAACAGGATCAGGTGCGTACTCCTTGATGGTCACCTGAACAGGCTTTCCGTCCTTGTGAACAATCTCCTTCGTCTGATATCCCAGTGCCCGTTTGAACAAAGACTGCTCCACCCTGTGATTCGGATCTTCCTTTGCGTCGTTCAACATCTCCCGGAAGTCAGGGTAACTTGCCAGAATCCCTTTAAACTTGTTTGGTGTCAGCCCGATAGATACTGCTATTTCGTCATTCGTTAATCCTGCTTTTGCTAGAACTAGGACAAGTTTCAGAGCATCGATCTCTGTGTAAGCCAGTTCCGGGATCACCATGGCATCACCCTCCGTAACGTCCTCTTGATCAAGTTGCCTTCCCGTGGTCTCTCAACAAGGACTTCCCTCAACGCAACAATCTCCTTCTTCACCCGCTCCCTCATCTGATTCGCACTGATCACCCTGCCCAGCCGAGTCATCTTGTCAGCCTTATAGTTACAAAATGAAATTGCCAAACAGCGTTCGATGATGTCCTTCTCTTGAGAAGTGTACATCGTCACCTCACCCTGAAAGCCTACCGCTATAGTATCCCCGGATCACCTGCAGAGTAAACCTTTAAATTCGACCCTCAAATCGATTCTATATCCTGAAAATGGGAAATGGGGGGATTGCCCAATCCCTGCAAGGGGAGAAGCCCTACCCCCCTCTGAATTGGCCTACCTATTGTTGAGGGAAGTAAGACGGGATTCGGGAATGGGGATTACTGAGAAGAAATGTTGATGAGGGAGAGTTCAGTATATATGTGTGAAAATGAAAATTCAAAAAGTGAGATGATCCAGGAGGTGGCCATTACAGAAAAAAAAGGGGAAGGCCGGGATTTCTCCCGGCCTATCCCGTAGAGGTTAGAGGTTAACGGCCTCGGCCCTTCCCGGCCGAGAGGGTCGCGAGGGCCGAGAGAAGAGGCGTATACCGATACGCCTCGGCCTTCGCGTCGTACGAGAGAAGCCCGAGAAGCCGGAGGGCCTCGGAAACCTCTCCCGAGTAGAGGCCGGACATATCGGTAGACGCGATCTTCGCGTCCGGGTTAGCCCGAACGTACGCCTCTTCGGCCTTATCCCGGAGGGCCTTAAACTCGAAGGCCGGACCCGAGGGTACGAGAAGGCCCCGAACCGTTTCGAGGGCCGAGGCCGAGGCCGGGGCCGTAGAGGCGAGGATACCGAAGGCCTCTACTACGGACGGGACCCGTCCGAACCGTCCTACGATACCGATACTTCTCTTCTCGGCCTTCTCGGCCTTCTCTCGGGCCGTTTCGAACCGATTCCCGAGGCCGAGGCGCGTTTTCTTAGCCGAGGTCGTTTCCGAGGCCGGGGCCGTATCGTACGGGTTAACGGCCTTCGGGTCCTTTTCGAGGGCCTTAACGGCCTCTTCGAAGGCCGGGAGGGCCTTCGGGCTAACGGACGGGTTAACGGGGGCCGGGGTCGCGCCTTTCGTTTCGGGCTTAGCCATTTCGTTTCTCCCTCCCCTCTCGGGGCCTTTCTCTCGGGCCTCTCGGCCTCGCCTTATTCTATCGCGAGAATCGTACCGAAAAAACGTCCCGAGATAAAATAAAATTTCCCTTAATAAAATCGATAGTTTAGCCGTTTTATAAACGGCGTTCTATCTAATAAAAAACTCGGGAGGGTACTCTACGGGATAAAAAGGGAAAAACTTTTCCTAAAAAGGAGACGGTTTTTCTTTAATACTTTCGGGTAGTTAGCCGTTTCTAAAACGGGCGTTCTATTTCCCGTTTCTAATACTTTCGGGTAGTTAGCGATAATAAAACGGACGTTCTACCTTATAAAATCGGAAGTTTTCTTATTACTATTAAAGATAGGGTATTTACTAATAAGGCGCGTAAAATAAAACGGCTTTATAAAAACGCTAAAACGGCTTTCTATTTTCGCCTTATTACGGTATTCCCGTACCGAATTACTTCTCAACTTCCCGATCCGGCCCCGGAACTTCATCACGATGAAGTTGGTAGGTATGAGATTGGGTAGGATCATTTCCACCGGACCATCTAACGCGATGGTTAGGTATGCAGGGAGGTACTGCACTGGGTACTGCAGGAATGGGTACTGCTGCAGTGGGTCCTGCGCAGAATGGGTCTTGCACAGAGTGGGTCCTGCTGCAGTGGGCGATGCGCACTGAGTCATTGCCCATAATGGGCAGTGCACTGAAATCATCTTCCTAAATCAGAAAAAAACTTTCATCATGATGAATCCTCTAATCCAGGGCGGGAAAATCATCTCTCGCGTCTCATCACTCCCAATGATAGGTAGGGCACATAGGTAGGCAGTGAGGAAACTTTTTTCTGAAGAAGTATTTACTTGGAGACGGGTTCGGCGTATAGTAGAGTTACAAGATAGGAAGAGGGGAGGAAAAAGGAAGATGAAACCGAAAGAAATCAAGATCGAAGGGAATTACGACTGCGTGGCCGACCCTCTCCGGTATCGGTCCCGCATCGAACGTCCCGCGACCCTCTCCGACTGCTACGGGACGGACGGACCCCGGAGGACAATCCTCTGGATCAACGGAAGGCCCCACCTTCTGAAGAAAGGAGGCGAGTAGAATGAACATCGAAATCTCCCCGAACGTAGACCTGAACGCGACGATTCAAGCAATGATTGACCGTCTTACTCTCGTTCGTAACTCTGTTTTTACGCACGGTGCCGAAAGGAAGTCAGTCGAGAACGTGATCAAGGGACTGAAGAGGATCTTGGTGAGTAACGAGCCTAACTAACGAGATTGGCCCCGAATGGGGTGGAGCAATACGATGGCCGGAAAACTGATGCGGAATAAGTTTCCCGCGTACTGCGCTGACGAGTCGTGCGGTGCTTACCTTCCCCCAGGCTCTCTCGTCCGGTACTACGGGAAACACGGTATCTACGGTGTCCACTGCCACACAAAGACGGAATCCATCCAGGGTGCCAACAGCCGTTACATGGAAGAGAAACTGAAGGCTCGGGAGAAGAAAGACCAAATCCTGATGGAGGTGGAGTGATGAAAGGACTCAGTTTCTTCCTCGGACTCGCCCTGATGGCCTTCTCGGGCGTGGCAGCGTTCGCGGTGTTCACCCTCTACGTCTACCAGATAATCACCCACGCGCAGCAGTTCGCGTTCCTGTGGTAGACGGAATTGGCCCCCGCTGTTTGGGGGCCTTTTCCTCAATTCCTACTTTTCATCATGATGAGACTTCTTTTTAGATCTAAAATTGCCATCTCTAAAAACCCGTATCGACTCGTCATCAGGATGAAACGGGGAAAGTGAAATCGGGAGATGGCATTCCTAAAGCCATCACTACCGATGGTTAGGTAGGATGGTAGGTACGCTTGATAGGTAGGCAGTGAAGAACTTTTTTCTTCAACTCCTATAGACTTGAAGACGGGTTCGGACGTATAATAGAGTTAACAATAGAGAAAGGGGGGCGCGAGGCGCGATGTTTCGGGGAAACCTAAAGAACGATCCCAACCGGGAGAAAGGAACGGGGGCCATGAACGAGAAATGCTGGTTTAAAGATTGTATCCGGATGGATGTAGGGGCGATGCTGAAGAACGAGTTAACGAGCGAAGCGTTCCAGATTTGCCCGGATCACGTCGAGAGAATGAAGGAACTGCTTGAAGACGACGGAAATTCGATCCATCCCACCTACTACTCCTGGAACCTCTACTGTGATCTCTACGGCGACGGGGAACTCTACGCTGAAACCCGATTCGAACCGACCCCGATGGGAATTAAGGCTGGATCGAACCTTCGCAGCCTCTTCGTTCTCCTCTATAACTCCCCCGGCGACCCTGATGCGGTCGAGATGCTCCGGAACGATGACGGTTCCCCGGCGATCTTCCCGTACCCTGAAGAGGCGTTCGAAGCGGGGTATTCCAGACTCGGCCCCGGCGTAGCGGAGTTTCAGGCCGTCGAGTTGAACCCCAAGATGGTTACGATAGAACCGAAAGCCTAAAACAACCTACCGGGGCCGGGGGAAACCCTGGCCCCTTTCTTTCAACCTTACCGCAGCATCAGGATGCTTCGGAGAGTGTAAAAAATTCTTTAGCATCGCCTATTTACTTGGTTTTCTATACGCGGTAGAATAGAGTTAACAATAGAGGGACCCCGATAGGGGAACGGAGTTAGCAATGAACTACCCCCCGAAAATCTTCAAAGAGTTTCAACAGAGATTTCTTGATTTCCACACCTCCCACATCGCCATTGACGATGAGATGTGGTACCTGTACACAGACTGCCCTAACCTCTCCTACGAAGCACTCAAGTGGTTGGGACAGTGGAACAACTTCTCCGGCATTACCCTAGTGTCCGAAAAGACCAGAAAGAGATTGTCAGAAAAGCTGGTGGGAATGGCTGATTGGGACCTGGATGGCCCCACCTTCAGAATAGAGTTTATCACCTAACCCCTTGGCCCCCGCTCCTGGGGGCCTTTTTCTCACCCAAACTGACCCATCCTGATGGGGTTCTCCCCACCGCCGAGCCACGGCCACTACCACTGCATCCCCACTGCAGCCAATCCCAACGGCACCCACCTTCAACACCCATAACACTATACATGGGTTTTTGCCGAGCCAGTGCATCAACAATAGCAGAGAACCGCACTAGTTTTCAACAAGGCCCATCCAAAGCCCAAATCCATCCTGATGCGAAAACGCCGATCACCAATTGCAGCCACAATAATCAACCCCAACAACAATCCGTTTTTCCTCCCATAACACTATACATGGGAAAATGGTCGTCAACAGCAGCCAATCCTCGACAGAAATTCAACACCAGTGATTCGACCAGTGCCAGACGCCAAATCGCCTCCACTGACTAATGGTGGATCGTCCAATGCAGCCCCAATCTTTTTTCAGCGTATAACACTATACATGGGTTTTACTGCGCCCACTGCACCAACAACTCAACAGAAATTCAGTACCAATGACTTCCCACTCAACAAAGCCCAAATCGACTCCAGCCATTCTTCACCAATCGCCAATCCTACGCCCTCAGGCTGGCTCCATTGCCTAATGGGTCCGCTGACCCCACTAAGCAATGGGTTCCAATACCCTGCAACCCCATTAAACCCAGGACCTGCTAACCCCATTAAACCCAGGACCCTCTGACCCCATCGGGCAATGGGTTCCAATACCCTGCAGCCCCAGTAATCGTGGGGTCCGCTGACCCCATTGAATCCAGAATCTCCATCCGCAGTAGAAGGCAATGGGGTTCGCATAGCCCCCCACCCGCAGTACCCAGTACGGCAAGCGTTCGCAGTACCTCCGACAGCAGGCCCAGAGGGCAATGGGCTCAGAAGGACCCACGTTTCGCCAGTACCCCGCAGTACCGTACCCCATGCGAACCCCATTAGGCAATGGATTCCCTGGGGGTACTTTACTTCCAGTCGTCTATAGGGTACTATTGGGGTACATAGACGGTCCCCAACAGGGGTGGAGAGTACCATGCCGAAACCAGCTCCAAAAACGGCTCCATCGGCTCCATCGACGTTCGACCAGGCGGTCAAGGCCCTGGAGAACAACCCCAAGGCAGTCAACCCGTACGAGGCCATTCCGGCCACGGAAACCACCAGCGCACGCAAGACTCGGCTTGGCCTGGCGCATCGGTTCGAATCGGCCAGGGAAAAGGTCGAGTTGGCCGCCAACCGCGCAGTCGGCATCGTGGGACGTTTTGGGCGGGTGCCCGCCACCGTCAAGGGATTCGCGCTGCTCGCCACCAAGACGGCCACGGATGGGACGTTCCGGTTCAACGACATCGTTACCGCCGCAAACGAGGCTTTCATCGCCCATAACCCGGACATGAAAGTCACCGTAAACTCCGCTCGGCTGTACGCCCAGGAACTGGCGGACTTTGCGCGGCTGTTGGGCTTGCTGGAGTATCAGCCAGCAGCAAAGACCTATCGGTTCACCTCCACGTTCCGCTCGTTGCTGACCGGCAAATAACCCAACCGGGGGTGGAGAAATCCACCCCCATTTTTCCGCCAATCCGTTTTTTCAGGCTTAACACTATACAGAGGTTTTTGCGCGTCCAACTCTTCAACAATACGGCCACGGAATAACCCAAATCTTCAACACCCATCCAAAGCCCAAATCGACTACCACTGCCGAACGGAGATCACCAATCCTACGAACATCATCTGCCGTATCGAAAAACCCAATTTCATCATGATGAGACGCCCAAAATCATATCGAATAGATGAGATGGCTAAGTCCCATCATGATGGGGTTTACGAATCTCATCTGCGGAGATGGGATTTTGGATCTCATCCCACTAATGAAGTAGGTAGGTGAAGAGGTAGGATGGTTAGGTATGTCATTAGGTAGGATGGCCAGGTAGCGTGAAGAAAAAAAGTTTTTGATAATCTATTTACTTGAGGACGGAAGTACGGTACTATATACTCATAATCGGACGGGATCTCCCGCCGATAGTTGTTCCCCGAGAGGGGTGGGGGTTTCAAAATGAGTCTGCCGAACCAGAAGTCCGCACCAACCGTAGTCCCGGCCCCGGCGAAGTCAACCTACCCGACCCTGGAAGAGGCAATTGCTCTTCTGGAGAAGAACCCGAAGATGGACAACCCCTTCGACAACCCGAACCCGGCCACCCTGGTCGAGGGCACCGAGCCGACCCCCATCAAGAAGAAGCGGCTCGGGAACGGCAACCGCTTCGAGACAGCGCGGGAGAAGATGGAGAACTCCTCCAAGAAGGCCTCCGGCATCTCCGGCCCCTACGGGCGGGTCCACAGCGTGGTCGATGGCCTCCGGGCGATGCTCCGGAAGGTTGGCGACTCGCCCTTCACCGCCGAGGAACTGTCCGACGCGGCTGAGAAGGCCTTCGTGAACGCCTACCCGCTGAAGAAGAAGTCCACCAGCGACTCCTCTGGCCTCTACACGGGTGAAGGCCTCCTCTTCTACGTCCTCGGTGGGAACCTCCTCTTCGACCCGAAGGCTGAGGTGTACCGCTTCACCCCGGCCTTCAAGGCGTACCTCTCCTCCCCGCCCGTCAAGGGCTAATCCTTCCCCCGAAGGGTCAGGGCGAAAGCCCTGGCCCTTTTCTTTTCACCCTAACTTTCCCATCATGATGAGACTCCGGATCTAATTCCGGATCATCTAGAAAAACGCCCCTATGATGGATCATCATGATGATATTGGGATCCCGTTCGGAGAGATGAGATCGGAGAGATGATCTGCTATTGAAGTAGGTAGAGTGTGGGGTAGGATGGGAATTTATTTTTCTGAAGAAGTATTTACTTGAAGACGGGAGGGGCGTATAATATTCTTAACAATAGAGGGACCCCGAAAGGGAGGAGGGCTGAAATGAAAGTTCACGGTTGGCGAAAGTCAGAGTACCAGCCAGATCCGAACAATCACCTCCGTACCGTAGTAGACGTTCACCTTCACGAAGTCCGCACCACCCCCGACGTTTTCTGGTCCAAACGCTGTAACTCCTACGTGCTGGTCGTGGTTCCTAACCCGTTCTCCAAAGTAAAGATGGTGGAATCCTGGTACCAGGACAATTTCTTCCGCGTAGGCGACTGCTCAGCGGCACTGGTCTCCGTAAACGGGGAAGGGGAAGTGCGGTGGGACGTGACGCGGTATATGCTGGAGAGCGCACTCCGCAACGAAGAGAAACTGGGTGCCAGGGACTGGTGGAAGGACTCCGATCCCGCTGAGCAGCTGGCTGCTGCCAGGCACTTCGGTCTTATCCCGTAGGGTTGTCTTAAAGGGCCAGGGCTTCGGCTCTGGCCCTTCCTTTTCACTCAACATTCTCCATCATGATGAGAATTCCCCCGCCTACGGGGCCGGGAGGGGGTAGATGAAGCCCTATACGGGGCTTGCAACGCCCCTACGCCCAATCTCATCGGCCCCCCCGGCCTATAGGATACCCCCTCCGCATCACGGGCCGAAGCCCCTCATCAGCGAAAGGGGGGATGTCCGCAACATCATGATGAACCTTCTACTTCACCGACTGCTGATGCTGATTTAGCGTGACGAAAATAGTTTCTCATAATCTATTTACTTGAGCAGAAAAATTCCTTCCGAATTTTCCTCATCTCCCGGAAGAGGCCTTCGGCCTCATCATGATGAACTTCCAATTTCACCCCCGGCTGATGATAAAATTGGGTGAAGAAAATAGTTTCTCATAATCTATTTACTTGCCAGAAAAAATTTCGATCTAAATTTCCTCATCAGCCGGATAGGATTCGTGTCATCATCATGATGAAGTCCCGATCCGCTCCGGGAAGATGAGATTGATAGGATGATCTGCTGCCATGGTAGGTAGGAGACCACGTACCCTCACAAGTAGGTAGGTGGGGAAGATAGTTTCTGAAGTTATATTTACTTGAAGTCGGCTTAGGCGTATAATAGTCTTGTGAGAATAGGAGAGGGGCCGAGAATCCCGGATGATGGAAAGGAGGTGAAAAGAGATGCTGAATACGCCGAGATTAGAAGTATCGATCAAGGAGCGGAAGTTACGGGTTCGGATGTACTCAAAGTTTTGGCAGAAAGCGGTGCTACTTATCCCCAAGGCGATTCTCCCATTGGGGCGGCTGACGTTCTGCCGATGCGGGAAGGCGATAGGGACGGAGATGCGCATATTCTAAAGGGGGTAAGGGAAAATGAGCAAAGTCCTTAGTTCGACCTCCTCACCAAGGTGGGTGGCAAAGGAAAAAGGGTTCGAATTGGTGGACACTTCCCCTGGTGACGGGGAGACCACCTACTGCTATCAACATCCCGAAACAGAAGTTGGCCTGTTAATCTCTACCCGGAAGAATACGCTCACCGGACGGTACGAGTACGACTGGTCAATCCACGAGCCTGAGACGTTCAAGGTCATTGCGTCAGCGTGGAGTCAGGAGGATGGAACGTCTTTTTTGAAGAAACTGATCCAACTGCAGGCTGACCCCGACTCCCCTACCGATTCCTCTGAAGACTCTGTTGAAGACTCTGAACCCAAAGCAGTCTGCAAATCCTGCAAAGCACTTAGGGTCCTTGATCTAAACGGTTTCTGCTATCTCTGCTGAAAGGAGAAGGTGAAAAAGATGACCCCAGAAGAATCGAAAGAGATCGCTAACGACATTAGTACCGCAATCAGCTTTCTTTTGCAGGACCGTTTTAACATCCCCAGCTTCACAAAAGACGAAATCCAAGAGTTCCTTCTTGATCCTCCTCTCGGGATCGAACCGAATGATTCTCTGCTCAACAACATTACTTCGCAAGAGTTCTCCGTGATCTTCACCGCTGTTATTACTGCGCTGGAATCAATAAGTTATATCGTCTGGTCAAAGGTGCTGGGCAGGTTCGTTCCTGGTCCTCTTGGTGAGGGCGAAGTGATCAACTTTGCTTTCACCAGGGGGGATCACCACGAAGAGTGAGAGGGGGGAAATGATCAAATGGAAAACGAGAACGAAATGAAAGAGTTCCTTCAAGAGGAAGCGATCAAGGTGGAAACCTTCAGGAAGATGTTTGAAGGGAAGAAGGTCAGGCTTGGGTTGGTGAGGGACCCCGGTGCGATAATGGAGCAGTGGGCTTCGCTGGGATCGGTTGCTGAGATTATCGCCTGGAATCAGAAGTGGGACATCGAAGTGGGCACCTTAGAGAGCGTGGTTCGGGACCTTGTGGACGTGTTGGGGCCAAACGGGCCACTGATTTGCGTCTTCAGTGAGGAAGAAGGGACTGATTCGGTTCTGGTGAATCCGCATGATGGAAAGATTTACCCCAATTGGGAGTGAAGGAGAAAAGGCCATGAAAGAGTGGGCAATTCGCGTAACACTGGTGGAGAATCCAAACGTGAGCCATGAGCAGCCGAAGTACAGAGGAGTGAATGTGAACCTGCTGGTCACCGAGATTTTCAGGTATGCCGGCACAGTTCATGTTGAGAAGGGGCGGGATGGTGGACCGGAGTTGGTGTTCTGGATCTATCGGGCCGGCAGCAAAGGGACGGAAGTGTGGGCCAACATGAACGCCGAGCGCATCCGGTCCTTTGGGATCAAGGCTGAGAAGTTCAAGATGGGGGAGAACCCCAGATTAGCAGTCTGACGTCCTTGCTTCAGCCCTCTCTTCGGAGAGGGCTGGCTGGAAGGACGATAGACCAGAAAGGAGGTGAGAAGAAAATGACAATCGCTATCCACAACAGAAGGGCAGTCAAGAGCACGATGTGGGACGTTATCGCAATGTTAACCCTGGCCCTCCGCTCCGCATTCATCAGTGCTGCGGAGAAAGAGAACATCCTGGGAGTGATTGTTCGGCTGAAGAAGGCAATGGTAGGTATGTAGTGGGGTAGGAACAAAACAAGAGAAAGGAGTCAGCCATGTCCTACAAGAAACAGCATTTCACCAAGAGAAGTGAGAGATTCCCCCGGTGCGTCGAGTGTCACAAAAAGTTCATCGCAGAGGCGGGAGATGAGAGCAACACCTGCCCGGAGTGCGTGGAGAAGCTGCTCCAGCCGTGCAAGCCAAGCCCGATGGTGGAGGTGGCCTGATGAATCCATGGGACACAAGCGGAGTGATGGTGACTTACGATCAGTTGGAGCCAGATGGGTCAGGTAGAAGGTATTTACGCCGTTTGGGCATTTTCTTTGGTGATCAGATGGCAGAGAGTTTTGTTGACAGTCTGGTGAAATCCCCGTCTGGTTACTACGAGAAGGAACACTTCAAATTTGTAGAGGTCGAGTTTGGGTACGTCTATCCAGAACAGAAAAAGCAGGAGGGGGGCAGATGAAGAGCACCTGCTGCGGGAAGAGGCTTCACCGTCTGGATCTCCGTCCTATCGTGATCAAGCGATTTGGACGGCCAGCGGAGCATTGGGGAGTTCAGGACACGAATCCACATGAAGCCAGATGGAATTGTGATGTATGTGGAAGGATCTACACGCAGCGGAAAAGGCAAAAGGGGGTTTCCAAATGAAAGGGACTCCGCAGGATTTCACATTGGTTTTCTTCAAGGGCAAGAAGTTGATTGACGCCTGGTGGTTCGTAGGTACAATAGAACAGGCCATCAGCGTAGGCAGACGTTCTCTTGCTGGGTACGAGTGCAATAGTTTTCGTGTTGAGAAGTACGCCAACCCGGACATTGTATATTACTTCCAGGAGGTCAAGTGATGAAAAAAAGAGTGGAAATTCATATTAGCAATGGAAGGGATGTGAGTTTATCTCCTGGGAAGGGTAACTATCAGGGCAGTTACTCCCAGGAAATGCTTTCCAAAGTCTTAGGTAAGCAACCCAGTAAGTATGTCGTGGTCTATACATTGGCCCCCAAAACAGGTAAGTTCAGTGTAAGACGGAGTGGTTTCGTTCGGGTCGGTTTGAATGATCAAGAGGACGATTGGCAAGTTTGCCAAATTCCAGACTCGTGGGTTGGTGAGCGTTGTAACAGGAGGGTTGTGAAATGAATTCAACGCAGGAAGCGGTACTCAACAGGTTCCCGTGTGGGAGGTTCGAAGTATTCACCAAGAACCTTCACTTGCGGAGGTTGGATTCCAAGCGTGCGAAGCGGGTTCTCAGACAGTACCGGGAAGGATTACTGTTGATCGTATCGTATGGTGAGGTAGATCTGGGGGTGGCGAAGCCCCTGATGGAAGAAAATGAAAAGGAGGAACCAAAATGTTCAACACAGGAGACAAACTGAACAACGGTGCGACAGTGATGGCAGCCAAGCAGAAGGATGACTACTTTGTTGTCCTGGCCCAGTGGAA
>Ga0316626_10000695_pt1 | contig 13706 bp, 5 predicted proteins | sample OWC_Aug_T1_C1_D5_FD_207656 | JGI IMG/M metagenome (GOLD analysis project Ga0316626, IMG submission 207656) | Wetland soil microbial communities from Old Woman Creek delta, Ohio, United States - OWC_Aug_T1_C1_D5_A | ecosystem: Environmental > Terrestrial > Soil > Wetlands | place: USA: Ohio...
CCTACTATGGACAATTTCATTAAACCAGGCATTCTGTCAATATCGATAATTCTTTTTTTCTCAGCTTACATAAATGGTCAGAACGGTTCCATTGAAGGAACTGTTACAGATAAGGCTAATTCTGAAATACTCATCGGAGCAACAGTTCAGATAGAAGGTACTGCAATCGGAACGACAACAGATATAAATGGACGTTTTTTCTTAACCAGCCTGAAAGCAGGAAATTACAAGCTTAAGATATCATATGTCTCCTACACATCCCGGGTAATTGAAAATGTAAGTGTAGAACCGGATTTAATTACTGTGTTAAGTATAGAACTTGAAGGAAATCTCATAAAGCTTGGTGATATAACTGTGTCAGCTGTCAGAAAAACTAATACCGAGGTTTCAGTAATAACTGATATAAAAGCCAGCCAGTTTGTTTCCACTGGTATATCCGGACAGCAGATATCTAAAACACTTGACAAGGATGCTTCTGAAGTTGTAAAGCGTGTCCCCGGTATTACTATTATGGATAACAGATTTCTGGTTGTCCGTGGTCTGTCCCAGCGGTACAATAATGTATGGCTGAACAATGCTGCCACCCCCAGCGCAGAAGCTGATGTAAAGGCTTTCTCATTCGATATCATTCCCAGCTCAATGATCGAGAATATTATGATATACAAATCGCCGGCAGCTGAACTTCCTGCAGATTTCTCGGGAGGTTTTGTCAAAATAACAACGAAGAATATGCCTGAAAATAACGGAATGGTTTTTTCTTACAGCACTGGTTTCTATCAGAATACTACATTCAAAGAATTCTTAAAATCTGCACCTGGCAGAACTGACTGGCTTGGTTTTGACAATGGTTCAAGAGCTTTGCCTGAAAATATGCCACAACATCTTAATGAATATGAATCTGCAACCAATCCGGCAGTAAGGGAAAAAATAATCACACTCGGCAGGGAGTTGAGCAATATATGGTCCTCTGCCCCAGCCCCCGCTTACCCTGAACAAAAATTCAGTTTCGGGCTGACCCGAAAATTCAGATTAGGAAACAAAACAGGTGGTAATCTTACAGCCTTGACTTATGGTAATTCAAATACTTCGGAGGAATTGCTGAATGCAGATTATTCGATATATAATTACGGTGATGACAGGCCATCTTTCCAGAATCAGTTCACTGACAGGCATTACTCAAATAATGCCAGGATTTCACTGATGAACAATACTTCATTTTACCCTGGTAAACGAACAAAGCTTGAAATACGTAATCTTTTCAACCAGGCAGGTTCGTCACGGTATATTTCCCGTATCGGGAGAGAATGGTATAACGATGGCAGGTTTATCCGTTCTGAGGAAATGAGATATCTGAGCAGGTCTGTTTATGCGGGTCAGCTTGCTGGTGAACACACTATTGGAGAAGGTAAAACAAGAATTGACTGGATCCTTGGATATGCATCATCAAATAAAAAGGAACCGGATACAAAAAGATACAGATACCTTCGGGATGAAACAGATACTACAAGATATTTTATGATCTTTAACGATCAGGCAGATCTTTCATCGCAATCAAGGATGTGGATAGACCTTCATGAGCGTACCGTATCCGCTTCACTTAATTTTACACGGCAGCTTGATATTAACGGTTTCAATCCTGAGATCAGGGCCGGTCTCTATTTTGAGAACAAGGACAGAGAATTCAACGCCCGGAATTTCGGATACGCTAAGGGCAGCCCGGAATCGATATTTGGACAGACCACTCTCCCGGTTGACCGGATTTTTGCTGATGAAAACATTAATCTTACCACAGGGATAAAGTTAATGGAAGTAACAGCGCTGTCAGATTCCTATACAGCAGCAAATCATCAGGTTGCGGGGTACCTTTCAGTCCGCATACCGGTTGGTGAGAAGATTAATTTCTTAACAGGTTTAAGGCTTGAAAAAAACAGGCAGACTCTTTCAAGCTATAAACAGGCTTCAACAGTAAAAGTCGATGTCGACAGGGATACTTTCAACCTGTTCCCGTCCGCTAACCTTACATATAACTTTACTGAAAAAAGCCTTGTCAGGTTTGCGTATGGAATGACAGTCAATCGTCCGGAATTCAGGGAAATAGCTCCATTTTACTATGTCGACTTTGAGATGAATGCCGGAATTTACGGAGCGCCACACATCAGGCAGGCCTATATTCACAGCTTTGATATAAGATATGAACTATACCCTGGCCCGGGTGAGACATACAATATAGGAGCTTTTTATAAAAGGTTCCTTAATCCTATCGAACAGGTCATACTGGGGAACAATCCCACACAATATTCATTTGAAAATGTAGAATCGGCTTACAGTGCAGGAATAGAAGCTGAAGCCAGAAAATCGCTGGAGTTTATACCCGGTATGGAGAATTTCTCAGTTGTAATGAACAGTTCATTGGTCTGGAGCAGGGTAATGTTCCCGGATGGAGCCCTGTCGCGCAACAGGCCGCTGGAAGGACAGTCACCCTATATCGTGAACACTGGCCTTTTTTACCAGGGTAAAACAAACGGACTTATGATCAGCATGATGTATAACATTATAGGGAAACGCATTATTGCAGTCGGAAGGCCATCGCCGAATGAATGGGAAGATATACCTGACATTTATGAAATGCCCAGGAATGTTATTGATTTTACTATCAGTAAGATTATCGGAAAGAGAGTTGAGCTAAAAGGCGGCCTGAAGGATCTGCTTAATGAAAAGGTTGAGTATATACAGACAATTAATGCCCGGGTGGATATGAATACTTATACGAAGGGAACTGAGTATGGAATCAAAGAGTTTAACCGTACCCAGTATACAAGAATTTATAATCCGGGGAGGTATTTAAGCATCGGGATTTCGGTTAAACTGTAGAAATGATTAAAACCTGAAAGTTTGTTTGCGTTATTTGAACGATGGGAAACTACTGAAGAACTAAACAACGAAAGTATGAAGATAAATTTTAAACACTTAAATCTGTTTTTGTTCCTGGGATTGATTATCATGATTTCAACCTCATGCGAAAAAGATGTTCCTGTAACAGGAATAGATCTTGACCAGGTTAATGCAGAGGTAATGGTAGGAGCGACATTGAAGCTGAGCGTAATATTTAACCCGATCGATGCAACAAATAAGAATATTACATGGGAATCGACCAACACCGTTATCGCTACCGTAACTGAAGGTGTCGTGACAGGCGTTACACTTGGTTCTGCAACAATAAAGGCTATATCTAAAGAAAACAATACCCTGCAGGCAACCTGCGAAATAATTGTTATTCCTTCCAATGGCCAGCAGATCAATGTGAGCGGTGATATAACCAACAATACAATTTGGTATGCTAATGCCCGGTACTTCCTCTCAGGATTTGTTTATGTTAAAAACAATGCGACTCTCACGATAGAACCGGGTACAATTATCAAAGGAGTTTCCGGCACTAAAGGAACTCTTATAATTGAAAGAGGGTCAAAGATATTAGCGCAGGGAACCGAGAGTAAACCAGTCGTTTTTACATCCGACAAACCCAGAGGGCAGCGTGCCTACGGAGACTGGGGAGGTCTGGTCATTTGCGGAAGAGCCCCTACAAACAAACATGATAACGGAGTCGGTATAGGTGTTGCTGAAGGCGGAATCGGTTCCAATTATGGTGGAAATGATCCGGCCGATAATTCAGGCATACTCCAGTATTGCAGAATAGAATTTTCTGGTATCCCTTTAACAGCAACTGCCAACAGCGAAATCAACGGACTGACCCTTTACTCAGTGGGTTCAGGTACGACACTCGACCATATCCAGGTTTCTTACTCGGGTGATGATTCGTATGAATGGTTCGGAGGTACTGTAAACGCCAAATACCTCGTTGCATTGAGAGGATGGGATGATGACTGGGATACTGATAACGGTTTCTCGGGCAAGGTACAGTTTTTTGTAAGCCTGCGCGATCCTGCAAGCGCCGACCAGTCCCAGTCAAATGGTTTTGAATCGGATAATGATGCTGATGGTTCAACCCTGACTCCTTATACTTCAGCAATATTTGTCAATGGGAGTATTTTCGGTCCTCTGGGAACATCTTCAACGACGATCAACTCACTATATCGAAATGCAATGCAATTACGCCGCGGGACACGTCTGTCAATTTACAATACTGTTTTTGCGGGATGGCCAAACGGATTGTATATCGACGGACAGAAAGGAGATTCGCCTGCACAGGCTGTTGCCAATGTACTGCAAATTGAGAACTGTGTTATGGCTGGAATGACAAACAATTACACAACAACATATTTGACGGATACCGAAGCATGGTATTCAAATGCTTCAAGGAACAATCAGGTAATGTCAACAAATGATATGCTTCAGATTACCGATCCTTTCAACCTGACAGCTCCGAATTTCCTTCCTGCAACGGGGTCACCTCTGCTTGGTGGTGCATCATTTACAAACACCCGGTTGACTGATTCCTTCTTTACTCCGGTCGGCTACAGGGGTGCTTTCGGAACTGCCAACTGGACTGCCGGCTGGTGTAATTTTGATCCGCAGAATACAGATTATTAGTTATATCGGTTGTGGTAAGTGGCATTTTATCAAGCCCCTTTTATTATCGTCTCAGCATCTCAATCATCTCCGTTATTGCTTCCGTATCGGCCGGATCTTTTACCGGAGATAATCCCATATATGCCCTGGCCCTGTTTAGGTCTTCGCCGGTTATATAATCCTTACCAATTAATATGTAATATAGAATAGCCGACTTGAGCGTGTTTGCCTTTACCCTGAACGTGTGACGGCTCGACCGTGCCGGAAAGATATGCACATACCTTGCTTCATTATTATAATACTTCAAGGTCCATTGCGAACTATCTGACAGCGTAATGATCCTGTAACTTCTGAAACTGTCTCCTGCCCACTTCTTATATGGTTCTTTCGCAGAAATACTGTTTAATCCAAGAAACTCCAGCACCTCTCTGAAAATCTTTTCTGATGGCATATCGCCTGTATAAATATCCATAACACAGGTGCCGATATGCTTAAGCTTCTTTACCAGATCCTTTACCGGGAGTTGATCTTCTTCCGCGATATTACTGTTTATAAACTCCCTGATAAAAGGGAGATAATGCTTAAGAGGATTGAACAATATCGGCTCCGGTATGTGAAATGTAACATCCATATTTGCAAAGTTAAAGTTTTATAAAAAAGGGACCCGGGAACATTATTTGATTTTGACAACACTGATTTTTGAGAAAAAATTAACTTTATGATTCATAAAACCACATCAGCAATCCTTTTTATGCCAGATACATCTAAACAAAATTTCATAAAGACAATAAATCACCTGCAGCCGGACAAGGTGGTTGTTGATTTCGGGGCTACTCCGGTAACGGGTATCCACGTCGTTATCGTGGAAAAGCTACGTGAATATTATGGTCTCGGGAAAAGACCGGTCAAGGTAACTGAGCCTTACCAGATGCTCGGAGAGATCGACGAAGAGCTTATACGGGAAATGAATATTGACGTGATCGGACTCTCTGGCGAGAAGAACATGTTTGGAATACGTAACAGTGACTGGAAGGTGCATAAGACACTCTGGGGCCAGGAGGTTTTGTTCCCCGGCGATTTCAATTATACTTATAATGAAAACGGGGATATACTGATCTATCCCGAAGGTGACACCTCTGTGCCGCCAAGTGCAAAGATGCCGAAATCGGGTTTCTTTTTCGATGCGCTCGACAGGCAGAAACCGGTTGAAGATTCTGCACTCCGACTTGAAGATAACCTCGAGGAGTTTGGCTATCTTACTGATCGCGACCTCAGCTACTGGAAAGATCAGGTTCTGTCTGCCCGGGAAAGCAGGAAAGCTGTAGTTGCCAACCCCGGAGGTACAGCCCTTGGTGATATAGCGCTGGTCCCTGCAGTCGGCATGAAAGATCCCAAAGGCATAAGGGGCGTTGAAGAATGGTATATATCGACCCTTACACGCGTAGATTTCATCAAGGAACTGTATGACAGGCAGACAGATATTGCAGTTGAAAATCTGAAAAAGCTCTACGGTGTCATAGGCAACAGTATAGATGTCATTTATATCTGCGGCACTGACTTCGGAACCCAAAACTCCACCTTTTGCTCACCCGAAACATTTGCGAAAGTATGGCTCCCGTACTATAAAAAGGAAAACGACTGGATCCATGAGAATACAGGCTGGAGAACATTTAAACACTCGTGCGGCGCAGTTGAACCGCTGATGGACCTGTTTATCGAATCGGGATTCGACATTATCAACCCGGTACAGATAAATGCCTCGGGAATGGATCCGGTGCTGCTGAAGAAAAAATATGGCGACAGGATAGTCTTCTGGGGTGGCGGCGTCGACACACAGGGTGTGTTTGCTTTCGGAACGCCCCGGCAGGTGAAAGACCAGGTAAAAAGGCAGTGTGAAGTACTTAACAATAACGGCGGATTTGTATTCAACACAGTTCATAATATACAGGCTAATGTTCCTTTTGCAAATGTTATCGCAATGCTCGAAGCTGTGAAGGAATTATGAAGAACTGATACAAATCCCCTTTGTGATCTTCCCCGGGGATAAAGGCATAAACTCAAATTCTTTCCCCCTAGGAAGAAATAAGAAAGGGGGTAAAAAGGGTAAAATATGTAACAAATTTATTTTTCGAGTGAACGGACTCAAATTTAACAGGCGATACCTTATAAGCATCTCCGTGATCTCTGCTCTCGGCGGACTTCTCTTCGGCTATGACTGGGTTGTCATAGGTGGAGCAAAACCCTTTTATGAACCGTATTTTGGCATTTCGGGTATCCCCTCTCTTCAGGGCTGGGCTATGAGCTGCGCTCTTGTCGGATGCCTGGCAGGTGCCGTCCTGTCCGGCTGGCTGAGTGACAGGTTCGGGAGGAAAAGATTGTTATTGCTTTCAGCAGGTCTGTTTATAATCGCCTCTGTTGGCACGGGCTCTGCATGGTCATTGACTATGTTTATTGTTTTCAGAATACTCGGCGGAGTTGGTATCGGACTGGCCTCAAACCTGTCGCCAATGTATATCGCGGAAGTGACTCCCGGGAATATCCGTGGCGGATTTGTTTCCATCAACCAGCTGACGATAGTTATCGGAATACTTCTTGCCCAGTTGATAAACTGGAGGATTGCCCGGCCCGTGCCGGAGGGTGCGACTGTAGCAGATATTATGGCGTCATGGAACGGTCAGATGGGCTGGAGATGGATGTTCTTTGCATGTACTGCTCCTTCAGCGCTTTTCTTTATCCTGATGTGGCTTGTACCCGAAAGTCCCAGATGGCTGGCAAGAGATAGAAATAATCACACTAAGGTTCATGCCATACTGGCTAAGATCGGAGGAGATGGCTATGCCTCTTCAGAGCTTGTTTCGATTGATAACACTCTGGCAGGAACATCTGAAAATATCAATCGCGGTTTATTAAAACAGCCTGGCATTTCGAAAATACTTGTACTTGGAATAGTCCTTGCGGTTTTCCAGCAATGGTGCGGTATCAATGTCATATTCAATTATGCCCAGGAGATTTTTGCATCAGCCGGGTATAATGTTTCTGACATCCTGTTTAATATTGTAATTACAGGCAGTGTTAATCTCATATTTACTTTTGTGGGGATGTTCACAGTGGATAAGCTTGGACGTAAAGCCCTGATGCTGTTTGGCGCAGGAGGTCTTGCGACAGTTTTTGCTGTTATCGGCATCATGTATTTCACCGGAGTACAGGGTGTGCCTTTATTGATCATGGTTGTTACGGCCATAGCATGTTATGCCATGTCGCTGGCTCCTGTAACATGGGTCGTCCTTTCGGAGATTTTTCCTAACAGGATCCGCGGAGCAGCAATGTCTGTTGCCACATTCTCACTGTGGTCAGCATGCTTTGTCCTCACATATACATTCCCGATTTTGAATGAATTGCTGAAAGCATCAGGTACATTCTGGCTTTACGGATTTATCTGTCTTCTGGGATTCTGGTTCATATTTAAGAGACTTCCCGAGACAAAAGGCAGATCGCTTGAACAGATAGAACATGAGCTCACCGGACAATATAATGTATAACTTATTAAATCCTATAATATGAAAACTTCCTTTTATCATTTCCTGAAGAAGGATCTTCTGATAGTATTTATCCTTCATCTTTCGGTAATAGGTCTGACGGGTCAGGTGACTCTTACCGAGGGTGATTGGATCCTTCCTACATATAAGGTTCAGACTCCGGATAAAAATCCTATGTTCTTTAAAGGGGAGGGATATCAGGGCGCATCCAGATATGTCTATCCCCTGGCATTGCTCGATAACATTTCAGATGAGAAGTCGGACCGGGCATGGAAAACCCTTAAGCTGGCGAATGAGTTCATTGAGCTTTGTGTAACTCCTGAGATAGGAGGAAAGCTGTGGTATGGCACGGATAAAACAAACGGATACAATTTCATTTATAAGAACAATGTTGTCAGGCCGTCAAACATCGGTATGACGGGAGCATGGGTTTCAGGCGGAATTGAATGGTGTGTCCTTCACCATCACAGGGCGTCAACATTCCTCCCTGTCGATTATGAGCTGAAAGAGAACAGCGACGGCAGCAAAACGATCTGGATCGGAGAGACAGAACCCCGCCACAGTATGAGATGGACGATCGGTATTACAGTATTTCCGGGAAAATCATATTTCGAAGCCGAGGTAAAGATCCATAATCCGACGCCATTTACACATTCTTTTCTTTACTGGGCAAATGTTGCTGCACATACCAATGAAAACTACCAGGTCATATTTCCGCCCAGCGTACAGTATGCCACATACCACGCCAAGAACGCCTTTATACACTGGCCGGTTGCCGAGGAACCTTACAGGGGACAGGATTTCACAAAAGGGAATGACATGAGCTGGTGGAAAAACTCACCTGTCTCAAATTCCTTCTTCGCGTACGATCTGAAAGAAGATTTCATGGGAGGTTACGATCATGGAAAACAGACCGGTACGGTGCATATCGCCGACCATAACATTGTAAAGGGCGCAAAGCTGTGGGAATGGGGCTCCGGGGAGCGTGGTCAGGCTACAGAGGCAAGGCTGACAGAGAAAGACGGTCCGTATGTCGAGATAATGGTCGGGGCATTTTCCGATAACCAGCCCGATTACAGCTGGATCAGACCTTATGAGGTAAAAACATTCAAACAATACTGGTATCCGGTAAAAGCGATCGGAGGATTTAAATACGCCAACCTCAGCGGAGCTGTAAATCTTGAAAAACGCGGGGAGAATAATGTTTTCCTGGGATACCATTCCACACAAAGAGTGCCTGATGCAAAGATCATCCTTAAAAACAAAGGAAAAGTGGTTTTCGAAAAGAGAATGGAGATTTCACCTGTTACGGCTTTCGCTGAAACAATTAAAGTAGACGGACAATTTAATATAACCGATCTTTCCACTGAAATGATTGATGGTGAAACAAATAAGGTATTAGTCTCTTATTCTCCGGTCGAAAAGAAATATGATCCAGGATTGCCTGAAACGGTTGAACGTCCTGCACTGCCACGCGATATCAAAACTATTGAGGAATTATATCTGGCAGGCAGCAGGATCCAGCAGTTCTACAATACCAGCCTTAATGCCATGGACTATTATAAAGAGGCACTGAATCGCGATCCTGATGATATAAGGACAAATACTGCTGTCGGAAATACATATCTCAAGAATGGTGATTATGTAAGTGCCAGAGCTCATTTTGCCAGGGCAATAAAACGGCTGACCAGGGATTATACCCGGCCATCAACATGTGAACCGCTTTATCTCCAGGGTCTGACACTTAAATCACTGGGACTATATGATGAAGCCATTGACACTCTTTACAGGGCAACCTGGGATTATGCATGTCACTCTGCTGCTTACCTTGAACTGGCAAGGATCTCTTCCATCAGAGGTGATCTCGTAAAAGCTCTGAGTCAGGCTGAAGAATCGTTAAGGACAAACTCTTTAAATAATAGTGCAATCAATCTTAAGGCATCAATCCAGCGAAGAATGGGCTACCGTGATGGTGCCCTGGAAACTCTTGCACATATTCTGGCAACAGATCCCCTCGACTTCAGGGCATGCAATGAGAGCTATCTGCTTGCAAAACAGGCTGGAGATACAAAAAAAGCAGAGAGCGGGCTTAATGAACTTGCCAGAAAAATGAGGGATTTTGACCAGAACTATCTTGAGCTCGCAGTCGGATATATTAATGACGGTATGCTGGCTGAGGCGGAAGATGTTCTCAGGAGATATAAAGGTAAGAATCCTGAGATAAGCTATTATTTAGGTTATATCAACGATAAGAACGGGAACAGGAATGAAGCCGAAAAATATTTCAGGGAAGGATCGGCCCTGCCGGTTGATTATTGTTTCCCCTACAGGCTGGAGTCGGTAAAGGTTTTTGAAATCGCTCTGAAATATAATCCCGGTGATCCCAAACCAAATTATTACCTGGGAAATCTTTTTTATGACAGGCAGCCGCAAAAAGCTATCAGTCACTGGGAGAGGGCAGTAGAGCTTGATCCGGCTTTTGCCATAGCTCACAGGAACCTAGGATGGGCATATTACCAGACAAATCATGATATACCTGCGGCAATTAAAGCTTACGAAAATGCAGTCAGGTATAAAAAGGACGATCCTGTATACTACGCGGAGCTCGATCCTTTGTATGAACTGAACAATACACCGGTAGAAACCCGGGCAAAGCTGTTTGAAGGAAGCAATGATGTTGCAACAATGCGCGATGATTCATTTATCCGGCAGATACTGGTTTATGTTCTCTCGGGCCAGTCTGATAAGGCTCTGGAGTACCTGAACAACAGGTACTTCGGGTACAGGGAAGGCAGCTCAAGGGTTGCAGATGTAACAGTCGATGCATACCTGATGTCAGGCAGGAATTACCTTGCACGGAAGGAATTCAAAAAGGCGCTTGAACAGTTTACCGCCTCGCTGAACACTTTTGTGGGAGAGGAGAACAACAGGCGGATACCGCAGATAAATTATTTCATCGGGCTGACCTATGATGCCCTTGGCAACAGGTCGAAAGCAAGATCGTACTACACTAAATCTGCTGAACAGTCAGTCAGGGGATCAGGGTATATCAGCTATTACCAGGGTTTAAGCTGGCAGAAGCTTGGTAACACATCAAAAGCCACTGAGGTCTTCAACTCACTTATTGAACAGGGCGACAGACGTATCAGACAGGGGGCTGAACTCGATTTCTTCGCCACTTTCAGGGAAAGACAGTCAGAGAACTCGGTACTTTCCGATGCATACATGCTGAAAGGCCTTGGACATAAAGGACTTGGCCAGAATGACCAGGCAGCTGAGGACCTTAAAAAAGCTGTTGAATATTCCAACAGCAACCTGTGGGCAAGTTCAGAACTGCAAAACCTGTAATTTCTGTTCTGTGTTTTAAGACCGACTAAAATCTTTAAAATGAATTATTACATAAAGCTGGCAGTACTGTTTATTCTGGCTTTTGTACTGCCTTTCAGTCATCTCAACAGCCAGACAGGCGGAAGGAGCGCAACGTGCATTGATACGGACTGGAGGTTCATGCCGGGTGATCATCAGAATGCATCAGAAGCCGGTTTTGATGACAGGGCATGGAGGCTGCTCGACCTTCCTCACGACTGGAGCATCGAAGGCACGGTAAACCGCGATGCCCCGACACTCGGCTCGGGCGGTTACCTGCCTGCAGGCGCAGGATGGTACAGAAAACACTTGGTTATCAGGAAAGAAGATCTGAGAATGAGCCACCGCATCCTCTTCGACGGAGTCTATATGAACAGCGACGTGTGGATCAACGGAAAACATCTTGGAAACTATCCGTTCGGGTATAACAGCTTCTGGTATAATCTCGATGGTCACCTTAAAGCCGGTGAAAATATTATCGCGGTGCGGGTTGACAATTCAAAGCAACCGGCTTCACGATGGTATTCAGGTTCAGGTATTTACAGGCATGTCTGGCTGATAAAAACTAATAAGGTAAATATTCCCCAGTGGGGGATCTATATTACCACACCACAGGTTACGGAACAACTAGCAACAGTCACAGCTGAAATCATAATTTCGAATAATTCCTCCTCACCTCAGAAAGTAACTTTAATCTCCTATGTTACGGATAATAAGGGATTTACTTCCGGGGAGTCACAATCGTTATTCCAGATACAGCCGGGCCAGGAGTCCAGGGCTAAAAACAGTATAAACGTTCAAAAGCCTGAGCTGTGGTCGGTTGAGAAACCATCATTGTACACGCATGTTGCCAGAGTGCTTGTCAACGGGAAAACGGTAGATGAAGTTGCCACCCCGTTCGGGATACGTTCAATCAGGTATGATGTTGATAAAGGATTCTTCCTTAACGATAAGAGTCTGAAGATGAATGGTGTGTGCCTGCACCACGATGGCGGATGTGTCGGAGCCGCGGTACCTGTAAAGGTCTGGGAACGACGACTTCGGATACTTAAGGAGATGGGATGCAACGCCATCCGCACAGCACATAATCCTGTGGCGCCTGAATTCCTTGACCTGTGCGACAGGCTGGGATTCCTTGTCATGGACGAGATCTTTGATGAATGGAAAAGAGGTAAGGTGAAATACGGGTATAATATCTATTTTGATGAGTGGGCTGAAAAAGATGTTATTTCTTTTATCCGTCGCGACCGCAACCACCCGTCGGTGGTGATGTGGAGTGCAGGCAATGAAATACGTGAACAGCCTGTTGAGGGAGGGGAGAAAGTCCTTCAGTGGATGCTGGACCTTTTTCATGCTGAGGATCCCACCAGACCCGTTACAGTCGGATGTGACAATATTGCCGCTGACGACAATCCGGCGAGGCTGGAGTATCTCAATCTCCTCGATATAGTCGGGTATAATTATGTCGACAGGTGGCATGAACGCCGTGAGCTCTTCTTCAGCATCGACAGGCACGATCACCCCGGCTGGAAGATGGTAGGCACTGAAAGCGTATCTAACGGAGGTGTGCGGGGTGACTATAACTTTGGCCGGGACACTGCCCGGTTCAATCCGAACTATAATACAAGGATGATCCGTGCCGAACAGCTCTGGAGATTTGTTGTGGTCAATCCGTATGTTATTGGTGATTTCATGTGGACAGGCATCGATTATCTCGGTGAGGCCTTCTGGCCCACAAAGAGCGCCTCGAGCGGAGTTATTGACCTTTGCGGATTTCCGAAGGATGGCTATTATTTCTATCAGAGTCAGTGGACCACGGAACCGATGCTGCATATATTCCCGCACTGGAACTGGGAAGGCAGGGAAGGACAGGTGTTGCCTGTCCTGGTATATTCAAACTGCGATGCAGTAGAGCTCTTTGTAAATGGTAAATCATATGGCGAAAAACGTCTGGAATTTCCGAGGCAGGGTAATTCAGGAAGCTGGAACAGGTATGAATTTCCGCAGAAATTTGCAACCACAGCCGACCTGCACCTGTCGTGGGATGTACCTTATGTAAAGGGAACAGTAAAGGCAGTCGGCAAAAAGAACGGGAAAGATGTATATACCAAAATTATTGAAACAACAGGAAAGCCTGCAGCGATAAGGCTTACGGCCGACAGGAATCATCTGGCCGCCGACAACCAGGATATCTCACACGTGAAGGTGGAGGTTGTAGATGATAAGGGCAGGGTTGTTCCGACAGCCGACAACCTGGTCAGGTTTAAAATTACTGGA
>Ga0316626_10000697_pt1 | contig 13692 bp, 7 predicted proteins | sample OWC_Aug_T1_C1_D5_FD_207656 | JGI IMG/M metagenome (GOLD analysis project Ga0316626, IMG submission 207656) | Wetland soil microbial communities from Old Woman Creek delta, Ohio, United States - OWC_Aug_T1_C1_D5_A | ecosystem: Environmental > Terrestrial > Soil > Wetlands | place: USA: Ohio...
CACCTGGATGACGTCCGGCGCCAGGTAAACAAAGCTGGAACCCTTCGCTTTCCATGAAAAGCCTGCAGGGACCCGCGCGCCAAGCAAGAGCCCGGGGTTCCCGTTCACATCGACCGTGCCGTCGTAGATACAGAACGCGTAATCAGTAGCCAACTGCGGATTGCCGAGATCCTGGGGGGAGGTGTGGTCGCCCCGCAGCCACTTCCAGGTGACGCGCTCGGTCTTGACATCCCGGAGCTTGATCGAGCTCTTCCCAGCCTGCTTGCAGTGTGTGTCAAGCGTTGGAACACATCCGAGCACGCCATCGCACGAGAGACACGGAGCGCACGTAACCGGCGTGCCGCCCGAGCAGCTGCCGCCGAAGCAGCTATCGTTGCTCGTGCAGGGATCACCGTCGTCACAGGGTCCGCTTCGCTGCGCGTGTCGGCAGACACCCTTGCCGTCGCAGAGATCGCTCGTGCACTGATAGCCGTCGTCTGGGCAGGCGGTCGCCGGCATGACGGAGGGAATCCTCGCGCGCCGCACAGAGATTCGGCGATAGTAGTTCAGCATGAGCGGAACAGTCGTTGTGAGACAGGGCAACAAGTTCCAGCCCAAGTGCCGTGACAATATGTCGAAGCGTATCGAAACTCGGAATGCTGCCGCCCGCTTCGAGACGCGCGATCGCCCGCTGCGTGCTCCCAATTCGCTTCGCCAACTCCGCTTGCATCGTCCGCCTCCGTTCGCGCGCCTCTCGGACCCGTTCCGCCAGCTCGAAGGCGTCCTTGGCTGCCGGTAGCCACGACAACGCTCTTGGCTGTCGGCTCTCGCGCGCTTGGTGCGCGTCCAACTCCGCCGTTTGGGAGTCATCTTCTTCCGCGACCAGTGTATTGGCAGCCGTCGGTTCGCGCCGGTCACGCTGCCACTCTCACCCGCCACTCCAGCTCGAGTCCAAGCAAGAGGGAAATACGGTAGAGCTGTTCGAGGTTTTTGTTCAAGATCGATGGATCAAGGAGCCGCTGGATTTGGTTGTCTGACGTTCCGAGCTGCGTTGCGAGGTACCGCTTCGAGATCCCCTTGGCAGTGAGAGTTTCGCGGATCCGCGCGAGAACCGTCTACGATCCCGACTTCGAGTAAGATGAGGAACCTTGTGCCGTAGCGAGGATCAACATCGGCAGTCGGACGGTGGTTGCCTGGACGGGACGCCACGGTCCTTGACGTGTCCACATGCAGATCGATATGGTGACCACATGAGGACCGCAGAAAGGATCGTCGGGGTTCGTGAGCTGCGGGCGCGTCTGAGTGGGTACCTGCGCGAGGTGGCGAAAGGCGGGACGGTCACCATCGGTGACCGCCGCCGGCAGCCCGTGGCGCGGCTGGTGCCCGTAAAACTTGCGGCTGGCGTCGAGCGCGTCAGGAGACTCGCCGAGCGCGGGATGGTCCAACTGGGCTCCGGCAAGCCAGGAGGCCAGCGGCCGGTCAAACCCCGTCCGACGCGCCGCACCGTCGCGGATTTGGTGATCGAGGATCGCCGGTGATTCTGTACCTCGACACGAGCGCTCTGGTGAAGCTGTACGTCGAGGAAACGGGGACGACTGAGGTCGCGGTCTGGGTGGAGCAGGCGAGCATCGTCGCCACGGCGCGTATCGCCTATGCCGAGGCTCGGGCGGCTTTCGCCCGACATCGACGCGAGGGCGGACTGACCGCGGCGCTGCTGCGTCGCGTCGTCGCTCATCTGGACGCGGACTGGGGGCGCTACGCCGTGGTGGAGATCAGCGATGCACTGGTACGCAACGCCGGCCGTCTGGCCGAGCGTCACGGGTTACGCGGGTTCGACGCCATCCACTTGGCGGCTGCCACCGATCTCCGCGATCCCGACGATGGGCTGGCATTCGGGTGCTTCGACGGAGAATTGAACCGCGCCGCGCGGCGTGAACGGCTCACCGCCTTGGTGCGATAGATCGGGCCGACCGGAGGTTTGCCTACCCACAGGCTCCACTCGCGACCGCGGGCGACAAGATGGACAGGGACGGCCTGCCGGCACCGGCTCGTGGTGCGTCGGCGATTGTCGTCCGCGGCGAACCGGTGTTAGTCTACGTTGCCAGCGATGACACGGGTTCTGCTCAGCAACGTCCGCCCGGATCCGGTCGACACCGGCGTCGTCGCCTCGCTGATGGACCCGTTCGGAGAGCGCTTCACTCGCGGGCAGGGCCTGTTCACCCTGACCGGTCACCTGCACCACGTCGGCACGCACCTGATCGCGCAGAACATCCAGGCTCCAACGACGGTGCTGGAGTACCCAACGCTCGACGACTTCCGCGCCGAGGTGGACAAGGGCTACGACGTCATCGGCATCAGCTTCCTGATCCACCATACCGACCGTGCCCTGGAGATGTGCCGCATCGCGCGGGAGCGGTCACCGCGGAGCACGCTGGTTCTCGGCGGCCACGGCACGCTGAACCTCGACGAGGCGGTCCCTGACGAGCGGCAGCGGCAGGTGCTGTTCGACCACGTCTGCCGGGGCGACGGCGTGCGGTTCATGCGCGAGTTGCTCGGCGAGCCGGCGGACGCGCCGGTGCGGCAGGGCATCTTCCCCCGCAACGGCATGGCGCCCCCTTGGCTGACCCGCTACCCGCCGGGCATCGTCGTCCCGCTGGTCGCCGGGTTCGGCTGCACCTGGCGCTGCGAGTTCTGCGCCTCGGCTCGCTTCTGGGATCACCGCCGCATCGAGTTTGCCGGCGCCACGGAGCTGTACGCCGATATCCAGCGGCTCTATCGCATCTACCCCGGCCTGCAGAGTTTCTTCATCATCGACGAAGACTGGATGGTGCAGACCAAGACCATTCGCGAGCTGATCCCACTGATGAGCGGGGACCGTACCTTCGGCGGCCTGGCGAAGTTCAACTTCATCACCGAGAGCAGCATCGCGTCACTCCGGCAATACGATCCGGACGAGCTGCTGTTGAGCGGGCTCTCGTACGTCTTCATCGGGTACGAGTCGAAGTTCACCGACGCGCTCGGCTTCGCGAAGCGGCTGGGTGAGGCGGAGCAGGTGTTCGGTACGCTCCGGGAGCGGGGCATCTGTACCAATGGGGCGATGATGGTCGGCTGGGACTTTCACACGCCCGAGAATCTCCCCGAGGACCTGGAGTACTTCATCCGTTGCCGGCCGACCTACGCGCAGTTCTCACGCGTGGTCCCGTATCCGGGTACCGCGCTGTGGGAGCGGCTCGAACAGGAGGGCCGACTCGACCGCTCCGTACCCTGGAAGGATCATCACAACTACGGCGGCTCCTATCGGCATCGCCACCTCACGGCCGAGCAGGTCCATCACTTCATCGAGGCGGGTTACCGCCGGATGTACGAGACCCTCGGGCCTAGCTTGCTCCGCATGTACGACACTTTCCTCGACGGCTATCAGTACTGCCAACGCCGGGAGCGGCGCGAACTCCGCGAGGACAAGGCGGCGTACTACCGTGGCCGCCTGCAGGCCCTGTCTCCCCTGCTCAAGGTCTTCCGGGTCTTTGCCCCGAACGCCCACGTCCGCCGCCTGGCGGAAGAGACCGAGCGGCGCCGGAACGACCTTCTCGGCCCGCCGTCCCTGGCGCAGCGTGCCGTCGCCAACGCCCTCGTCGTGCGCGCCGCGAGCTACGAGACACGGACCGCGCTGCGCCCGCGCCACACCGCGCGGCGGACGTTCCCCTGCAAACGCTACATCTACGACCGCCGCCAGTTACCCGATGCCCGCCCCTTCCGTGTCGAGTACGATCACGCCGACCTCGGCTTCCGCGTCCAGCGCTGGCTGATGCAGCGCGCTGGACGCGCGTAGCAGGATGCTGAAAAAGGACGCGCTTATGCCCTTCGTCGGGGCTCAGGACATGCTTCGAGAGCCTCAGCATGAGCGGGAAAGTCCTTGTGAGACAGAGTGTTCCGCTCACCCTGAGGCACTCGAAGGGTGGGCGGAACACCTTTTTCAGCATCCGGTTAGAACTGCAGCGTGAACCGGACCTCCGCCTCGTCGCGCCGGGCGTTCAGACCGCCAGCCCCCCACGGGTCGAGGGTCGGTCCCCGGTGGAAGTTGGTGTAGAACTTCCCGCCGACCCGGACGATGAAGTTGTTCGTGTAGAAATACTGGATGTGCGGCTGCGCCAGCAGGCTCATGTTCACCGGGTCAAATGCCAGCGCGGCAAACGGCATGATCGAGCCGCCCCGGTAGAAGCTGAATCCCGCGAAAGTCAGGAGGGTTTCCCAGCGGTGGACGGTGTCGCTGTTCACGCCGGTGAAGGAGCTGTTCTGGACCCGCTCGTTGACACCCGCGTGCGGGCCGCTGAGCCACTGGCCCATGCCGTTGTTCTCGATCAAGCCGCTTGGAAAGATGTTCGAATCCGTCGGCGAGAAATACGGGGACTCGCTGGCGGTGATGTTCGACCCCCGCAGCCACGGCGTCGCCCCGTTCACGTAGCTGAAGAAGAACTGACCGGTCAGGAACCAGGTTGATTTCTTGTTGAGCCAGCGAATCCATGTGGGACGGTCGAAACCAATCATGCCAGCCCATACGTCGCGCTTCGTCATCCCGGGGGCGAACTTCAAGTCCTGGCTGCCGGCAACGAGGATGGGAGGACGATCTCCGGTCGAGACGATGTACTGGCCATTGGCGTCGCGGATGGGCAGCTTCGCGGAAATGTACGGGATGCCCAACGCGTACGCCGTCTCCAGCCGAAAGACGGCTTGGGTGAAATCGCCCTCGAAGTAGTTCGCCGTCAGACCGAAGATGTGAACGTACGGATGGACGAACTCGGCATCAACAAACCCGCGGAACACCTGGGTGCCGATGTCACCAAAATACGCGGGTTGGTAGTTGCCGGCACCATCGAAGGTCCCGACCAGGTTCTGAATCTCGCAGCCCTCGGCTTTGTTGCAGCGGCTGCGGGCACCCGTGACCTGACCATCCGCCTTGCGAATCGTCGTCGTGCTCTGCAGGTCGGTTCTCACCTCCTTGATCTTGAGCGCAAACGCGTTCGAAGCCGCGGCGCCGATACCGCGACCACGATGGTACAGGTAGTTCGTCGTGAACTCGAGCCCTTGGGGCGTCACGCCGTGGAACCGAGCGCCGATGCCGCTCGCTTGGCCCGGGTTCTTCTCGAAGTCGCCGATTTGAAAGCCGGTACCGTTCAGGTTGAACTCCGGGCTGACCAGCCCGCGCAGATCGGGAGACACCACCTGAACCTGCCCGGCGCGCACCGGGCTCGGATAGGGCGCCGCCCACGGCCGCGGCAAGAAATCCGGTCGAATGCCCGGCTGATAGTCAAACGGGTTCCACACCACTTCAAAGAAAGTGTTCGTCAGTTTGTCGAGCACAGGAACCGGAATCCTCGAGATGTCCCACAGGCCCTTGATCATCCAGAGCGGTTCGCGAATCTCGGTGAAGGGCTCCTGCTGCAGGTGCCAGCGCAGGTCGATGGGGTTCCAGATGTCCATCATGCGGAACTGATCGGATTCCCCCCAGACGACCTGCTGGCGGCCGACGCGAAAGCTCACCGGCAAGTCTTTCAACGAGAAATCCACATAGACTTCGCGAAGCTCGTTTTTCCGCTTGTAGTCGTTGCGGCTCACGTCCGTGCGGCTGTAGTTGCCTTCGCGCAGGCAATTCTCCACTCGTGGATCGCAATCGTTGCGCAAGGTCCCAACCCGGTTGCCCTCGATCGCTCCGCCAACCAGATCATCGAACTTGGTGACACCGCGCTGGTTGTCATTCGGACCCAGGTCGTAGAATCCGTCATAGACTCCGCGGTACAGGAGGTAGAACTTCGACTGCCGAATGAACGGGATCTCGAAACGGTCGATGAGCTTGCCCCGGGCGAACCAGTTCCAGTCGACTCGGAACCGGAACGTGTTCCGGTTCTGGATGAACTGGTACTGGTTTCCGTCTGGAACCCGGACGAGGTTTTGCGTCTCGAGGCTTCCCGACAGTTCGACCGCGCCGTACTTCAGCGTTGCCTGCGCGGGGTGCGCGGCGAGCGCCGCGAGCACGAGCATGAGCAACCCGGTGTCGAGAGCGTCCCACCAAGCCAACCGACCACGTCGAGCCATTGCCCCTCCTTCCTGCTCCGCGGCGGCTCCTAACTTGATCCCCTGCCGTCGCGACTGACGCGTCTCATAGGCGAAAAACGCAAGCGATTGCAAGCGCAAAGTGCGCACCTTCACGTTGACTCACCCGTGAGCGGCTGTTACTCGCATGGCTATGCCGAGCGTCCGCACACGCTTCGCCCCGAGTCCAACGGGCTACCTGCACATCGGTGGGGTGCGCACCGCGCTGTTCAACTACCTGTTCGCCCGTCACGAGGGCGGTCAGTTCATTCTGCGCATCGAGGATACCGACCGCGAGCGGTCCACGCCGGAGGCGACGGCCGTCATCCTCGACGGTCTCAGCTGGCTCGGCCTTGATTGGGACGAGGGTCCCTTCTACCAGAGTGAGCGCTCGGGGCTGTACCGCGAGAATGTCGAGCGGTTGCTCGCCGCCGGCCATGCGTATCGCTGCTACTGCTCACCCGCCGAACTCGAAGCCAAGCGTGCCGCAGCGCTCAGTGCCGGGCAGAAGCCGATGTACGACCGGACCTGCCGGAGCCGCACCGATCATCCCGAAGGGACCGCGTTTGTCGTTCGGTTCAAAGCACCGATCGTGGGCGAGACCGTGGTCCCCGATCTGGTCAAAGGTCCGGTGGTGTTTCAGAATCAGGAACTCGACGACCTCATCATCGTCCGCAGCGACGGCACGCCAACCTACAACTTCTGCGCCGTCGTGGACGATGCGCTGATGCGGATCACCCACATCATTCGCGGTGAAGACCACCTCACCAATACGCCCAAGCAGATCCAGCTCTACCGCGCCTTCGGGTTTCCCGAGCCGGCGTTCACCCACGTGCCGCTCATCCACGGCCTCAGCGGGGGCAGACTGAGCAAGCGACATGGTGCGACCTCGGTCACCGCCTATCGCGACGCCGGATACCTTCCCGACGCGCTCGTGAACTATCTCGTCCGCCTCGGCTGGTCGTACGGCGACCAGGAGATTTTCACGCGTCGGGAGCTGGTCGAGAAGTTCTCGCTCGATCGGGTCGGCACCGCCGCGGCCGTCTTCGATCCCGAGAAGCTCGACTGGGTCAACTTCCAGTACCTCAAGGTGCTTCCCCCCCGCGAGCTGGCGCTGGCGATCAAGCCGTTCATCGCCGCTCGCGGGTGGACGATTCCCGGCGACGAGGTGTGGCTGGAGAAGCTGGTGGTGACCCTGCAGACGCGCGCGAAGACGCTCGACGAGCTGGCCGCCTCCGCCCACTTCTATCTGTGCGACGACATCCAGATCGACCCCGCCGCCACCACGCATCTCGCCAAGACCGATCCGGCCGTCTGGATGGAACTCCGGCAGGGGCTTGCCGGCATTCCGGAGTGGAGTGCAGCCGCCATTCATGCCGTCTTCGATACGGTCATCGCGCGCCACCACCTGAAGCTCGGTCAGCTGGCGCAACCGGTGCGGGTGGCGCTCACGGGCGGAACAACGAGCCCCGGAATCTTCGAGGTCGCGGAGGTCGTTGGCAAGGAGCGTGTGCTCGCCCGTCTCGACCGGGCGGCGTCACGCGTCGGGCAGGCGGCTCAGGCACCGACCGGTACGTGAAGGGACGCCAGCCGCCTTGCACTTCTTGGCGGCTTTGCGTCTTGGCGCGAGAATTCTTGTCGGATCAAGCTCGACTGACTGGCATTGAGACTACCCCGCGCCGGCCTTTCCCGCCGCCTCGATCTTCGCCCAGGTATCGCGCAGCGGAACCGTGCGGTTGAACACGCGACGGCCCTCGGCGCAGTCGACCGGGTCGGCGCAGAAGTAACCCAGCCGCTCAAACTGGAACCGCTCGCCGGGCCGGGCCTGCGCCAGGCTCGGCTCGAGCCGGCAGTCGGTCAGGATCTCGAGCGACTCCGGGTTCAGGAACTCGGTGAAGTCGCGCCCCTCCTTGTCCGCCGCCGGGTTCTCGGTCACGAAGAGTCGATCGTAAAGTCGCACCTCCGCACCGACGGCGTGCGCCGCGGAGACCCAGTGGATGGTGGCCTTCACCTTTCGGCCGCTGGCCGCGCTGCCGCTGCGCGTCTCGGGGTCGTAGGTGCAGCGCAGCTCGATCACCTCGCCGGTGCGCTCGTCCTTCACCACGCCGACGCACTTGATGATATAGGCGTACCGCAACCGCACCTCACGTCCCGGCGCCAGGCGGAAGAACTGCTTCGGTGGGTCCTCGCGAAAGTCGTCGCGCTCGATGTACAGCTCGCGCGCGAACGGCACCGACCGCGTGCCCATGCTCGCGTCCTCTGGATTGTTGACCGCCTCGAGCATCTCGACCTGGCCTTCCGGGTAGTTCTCGATGACCACCCGCAGCGGGCGGAGCACGGCCATGACGCGGGGCGCGCGGCGGTTGAGATCTTCGCGCACGCAGTGCTCGAGCATCGCGATGTCGACCAGGCTGTCACGCTTCGCCACCCCGATCGCGTCGCAGAAGGCACGGATCGCCTCGGGCGTGTACCCGCGCCGGCGCAGCCCGGACAGCGTCGGCATGCGCGGATCGTCCCACCCGGCGACGTGGCCACCGGTCACCAGCTGGAGCAGTTTGCGCTTGCTCAGCACGGTGTAGCTCAGGTTGAGGCGGGCGAACTCGATCTGTTGGGGGTGACAGGGGACGGGCAGCTGGTCGAGGAACCAGTCGTAAAGGGGCCGGTGGTCCTCGAACTCGAGCGTGCAGATCGAGTGCGTGATCCCCTCGATGGCATCGGAGAGCCCGTGGGCGAAGTCATACATCGGGTAGATGCACCACGCATCGCCGGTGCGGTGGTGCGCCACCTTGCGGATGCGGTAGATGGTGGGATCACGCAGGTTGATGTTCGGCGACCCCATGTCGATCTTCGCGCGCAGCACGAGCGTGCCGTCCTCGAACTCCCCGGCCCGCATGCGGGCGAACAGGTCCAGGTTCTCCTCAACCGAGCGGTTGCGGTACGGGCTATCGCGCCCCGGCTCGGTGAGCGTGCCCCGGTAGGCGCGGATCTCGTCGGCGCCGAGGCTGCAGACGTACGCAACCCCCCGCCGGATCAGCTCGACACCATACTGGTAGAGCTGCTCGAAGTAGTCAGAGGCGTAGTAAAGGTGATCGCCCCAGTCGAAGCCGAGCCAGCGGACATCCGCCTGGATGGACTCCACGTACTCAACGTCCTCCTTGGTCGGGTTGGTATCGTCGAAGCGCAGATTGCAGATGCCGCCGAACTCCGCAGCGATGCCGAAGTTCAGACAGATCGACTTCGCATGCCCGATGTGCAGGTAACCGTTCGGTTCGGGCGGGAAGCGCGTGGCAACCCGACCTCCGTTTTTCCCGCTCTGGCGGTCTCTGATCACGATGGCGCGGATGAAGTCCGCCGGCGGTTCGCTCCCCGCCGGCTTCGGGCTCGGCTGCTCCCGCTCGTCGATTCCTCGTTGACTCATCGTCCGTTCCTTGAACGACTCCCCCCGCGGGAGCAGGACCTCGAAGCCCATTTTGCCTTTGTCATTCTCCCTAGTGTGCCAATTCCGAACAGGCACGCAATACCTCCGCAGCCTGCGGGGCGGCACGGGCCTGCTGAATTTGTAGGTGATGAAGCGAGAGCCCATCTCGTCCCTTTCCCGCAATACCCGCGGGAGTGCGGGTGAGGGTTCATCGTCCTGGGAGCTCGCGTTCCGACGGGGTTCAGACTGTACCAGAGGTCACCGCACCTTCCTCACAAATTGTCGAACACCCGGATGGCATCCTCCCTTTGAAGCCGCGGCGCGCAGGGAGCGTGCAGCGCCGAACGGGTGTCGCCGAACTGGTGTCGCTGAACGGGTTGACTTGAAGCGTCCGCCCGCTTAAGGTCAAGCGCTGCAACTTTTGATGAGGAGTCGGCTAATTGGTAAGCCACCTGACTCTGGATCAGGCGATTGTAGGTTCGAGTCCTACCTCCTCAGCTCACAAATTTCCGATTCGCGATTAGATATTGCCAACTGAGCGCGACCTTCAATCGGCAATCGAAAATCAGAAATCGACAATTCGAGTTACGGTCCCATCGTCTAGTGGCCTAGGACGCCGGCCTCTCACGTCGGTAACACGGGTTCGACTCCCGTTGGGACCACTTTGTTTTGCAAGGGGTTTTCGGGCGAAAGTGGTGACCTTGCACCCAGGGTCACCTGTCCGCTCGTGCTGCCGCCGCATCGGCAACATTCGCATGGTACTGTGCGAGGTCCTTCTGCGAGTGCACGTTGGCGGCAGCCTGCTCTGCATACTCGACGGCCTCTGCTACTGCCGTCAGCAAGTGATGCGGCGCCTCAGGCCAAGCTTTGTGAAACAGGGGTTCGACGCGCCGCGCGCAGCGTGCAGCATATGTCGGGAGGTGCGCGAGCCTCGGCAATGCTCCAAGGATGAGCATTGCAAGAAGCGCGTCGCACCCTGCGATTCGTCGACGCAACCCAGCGTGCGCCGAGGACTGGCCAATCTCACCAGCCACCGTGGGCGGCCCAGCTCTATTGGGCGACCCGCCCACCCATATGAATTCCCGAGAATAGAGTCCCGCGTAGCACTTCTTCCTGGTTCGATCCCGGCACATACCGCGAGGACGAGGCGACCCGCGAGTTGTGGTACGTCGCGCGCGAGGAGAGTCCCTACCGCGTCTGTGTCCGGCACCACAAGCGCAGCGGCGCGTGGGAGACGGGCAAGTATCGGGGCAACGATCTGGTCGCCTCGGCGGAGGGGCCAGACTTCGAGCACGCGATGATCCAGACCGCGCTGTTTGGCCTCGCGGCGGATGAGCCGGAGGCGGGGGAGCCGAGCCCGTCCCGTTTGAGGTCGTCGGCCCGGTCGTCCTGAGGCGCGGCGTGTGTGGGCGACGGAGCATCTCCCATCCGAGCATGTCCTGTTTTGCCGCTTGTGCGCCCTTCCCGCCATCGCGAAACAACCTGCCCTGATTCTCCAATCTGAAGACGCCGCCGCACACGGCCTGCCAGATCGCTGAGCGCCGGTGCGACATCTGCGGCTGGTACGCTCGATGCAAAAATGGGGTTCAGCACACAACGAAACTGCCGCGTGTGCGCTCGGAAAGGGTGCCGTCCCTTCTTCGAGAGATCGCCCCCAACCCCACGCCGAGGGAAGTCGCGGCAAGGTCGCTGCGGGCCAGAGGTGGTTGGTTCGACGTGATCGCGGTCCGAGCCGGGTCAGGGCCCGGCGAAAGGAGGGGATTCCCATGAAGGCTATGAGGCGTGGTCTGTTGGTGGCTGCTCGCATCTGAGAATTCTCGGGGAAGCGGGGGCCCGGCGACTTCTGATACTTGGGCCTTACGTCAACTTGGTGCTTTATGCGGGCTATCCGCGAGGCGACAGGTTCGACGCGATGGCTGTCCGAGTCGGGTGATGACCCGACTGAAGGAGGTCTTCCCATGTCACCGCACAGGGTTCGAGAGTTCTCAGACAGGGTTCGAGGGTTCGAGGGTGCAAGGGTTCGAGGGGTTTCCCCCTTTGGTTGGAGGACCGCGCTCCGTCGCGGCCGAGTCGGCGCGCCCGGTGCCGGTGCTTCGAGGTTGTTCAGGAGACGCCTCAGGCGTAGCTGGTTCGAGGCCGCGGTCGTCTTTGGCCTCGCCTTGGTGACCGCCGCGCACGGCTGGGGGCAGACGGTGACCCCGACGAGCACCCCCATCCCGACGCCGACACCGTACGCGTGTGAGTGCGACGACGGGAACGACGTGGACGGCGACGGCTGCGACAGCAATTGCACCTGGAGCCGTTGCGGCAACGGCATCGCTGCCCCGGGGGAAGAGTGCGACGACGGCAACCAGGACCCGGCCGATGGGTGCACTAACGGCTGCACGATCTGCGGCAACGGCCACCGCGACGGCCCGGAGCAGTGCGATGACGGCAATACCGGTTCCTGCGACGGCTGCTCGTCCGCCTGTATGATCGAGCCGGGTGCGGTCTGCGGCGACGGCACCCGCAACCCGGCCTGCGAGGAGTGTGACGACGGCAACCGCATCAACGAGGACGCCTGCCGCAACGACTGCCGCTTCAACGTCTGCCCCGACGGCTATCGCAACCTGGCCACGGAGGAGTGCGACGACGGTAACGGCGACGATTTCGACGACTGCACGAACACCTGCACGGTGTGCGGCAACGCCAGCGTCCGCGCGCCCGAGCCGTGCGACGACGGCAACCAGCGGTCGTGCGACGGCTGCTCGTTTGCATGCCGAACCGACCCCATCGTCGTCTGCGGCGACGGCCGTGTCGACGCGGTCTGTGGCGAAGAGTGCGACGACGGCAACACCGTCGACACCGACGCCTGCGACAACACCTGCCACCTGACCGACGCGCCGGAGCGGCCGGCACACCTGGTGCAGGACATCGACACGCGGCCGATCATCCTGTCCTCCGACCCGCGCGACTTCGTCACCGTCGGTGACCTCACCTTCTTCGTCGCCTCCACGCCTGCCGGCGGCACAGAGCTGTGGAAAACCGACGGCACGGCCGCAGGCACCGTCCTCGTCGCGGACATTCGGCCGGGCCCCGACGGCTCCAACCCCGGTGGCCTGACGGCTTTCGAGGGAGCGCTCTACTTCGTCGCCGACGACGGCACGCATGGAGCGGAGCTGTGGCGCAGCGACGGGACCGCCAGCGGCACCACGCTCGTGAGCGACATCAACCCTGGGGCGGAGGGGTCGGGACCCAGCCGGTTCGCCGTGGCGGACGGCACGCTCTACTTCGCCGCGTACGACATTGTGCACGGGGTGGAGCTGTGGAGCAGCGACGGCACCGAGCGCGGGACGGTGAGGGTAAAGGACATCATCCCTGGAGACGGCTCGTCATCACCGGAGTTTCTCACCAACGTGAGCGGGACGCTCTTCTTCACCGCCGAAGACGGCGTGAGCGGACGTGAGCTGTGGCGCAGCGATGGGACGGCGACGGGAACTATGCGCGTCGCGGACATCCGCGCCGGGCCAGACAGTTCGGGTCCGAGCGAGCTGGTCGCCGTGGGCGGCGTCCTGTTCTTTACCGCCGAAGACGGCATCCCCGGAGCCAAGCTGTGGCAGAGCGACGGAACTCCGTCGGGCACGAGACTGGTCAAGGAGGTTGTCGTCGGAAGATACGATCGAGGCCCGAGATTGCTGCTGGCGGTTGGCGACGCCCTCTTCTTCGCCATGGGCGGGTACGACGTCGCGCCCGAGCTGTGGACGAGCGACGGCACGGCTGAGGGCACAGTCGTCGTCAGGCGTTGGGGGGTTGGCTCTTCCATCGAGGAATTGGTCGCGGTGGACGAGCACCGGCTTTTCATCGCCTTGGCTGATACCGCCGAACCATGCTGCCTGGGTGAGCTGTGGGCGAGCGACGGAACCGAAACCGGGACGGTCTTGCTCGGTGCTGGCAACGGCGCCGAGCTGGCGAGGGTTGGAGGCGACATCTTCTTCCGTCGGTTCTTCATCTACGGACACGAGCTCTGGAAGTCCGACGGTACGCCGGAAGGAACCGTCCTGGTCAAGGACATTCGCAGCGGTGGAGAGGGATCGGCTCCCGCCTTCCTCGCAGACGCCAACGGCACGCTGCTGTTCTCCGCTGACGACGGTGTGAACGGGCGAGAGCTGTGGAAGAGTGACGGCACGGAGGTGGGCACGATGCTGGTCAAGAACATAGCGGAGGATGAA
>Ga0316626_10000698_pt1 | contig 13676 bp, 9 predicted proteins | sample OWC_Aug_T1_C1_D5_FD_207656 | JGI IMG/M metagenome (GOLD analysis project Ga0316626, IMG submission 207656) | Wetland soil microbial communities from Old Woman Creek delta, Ohio, United States - OWC_Aug_T1_C1_D5_A | ecosystem: Environmental > Terrestrial > Soil > Wetlands | place: USA: Ohio...
AGGATATCCTGAAATCGCTGCCAGCGAAGAGCTTCCGCCCACAAAATGATCACCAAGGATAAGATCTGTTTTCCATGCCGCAGATCCCGTTGGAGCCATCAATGCATCAAGTTTACCTGTGTTCATTAGCCTGTCAATTCCTTCATCCCTGGTTGCTTTGTGCATCTTTTCAAGGGCATCCTTGTATTCCTTTGAATTAAGGTCAGCCTTTGCTTCAGCCTGTTCAAATATTTTCTGATCAAAATATCTGAGTTCGACAGAGTCATTTTTATTGAATTCTATTAACTCCTTCAGGCTCTTAACAGGTGCTTTGTCCCCGAGACCGGCAAGGTACTTATTGAGTCCGTCCTTAAATTCGAACAGCAAAACCTGGTAGGATGCATCGCCATAATTTCTCCTGGGGGGCGCTTCCACTTCAACGACTTCTGCTCCCTGTGCTGTTAATTCTTTAACAACCTCTTTCATGAGATTGTCGACTCGTCCGGAAAATCCACCGGAGTTTTTTATTATTCCGATACGCTTTCCCTTCAACCCGTCCTTCTTCAGATATTTTGTATAATCGGTCAGGTATCTCCCAGCAGAGCCATCAGTTTTCGAATCCTCCGGATCGATTCCTGTCAGTACACCAAGACAGATGGCAGCGTCCTCAACAGTCCTGGCCATTGGTCCTGGTGTATCCTGTGTGAAAGAGATTGGAATGATACCTGAGCGACTGATTAATCCCACTGTAGGTTTAATTCCAACAATGCCATTATTGTTTGACGGACAAACAATTGACCCGTCAGTTTCGGTACCTATTGCAACCGCGCACAAATTAGCTGACACTGCCACTCCCGATCCCGAACTTGAACCACATGGATTCCGGTCGAGGACATAAGGGTTCTTTGTCTGACCTCCGATGCCACTCCATCCGCTTGATGATACATCAGCCCGAAAATTGGCCCACTCGCTAAGGTTTGCCTTGGCAATAATTACAGCACCTGCCTCTCTGAGCTTTCTGGCGACCCAACTGTCAGCACCGGGAAAGGAGCTGCGTAATGCAACAGATCCTGCCGTATTTGGCATCTTGTCGTGGGTGTCGATATTGTCTTTCAGTACAACCGGTATTCCGTGCATCGGACTTCTGGGCTTCCCGGCTTTAATTTCCCTGTCAAGCTCTTCTGCAATCCGTAGGGCATCCGGATTTACTATTATTATGGAATTCAAACCGGGACCATTTCTGTCAATCTCATTAATACGGTCGAGGTAAGCTGAAACAACATCAGTTATCGTGAATTTCCCCTCCTGATAACCGTGCTGTAACTGGGGAATGGTAATTTCAACAAGCCAGCTTGTGTCTTCCTTGTCATTTTGTTTGTTTTCTCCCAATGTCTGACATCCGGGAATAAAGCTGAACATAACCAATAAAGAGGCTGGAACGTAATGGAGTTTTTTCATACCGGGTAGTTTTTATAAGGAGTTTTATTGCTGCAAGTGTAAAAATATGATTTATCTGTCAATTATTATAAATTTGTTATATTGGCGGTTAGTGGTGAATTATTTTCCCCGAACCCGGGAAAATTCCAGTTGAAAAAATTGTATTAGCTTAATAATGAAGAATATCTACCTGCAGGTCCTCGAAAAGCAGCCGGAGAATTCCAACCTTGTTCTGGCCACTGTTACTGGCACCATTGGATCGGCACCGCAAAAACCGGGAAGTTCAGCCCTTTTTGGTATGAGTGGTCTGCTTGCCGGTACGGTAGGCGGAGGCATGCTTGAAGGAAAGGTCAGTGAATTTGCCGTGAGAAGCTGCCTTTCAAAGGAATCGGGTCATCTGCATTTTATGCTCGACAAGGATATATCGCAGAAAGAAGAAGCAATTTGCGGGGGTGAGATCTCTGTGCTGGCGGACGCTGATCCTTTCATCCATCTGCCTGTATTCAGGGAGATGGAGATCTCTCTGCAGAACAGGCATCCGGGTATGCTGGCAACAGTTGTGACAACCGACAGGATGAATAGATTGAATATTGCACGTATCTGGATTACAGAGACTTTTAAGCCCGGTATGTCGGACCTTCTGGCGGACAGGATCGCACATGAGGCACTCGATCGTATTGGAACAGCAAAGCCCGGTGATTTCATCCAGGTAGAAATATCGAAACCCGGGGAGAGTCCATCAGCAATTGGTTTTTTAGAACCTGTATTCCCGCTGCCGCATCTCGTTATCGCAGGTGCCGGTCACATTGGAAAAGCATTATCTCATCTTGGAAGTCTGCTTGATTTTGAGGTGACTGTGATAGACGACCGCAGCGAATACGCCAATGCAGTAAATCTGCCCGATGCAGATCATATAATTGCAGGTGATATTGGTGAGGCAATGGAAAATCAGGAAAAAACATCCGGTACTTATATTGTGATTGTAACACGCGGACATAAAGATGATGCCAATGCTCTAAAACCGTGTATTGGCTCAGATGCTTCATATGTTGGAATGATCGGCAGTAAAACGAAGGTAGCAAAGATGCAGGCAGAATTTATCAGGCAGGGCTGGGCAACACCGGAACAATGGAGCAGGATCTGCACCCCGATCGGACTGGACATCAATTCCAGGACCGTCGAAGAAATAGCTGTAAGCATTGCAGCACAGCTGGTGCTTGTCAGGAATAAATCCCGAACATAACCTTAAACCTTAAATGTGAAACCCGGCACCCGGAACGCCAAACACTCCGCCTTCGCTAAGGCTTCGGCGGACGAAGTAAACACTAAATTTAATGTCAGAAATCTGGTCTATAATACTGGCAGCAGGTGAATCAACAAGGATGAAAACACCCAAGATGCTGCTCCCGTTTAACGGACTTACAATTATCGAAAAGGTCATAGAAAATGTCGGTAAATCTGTCGTTGATAAAACAATTCTGGTTCTTGGTGCGAACAGAGAAAAGATACTGAAGGTAACGGGGCATTTACAGGTAAAGCATTGTTATAATGAGAACTATAAACAGGGAATGCTTTCTTCGGTAATTTGCGGCTTCAGAGCTTTACCTGATGATTACAGGGCTGTGCTCGTAATACTGGGTGATCAGCCATTCATCGGAGCAGAAATAATAAACAGCGTGATAGATGCATACAACAGATCCGGTAAAGGTATTCTGATGCCTGTGTTTGGCAGTAAACGCGGACACCCGCTGCTGATTGACAGAAAATACAGGAATGAAATAGAAAAACTTGATCCCGGCGAGGGATTGCGATCACTTTATCGTAAATTTACAGATGACGTATTCGAAGTGAAGACTGAAAACCAGCTGATCTTAAAAGATATTGATACTGAAGAAGACTACATAAATAGTATAAAACCAATCAATTGAATATGGAAGAGACATTACGTTTTACTTTGAATGGGAAAAAGACAGAAGTAATGATTGATCCCACTCAGAATCTTTTATGGGTTCTGAGGAATCATTTCGGACTCACCGGTACAAAATTCGGATGCGGGATGGGTTTCTGCGGTGCCTGTACCATACTCATCGACGATGAACCGGTAAGGTCGTGCATGCTTCCTGCAGGTGATATTGCAGGGAAAAAGGTGGTGACTATAGAAGGTCTGGAAAAGAACGGCAAACTTCATCCGCTACAGAAAGCTTTTATCGACCACGATGCACTTCAATGCGGTTTCTGTACACCCGGGATGATAATGACTGCCACAGGCCTGCTTTTAAAAAATCCTTCGCCGACACGGCAGGAAATAATTGACGGTCTCGAAGATAATCTTTGCCGTTGCGGGGCTCACGTCAGGATTCTTGATGCAGTTGAAACAGCAGCCAAAACAATGAAAGGAGGGAAGTGATCATGAAAAAGACTGAATTGAAACCGAAAGAAATACAGGTATCAGAAACTGGTACGGGCATGAAAAGGAGGAACTTTGTTAAACTTCTCGGCGGCGGGATATTCATATTTTTCCAGCCCTTGAGTGCAATCGATCTGATGGCAGTCCCGCTTCAGGAAAGACGAAGCCTGACCAAAGACTATAATGCTTTTCTACAGATTGCCGCTGATGGTACTGTGAAATGTTTCACAGGAAAGATTGAAATGGGACAGGGCGTAATAACCTCTCTTGCACAGATGATGGCAGACGAACTTAATGTCCCGTTCGAAAAAGTTAAAATGGTAATGGGCGACACCGATCTATGTCCTTATGATGCGGGTACCTGGGGATCACAAACCACCCAGACTTTTGGTCCCGCCATGAGAGCAGCCGCTGCTGAAGCCAGAGCAGTACTGGTTGACCTCGGATCAGCCAGGCTTGGCGTGCCGGCCTCACAGCTTGAAGTCAGGGATGGTGTTGTTGTTGATACAAAGAATCCAAGGAACAGAGTAACATATGGTCAGCTGGCGAAAGGTCAGAAACTCGAGAAATATCTTGATGTAAAACCCCCTGCCGAGGAATATACAAAATTCACTTATGTAGGAAAATCCTATAATCGTGTTGATTCTTATGAGAAGGTTACAGGAAAAGCTAAATATACCGGCGATCTTAAATTACCCGGTATGGTTTTCGCAAGAATACTCCGGCCTCCTTCACATGGCGCCAAACTAAGTTCGGTTGATGTTTCACCTGCAGAAAAGATAGAGGGAGTAAAGGTTGTGCGTGATGGTGATTTCATCGCAGTGATCAGTGAGAACCGCGATAAGGTTGATGAAGCAATAGTAAAGATAAAGGCTGAATACACCTTTAACGAATTGAAGGTGAACGACAAAACTATCTTTGACTGGATGCTGAGCGCTGATTCTGCAGTCAATGTTGTCAGAACCGCAGGAGATATTGAGGCGGGTTATAAATCTTCGGATAAGATCTTTGAAACGGAATTTAATGATGTTTATCTTGCACATGCTCCAATCGAAACTCATACAGCCCTCGCCCAGCTTGTAGGCGATAAGATGACAGTATGGGCTTCAACCCAATCTCCGTTTGGTCTTCAGGACAACATAATACGCGAACTTGGATATCCGAGGGAAAAAGTGAGGGTCATTACTCCATTCGTCGGAGGAGGATTTGGCGGGAAAGCTGCATATCAGCAGGGTGTCGAAGCTGCAAGACTTGCGAAACTGACAGGCAAGCCGGTAATGCTGATATGGACACGCGATGAAGAGTTCTTTTACGATACCTTCCATTCAGCCGGCGTTGTAAAAATTAACTCAGGTATCGATAAATCAGGCAGGATAACCTTCTGGGATTACCATGTATGGTATGCCGGTACACGAGGTGCCGATACTATTTATGATGTTCCGAATGCAAAGACGACCAGTTACAGCCGTGGTAAAAATGCGCCGCCTGTTCATCCCTTCAATACCGGACCATGGCGGGCCCCCAATAATAATACCAATACCTTTGCACGTGAATCACAGATCGATATTATGGCGTCAAAAGCTGGCATCGATCCGCTTGAGTTCAGACTTAAAAACCTGAAGGATGAGAAGATGATCGACTGCCTGAAAGCGGTTGCTGACAAATTCGGATATGTACCAGCGAAAACTCCGGGCGGCAGAGGTATCGGGATAGCCTGCGGGCATGATGCGGGCACATGGGTGGCAGAGATAGCTGAAGTAAAAGTAGATAAAGAAACAGGCAAGGTAAAGGTTGTCAGAATTGCCTGTGCCCAGGATATGGGATTATGTGTGAATCCTGAAGGTTCGCTGATACAGATGGAGGGTTGTATAACAATGGGGCTTGGATATACATTTACAGAAGAGATATTTTTTGAAGGAGGTAATATCCTCACAAGAGGCTTAGATACCTACGAAATACCACGCTTCTCATGGCTGCCAAAAATTGATTGTGTGATTCTCGACAGAAAGGACAAGCCTCCCAGAGGCGGCGGTGAACCGGCAATCATTGCTGTCGGGGCCGTTGTCGCAAATGCAATTCATGATGCAACAGGAGCCAGGTTGTTCAGAGTGCCTATGACACCTGCAAGGGTTCTGAATGCGATAAAAAAGGTATAAATAACGACGTCCCGGCGAAAGGATATAAGGTCAATTACTAAAATCCCCTCCTGGGAGCGCCTGTCCCGCGACAGCGGGAGGTAGGGGTGGGTCAATTAATAGATAAAAAGAAATAAAAGCGGTAATATTATCCCGATTCCCGTCAGGATTGCACCCCGCTTTGTAATCCCGTTTCTTCCTTTAACTATAAACAATCCGGTGATCGTTACAGCAATCAGTGCAACACAGAAGACGTCACTGAAATACTTCCACCATCTACCGGGATTGTAATGAAGGAAGTTTATCTGGTAGAATAACGGCCTCTTGCTTATCCTTTCCACAAGACCTTTTCCGGTAAGTGCATTTAACTGAACATACCCGTCCCTGATGAATAAGGTGACCCTGTTGCCTGACGGATAATGAAAAGTTTTATATTCAGGATCTCCCGGAATGCTCTTTATAATTGTTCTGGCAACATCATCACTGAAAGTCTCCCTGGTCAGACTGACATCAGTGGTAAATTCGTACATGTCGATAATAAAGTTCGGATTCCAGTCGTGCTTATGGTTCAATGCTATTCCCGATAACGCATAAATGATGGTCATTCCTGCTATCAGGTACCCGATATCCCTGTGTGTGATCCGGTTCAGTTTTGAGAAGTTCATAAATCACAAATAAAAGAGGCTGTTTCAAGCATATAACTATGATACAGCCTCCTGTAGGAACTGTTAAGATTCTTTACTTTATTTCATGCCTGTTATAGACCATCATCAGATCAGTAAGTACAGGCTGTGAGGCAAGAGCTTTTGCAGTTTCACATGTATCGCCTGATACCTTATTTGCAGTATTCTCAGCCATCATCATTTCTCCACCTTCGGGTATACCTGCAACCCTTGTAAGAGTACCTTCAACAACTATTTCGCTGCCAAGCAATTCCGTCGGGAATTTCGGCATCTCCTCCCCGGCCTGAATATATAGTCTGATATCGGGATTCTCCCCTGTGATGAAAAGCTTCTTTCCGCTGTGCATGCATACATGTACAACCTTGCCTTCAACACTGATTTTCTTGTTGATATAATTCTCAGGATTTTCAATAAGCGATGCAAATTCAACTTTTTGTGCATCTCCCGGGATACTGTTTTTTGTAGCAGCTTCTTTTTTACCTGTATTCCCGCAGGAAGTCAGTATCACTGCCGCTGCAACGATTGAGAAAAATTTTCTGATCATCATGACATTAAATTATTTATTAAGGTAATTTTTAAAAATTCAGGATGCAATAATAATAAAATTCCTCAAAAAATCCGAATACTTTTCTCATTACATGGATATATGGACAGTGAATTCTTAAAAATCCTTAAATAACAATAATTAATAAATACAGTTATCATGGAATATATACCTTTGAATCATTGTCTATACATGTAATCAACAGATAAATTCTTTTATAATCAACCAACAAATTTTTTAAATATGGAAAAAAAAGTGAGAAGTTTTCAGATTATGTTATCAGCAATGGTAATTCTGGCTTTTCTGGCTATGCCGTTTACTGTAAATGCACAGGCAGGAAAAGCTAATTTTTCTGGTACATGGGCGATGAACGCTGAAAAGAGCACCTTACCCCAGGGAACTGGTGGTCAGGGTAGCGGCATGAGAATGGGTGGTAATTTCACAGTTACTCAGGATGCCAATGTTCTTACTCAGTCACGTACAGGCCAGGACGGTACTGTCAGAGAAACCAAATACACTCTCGATGGGAAAGAAACTGTAAACACCATGGGCCAGGGTGAAAGCAAATCCACTGCAACATGGTCGGCAGATGGTAAGTCCCTAACGATAGTTACCAAGATGAACTTCAATGGTAATGAAAGGACCACAACAGCAGTCTGGAGCCTGACAGATGCAAAAACTCTTTCAATAACATCAACAAGACAGGGTCAGGATGGCAATCCTGTTAAGACCGTAATGGTCTATGACAAGAAGTAAGAATCTTAGAGAACTCAGGGTAAAAGAAGTCCCGATATTCGGGATCAGCTATTAATGAAAAAGAAGAGGAAAAACCTCTTCTTTTTCATTCTCGGAGTATTGATATTTTAGAGCGATGCTGCCTGACTTATCTTTTTGCTTTCCCTGCTGGCGTTACCGTTGAGCATCCTTTTATCATTTTCGCGTTCCTTTATGATTTTAATAAGTTCTTCTCCGGCGATCCTGAATTTTTCGGGTTTATCAGGCAAAGTCAGATAGAGGGATGTCCCCGGTTCCAGCCCCTGCTCAACGATCACTTCCTTATCGTTCGATTCTCCCAGTACAACAACCTGCCTGATCCCGGTCTTTGTGTAAACGACCGGAATACTGTCAGTACCTGTATGAATACAGTCATTCGGAACGTAAACAACATCATAGAATGATTTGATAAGTATAACGTTATTTGTTGTCATCGATGGACGAAGTGTGTAATCTGTTCCGTCGAGCCTTATCTGTACTTCAAACACTTTGGAATCGGAATTAGGTAGCTTTTCACCTATATTGGCGACTGTCATAACAGTACCTGCGTAGGATTTTCCGGGGAAAGCATCAATTGTGATTTTTGCAGTCTGCCCTGGCTTTACCTTACTTACTTCTATTTCACTGACATACACCTTTGATAACATAGACGAGAGGTCCGGAAGCGTAGCAACCACACGGTCCATGGGATCTATTGAAGAGCCAGTCTTCCTTTTGTTCCCCCTTCTGTCCCTTTTATAAATTATCATTCCGGGGGATGGTGCAGTAATGACAAATCCGGCCAGCACCTCTTCATAATCCTTTATCCTTCTCTCCATTCGCGACAGGAAAAGCTTGATATTATTGATATTCCGATAAGTCTGCGCCTTCCTTAATGCATAGCTTCTCTGCATCTGATCAAGGACTCTTTTTGCCTGGTCATAGTTTATTTCTGCCTGACGGACTGTTGTCGGTGGTTCGTATTTTGAGTTCCGAAGTGTAATGGCTGCCTCTTCAACAGTTTGAATCTGATTACTGATCTGGTCCCTTATGTTGTTAAGAGTCACGGCCGTATCGAGGATAGCGACTTCCAGGTTCGTTTGCAGGGTTACCAGCCTTTCCCGGGCATCTTTCAAACCATTTTCGAGCTCTGTTCTGTCGAGTGTTGCTATATAATCGCCCTTTTGTACTTCGGTTCCTTCGGGTATGAGATCCTGTATCCTGATGTTATTTCCGCGTATATCTCTGCCCTGGGTAAAGTCCGGTCCCTTAATGTCCACTGATTTTTCAGCCATTAATTCACCTGTCGTTGTAATAACTATCTCAAAATATCCTTTTTTTACCTCAGTAAACTCGGCATCTGCATCCTTTTTCGATGTAACTTTGTTAAAGACAACAAGGGCAATCGTCGTAACGATGACGACAATAGCGGTAATTAAAAGTGTCCTTTTCATCTATTGATTTCAGTTATGCAAACAACGTAATAACAGGTTGCGAAAGTACAGAAAAAAACCATTTTGTACCTGTAAAGCGTCAAATTTTAACTTATATTAACATCATCCTGACATCTTTCAGAGAAGCATAGAAAAGGCTGTCTTAAATTCCTGCTTTTAAGACAGCCTCTAGGTTTAATATACCTTTTATTCTATTTTCCTATATCGATTTTAACAGCGGCTGTTTTCAGTCCTTTCGAATTGCCTTTCAATGTAAAAGATCCTGAGGCGCCTTTTTCTGCTGCAACTATTACCAGGCACAGTCCGTTATAGGCTTTTCTTGAAGGTGACTGGAATGATTCGTGGCTTGTGGCATCTCCGTTGTCTGTCGCAACTATCCTCCCGGGACCTTCAATGCTGAAACTGATCGGATTATTGCTGCGCGGGACAAGAAGTTTATTCTTATCTTCGATCCTTACCGTCACAAAAATCAGATCTTTCCCGTCAGCTGCAACCGTCTGACGATCAGCTGCCATTACCAGCTGATATGCCTTGCCGGTGGTCTTCATAACATCCTCAGCCCACTTTTGCCCGTCCTTATAGGCAATAACCTTCAGTTCACCCGGCTGATATACCACGTCATCCCATCTGAGACGATATTCCGATACACCTTTCTTTTTCTTCCCGAGCGATTTCCCATTCAGGAAAAGCTCTGCTTCATCTCCCGATGTATACACATGTACAGGTGTTACCTGTCCCTTTCTTTCAGGCCAGTTCCAGTGAGGAAGGATATGCGCCATCGGAAGATCTGGTTTCCAGCGTGACTGATAAAGATAGAACCTGTCCTTTTTAAATCCCGCCAGATCAATGATGCCGAAGTAGCTGCTGCGTGAAGGTACCTCTGTAACGTTCTGTTTATCCAGCATTGCCTTTGCCATGTCATATCTTCGGTTGCCGGGTCTCAGACCGGTCAGATCGCCGCCATAGGGCGTAGGCTCACCAAGATAGTCGAAACCTGTCCATACAAACTCACCGAAGACACTGGGATATTTGTCCTGCATCTGCCATTGCTGGTCAGCAGTGGATGCCCATGCCGGATATGCGAGATCATACGACGATACCTGGAAGATCCCATTACCCGGCAGGTTATTATTGAGATCACCTTCAACCACCGGGAAAAAATATTCTCCTCTTGAACTGACAGTCGATGCTGATTCGCTTGAATGGAAAGGAAGGTTGATGTTATCCTTATATGCGAAGAAAGCGTCGTACCTGTACAGACGATAGTTTATTCCAAATACATCAACAGTCTTCTGAAAGCCATTTGTGCCCGATTCATCCCAGTTGCAGCCAACAGTAACCGGTCGTGTATTGTCTTCAGATTTTATTACAGCTCTGAGGCTCTCGGAGAGTGCAGGATTATTCTGATCTCCCACCTCATTCCCCGTGCTCCATATAAAGACAGAAGGATGATTACGATCGCGGCGTACCATCGCCCTCAGATCTCCCTCGTGCCATGCATAAAACAGCTTATTGTAATCATTCCTTTTCTTTGGTGTCTTCCATGTATCAAATGCCTCATCCTCTACAAGAAAGCCCATTTTGTCACAAAGATCCAGCAATTCCGGTGCCGGAGGATTATGGCTGGTTCTGATGGCATTGCAGCCCATCTCTTTCAGTATCTCGAGCTGTCGTTCCGCAGCTCTTGTGTTGAAAGCAGCTCCCAGGGCCCCAAGATCATGATGGTTGCAGACACCTTTAATTTCCACTCTCTTCCCGTTCAGGTAGAAACCATCGCGCGGAGTAAAATTTAGAGTCCTGAAGCCGAAATTTGTTGCATATCTGTCAACAATAGTCGATCCCAGCGAGACAGTCACAACAGCGGTATATAGTTCAGGATTTTCAATATCCCAGAGTACCGGATTCTTAACAGTCAGATCGAGCCTGAACCTGTGGTTATCCATAGCCGTTATAACAGCTCCGGCAACCGGAGATTCTGCAACAGGGGATAACGATAGTTCAAGTTTTTCATTCAGCTTATAAACAGCAGCTTTGATTGTAACAGGGATTGGTCCATCCAGATGGCTTTCAACTTCTGTATTCAGACTTACAGTTCCTGTTTCCTTTTTAATCTCAGGAGTAGTGCAGTAAACACCGTTATAAGCAATATGTACCGGCCGGGTTTTTACCAGCCAGACGTTGCGGTAAATCCCTGCCCCCGGATACCACCTTGAATCCCAGCTCTTTGTATCAAGCCTCACTGCAATTACGTTTTCACCTCCGGTTTTAATATAAGGTGTCAGATCAAGCCTGAAAGAAGTATACCCGTAGGGCCATTCTCCGACAAATTTCCCGTTGAGCCATACTTTGGCATATGCCATTGCACCGTCGAAGTCGATGTAAAACCGTCTGTCTTTATCAGACTCGTTTACTGTGAAATGTTTTCTGTACCAGCCAATACCTTTCCACGGAAGCAATCCGGTATTATTTTCAAGTGTATCGCTGAAAGGGCCTTCAATAGCCCAGTCGTGTGGTAAATCAACAGTTCTCCATGCGTTGTCGCTGACTGAAGGTAACTGCAGGCCCGCAGGTTCCCTGTCAGCTTTAGTTTCTTCATCTGAAGCATTAAAATACCTGATGAACTTCCAGCCTTCATTAAACGATTCGCGCGTACGCGGCATCTCCTGGGCATGTAAAACAACACTGCCGATAGAAGTTATTGCCAGCGCCAGAAATGCTGAATAAAATATTCTTTTCATATCGACTTTTTTAATTTTTTCTAAAGTAAATGATTTGGCAGGAAATATCCGAAATAAATTACAGTATAAGTTCTGTGAATTTTTATTTCTTCACCAGGCGTCTTGTGATCATCCCTCCAAACCTGAAACTGATGCGGGTAATATACAAACCCTGATTCAGTTGTCCCAGTCTCAGTGTTGCGGAATAATCATTGCAGTTACTCTTTTCCAGTACCGGTACACCTGAAAGATTATAAAGGACCACACTGCTGATTATGGTATCGGATTCGATGTACAGATTATCACCTGCAGGATTTGGAAATATCCGGCAGATCGGTTTGTAACCCTCAAGTAAGGCGGAGGATCTGCCAGGCATGTTTGAATCAAGCCATCTGAGACGGGTATCGATCCATTCTTTAAATTTCTGTATTTCTCCGCTGTACGTCGCCGGCTGCTCTCTCGACTCCGGCGTACCGACATTTATTCCCAGGATTTTCCATTTTTGGTAATGACGTTCCTGGGCAGCATCAAGCAATAAAGCCACCGAATCGATAATCTTATAAATATTGTCGCAGCTCAGAATATGCTTTCTTAATAGAAAATATTTGTCGTGAATTTCTCTGATGAACCTGCTGTCCTGTAAAAACTTCACTTCCCACGACGGAGGAACAGGGAACGCGCTGCATTCATTTATCCTGTAAGCCCAACCTGAACCATCGGTCTTGTTAAAATGTATGCAGTTCTCCGTGATATTCTTCCAGGCCCAGTCATAATCCCATACTGGTCCGGAATGAATGCGTCCGTCTTTACTGTCCTTGTCTTTGTAATAGAACCTGCTCTTTTTATAGGCATCAACATTCCTTGAAATCTCGCCGATGATGAAATAATCGGCAAATGAATTTACATCAATATATGCACTGTAACCGGTCTGCCGATCCGCGAATTCAGGGGAGTAAAGTATATTCTCAAATGCGTCAACGAAACCTGATATATAGTCCTTTTGCTGATAAGTCAGTTCATCCGGTTCCGGATCATAATAGACAAATCGCACCTGTGCACCGGGTTTGTTAACAGGTGAATATTTGCTTACCCAGCTGTCGTTGGCGGTAAAGTAATCATTTTTAAACATGTAACCACCTGTAATGTCATCCCCGTCGTTTTCATCTGGATTAAGTTTCGCTATATCAACGCGGTTTTTGTCAACTTTAATCTTTTCAGTCAACAGGTATATTCCCTGGTAATCATTGTTCACTACCACTTCACAGAATCTGGAACGGGGTGCATAATGACCCATTTGCCTGAATAACTCAAATGCCAGGAAGTTCCTCAGGAAGGTCTTGTCATTATAGTTTGCGAGCAGTATCCAGTCATTTTCAGAAGGCATCCCCAGCAAGGCAGTATCAAGATTAGCCCCGGTCTCATCTCGGGTTTCAATTCCGTATGGTTTCTGAGGAAGGGAAGCCGAGTATCTTCCCCGGATCTCAATGCCTGTTTTACCTGAATAGATATTCCCCGGATCGGAGACATGGTTTAATGCTGTGCCTCCGTTATGCACTATCTTCATGTC
>Ga0316626_10000699_pt1 | contig 13669 bp, 7 predicted proteins | sample OWC_Aug_T1_C1_D5_FD_207656 | JGI IMG/M metagenome (GOLD analysis project Ga0316626, IMG submission 207656) | Wetland soil microbial communities from Old Woman Creek delta, Ohio, United States - OWC_Aug_T1_C1_D5_A | ecosystem: Environmental > Terrestrial > Soil > Wetlands | place: USA: Ohio...
CCGACCACGTCCTCCCAGCGTGGCAACGCCACCGAGACGGCGTGCGGGGACTCCGGGATCGGCCGGCCGAGCTCCGCCGCTCTCCAGAGGGGATCCCTGATGAGATCACGAGGGCTCATCCGACGGGCTCCCTGCCGGGTTAGAGGTCACGCACGGCGCGCTCCCCATCGATCTCGAAGTCGCTTCAGCCGCTCGCCTGCCGCCGCGAGCGTCTCCTCCCGCTTGGCGAAGTGGAAGCGGATGAGATGGCGCACCGGCTCGTGGAAAAAGCTCGACCCCGGCACCGCCGCCACGCCCACCTCTTGCGCCAGCCACTCGCAGAAGCCGACATCGTCGTCGCGGGTGAACTCCGACACGTCCACCATGACGTAGTACGCGCCCTGCGGCGTGGTGTAGCGCAACCCGGCGTCGTCCAGCGCGGCCAGAAACACGTCGCGCTTGCGTGTGTAGCTGGCCAGCAACTCGGCGTAATAGCCGTCGTCGAACTTCAGGGCCGTGACGGCAGCCTCTTGCAGCGGTGCCGCCGCCCCCACGGTCAGAAAGTCGTGCACCTTGCGGGCACTGTCGATGACCGCCGGCGCGGCGATCACGTACCCCAGCCGCCAACCCGTGATGGAGTACGTCTTGGACAGCGAACTCACGCTGATGGTGCGGTCGAACATCCCGGGCAGCGCGGCGAAGTACGCGTGCCGGTGCGGGGCGTACACGATGTGCTCGTACACTTCGTCCGTGATGACGAAGACGTCGAACTCCTCGGCGAGCGCGGCGACGGACAGGAGCTCGCCCCGCGTGAACACCTTGCCGCTGGGATTCGAAGGATTGCACAGGATCAACGCCTTGGGTCGCTGCTCGAACGCCGCTCGCAGCTCGGCGGGATCAAAGGCGAAGTCCGGCGGCCGCAGCGGCACGTAGATCGGCCGGGCGCCCGAGAGGATGGCGTCGGCGCCGTAGTTCTCGTAGAACGGCGAGAAGACGATGACCGCATCCCCGGGGTTGCACGCGGTCATCATGGCCACCATCATCGCCTCGGTGCTGCCGCACGTCACCACCAGGTGCCTGTCGGGATCCAGCCCCAGCCCCATGAAGCGGGACTGCTTCGCGGCGAGCGCCTCGCGGAAATTCGGCGCGCCCCAGGTGACGGCGTACTGGTGCGGTCCCGTGCCGGCGGATTCCGCCAGCGCCGCCACCAGGGCCGGCGGTGGGTCAAAGTCTGGGAAGCCCTGGGACAGATTGATGGCGTCGTGCCTATTGGCCACCCTGGTCATGCGGCGGATGACGGACTCGGTGAAGATGGCCGTGCGTTGGCTCGTCTGCGGCATGTTGTCTTATGTTCCCCTTTACAAGGCGATAACGCGCAGGCGGTCAGCGGTCAGCATTCAGCAATCAGGCCGACCGCTTCAAATCACGCCTTGGCCACGCGGAAGACGGCAGCCTCGGCGGAAACCGAGGGCCACCGCGTGACCTGCAACGAGCCGCGCAAGAACACACGCTCCGCGGCCCGAAGATTGAGATGCCGTAGCGCCTCGTCAAACTGCGCCAGGGTGATGGCTCGGACGCGTGGCTGGCCGGACACCAGCGTGTTTCCATTCCCGTGTCCGCGCAGCGCCCGCCAGCGTGTCTTCCAATACCCCGCGTTCTCGAAGGAGACGACGGCCGACCGCCCCACGCGGGCCATCTCCTGCATGACGCCGAGGGGACGGTTCAGGTAGGCGACGGTCTGGCTGAGAATCACGACATCGAACATCCCGTCGGGAAAGTCCGCCAGTCCGTCCTCGATATTGCCGTGCCGAACCGACAACCCCTTGGACATGCACGCCCGGACCCTAGCCTCGTCTACCTCCACGCCGCGACCCTGGACACCCTTCTGCGCGACCAATTCCGCGAGAAGCGTTCCGTCGCCGCACCCCAGGTCCAGCACGCGGGCGCCGGGCGGCACCATCTGCACGATCACCTCGAGGTCCGGGCGCGAGGGAGTCATGCGGTCTCCTGCTTGTTAACCTCCGCCAGGCGCCAGACGCCGCGCGTCTTGGCGGCCCAGGAGGCGAGCGGATAGATTTTCTCCTCCCGCTCTTCAGTCGACACCACCGATCCCTGCTCCGAACCGGCCGCGCTCGCGCTCTCCCGCTCGACTTTGGCCAGGAAATCCCTGGTCAGCTCGCCCAAGCGCTCAACCTCCAGGAGAAAGGCGTCGTGGCCGTAGTCACTCTTGATCTCCACGTAGCTGGCGTCGATCCCGTTGCGCAGCAGCGCCCGGACCAACTCTTCGGACTGTTCCGGCGGGTACAGCCAATCCGAGCTGTAGCTGAGCACCAGGAACTTGGCCTTGACGTCCGTGAACGCCTGGGCGAGGTCTCCGCGTCCCAGGGACATGTCGAAGTAGTCGATCGCCTTCGTGATGTACAGGAAGGAGTTGGCGTCAAATCGAGAGGTGAATCGGTTGCCGTGGTACTTGAGATAGCTCTCCACCTCGAACTCCGTGGCGAAGTCGTACCCGTACTTCTCCCGTTCCTGCAGGCGGCGGCCGAACTTTTCCCGCATCGACTTCTCGCTGAGGTAGGTGATATGGCCGATCATCCGGGCCACGGCCAGCCCTGCATTGGGGGGCTCCTTGCCGTAATAGTCACCTTCATTCCAGTTGGGGTCGGCGTAGATCGCCTGGCGCGGGACTTCGTTCAGGGCGATCGTCTGAGCTGAGGTGCGCGCGGTGGACGCCAGCACGAGTGCGCTGCGCACCCGGTCGGGATAGGACACCGCCCACTGGATGGCCTGCATGCCGCCCATGCTCCCGCCGGTCGCACACAAGACCGTCGGGATGTCGAGCGCATCGAGCAGCCAGCGCTGCGCCTCGACCATGTCCGCCACGGTGACGACCGGGAACGACAGCCCGTACGGCCGCCCCGTCTCCGGATTGGTCGAAGACGGCCCGGTGCTCCCGGAACATCCGCCGATCACGTTCGAGCACAAAATGAAGTAGCGGTCGGTATCGAACGCCTTGCCGGGCCCGACCGCCTCGTCCCACCAGCCCGGTTTCCGATCGTGGGCCGAGTGCCGCCCCGCGACGTGGGCGTCGCCGGACAGCGCGTGACAGATGAGGATCGTGTTGCTGCGGTCCGCGTTCAAGGTCCCGTAGGTCTCGTACGCGAGTGTAAACGGTCTGAGGGTCGCCCCGCTCTGCAGGCGAAGCTCCTCGTCGAACGTCACCTGTTGCGTGTGAACGATCATGGTCGTCGCCCCCTCGTTTCTATCCCGTTAGCAAGATGCCGACGAACTCCCTCTAGCTCAGGCTGCTCAAAGAGGTCCAGATGCCTGGCGGCGTCACCCATCCTACGGATGGGTACCCGGTGCGGTGCGAGACTCATCCCGCTCGTGGTGAGCGTGTCGAACCACGCAGCGCCGCGCGAGTGTGCCGGGTACCCATCCAGAGGATGGGTGCAGCAGATGGGCCTCTTTCAGCAGCCGGCCACGGCCTTCTTGAGGGCCTGATCAATGTCTGCCGTGATGTCCTCCACGTCCTCCAGACCGACGCAAAGCCGGATGTAGTCCGCGGTCACACCCGTCTCCTCCTGCTCCTCTTTGCTCAACTGTTGATGCGTCGTCGAGGCGGGATGGATCACCAGGCTCTTGGCGTCGCCGATGTTGGCCAGGTGCGACAGGAGCTGGACCGAGTCGATGAACCGCTTCCCTGCTTCCAGTCCGCCCTTGATACCGAACCCGATGATCCCGCCGAACCCCTGCTTCAAGTACCGGGCGGCTACGGGGTGATTCGGATCGTCCTCGAGGCCGGGGTACGTCACCCAGTTCACGAGCGGATGCTTCTTGAGATACCGCGCCACCGCCAGCGCGTTCTGCGCGTGCTGGCGCTGCCGCAGCGGGAGTGTTTCCAGCCCCTGCAGGAACAGGAACGAGTTGAAGGGGCTCAGCGCCGGCCCGAGGTCGCGCAGGAGCGTGACCCGAACCTTGAGGATGAACGCCACGTTGCCCATCCCCGGCACGTTGCCCAGGGCGTCCCAGTAGACCATGCCGTGGTAGCTGGGATCGGGCTCCGTGAATTCCGGGAACTTCCCGTTGTTCCATTTGAACTTGCCCGAATCCACGATCACGCCGCCGATGGAGGTGCCGTGGCCACCGATGTACTTCGTCGCGGAGCTGGTCAGGATGTCCGCACCGTAATCAATCGGGCGGACGAGTCCCACGCCGACAGTGTTGTCCACAACGAGGGGGACGCCCGCGTCGTGGGCGATCTTCGCCATCGCCTCGAAATCCGGCACATCCAGCTTGGGATTCCCGATGGTCTCGATGTAGACGGCCCGCGTCTTCTCCGTGATGGCCCGCTTGAAGGCCTCGGGCTTGCGCGAATCGACGAAGGTCGTTGTCCGCCCGAATTTTGGAAAGGTGTAGTGGAAGAGCTGGTACGTGCCCCCGTAGAGATTATTGGCCGAGACGATCTCGTCGCCGAGGCGTGTGATCGCCAACATTGCCAGGGAGATCGCGGACTGCCCGGAGGCCAGCGCCAGCGCGCCCGTCCCGCCCTCGATCGCAGCGATCCGCTTCTCGAACACGTCCGTGGTCGGGTTCATGATCCGCGTGTAGATGTTCCCGAACTCTTTCAGGGCAAACAGATTCGCAGCGTGCTCGGAACTCTTGAAGACATAGGAGGTCGTCTGGTAGATGGGCACCGCGCGTGCACCGGTGGTCGGATCCGCCTGTTGTCCGGCATGCAATGCCAGTGTGTTGGGTCCTTGTTGTGCCATTCCCATATCTCCCTTGTGTCGCTCTGTGTTCGAGAGAATCGTTCTGGCCGCCGTGTCCCACTCAAGATGGCGCGACCGATACAGCCGGGGGCCAACCTGCCATCTGCAGATTGGCCCCCGATCGACTGGTCGCCGATTCAGCAGAGGTTCGCGTCATACTGTGTGAGGTATCTCCGTCTTCGGGAATGGCGCCATCCTGTGGCGCCAGCGCATCGCCATCATCATCTTCTCCACTCTCCGTCCGAAAACAAAAACCCCTTCTCATCACAATCAATGAGAAGGGGTTGATACGGCCTTTTCCCCCTCTCATCTTTCCCCGACCACTCGGTTCGGTGGACCGAGCGTGTCTTGTGTCGGGGCAGGAGTTGGCACCCCGCCATAGGCGGGGTTGCCGTGGCTTCGTAGGGCCAGTCCCTCTGCCACTCTGGATGAGAAGTCTGCTCTTTGTAAACGAGCGACTCGCTCCTGTCAAGAAAAAATCGCGGGGAGAATCACAGGAGAATGTCGATATGGGCGCCGGTCCCTCGGCACTCCAATTGAGCGAAAGTCCCCGGGCGACCAAGCGACGTGATCGTCAGACAGCTTCCCAATCTCCATACCTGTCCCCGAGAACCCGCCACCAGCCGTCTCATCGACACCTATTGACGGTCCCTGTTAATTGCCCTACATTTTACGTGGCGCACATCACCACAGCCCCTCCCACGCGGACCTAAAGGTTCCCGAGAGCTAAGGTACGCCCGGGCAAGTTGTGCTGGTGCGTCCCCCGGCTCGCCACCGCTCGATGGTACCGAGGGTGATCCGTGGACCCTGAGACTCCCCGTCCGAGTGATGGGTATCGACGGCCGGACGCGGGCGCCAGCACGAGCGAACCACCCCGGCCCGGAGCGCCGGAGCCGGACGCCCCCGACTCTGCGGCCACCGCCACGTCGGGCATCCCGGTGGTCGGTCTGGGCGGGTCGGCGGGCGCCCTGGCATCGTTCCGGCGGTTCCTGGCCGCCATACCCGCCGAGACCGGCGCAGCCTTCGTCGTCATCCAACACCTGGCCCCGGCCCACGAGAGCCTGCTGACAGAACTCCTCGCACAGCACACGCGCATGCGGGTTGTGGACGCCCAGGACGCGGTCCCGGTGGAGGCGAACTGCGTCTACGTCATCCCGCCCCACAAGTACCTCGGCATCCGCGATGGCATCCTGTCCGTGGCCGACCCCGTCGCGCAGGCCGGCGTCCGGATGCCCATTGACTTCTTCTTTCGCGCGTTGGCAGACGATCGGCAGGAACGGGCGGTTGGCATCCTCTTTTCCGGGGCGGGCGCGGATGGTACGGCGGGGGTGCGGGCCATCCGGGGTGCCGGCGGCCTCACCATCGCGCAGGATCCCGAGTCCGCCCAGTTCGGCGATATGCCGCGGAACGCGATTGCCACTGGTCTTGTGGATTACGTCCTCCCGCCCGACCGGATGGCCGAGGCGCTCCTCGACTATCTCCGGCAACCCTACGTCCGGGGTGGGGAGCCGGCCGCCGTCCTGGAGGCCGAGGGGAAGCCTGGCGGCTTCACCGACATTCTGGCCAGCGTGCTGGCCCAGACGGGCTGCGATTTCCGGTGCTACAAGAAGAGCACCACCCTGCGACGGATCGAGCGTCGGATGGGGTTGCACCGCATCTCGGACATAGCCCAGTACCACCAACTGCTTCATCGCGACGCCAACGAGGTCGCCCAGCTATTCACCGACCTGCTCATCAACGTCACGGGGTTCTTCCGGGATGCGGAGGCGTTCGAGGAACTGCGTCGGAAGGCCATCGTGCCGCTGATCCAGGCGAAACCGACCGAGGAGCCGGTGCGGGCGTGGGTGGCGGGCTGTGCCTCCGGCGAGGAGGCGTACGCCCTGGCCCTGCTGCTGATGGAGGAAGTCGCGGCCGCCTGCGAGCGTTGTCCCGTGCAGGTCTTCGCGACGGATATTGACGAGGAGGCGCTGCAAGTCGCCCGTGTGGGGATCTACCCGGAGAGCATCGTCGCCGACGTGGGGCACGAACGCCTGGCGCGCTTCTTCGTCAGGCAGGACCAGGGCTACCAGGTCGATGAATCGCTCCGCAAGGCGGTCGTCTTTGCCACGCATAACCTCATTACCGACCCGCCATTCTCCAAGATGGACCTCATCAGCTGCCGCAATCTCCTGATCTACCTGGACGCCGAGACGCAAGCCAAGCTGATTCCCCTGTTCAACTTCGCCCTGAACCCCGGCGGCTACCTCTTCCTGGGCAGGTCGGAAGGCGTTGGCGGCCAGACCGACCTCTTCGCGGCCGTCTCCAAGGAGGCGCGGCTGTACCGCCGGCTCACACCGGCCCGGCCCATTACCCTGGAATCCCCGATCATCCCGGGACGGAAGCGACCTGTGCCGGCCGCCGCGTCCACCGCGGGCCGCCCCCCGGCGGCTGCCTTCGGCGACTTGATCCGGCAGACGCTCTTGAATCATTTTGGCGCCAGCGTCGTACTGGTAAACCGCCGTGGGCACGTCCTCCACTTCCACGGCCAGACCGGCAAATATCTGAATATGCCGACGGGCGAGCCGACGCTGAACCTCTTCGACATCGCCAAGGAGGGGCTATCCGCCAGAATACGGACAGCAATGCACGCCGCCGTCGACACGGGCAAGCCCGTGGTGCTCGAGGGCACGCCGATTACCCGGGAGGATGGCGCGCCGCGCGTCCGTGTCACCGTCGCCCCCATCGCGCAGCGGGGCGAACCTGAGCTCCTGTTGGCGGTGATCTTTGAGGACGTGTCCCGACCTGTGGCGGCCAGTGTCGACGTGGCGCACGGCGAAAGCGAAACGGTCCTGCAACGGCTCGAAGACGAGTTGCGGGATACGCGGCTGGACCTCCAGGGCACCATCGACGAACTCGGGACCTCGAACGAAGAGCTGCGGGTCGCCAATGAAGAGGTGGTGTCCACCAACGAAGAGCTCCAGTCCACGATCGAGGAACTGGAGACCACCAAAGAGGAACTGCAGTCGGTCAACGAGGAGTTGACGACGGTCAACAGTCAACTCCAGGAGAAGGTTGAGCGACTGGACGCGGCCAACAGCGACCTCGCCAACCTCCTGACGTCCACGCAGATCGCCACCCTCTTCTTGGACAACGAACTCTGCATCCGGTTCTACACGCCGGCGTCGACGCAGCTCTTGAGCCTGATCCCCGCGGACGTGGGCCGACCGATCACCGACCTGTCCATGGATTTCCTGAACTACGACCTCACGGCCGACGCCCGGGCCGTCGCCCGGGAGGCAACCGGCGTCGAGCGGGAGGTACAGCGGGCCGACGGCTCCTCCTACCTGGTGCGCGTCCTGCCGTACCGCACGCCGAAGGCGGAAAGTGACGGCGTGGTCGTGACCTTTAGCGAGGTGACCCGGTTGCGGCGAGCGGAGAAGCAGACCCGCCGGCTTGCCGCGGTCGTCCGCGACTCCAACGATGCGGTCATCCTGTGCGACCCGACGGGCACCATCCTGGCCTGGAATCGCGGGGCGGAGGCCATGTATGGCTGGCGCGAAGCCGAAGCCGTGCGGATGAACTTCCGTGACCTGATGCCTCCCGACAGGATGAAAGAAGCCGCCGACCTGATGGCGCAGCTTACCACCCGCCAGATGGTCGCGTCCTTCGAGAGCCAGCGCCGGGCAAAGGACGGCCGCACGGTGGAGGTGTGGGTGACCGCCACCGCCATCTGGGACGAGTCGAAGCAACGAGTTGAGGGGCTGGCCACCACGGAGCGCGACGTCACCGCCCGCAAGCAGGCCCAGGCGGCGCTCCGCCAGGCCCACGACGAACTGGAGCAGCGGGTCCAGGAGCGGACGGCCGACCTGTCCGCCGCCAATCGCGCGCTGGCAGACCAAGCCGAGCGGCTGCGCACCCTCGCCAGCGAGCTCACGCTGGCCGAACAGCGGGAGCGCCGCCGGCTGGCGACGGTGCTGCACGATGAGCACCAACAGCTCCTGGTGGCCGCGAAGCTCACGGTGGACCGCCTGGAGCGGACGGGGGATGCCGGGGTCCAGGAGGCATGTCGGGAGATCACTGCTCTGCTCGACCAAGTCCTCGCGAGGAACCGGTCCCTCACCCAGGAGTTGAGCCCGCCCATCATGCAGACTGGCGGTTTGGTCCCCGCCATCGAGTGGCTGGCAGCCTGGATGGCGGAGACGCGCCGGCTGCAGGTCGTCGTTCAGGCAGATCGCGCGGTCGTGCTGGGCACCGAGGACCTGACCGTCTTGCTCTTTCACGGGGTGCGAGAGCTGCTGTTCAACGTCGCGAAGCACGCGCAGGTCAAGACCGCCCGGGTGGAGATCGTCCTCCAGGACAACCAGGCTCGGATCGCCGTGTCCGACGCTGGGGTGGGGTTCGACCCGACGTCACCCGAGACGGCGCGTGGCTTCGGCCTCGGCAACATCCGGCAGCGACTGGAGGCCCTCGGCGGCCGCCTGGAGATCGACAGCGCCCCGGGGCGGGGCAGTCGTGTTACCCTCTGGGCGCCAATCGGGAAGGTCCGGGCGGCCGCCACCCCGGAGCCCGTGCTCCCGGACGAGTCCGAAGATCGCACCCGCACTACAGGCACGGTCCCACCGTCCGGCGCGAGCCGGAGAATCCGCATCCTCATGGTGGACGACCACACCATCGTCCGCCAAAGCCTGATGCGCGTGTTAGGAGAAGAGCCCGACCTCGAGATCGTGGGTGAGGCCGCCAATGGGCAACTGGCCGTCGAGCTCACGCAGCAACTGACCCCTGACGTGGTCCTCATGGACATCAGCATGCCTGTCCTGAACGGCATCGAGGCCACGCGCCTCATCCACGCTGCGCACCCGACCGTGCGCGTGATCGGCCTCTCGGTGTTCGAAGCAGGGGAGCAGGCCCTGATAATGCGCGAGGCCGGGGCGGTGGCCTACCTCACCAAGGCCGGCCCGCTCGAGACGCTGCTCGCGACAATCCGCGAGTCAGTGGAGCCCAGGCGGTAGGGTGGGAACCGGTGACCGCTGATCAACGCCAACCGCCGCTCGCCCTGTCGGCGGGGACGGCGCAACCGGTCATGCCCCCGGCGACGGACTCGCAGCTCCGCCCGCAGGACCTCTTCGTCCTAACACCATCTACCTTGAGATCACACTTCCCGGAAAAATCCAGGGCATAACTGCAGCGCCTCACTGGCACCATACGACTTCAGTGTAGTTTCTGCTTCGAACCGTTAAGGAGATCGTGATGACCAAGCCCAGGAAGTTCGTCGACCCGATTCCTCCAGGCGAAATCCTCCTGGAAGAGTTCATGCGTCCCCTAGGGGTCAGTATCAACCGCCTCGCCCGCGACATCGGCGTGCCGCCCAACCGGATCAGTGGCATCGTGAACGACAAGCGCTCGATCACGGCCGATACCGCTCTCCGGCTTGGCAAGTACTTTGGGACCTCGGCCGAAACCTGGCTCGACTTGCAGTCCGACTACGACTTGCGAATGATTCGCCGCAAGGCAGGGGACGAGATCGAGGCCCCGGTGCGCGTTCGGGTCGCATAAACGCGGTCGAGGACGGAGATTCCGGCTCCCTTCAATGGTCATCCTGCCGATTGCTCGACGCTCCTTGTGACCCCTTCATGAATAGCGACGTCTCTTTCGGCGCAGGACCAGACCGTCCGGGTGGGTGCCGCTCCCCCGGACCGCCAACTGAGCAAAAGTCCGGTGGGAACCGATAGCACGACACCGGCATGCCGGCTCCCGGTACGATAGCGCTCCTCGGCGATGTACTCCCTGCGTCCCTCGTGTTTCGCCCCCGTCTGACCGAGACAGGGGGCTTTGCCTTTGACATCCCTCTCTTCCCACGGTACAAAGGCCGATCTCTCCCGCGACCCTCCGGCCTCCGTTCGGCGATTCAGAACAAGTCCTGCGGCAACCGAAGACGCGCAGGCGGCTGTCTTGACTCTTCACACACACAAGGCGGATCACATGAAGAGAAACGGGTTCACGCTGGCCTTGGTTGTTACCCTCTATCTCGGCTTCGGCTCCCTGGCCTTCGCGGCGAGTGGCGGCGGTGTGCTGGCGGACCCCGGGGCCATGCAGGGCAAGCACTTCGACAAGAAGGGCAAGATGCCGTCGAAGTTCACCATTGAGCTTCAGCATGGTCTGCGCAAGACCCTGCCGTTCGAGGACAAGCGTGACTTTGACGAAGCGAAGAAGGGCTTCATCGCCGCACCGGCGTACAAGCAGATCATGGCCGAGGCCGGCAACGTGGCCTGGGACATGGGCAGCTACGAGTTCCTATTGCAGGGCAAGGACTTCGACAGCGTGCATCCGTCGTTGCAGCGCCAGGCCATCCTGAACATGGCGTATGGGCTGTACGAGGTCGTGCCCGGCAAGGTTTATCAGGTACGCGGCTTTGACCTGGCCAACATCAGCTTCATCAAGGGCGATACCGGCTGGATTGTCTTCGACCCGCTGACCGCCAAGGAAACCGCCAAGGCCGCGCTGGACTTCATCAACGAAAAGGTCGGCAAGCGACCGGTCGTGGCCGTCGTCTATTCGCATTCCCACGCCGATCACTACGGGGGCGTGCGCGGGGTGGTGGACGAGGCCGACGTCAAGAGCGGCAAGGTGCCGGTCATTGCGCCGATCGGGTTCATGGAGCATGCCATCGCCGAGAACGTGTATGCGGGCAACGCCATGAATCGGCGCCTGTTCTTCCAGTACGGCGTGCTCCTGCCGCGGAGCCCCTTCGGCCACGTGGATCAGTCGATCGGCAAGAACACCGCCGCCGGCAATGCGGGTCTGATTCCACCATCCCGCTATATCGAGAAGGATTTCGAGACCCTGACCGTTGACGGCGTCACAATGGAGTTTCAGAACACGCCCGGCACCGAGGCGCCGGCGGAGATGAACACCTGGTTCCCGCAATTCAAGGCGTTCTGGGCAGCGGAGAACATCACTGGCACCATCCACAACATCTACACGCTACGCGGCGCGCTGGTGCGCGATGCGCTGGTGTGGTCCAAGCACATCAACGTGGCGCTGTACCGCTATGGCACCGAGGCCGAGTACATGTTTGCCTCGCACAGCTGGCCGCGCTGGGGCAACGCCCGCATCCAGGAGGTCGTGCGCACCCAGCGGGACGCCTATGCCCACCTGAACAACACCGTGCTGCATCATGCCAACCAGGGCGTGACGATCAACGAGATCCACAACGTCTACAGGCAGCCCAAGAGCCTGCAGGAGCAGTGGGCGGCACACAGCTATCACGGCTCCACGGAGCACAACAGCCGTGCCGTGCTTAACCGCTATCTCGGGTACTGGGACACCAACCCGGCGACCCTGATGCCGCTGTCGCCGCGGGAGTCTGCCCCGCTCTACGTTGAGATGATGGGTGGGGTCAAGAAGATCATCGCCAAGGGCAAGCAGTTGCACGCCCAAGGCAAGTACCGCGAGGCGGTGGAAATACTGAACAAGCTGGTCTTCGCCGAGCCCACGAACCAGGCGGCCAAGGATTTGCTGGCGGATGTCTATGAGCAAATCGGCTATCAGAAGGAGAGCCCGAGCGTGCGGAACAGTTTCCTGGCCGCGGCGTACGAGCTCCGGCACGGCATGCCCACGGGTGCGACCCCCAAGACCAGCGGCCCGGACACGATTCGTGGCATGACCACCGAACTCTGGTTGAACTTCCTCGGCATCAGCTTGGACAGCAGCAAAGTCGAAGGCGCGAAGGCTGTCATCAATCTGGTGACGCCGGACAACGGCGAGAAGTTCGTCGTCGAGTTGAGCAACGCAACGCTCACCAACATCAAGGGCCAGCAGGCGAAAAACCCGGATCTGACTATCACGCTCAACCGTGCCGACCTCGAACGGGTGATGGGCGGCCAGGCTACGTTCGACCAGTTGGTGGCCGACGGTAAAGCGAAGCTGGACGGTGATCGCAAGTCCTTCGATCTGCTCCGCAGCTCGCTGGTCCGGTTTACGCCGGACTTCGAGCTGTTGCCCGGGACCAAACCCACCAAGTCGGCGCCGCGACCGGCCAAGGACCCGTTCGAGGCCGATACACCCGGTGACACATCCGGGGGATGAGGTGCCACCACCTTCGCGTCCTGGCCACCATCTCAAGGACGAGGGGCCACTGACTAGCGAACGCCCCGGCATCCTAACCCGCGCCGACGGTCTTCCATTGCCGATCAATTTCAGATTAATCGCCCACCACACGGGCAGAGACTGTTTTGCACAATTATGGTGCCGCTCCCCCGGACCGCCAGTTGAGCAAAAGTCGGTTGGGAACCAGCAGCGGGACACCCTCGTGCCGCCTCCCGGTCCGACAAGCCTCCCCAGCGATGTTCCCCCGCGTTCCCGAAACGGTAGCCCGCTGGGCGGCGGTAACGACCCACTGTCGAGCGTTTTAGGCACCTGAGCCGTTCCCGACTGCCGTACTGGCTCCCCGGAGCCCCCCAACTCCCCATATTTCCTCGACGTTCCGCGGCTGCGTCTCTTTTCCCATTTCTGGCTGCCCCTGGCACACCTCGTGCTGCCGTCCCATATTATCGGTAGGGGTGGTTGGCGGTCCGAACGGGGTCGGAGCGGCCCCGCAGCGCGGGAGGGTCCCATGCAACGCTACCTCGCGGTCCTCGTGCTCGTCGCTTTCACGTCGGGGTGCCTCGCGTCGCAGCGGACCCCGGACGCCACCGTCCTCCCCTCGCTCCGGACGATTGCCGTCATCCCCGTGGAGCCGCCCGAACCCCCAGAGAGATCTCCTTGGTTGTCTGGCAACGGCACCGCCACCCCCCTGGACGTACTTGTCTGGGTTTCCCTCCTCATCTACCTGACCGGCCTCGCTGTGCAGGAGGGGCGGGAAATGGCCGCCCTGCCCGAGGGCACGCTCACCGTGGAGCGGGGCGGCGGGGTGCCGACCGCGGGCCTCGCCCAAATGGCCG
>Ga0316626_10000700_pt1 | contig 13654 bp, 9 predicted proteins | sample OWC_Aug_T1_C1_D5_FD_207656 | JGI IMG/M metagenome (GOLD analysis project Ga0316626, IMG submission 207656) | Wetland soil microbial communities from Old Woman Creek delta, Ohio, United States - OWC_Aug_T1_C1_D5_A | ecosystem: Environmental > Terrestrial > Soil > Wetlands | place: USA: Ohio...
CTCACGCACGCGTCCAGCGAGCCGATGAAAGGTTTGCAGCGGTCGTCCTCGTAGGCGGCCCAGCGCCCGTTCGCGCGCTGCCAAAAGAGCTGCAGCTTGCCCCCCGTGAGGCGCAACCGAGCGATCGGCAGGGTCACCGGCCGCCCGTTCCAGCGGCTGTGGTGGCAGTATACGATGGTAAAGGCGCCCTCACTGCTCCGCTTGACCGTGATCCTTCCGTGCCCACGCAGTCGCGGTGCGAGTGCGCGCTTGACAAAGGCTTGCGTAAAGTCGGCCATGATCCCCTCCTCCCAAACCACCGGACACCCTGGCGCCGCTCTCATGGGCGACTGCTGGCGTCTATACTGAAATTGACTCGACATGTCACGCGAACGAGCCGTCGACACCCGCCTACGGCGCGCTGGCGCGCCGCTCTGCTGCTTGCTGAAAGCGGCACACGCTCCGAACCGGGCAGCGCACACACGCCGGTCGACGGGGACGGCACACGGTCGCGCCGAGATCCATGATCGCCTGATTGAACACTCCCGCTTCGCCCTTCGGGGTCACCCGCTCGGCGAGCTCCCATAGGCGACGTTGCAGCCGATACTTTCCGCCGCGGACGCGTACACCAAAGACCCGACTCAGGACCCGGGCCGCGTTGGTGTCCAGTATCGCCGCATCCTTGCCGTACGCAATGCTGAGCACGGCCCCGGCGGTGTACCGGCCGATGCCCGGGAGCTGGCGGATGACCGCCGGATCGTCCGGCAGCCGCCCGTCATGATCGCGGACCACGATCTGCGCGGCGCGGTGGAGGTTCCGCGCGCGGGCGTAGTAGCCGAGCCCATCCCAGGCTTCCCGCACCTCCGGCTCGGGTGCAGACGCCAGCACTTCGAACGACGGGTAGCGGCGCAGAAAACGGCCGTAGAACTTCTGCACGCGTTCGACCTGGGTCTGCTGCAGCATCACCTCCGAGACCAGGATGCGGTACGGACACCGCGTCCGGCGCCAGGGCAACGCCCGCGCGTGCGCCCGGTACCACGCCACCAGGCGCCGCTGAAACCGTCGGATCGGGAGCTGAGCAGAGCGCATGCGAGCCGTTCACACAAAAACTTTGCTTGAGAATCAGAAACGTCTATGCGGTACAATAGAGTCATGTCGGTCCACAGTCGTGCCTATCGAAAGCTACGGCGGTGGATCATCAGCGAGTTCACGCGCCTGTTGACGAAACCTCTCAAGTCGTACGAGCAACGGGTACCGAACAATACCGAACAGCTCAAGAAGACGCTGCGCAAAGGTGACGTGGTGCTCATCGAGGGCGACCAGCGCGTGAGCCAGGTCATCCGCTACCTGACGCAGAGTTCGTGGTCACATTCGACCCTGTACGTCGGCGACGAGCTGCTCAGGCCGATCTACGGCCATGCCGACGACATGAAAGCGCGCTTCGGTCCCGAGGCGCGCTTTCTATTGATCGAGGCTGAGGTGGGCGCAGGCGTCGTCGCCAGCCCGCTGCGGAAGTACGAGCACTTCAACATCCGCATCTGCCGTCCGCAGCAATTGTGCCGCGAGGACCTCGATGGCGTGCTCACCTACGTGATCGGCCACCTTGGCGATCGCTACGATGTCCGTCACGTCTACGACCTGGCGCGATACTTCTTCCCCGTGACCCTGGTGCCGCGCCGCTGGCGCCGCGCGGCCCTGCACCTCGGCCGTGGTCGCGAACGCGAGGTCATCTGCTCGAGCATGATCGCCAAGGCTTTCGCGCGGGTCGGCTACCCCGTCATGCCGCAGGTGACGGGGGAGGAGCCGCCCCCACCGCGCGCGTGGTGGGAGCGGTTGATCGGCCGCAATGGCCACCACCCGCGCGCCCGTTTCCGGTGCAAGGACTCGGCCCTGATCACCCCGCGCGACTTCGACCTGTCGTCCTACTTCGAGATCATCAAGTTCAATCATCTAGCCGATCCCAACTTCAACTATCGCGACATCATCTGGGAACCCGAACCGGCGGGTGCAAGACCCTCCAGGCCCAACGAGGCTCCCGTGCTCCGCTAGGCCTCAGCTCCCACACGGCTCCCCGCCGAAACGCCATCTCCCCTCCCCTGCCCAGTTCCTTTGCCTCTCCGACCCCGCCTATAGTACAAAATTTTCTTCACTTAGCTGACCAGCAGATGGAGCACCCAGCAACCGCCAGCCGCCCCACGGGCGATGTCGAGCGGGCGTTCGAGGCGGAGACTACAGAGCTCATCGCGCGCCGCGTGTCGCTGGGGGCGGTGCTGTTCGTGTCCTTTGCGGGCCCGGCCAACGCCCTGCAGTGGTTCTACATGCCGGAACGCTGGCACGCCATCCTGCTCAGCTTCAGCGCGGATCTGCTGGTCTGCGCGGCCGCCGCCGTGCTGGCTCGACGCGTTCCCGCTTGGGCTCGACTGACAGGGGTGATCGGAGCGGTGGCGCTGGCCGTACGCTTCGGCGCCTATTTCGCCGCCGTCAAAGGCGGGACGGAGGAGTGCGTGATCGCTTTGATCGCGTACCTCTCCGGGCTGGTGGTCGTTTGTCCGTGGGGCTTCCGGGCGCAGGCCGTGGTGAGTCTCGGGGCGCTGGCCGCGTACGGCTTCGCCGTGGTCGGGGACGCACAGGCGGTCTTGCCCGTGCCGTTCACCCTCTTTGCCTTGCTCTCCGCAGCCGCGCTGACGACGCTCGGTGCCCACCTGCTCCACACACACCGGTGGGCGGCCTACCGGCGCGCGGCTGCCCTGCAGCGTGCCAATGCGCTGCAGCGCGAGGAGCAACAGTTCTCGAATGCGTTACTTCAGGTCGCCGCCGGCCTCAACGCGGCGATCCGGGAGCCACACGATCTCGCGGAGCAGATCGCCGAGCACACCCGGCAGGCGCTGGGCGCCGACTGGGTCACCTTCTGGGGGCCGACAGAAGAGGGAGGGGACTTTCGGTGCGGCGGCGTGAGCGGCCTCACCGCGGCGCTTGCGGATCAACTCCGGAGGCGCTCGGTCGACCGGCATTTGGAACCAGCGCTCTTCCAGGCCCTCCTGCGTGACGAGGCGGTCGAGCTTGGGCAGCGCGACGCCCGCCGGTTCTTCTCGTGCGCCGCGATCGAGCCCATTCTCGCCTCGGCCCTCGCGCGCGCAATCACCCGAAACGGACAGATCATCGGCGTCGTGGTCTGCTCCTTCGCCACCCGCCGCGAGCCGTTCACGCCGTGGCACCATCGCCTTCTGGCGGGCATCGCGCATCAAGCGGCCGTGGCGCTGGAGAACGCACGCCTGATGGAGGAGGCGCGTGGCGCGAGCCGCACGAAGTCCGAATTCGTGGCCACCGTATCGCACGAACTGCGGACCCCGCTGAACGTCATTCTCGGCTATACTGACCTGCTGATGGAGGGCGCCTTCGGCCCGCCCGCAGCCGACCAGCGCGACGCCCTGCAGCGCGTTCGCCAGCAATCGATGCAGCTCCTCGATCTCATTCAGCCAATGCTCGATCTGAGCCGGCTCGAGGCGCGCGGTGTTCCGATCACGGTCGACGAGTTTCGTATCAGCGATCTTTTCGACGCGCTGCGGGCGAGCATTCCAACCAACTGGTGCAAGCCGGGGGTCCGGTTGAACTGGCACGTCGAGCCCGACATCGACCCGGTGATTCGCAGTGACCGGGGCAAGTTCGAGATGATCCTCCGCAACCTGATTCACAATGCCCTCAAGTACACCGAAGCGGGCGAGGTCACCATCAGCGCCACGGCGCACATCGACCTCGGGCGGGTGGTGTTTTCCGTCCGCGACACCGGACCGGGCATCGCCGCTGCGGATCTGCCGGCGATCTTCGACATGTTTCAACAGTCGAGCAGCAACCTGCCGCGCGGTGGCGGCGTGGGCCTCGGACTCTACATCGTCAAGCGTCTCACGGATGTCCTCGGCGGCCAGGTGACCGTCGAGAGCCAGCCTGGTGTGGGCAGCCGCTTCACCGTTTCGCTGCCCATCGAACTGCCCCCCGCCGCGCGTCCGCCCGGTTCCAACGGCTCCCACGCAACCGCCGGCTAGCTCTTGATTCACGACCTGGGCGACCTCAGCTACATGATCGAGAAGTACACCACCAACCAAGCCCTCCTCGTCAGAGAAGCCTAACAACCCGGGCGCTACCGTTTGCCGCCTCCGGGACGGAGATCAAGGTCAGGTGGCGGCGCATCGGGTAGCTTCCAGCGAATGTACGGCTTCTCCTTCAGATCGTGGTAGGCGTTCGCCGCATCGATCGCCTTGTGAAAGGCGTCTTCGAATGCCGGGAAGCTCTTCTCGTTGATTGCCGCCTCCAGCGGCGCCCAGTTCTCTTTGAGAAACTCACCGAGGGCCTCCGCATGCTTCGGGCGCATGAAGGCGCCGAGTTCCATCAACCCAATGATCTCCTTGTATTGAAATTTGGCCATCGGCCAGTTGGCCGCCTTCGCCGCGTAGAACAGCTTCCAGGTCCGAGCGCCAATCTCGGGCATGAGCCGCGCAAGACCCGGCTGGATCATCGCCATGTCCTCGATGGTCATGCTGTTCTTGCCGCTCCAGAACGTTAGGGCTTTGATCTTCGCTTCAAGCTCCTCGTCGGTCATCGTTCACTCCTCAGTCTCTAGAAACGAGAAAAGGATTTGGTGTTGCTTCCCAACGGCATCTGGCTGCTTATCGGAACTCGAATAGGCGCGTCAAACATGCGCCCGCGCCAGCCCGGGGGCGATTTGACTCCACCCCGCGCGCGGTGTATCCAACGAGGAAGCAATCATACGAACCTGTACGGAACCGTATTTTGCGGGGTTGGCCGCGAGACTGGTTTGGGACCCTGACCCCCTCCAGCACGCTGAGCGGGGTGGAAGTGGCGGATGGTGATGCACGTAACCGACGTTCCGATTATGCAACTTCTGCTGCTGATCGGCCTCATCGCTTCCACTGCCTACTACCTGCTCATGTTGTATTCTGGACGGGAGTTCTTCGCCGCCCAGCGGCGTGTGCCTGAAGACGTCGGCGACCTCCCGCCGATCACTGTCCTCAAGCCCCTGAAAGGGCTTGATGTGTTGCTCTACGAGAATCTTGTCGGACTCTGCGAGCAGGACTACGACGGTTTTCAGCTGGTGTTCGGGGTAGCGGACGGGGAAGATCCCGCCATCGCGGTGGTGCGGCGGCTGCAAGCCGAGTACCCCCACCTCGACATCCAGCTCGTCATCGACGCACGCGTATACGGCAGCAACTACAAGATCAGCAATCTCCACAACATGTATCAGGCGGCGAAACACGACCTGATCGTCATCGCGGACAGCGACATCCGCGTCGGGCGCGACTACTTGCGGCGTCTGGCGGGGGAACTGCGCGACCCGAAAGTCGGCCTGGTCACCTGCATGTATCGCGCCGTCAACACTGGCGGCCTTCCGACGCTCCTCGAAGCGATGTGCGTCAACACCGATTTCGCCAACATGGTCCTCGTGGCGCGGAAAGTGGAGCGCACGAGCTATGCTTTCGGTGCAACCATGGCCATGCGGCGCCAGGTTCTGGACGAGATCGGCGGTTTTCTGCCGATCGCCAACTACCTCGCCGATGACTATCTGCTCGGCTACCGCATCGTGCAGCGCGGGTACCAGCTGAAGGTGAGCGACCAGCTCGTCGACACCGTGCTGGCGGTCGGCACGTGGCGCAAACTCGCGCAGCACCAGCTGCGCCTGGCGCGCACGAATCGCATCTGCCGGCCGGGAGGCTACTTCGGGAGCTTCTTGACGCACGGAACGTTCTGGGCCGTGCTGAACGTTCTCTATCACCAATTCAGCCCGCTCAGCTGCGCCGCCAGTGTCGGCGTCGTCGGGTTGCGCTACGCGAGCGCCGGAATTCTCTGCCGGCGCTATTTGCGCAGCGACATCTCGCTCGGACAGTTGCTGCTGCTCGGCCCGAAGGACCTGTTCGTCTCGGTCGTGTGGCTCTTGGCCTTTCTCGGTGACACCGTGTGGTGGAGCGGTCGCCGCTTCCGCGTTGAACGCAGCGGCGAGATGACTGACGTCACGCCGGGCCTGACCGTCCCGGCAACGATCGTGACGGCCAAGGACCAGGAGCTCAGGACGCCGGGCTGAACCGACAGGTCGATGTTGTTCTGAATCACGGGGTCTCTGCGCTCCCGCGTCCCCGCGGCAGCAACGAATCTGGCGTGGAGGTCCCCGGAGCCGGACCGCGCTGCGCAGCCACGCCCACCAGCTCATCCGTGGTGCTCTCCAGGCGATCGCTCAGCACCCGGGCGAGATTGAGAAACACGCTGGCACCGATGCGCGGATATTGGCGTCGCAGCCGTTGTAGAAAACGCGCGTCGAGAACCAGGTATTCGGTATCCTCCACCACTTCGACGTCCGCCGAGCGTGGACGCTCACGCACGAGCCCCATCTCGCCGATGACATCGCCTCGGGTCAGGCTCCGGATCACGCGGCCACCCGCACCGCGCTTCACGTCCGCGCGGCCATTGAGCAACACGTAGAGTTCAGCCTTCGTTTCGCCCTGACGGGTAATGAAGGTACCACGGGCTGCCGAAGCCAGATGGGCCATCAGCACCACGATCTTCGCCTGGAAGGGTCGCAGACCGGCAAACAGCGGGATCTGCTTGTGCGGCTCTGGGCCCAGTTTCAGGAAAAGCAGATCCCAGAGCGTCACGATCTTGGTGGTCGCCAGCAGCGCCGGCGTAAAAAAGAGCTCGGTGACGAGCGCTACCCCCATCGTGGCGGCCGACAGGTACCCGAAGTGCTTCACCGGCTGGAAACTCGACAAGCAAACGATGAGAAAGCCCGCGGTCAGGGCGGCGGCGATGAACACGGCCGCCTGCCCGGCCGATCGAATTGCGTACATCACCGCCTGCTCCTGACTTCCGGTGCGGCGCAACTCCGCATTGAAGCTGCTGAGCAGGTGGATGGTGTCATCGATGGCAATGCCGATCGCGATCGCCGCGATCATACTGGTCGAGACGTTGAGGCTGATCCCGAACCATCCCATGAGACCGAACAGAATCACCGTCGGGATGACGTTCGGGACGAGCGCCAGGACACCGACGCGAATGGACACGAAGAGGAAGGACAGCAACGCCAGAAGGGCCGCCAGCTCCTGCCACAACCCGGTCACCTGCCCCCACACCAGCGCATCGGCGGAGCGGTCGAGCAAGACCACACTTCCCGTCGTCCGCACGCTGATCGTGCGGGGAAAGCGCTCGCGGGCAAACTCCTCGACCCGCCGCACGAACCCGTCAACCTCCGTGGAACCTGACAACGTCGTCCGCACGATCACGTTGGCCCGCGAGAAATCACGATTCACCACGCCTCGGATGTCGGCTGGATCAACGAACTGCAGGATCTGCTCGATCTCGTTTTGCGCATCCGGCAGCGCCGCTGCGGACGGATCGGCTTGCAGCAGCCGGCGAACGACCCCGACGTAGTCGACGAGGGAAATGGTCTTGTCCACACCGGGCTGCTCATCGATAAACGCCTGTAGATCCCGCACCGCCGCCAGGGTGTCGCGCCGGGTGATCGCCCGCGGCTCCCCGCCTTCGACCACCACATAGATCGGCTGGGTGCCGGCGAGACGGCTGCTGATCAGCGCGTTGTCGGTGCGGATGGCACTCGCCGGATCGAAGAAGCTCAAGTAGTCGGTTTCGACGCGAATCCGGCCGATTCCCGCGGCACTCACGATCAGCACAGCCACGCCAGCCACCAGCATCGCGCGACGGTGCCGCACGGCGTACTCGCTCAGCCGGCGCAGGACGCGAATCACCCACCCGTTCTCTTCCTGGAGGTAGCCCATGCGCTTCGGAAGCGGGAGCAAGATCAATGCGGCCGGGATGATGGTGAAGGACGCCAGCAGGGTGACGATGATGCCAAAGACGGAGTACAGGCCGAACTCGCGGATGGCGGGAATCGGGGTCCAGATCAGGGTCGCGAAGCCGATCAACGTCGTGACCGCCGCAATCGTCACCGGCACGCGCACGTGCTGGATCATCATGCGCACGACGTCCGCCTCGCTGCGTCCAGGCTGCACTTCGAGGTAGTACTGGCTCACCATGTGAATCCCGGAGGCGATGCCGATCACCATGAGCAACGGGTTCAGCACCAGCGTCCCCATGGTGATGGCACTGCCAGCCAGCACCATCGCGCCGTCGGTCCACACCACGCCCGTGAGCACCGTCGCCAGCGGGATCAGCACGCCGCGAGTCGTGCGGAACATCGCGATGAGCACGACGATGACGAGGAACAGCGACAGCGGGGTGAACCGGAAGATGTCTCCCTCCATCAGCCGCGCCCCGTTGGCCTTGAGGGTCGGGATACCGGTGATCGCGAGCTGCTCCGGTCCTTGCACCTCGGCAACGGCGGCGCGGATCTGATCTTCGATCCCGCGCCGCAGGAACTCGTCTCCACTCATCGGCTCGAAGGCGATCGAAATGCCCGCAGCGCGGCCGTCCGCGGACGCGAGGTTCTTCACGTAGAGGGGGTTCGCGAGCACCTGCTCGCGAAACGCCACGGCCGCTTTGGGTGTCGTCGGCAGCTCGCGCATGAGCCGGCCGATGCGCAGGCCGCCGTCGAGCATCTCGGCGCCCTTGACGGTGCTCAGGCTGAGCACCTCCTGCACGCCGTCGATCGCGGTCAGGCGTTTCGACAAATGCTCGATCTTCGCCAGGGTCGCCGGCGTGAACACGTCGGCGGCGAAGACCCCGATGACCGTGATCTCCTCGTTTCCGAATGTCTGGCGGACGTCGTTGTAATAGACTCGGTCGGGATCGTCGCTGGGCAGGAGGTTCTCGATCGAACTGTCGACGTCGATCGACCAGGCAAACAGACCAAGCACTCCCGTGATCGCCAGCATCACCGCTAACGTCAGCCGCGGCGCGCGAAGGGGTATCAAAAGCCAGCGGACGAGCACGCCTGCCTCTTTAGTTCAAAAATGCCGGAACGTGGAAGAGCGCGGATCCGGCCCGGCGCGCAAAGCCCCCTACCGGGGAAGTAATGGCGACTTGCACCACCGCTCGACGGGGTAGTAGGCTGAAATCATGAGCCCTGGTCTCGCTACGGCTTCCCCTTTGGTGCATCAATACCGCCTCGATGAATTCTTTGCCCTGGATGCACCGCCGGGCGGTGGGCACTACGAGCTGATCGCCGGGGTGTTGTATATGGTTCCGCCGCCGTCGGGTCCGCACAATCTCGTTGCATCGCGTCTGAATATGGTGTTCGCAACCTACGCGGCCGCGCATCCACAGGACTGCGTGCTCTTTGTCCCGCGCACGCCGATCTGGACACCGGCCGACACCTACCTCGAGCCCGACCTGTTTCTCGTCAGTGCGGAGCGCATGAAGGGGATGGATCCGGGTCGCCTGAGCACTGCGGATCTCGTTGTCGAGATTCTCTCCCCCGGCTCGGCCGTCTACGACCGCACGGCGAAAGCCGATACGTACGCCGCCCTCGGCGTGCAGGAGCTATGGCTGGTCGATCTTGAAGGACGGTCGATCGAGCAACGCGTGTTGGCCAAGGGCGTTTGGGAGGTGGCGGGGACGCACGCGGGCTCCGCCCTCGTCAACGCGACGGTCTTCCCTGGTTTGACAGTCGTTCCCGCGGAGATCTTCCCGTAGAATCGGACGCGCTTCGATCGCTGGTTACCTCTCCGCGCGCCGCATCCCCCCGAGAAGGAACCCTCATCCCGACCTTCTCCCGCGGGAGTGCGGGAGAAGGAGCAGGGGAGCCGGAGTCCGGGAGAGGAAGAATGGGGGGAATCTGCAAGCCCCGCAAAGGCTTCTGGGAGCAGTAAATCAGCCCATGAAGAAGCGGACTGAGCGGTCAGCCAGTGCGATCACTGGCGCCCAGTAGACGCCCAAGAGGACGGTGAGACCGGTCAGCAGCCAGAGCAGCACGCCGTTGGACATGTCGACCGCCACGGTACCCTCGCCGCCAACCGGGAAGTCGAGGAACATCGTACGGACGATGCGCGCGTAATAGTAGAGCGACAGCACGCTGTTGGCGATGCCGACGATCGCCAAGAAATAGAACTGCCGCTGGATCACTGCCGCAAACAGGTAGAACTTGCCAATGAACCCGGCCAGCGGCGGGATGCCCGCCAGCGAGAACAAGAACACCGCCATCGCCACCGCCGGTGCCGCGCCCCCTCGCCACGCCAGACCGCGGAACCCCTCGATGTCCTCCCGCCCGGTCGAGTTCACCACGATCATCACCACGAGGAATGCGCCGATGTTCATCACGTAGTAGGCGACCAGATAGAACAAGACGGCGCGCAACCCCTCGTCGCTGAGCAGGACGAACCCCATGAGGATGTACCCCGCGTGGGCGATGCTCGAATAGGCCAGCAGCCGTTTCACGTTCTGTTGCTGTAGGGCGGTGAAGTTACCAAGCGTCATGGTCACCATGCTCAAGACCAAGACCAACTGCGGCCAGTCAACTCCTGCAATGAACGACCACTGCCCACCGGCACCGAGCTGGGACAGGGCCGGGTAGAAGAACCGCAGGAGCAACGCGAACCCGGCCGCCTTCGACCCAACGGACAGGAACGCCGTGATCGGAATAGGCGCCCCGGTGTAGACGTCTGGCGCCCACATGTGAAACGGCACGGCGGCGATCTTGTAACCGAACCCTGCCAAGGCGAGCACCACCGCGATGAAGAGCGCCAGGCCGTTCGGCTGACCGCCCGTCAGCGCCTGGTTGATCGCCGCGTAGTCCATACTGCCCGTGAGCCCGAAGATCCAGCTCATCCCGTAAATCATGGTCCCCGAGGCCACGCCGCCATAAATGAGATACTTGAGCGACGCCTCGCCCGAGCGGCGATTGTGACGCAGCCATCCGGTCAGGATGTACGAGGTCAGGCTGACGAACTCGAGCGAGAGATACGCCATCAGAAGGTTGGTGGCCGTCGCCATGAAATAGAGTCCGAGCGCGCTCGACAGGAGGATCCCGTAGTACTCGCCCTGATACGTGCGCTTCACCTCGTTCGACCCCAGTGACATCCACACCGCCGCCAGCGTCGCGAGGGCAAAAACGACCTTGAAGAAGACGGCGAACTGGTCGTGCACGATCATGCGGTGGAAGAGCCACGCGTCGGCAACACCGCTCAAGCGTGAGACCGCCAGCAACGAAACTGCCACGCCCACCAGCGCGATTTCACCGAGCCGCTCCTTCTGGCGGAGGAAGAGGTCCCCGATGAACACGGCGAGAATCGTGACGACGAGCACCAACTCGGGGATGAAGTACGCGAGGCTTTCGGTAGTGTTCAGATCCATAGAAAAGGGCATCACAAGTACGGCAACACGGTACGGTTGAGCTGATCGAGGGAGGACATCATTAGGTCCAAAACCGCCTGCGGGAAGACGCCGAGGACGATGACGATCGCCGCCAACGGAAGCAGGGTGACCAGTTCCCGCCCGCTGATCTCGGGAATCGAGGCATACTTCTCGTTCAGTTGACCGAGCCAGATGCGCTGCAGCGTCCACAGCATGTATCCCGCGGTCAGAATCACCGCGGTCGCGCCAATCGCCGTCAAGACCGGGAAACGCTGCCAGGCGCCGAGGAGCACCAGCACCTCCGAAATGAAGGCCGAGAGTCCCGGCAGGCCGAGCGCAGCGAAGAACGCCACCGCAGTCACTCCCGTGTACACCGGCATGACCGTGGCGAGCCCCCCGAAGCCATCGATGTCGCGATGGTGGGCACGATCGTAAATGACGCCGACGAGCAAGAACAGCATCGCGGTGACCGTCCCGTGGTTGAACATCTGCAACACCGCGCCGTTGATGCCTTGCGGCGTGAACGATGCCATGCCCAGCATGACGTACCCCATGTGGCTGATACTCGAGTATGCCACCAGCTTCTTCAGGTCCTTCTGCGCCATCGCGCACAAGGCACCGTACACGATGTTGAACGTGCCGAGCGCGCCGAGGAGGTAGTACGCCAGCTCCGCCGTCGCGAGCGGAAACATGGCGTAGTTCACGCGCAGAATCCCGTAGGTCCCCATCTTGAGCAGAACACCCGCCAGGATCACCGAAATGGCCGTCGGCGCCTCGACGTGCGCGTCCGGCAGCCAGGTGTGGAACGGAAACGCGGGGATCTTGATGGCGAAGCCGATGAAGAGCCCGATCCACAGGATCATCTGGAACCCGCGGCCGTATGTCGCGTTGGCCGCGATCAGTTTCGTCATGTCGAACGTGTGCGGCTCGGTGGTGAAGTACAGCGCCAGAATCGCCAGCAGCATGAGGGCGCTGCCGACCAAGGTGTAGAGAAAGAACTTGATCGCGGCGTACTCACGCCGTGGCCCGCCCCAGATGCCGATGAGGAAGTACATCGGCAACAGCATCACTTCCCAGAAGACGAAGAAGAGGAAGAAGTCGAGGGCCACGAACACGCCCATCATGCCGGCATCGAGCAGGAGAAACAGCGAAAAGTATCCCTTCACCCCCTTGTCGATCCCCCAAGAGGCAACGATGCAGATGGACGAGAGCAGCGCCGTCAGCAACACCATGGTGATGCTGATGCCATCGACGCCGACGAAGTAATCGATGTTGAAGCTCGCAATCCACGGCGCCCGCTGCTGAAACTGAAATCCGGGCACCGAGCGATCGAAGTTCACGAACAGCCATATCGCCAGCAAGAGCGGCGGAATCGTCGACACCAACGCCGTCCACTTGACGAGCTCGTGGCTGTCGCGCGGCAAGCAGAGAATGATGCCCGCGCCAAGCAGCGGGATGAACGTCATGTAGGTCAGGATGTGTTCCATGCTTTTCTCTCTCTACCGCCTTGCTGATCCCGCCCGCCCTGGGAGAGGGTTGGAGTGAAAGCTCATCTTCAGAACAACCTCGCAATCATCACGCCGACCACGGCAATGACGACGACGTAGAGGTAGGCATTGATGCTCCCCGTCTGCAGACGTCGAACGCGCCCGCCGACAAAGTTCACCACCGTGGCGATGCCATTGACGAGGCCGTCGATCACGTAGTTGTCGAACAGGCCGTTGAGCCACGACACCATGGTGGTCACCTGGGCCGCGCCGTTGACGATACCGTCGATCACGTGCTGGTCGAACCAGGCCGCCACGCGGGTCAGCCATAGCGTGCCGTTGACGAAGACCGCTTCGTAGAGCTCGTCCACGTAGTACTTGTTGTACACGACACGGTACGGCTTGCCGTGGGCAAGCTCGGCGAACGAGTCGGGAGAAAGCGACTTGGTCAGGTACATGGCGCGGGCCACCAGAATGCCGGTCACCGCGATTGCGACCGACAGGCCCATCAAGAGATACTCGCTCCATTCGACGTGGTGTCCGGCATGAGCGGCCGCGTGGCCGTGGCCGAAGACGGGGGCCAGCCACTGCTCGAACTCATTCGCCCCACCGAGCGCGGCCGGCACGCCCACGAAGCCACCGACCAGTGCGAGCACCGCTAAGGCGACCAACGGGTACGTCATGACCGCGGGCGACTCGTGGATGTGCTCCTGGGTATGGTGGTCGGCCCGGCACTCGCCGTGGAAGGTCATGAACACCTGGCGGAACATGTAGAACGCCGTCAGCCCTGCGCCGGTGAAGCCCATGGCCCACAGCACGGCACCGCCGTGCGCGCTCGAGAACGCTTTCCACAGAATCTCGTCCTTCGAGAAGAAACCGGACGTCGGGGGGATGCCCGCGATGGCCACGGTGGAGATGAG
>Ga0316626_10000701_pt1 | contig 13653 bp, 14 predicted proteins | sample OWC_Aug_T1_C1_D5_FD_207656 | JGI IMG/M metagenome (GOLD analysis project Ga0316626, IMG submission 207656) | Wetland soil microbial communities from Old Woman Creek delta, Ohio, United States - OWC_Aug_T1_C1_D5_A | ecosystem: Environmental > Terrestrial > Soil > Wetlands | place: USA: Ohio...
ACCCGCGCCTTCGTGACGAGCATCCGCCACGCGGTGAGGAATGTGAGCGGGAACGCCGCCGACTCCTCCCAGGAAAGGCCCGCCGGCTTCGGATAGGCGTTCACCGCGGGTGCGACGACAACGTCCGCGAACGTTCCCGCGATGTGCTCCCCGAGGAGGTGGAAGGTGACGCAGAGGGAGTGCTCCCCCGAAAGGCAGAACTCGCACTCCCCGCAGTTGATCCCGGGGTTCAGCACGACTTCGTCGCCGGGCTTCACCCGGGTGACCCCGGCGCCTGTCGACTCGATCACGCCGGCCCCGTCCGATCCCATCACGTGGGGGAGCGCCACCGGGATGCCGGGGATGCCGTTTCGGACGAAGATGTCGAGGTGGTTGAGCGCGGCCGCCCGGACCCGCACGCGGACCTGCCCCGGCCCGGCGGCCGGTTCCGGAAGGTCACCGAACTCGACGCGGTCCGGTCCGCCATGCTCACGGATAAAAGCTGCTTTCATGGGACGCCTCCTTGTCGGGAAAAACCGGTTACTGCGGCGGATGCCGGCGGAGGTTCCGGTACAGGATCTCGGGCGGGATTTCCGTGGCGTCGATCATCGTTCCCTGCTTCTTCTTTCCCGCGATGGCGCGGACGAGATCCCGCAACTCCCGGACGTTCCCCGGCCAGTCGTACGTTTCGAGAGCCGAGAGGGCGGAGGAAGTGAACCCACTGAGCGGTTTCTTCCGTTCCCGGTTCGCCTCCTGCAGAAAATGGTGCAGCAGCAGCGGCACGTCCTCGAGGTGCTCCCGCAGCGTGGGGATGCGGACGATCCTCGGCTCCAGCACCTTGAGCATCGCCGGCGGAACGTTCCCTCTCCGCGCCAGCTCCTCTACGGGGACCGCGCTGGAAGCTATGAGCCGGACGTCGAGCGTGATCGGGTTTGCTCCATCTTCCGGAACCGTCGTCTTGTCGACAATGAGCCCTTCGATCCGCTCGAGGACCTTCCTTCCCGCCTCGGCGAAGTCGGCGAGGTAGAGCGTGCCGTGGTTCGCGAGCGCCAACTTTCCCGAATGGGGGACCGACGTCGGTCCTTCGGCGGCCGACGGGCCTCCGAACAGCTCCTCGATGAGCGTCTCATCCGGAGCGCCCGCGCAATAGACCGGGACGCAAAGCTCCCCGGACCGGTGGCTGTGGAAGTGCACGATGCGGGCGAAGAATCCGCGCCCGGTTCCGCGCTCCCCTGCGAGCAGCACCGGGCCGCCTGCGACCGAGATCCCCTGGAGGGTGGCGACCAGCCGCAGGATGGGCTCGCTGTCGCCGACGATGGACTGGACATGGTGGGAGGCGCGGATTTCCGATTTCAGGAACTGGTTCTCCCTCTGCAGCTGCCGCTGGGAGTGCGCCTTCTCGACGAGGTGCAGCACCTCCTCGGTCTTCAGCGGTTTCATGATGTAGTGGAAGGCGCCGTTGCGCATCGCCTCGATGGCGGTGTCCGCGTTGGCGTACCCTGTCATGAGGATCACCTCGACGTCGGGGTGGATCTCCTTGGCCGCCCGCAGCAGGTCGATGCCGCTCTCCCCCGGCATGACGAGGTCGGTGAGGATGACGTCGAACCGGACCCGGTCCAGCAGGTCGATTCCCACCGTTCCGGAATGCGCCTCGGTGACGTCCCATCCCTTCTCCCGGAGGATCGTGGAGAGGAGGGAGACGATCATCGGCTCGTCGTCGACGACCAGGATCCGTTTCAAGGGGTTCCGGATCATGTCAAGGTTTCCTCCTGCGGACCGCCCAGAGGATGGCGGCGCCGCCCGCGACGAGGATGACGACCAGGGACGCCACCTCGAGGTTCCGGTAGCGCGATCGGCTCATCTTCTCCGCGGTTGCGCGGTCCTCGTACGTTCCCGCCTTGCTGTTATCCGTCGCGGCGAAGGATGGGAGGGAGAGGAGCAGGCAGAGGGCGAGAAGGAGAGCAGGGAGGGGCTTCCCCGCTCCCGGACTGGCGAGGATCCCACGCTGGCCGTGCGGGCGCGAACGTTCCATCGGGTGATTTATACCACGAATCGAAGGCGTGCGCCGCAGGCGGCGCACCGGTCCCCGGACAGACCGCGCGCGTCGATTCGGTACCCCTCCCGGCGGATGACGGTCGCGGCGCACCCCGGGCAAACGGTGTCCTCCGCACCCGGCAGGCGCATGTTCCCGACGTAGACGTTCGGAAGCCGTTCCCGGGCGATGCGGCGCGCCGAAGCGAGCCGGTCCGGCGGCGTCGAAGGGGCCGTGGCGCGGTGCTGCGGGAAGTAGCGTGAGATGTGGAGCGGGATCTCCCGGTCCGTCTCCGCGACGAAGTCGACCACCTTCCTGACCTGATCGTCCGCGTCGTTGTGTCCCGTGTACAGGAGCGTGGTGAGCTCGACGTGGGTCGCCTTCGCGGCCTCCCGGATCGTCGCAAGGACCGGGTCGAGATCCCCTCCGCTGATCTTCCGGTAGAAGGCGGGATCCATCGACTTCAGGTCGATGTTCATCGCGTCCACGAAGGGGAGGAGCTCGGCGAGCGGTTCCGGGTTCACGTACCCGTTGGTGACCAGGACGTTCTTCATACCCGCCGCCCGGAACGCCTTCGAGCATTCGAGGACGAACTCGAACTGGATGAACGGCTCGTTGTAGGTGTAGGCGATCCCGACCGAATTCTCCCGGCGCGCCGCTCGGAGCAGATCCTCGATCCGCACCGGCTCGACCGGGACCTGGCGCAGGACGAGGTTCCAGTTCTGGCAGAACTCGCACCGGAAGTTGCACCCGACGGAACCGATGGAGAGGATGCGGGCGCCGGGATGGAAGTGGAACAGCGGTTTCTTCTCGATGGGGTCGACCGCGACGGCGGCGACCTTCCCGTACGTGGCGGCGAAGAGCGTCCCACCCCGGTTCTCGCGGACCCCGCAGATCCCCGCTTTTCCCTCCCCGATCCGGCACCGGTGCGGGCACAGCGCGCACCGCACGGCGTCCCCGTCCGGGACCCAGTGCGCGGCGACCTGGTCAGTAGCGGATGTCGAAGGCATGAAACCGCTCTCCCGCCGGACGCCAGGAGACGACGCAATCGGTCACGGCGGACCCGGGCGGCCCGGCCCGCATGAAATCGATCACGCTCTCCACCGCTGCGCGCTCTCCCTGGAGGACCGCCTCCACGCGGCGGTCGGGGAGATTGCGCACCCACCCGTGGACGCCGGCGGCAGAGGCGGCGCGCTGCGTGTTTCCGCGGAACCAGACCCCCTGCACGCGGCCCGAGACGATGACGTGCGCCTCGTCGACCCCGGCCATCGGCTACTCCTTCCCCCCCAGCATCGCGAGAAACTCCTCTTCCGTGAGAATCGGGATCCCCAGCTCCTTCGCCTTCGTCTTCTTTCCACCGGCGTCGGCTCCCGCCACCAGGAAGTCCACTTTCCGGTTGACCCCCGTCGCGACGGTTCCCCCCTCTTTCCGGACTATCTCGGCGGCTCGTGCGCGAGGCATCGAGAGGGTCCCCGTGAAGAGGAACGTCTTGCCCGACCCTTTTCCCGCCTGCGTTGTCGGGGGGAGGGGCGTCACCTCCCGGAGCAACCGATCGATGGCCCGCGCGCGCTCCGGCGCGTCGAACCAGCTTCGCAGGCTGCCCGCGACCTCCGGACCCACCTCGCGGACCTTCGTCAGTTCCTCCGCTGTCGCCTCCCGCAGCGCCCCGAGGGATCCGAAGTGGCGGGCCAGGATCTCGGAGATGTGTTCGCCCACGTGGGGAATCCCCAGCGCGTACAGGAAGCGGGAAAGGGGGACGCGGCGACTCCGGTCGATCGCACGGACCAGGTTGTCCGCCGACTTCTCCCCGAGCCGCTCCATCGCGGCCAGTGTCTCCCGGTCGAGCCGGTACAGGTCGGCCGGCTCCGTCACCAGCCCCAGGTCCACGAGAGCGGAGACGATTTTCGTCCCCATCCCCTCGATGTCCATCGCATCCTTCGCGGCGAAGTGACGGAGCGCTTCCCTGCGCTTCGCCACGCACTCCCCCCCGGTGCAGCGGTGAGCCGCCTCGCCGGGGACCCGCTCCACGGGGGCGCCGCACACCGGACACCGGTCCGGGATGCGGAACTTCGGACCCCGCCCGGGGGCATCGTTCGTTGCGGATAAGGACTCCACCACCTCCGGGATCACGTCTCCCGCCCGCTGCACGAGGACGCGGTCGCCCACCCGGACATCCTTCGCGTCGATCAGGTCCTGGTTGTGCAGCGTGGCGCGGCGCACGGTGACGCCGCGCACAACGACGGGGGACAGGAAGGCCACCGGGGTAATCGTCCCCGTTCGCCCGACGCCGACGACGATCTCCTCCACGGTGGTCTCCGCCCGGTCCGGGGAGAATTTCGCCGCGACGGCCCACCGGGGGGAGCGCGAGATCTCGCCGAGCTCCCGCTGGAGCGCGGTATCGTCCACCTTCACCACCACCCCGTCGATCTCGTACGGGAGCGACTCCTTCGTCTCTCCCGTTTCCCGGTAGAAGGCGGCGGCCTCGGCGATGTCCCGGCAGCGCCGGCTGCCGACCCAGTTGACCGGAAGGCCCAGGGCGGAGAGCCACGAGAGCTCGTCCCAGTGGGACGGGAAGCCCGCTCCCTCGACCCGCCCGGTGCCGTAGACCCAAAGCTTCAGGCGGCGCCTCGCCGTCACCTTGGGGTCGAGTTGCCGGACCGATCCCGCCGCGGCGTTCCGGGGGTTGGCGAAGATCGGCTCCCCGGCGCGCTCCCGGCCCCGGTTCAGCGCCGCCAGTTCGCTCTTCTCCATGTACACTTCCCCGCGCGCCGTGAGGAGGGCAGGGGGCGGTGCGCCCGCTGCCGCCGTGTCCCGGGGCACGGAAAGCGGAACGTCGGGGATGGTCCGCAGGGTCGCCGTGACGTCCTCCCCCCGGACACCGTCTCCCCGCGTGGCGCCCCGGGCGTATCGGCCATCCTCGTAGGTGAGCTCGACCGCGAGACCGTCGATCTTCACTTCGGCGACGTACCCCGAGCGATCCAGCGCATCCGCCGGAACGCCGCGACCGGCGAGGAACCGCCGGACGCGGGCGTCGAACTCGTGAAGCTCCACTTCGGAAAAGGCATTCTGCAGGGAGAGCATCGGGACGTCCCGGACGACGGTTCCGAACGCCGCGACCGGCTCCGCCCCGACGCGCCGGGTCGGCGAGTCGGGGTCGGACAGTTCGGGATGGGCCTCCTCGAGCCGCTGGAGCTCGAGGAACAGGGCGTCGTACTCGGCGTCGGTTATTTCGGGAGCGTCGTCCCGGTAATACCGGTCGTTGTGGTAACGGAGGAGCCTGCGCAGTTCCTCGGCGCGGCTCTTGGGGGAGGTTTTGCGCACCCTGCCTCCGTGGCGCCGAGCCTTACTCCTCTTCCAGCGCGGCGATCCCCGGGAGGTGCTTCCCCTCGAGCAGTTCGAGGAAGGCGCCGCCGCCCGTGGAGACGTACGACATCCGGGAGAAGAGCCCCGCCTTGTGGAGAGCGGTGTCGGTGTCCCCCCCGCCCACGATCGTCAGCGCGTTGCTCTCGGCCAGCGCTCGAATCACCGCCTGCGTCCCCGCCGCGAACGGTGCGGTTTCGAAGGCCCCCATCGGGCCGTTCCATACGATCGTCTTCGCATCCCGAAGCGCCTCGCGGAACAGGGCGCACGTCGCGGGGCCGATGTCGAGCGCCATCATCCCGTCGGGAATCTCCCGCGCCGGCACGGTCCGGGTCGGCGCGGATGCCTCGAGCCGCTCGGCCACGATCACGTCGACCGGCAGATAGAGCCGCACCTTCCGCTCCGCCGCGCCGGCGAGAACCCGCTTCGCCGTATCGACCATCTCGGCCTCGTAGAGCGATTTCCCGATCCCGTACCCAAGCGCGGCGAAGAAGGTGTTGGCCATCGCCCCGCCGATCAGGATCTTGTCCACCTTGTCGAGGACGTTGTTGATCGCCTCGATCTTTCCGGAGATCTTCGCCCCGCCGAAGATCGCCGCCAACGGACGGGCGGGGGAGACGAGCGCCTTCTCGAAATAGGCGATCTCGTTTTTCATCAGGAGACCGGCCGCGCGCTCCTTCACGAACTTTACGATGGCCACGTTGGAGGAGTGCCCCCGGTGCGCCGTGGCGAATGCGTCGTTGACGTAGACGTCGCAGAGGGCGGCGAGCCGTTTGCCCAGCTCCTCGTCGTTCTTCTCCTCCCCCGCCTCGTAGCGCACGTTCTCGAGGAGCAGGACGTCCCCCGGCTTCATCGCGGCCACGGCCTTCTCGGCCGGCTCGCCCACGCAATCCTGCGCGAACGCCACCGGCCGCCCCAGCAGCCGGGACAGACACGGCGCGACCGGAGCCAGGCTCATCTCCGCCAGCCGTTTCCCCTTCGGGCGCCCGAGGTGCGAGAGCAGGATCGTCTTCGCCCCCCGCTCGATCGCCAGCCGGATCGTGGGGAGCGCCGCCTGGAGCCGCGTGTCGTCCGTTACGTTCCCGGCCTTGTCCATCGGCACGTTGAAGTCGACGCGGATGAGAGTTCTCTTGCCGGATAGGTCCAGCTGGTCGATCGTGCGTATCCTCATCGGACATCCTCCTTGGGTCGGCGCTCGGTGACCGTACGGTAGGAATAGTACCAAAAACCGAGCGGCGATTCACCGATCGGGGCGCCCGCGATGCCTGCGATTCCGCGCAAGGGGGCTACCAGCGCAGGAGGCCCATGACGATCTCGATGGCGATGAGGAGGATGATGATCAGTTCGAGCGTTTCCTCACGCGCCGCCTGGGCCTGGTTGTTCAGCACCGTGTAGATGTCCGTGAGAGTGGCGAGCTGGTCGCGCACCGTCCCCTCGTGCTTCTCCGCCCCCACTTTCCGACGTGCCTCCTCGTATACCCGGGCGAGGTAGGCGTCCCCCACGAGTTTCAATGCGTTGTAGATCCGTTCCCGGATGAGGGAGACGTCGGTCCGGATCCCGGAAAGTTTGCGCATCGGGACCTCGTACGGGTCGTGGAGGATGTGGAAGAGCCGCCGGCGGGGGAGCAGCTCCTCGGACACCCCTTCGATCGCCTCGTGGAGGAGGCGGTCGAAGAAGCGCAGTTCCAGCACCTGGATATTCAGGAACTCGAGCACCTCCGCCGTGTCCTTGAACTTCGGGTCGTAAACGAAGGCGGCATTCCACTCCGCGAGGAACAGGTCGTTGTCGAAGTACCGGATCGGGGTGCGGACAATCTCGGCGACCGCCGCTTCGCTCAGCTCCCCCCGTTCGAGGGTCAGCAGGCGCGCGATCTCCCGCGGAAGACGGGCGAGCGCCTCCGTCCCGCTCAATACCGGGGAGAACCCGCCGACGTGCCAGACGCAATATTCTTCCACGAGGTCCGCAAACATCGCGCGGGAGACGGCGGGGAGGATCCGCTCGAATAGTCGCCGTGCCGCATCCCGGGCGGACTTCTCCATTCGGCTCTCCGAGGCGAGGGAAAGGGCGATCTCCGCGTACTCATCGAGGGAGAGATCTTCGAGGGGGAGGGTGAGCGTCACGGAGAGGGCCCCGAAGTCGAAGATCTTGACTATCGCGTCGAGCCGGTACGTTTTCCCGGAAACCGCGATGGGAACCGCCCCGGCGGACACCGTGAGCGGCCTCGGCCGGTACTGCAGGTGTGCGGGCGCCGGGCGCAGACCCGCGATCCCCGGGGAATCGGACGCTTCGCACAAGGTGCGCGCCTCTTCGAGCGCGATCTCGAAGCCCGCATCGTAGGCGTAGAAGAAGAACAGGTGCCCGGATGCCACGCGGATGCCGCTCACGGCGAACCTCCGATCACGGATGGGAAGAGGTTGTACAGGAAGTGGACGGCCGTCGGGACGTACACGTTCCCCGATTTCTTTCTTCCCCATCCGAGGAGGATCGCGGGAAAGAAGGTCAGCAGGCGGAAGGAGGACGGGGCGATCACGAAGTGCCCGATGGCGAAGAGCAGGGCGACGGGCAACACCGGTTCCCGCCCCGCCTCCTCGAAGGCGTCGTAGAGGTATCCCCGGAAGAAGACCTCCTCGGGCAGGGCGACCAGCAGCAGATGGTGGGCGGCCATCGCCGCCGTCAGGGGAACAGTCCCATGGTACGGGGAGATCGCCGGGGGCAGGGGAAGGCGCACGAACAGGAAGAAGGCGATCGCCCCCGCGCCGGCAAGCAGCGCGAAGAACGCGATGCTCCTGCCGGGGTCCGCCGCGCGCGCCCACGCCGGGAAACCGCGGCGCCAATACCGGGGGAGGGGGGCATAGAGAAAGAGGGCGGCGGCGAGTAGCGACGGGGAGAAAAAGGGCGACGGGGGGAGGAACAGGGACAACCGGATCGCCGCGACTACGGCGACGAAGACCAGCAGCGGTATTACCGGGAACGGTTTCCGGTCCTCCACGCTTCTTCGCCTCATCCCGCCGGGCGGATCCGGGTGAACAGGTCGGGGAAGGTGTCGACGGTGAAGTCGGGCGGGTGCTCGGAGAACCCGGAAGCCCCCAGGCCGTAGGTGACGCCGCAGGTGACGGTGCCGGCCGCCCTCCCCGCCTGCACGTCGTTGAGGGAATCCCCGATCATGACCGCTTCCTCCGCCTCGACCCCTGCCTCCCGGAGGATGTGGAGCAACCCTTCCGGGTCGGGCTTTTTGGTGCCGAAGCTGTCCCCCCCGAGCACCTCGAAGAAGTACCCGTCGAGGGAGAGCCCCGAAAGGATCTCCCGCGTCATCGCCACTCCCTTGTTCGTCAGAACGGCCATCCGGTAGATCCCCGCCCATTTCCGCAGGGCCCCGACCACCCCCGGATATGCGCGGGTGGTGTCCAGCAGATGTCTTCGGTAATACGCCAGGAACCGGTCGAGGACCTCCGGGAGCCGGTCGGACTTCTCCTTTGGTAGGGCGCGCCGGATCAGCGCGGACGCCCCGTCTCCGACGTACGAGTAGATCGTTCGGTGCGGCAGGGGCGGGAGATCGAACGACTCGAGCGCCACGTTCACGGCGTTCGCGAGATCCTCCTTCGAATCCACCAGCGTGCCGTCCAGGTCGAACACCAGAAGCCGGGCGGGAAATTCCATTCCCTTATTGTAAAGAAATCCGGCCATGAGCGGATCGTGAATCGGCTCATGGGACCACGGCGGGGTTCGCTCCTGTCCGCGGGCGGTATCCGGGTTGCGTCGAAGAATCTACGGGAACGAACCCCAAGGATCGTATCGCCGTCCCGCGCGAGTATAATGACGCCAAATGGACTGTCCCGTCCTGTCGGACGAGGGGGAAGGCCCACGATGGGGATCATCGGCAGTTTCGGAGACGCGGCGGGCAATCCTGTTGTCAATCGGGCAACCTGCACCGCTTGCGGCGAGTGCGCAACGATCTGCCCGGTCGGGGTCCTGTCCAGGAGCGACGGGGAGATCCGCATCGATCTATCCAAGGGATTTGGCTGCATCGCGTGCGGCCAGTGCATGATGGTTTGTCCCTCGGACAGTATCGCCGTGACCGGCCGGAAGCTGGCCCCGGGCGACGTGATCGACCTGCCGGTGCCGGGGCGCCGTGCGACCTTCGACCAGGTGGAGGCGCTGATGTTTTCGAGGCGCAGCGTCCGCCGGTTCCGGAGAGAAGCGGTGCCGCGGGAGGCGATCGACCGGGTGATCGCCTCCGCAGCGACTGCCCCCATGGGGATCCCTCCTTGGGAGGTGGGGGTCACCGTCTTCCATGACCGGGATAAGGTCCGTGAACTGGCGTGGGATACCGCCGCCGCGTACGAACGGCTCCTCAAGTTCTTCGAAAGCCCGGTGGGGGCGCTCTTCCGGAGGACCATGAAGAAGCCCGCCCGGCAACAGTTCCAAACCTTCATCCTGCCGCTGGGCCGGATCTTGGTCGAGGGGAAGAAGAAAGGGTCCGATTACGTCCTGTACGACGCCCCGGCTGCGCTTCTCTTCCATACCTCGCCCTACGGAGACGGGGCGGACGCATTCATCGCCTGTACCTATGCGATGGTCGCGGCAGAGGCGATGGGCCTGGGGACCTGTATGATCGGTTGCGTGGCGCCGGTGCTTGAGCGAAGAAAGGACCTGATGAGAAAGCACGGACTGCCGGTTGGTCACATCCCGAAGATCGTTCTCATCCTCGGGTATCCGGCGGTCCATTTCCGCAAGGCGATCCATCGACCGTTTCTCTCGGTGGAATACCGCTGAAGGAATCCGGTCCGGATACCGCCCGGCTCGCGATGGCCGGATGGGCGTGTTGACAGCGGCCCGTTTTCGCGCGGAGAATGAACCCCCCTGATATCCTTGCAGGAGTTGCCGTGGAAGCGTTCTGGGAAAAGATAAGGGAGCAGGCGATGTCGGGGGAGGGGATCGGCAGGGAGGATGCCCTCGCGGTCCTTTCCCTCGGCAACGACACCTTGTGGCGGCTGCTGGATGTCACCGAGCCCGTCCGCCGCCGGTTCAAGGGGGACGGGATCCGCCTTTGCTCCATCGTCAACGCGAAGTCCGGGCTCTGCTCCGAGGATTGCACTTTCTGCGCGCAGTCCGTTCAATCCACCGCCGGGATCGGGGAATACCCCCTCCTGTCCGGGGAGGAGATCTTCCGGGAAGCGGCGGCCGCGAAGGAGCGCGGGGCCCGGGAATTCTCGATCGTCGCCTCCGGCCTCGCGATGCGGAACCGGGAGGAGTTGACCCGCGTCGGGGATGCGGTGGACCGGATCCGGACGGAGCTGGGACTGGAAACGTGCGTGAGCCTCGGGACCCTCCCCCCGTCGGACGTGGAATATCTCCTGTCGCGGGGGCTGCGGTCGATCCACCACAACCTGGAGACGTCCCGCTCCTTCTTTCCGAAGGTGTGCACCACCCACGACTACGAGGAGGACGTGGCGGCGGTGCGGGCGGCGAAGGCGGCGGGAGCGTGGGTCTGCTGCGGCGGGATCTTCGGGCTGGGCGAGTCCCGGGAAGACCGCGTGGAGCTTGCCTTGACGCTGCGGGAACTCGGGGTCGACTCCATTCCCGTCAACTTCCTGAACCCCGTCCCCGGCACGCCGTTGGAGGGGCGCAGGGATCTGTCCCCGATGGACTGCCTTCGCATCATCGCGATGCTGCGCCTGACGAACCCGGCGCGGGAGATCATCGTCTGCGGGGGGCGCGAGGTGAACCTGCGCGACCTTCAGGCGCTGATGTTCGCCGCGGGGGCCACCGGGACGATGGTGGGAAACTACCTCACGACGGCGGGGCGCCCGGCGGAGGACGACCTGCGGATGCTCCGCGACCTCGGGCTCTCCCGTCGGTAGGCGCGACCGCGTGGACGACGAGGAAGGAGACGAAGTAGAGTCCCAGCAGCGGCATCACCATCAACGCCATGTTGTAGACGTCGGGGGTGGGCGTGATGACCGCCGCCAGGACGGTGCAAATCAGGAGGGCGTGCCGCCACCGGTTCCGGAAGAACTCCGGTTTCAGCCATCCGAGCTTCGCAAGGAAGAAGGCGAGGAGCGGCGCCTCGAAGGAGAGCCCGAGGGCGATCAGCATCGTGCCGGAGAAGGAGATGAACTTCTTCGCGGAGATGAGCGCCCGGACATCGCGGGTCTCGAACCCCACGAGGAAGCCGATCCCCGCCGGCAGCAGCACGAAGTAGCCGAGCAGCACTCCGCACGCGAAGAGCGCCGTCGCGACGGCGATGACCGGGCCGCCCCACCGCCGCCACGCGGGGACGCGGGGGAGGATCAGGCGTCGCCAAAGCAGGTATCCAGCGGCCGGCAGCGTCAGGACAAAGGCGCAATACAGGGAGAGGGACGCGAGGGCGATGAACCCCTCCTCCGGAGAGTAGGAGACGAGCTTCTTCCCCAGCAGGCGCACGAGCACCAGCAGCACCCGCTCCGAGAAGGCGAAACAGAGGACGGCGAGGGCGAGGAAGAGGACGGCGCAGACCGCGATCCCCTTGCGGGCTTTTTCGACCTCGGCGATGATCGTGGTGACCTTGTTGCCCACCCGGCGGTATTTCCTTCGGGACGCGGAGTCCGATCGGCTTGCGGAACCATCTTACCGCAGGGAACGGCTCACGAGGAAAGGAGACTCCCGATGCCCCGGTTCGACGCAGAATACGTCCCCCGCTCCGCGATGGCGATCTACGCCCACCCCGACGACATCGAGTTCACGGTCGCCGGGACGGTCGCGAAATGGGCGCGGGCGGGTTGCGAGGTGACCTTCGTCCTCATCACGAGCGGAAATGCCGGGACGCACGACAGGAAGTTCACGCGGAAGAGCCTCGCGCGGGTGCGGGAACGGGAGGAGCGGGAATCCGCCCGGATCCTCGGCGTAGCCCGGGTCGTCTTCCTGCGTCACAGCGATTGCGAACTCGTCCCGACCCTCGCGCTGCGGAAGGAACTGGTCCGCCGGATCCGACGGCACCGCCCCGAGGTCGTGCTGTGCAACGACCCCCAGGCCCTCTTCTTCGGCGATCGGTACATCAACCACCCGGACCACCTCGCGGCGGGGAAGGCGGCGCTCGAAGCGGTCTTCCCGTGCGCGGAGATGGAGCTCCTGTGGCCCGACGCGGGGCCCGTCCACAAGGTCCGCGCCGTCTACGTCAGCTCGACCGCCGCCCCGGACACCTGGATCGACGTGACGGACACGATCGAGGCGAAGATCGCGGCGCTGACGGCCCATCGGAGCCAGCTGGGGGACCGGGACATCGCCCCCCTGATTCTCGGGTGGGCGATGGACGCGGCGCGCCATGCCCCGGCGCGGAAGGCGGACGGGAAGAGGGGAACGCGCCGGCCGAAGCACGCGGAAGCGTTCCGCGTCATGCGGCTGCTGCGCGAGGTGTCGTGACGGGTTATTCCACGACGCGGTGCTTGAGGTGACGGCGGACGTACCAGACGACTCCCGCAAGAAGGACCGCGCCGATCAGCAGGTCGAACCGGTGGAAATATTCCCGCAGCGTCGGCCACTTCTCCCCCAGCACCATCCCGAGGTACGCCAGCCCGAGGCACCACGGAAACGACCCGGCAAAGGTGTAGAGGAGGAACCGCTTCATGTCCATCCGCGCGACCCCGGCGGGGAAGGCGATGAAGGTGCGGATCACGGGGAGCAGACGGGCGAGGAACACGGTCACCTCGCCGTGGCGGGTGAACCACCTGTCCGCCAGATCGAGGTCGTGGCGGGACATGAGGATGTACTTCCCGTACTTCTCGATGAGGGGACGTCCGCCGTACATCCCCAGGTAGTAGGCGGGCACCGACCCGACCACGCAGCCGAAGGCGCCGGCCAGAGACACCTCCCAGAGGGTGTGCACCCCCTTGTACACGAGGTACCCGGAGAACGGCATGATCACCTCGGACGGCAGGGGGATGCACGCCGACTCGATCGCCATCAGCAGGACGATCCCGGGCAGCCCGAGAGACGAGATGACGAAGATGACGAACCCTGCGAGGGCTTCGAGGATGCGCGTTACCATCGGTCCACTCCCGGGAGCAAGGATATCAGCGTTGCGGGCTACCCCACCGTGATGAACGGCGGGCCGATGGAGAGGGTCGGCTGGGCGTCCCCCACGGGGACCCCCTGGCCGTCCTTGCCGCACGTTCCGATGCCGAACCCGAGGTCCGATCCGACGCGGTCGATCATCGAGAGGACCTCGGGGCCGTTCCCCGTGATCGTCGCTCCGCGGACCGGCTCCCCGCGCTTCCCACTTTCGATCCGGTACCCCTCCGCCACCT
>Ga0316626_10000702_pt1 | contig 13651 bp, 8 predicted proteins | sample OWC_Aug_T1_C1_D5_FD_207656 | JGI IMG/M metagenome (GOLD analysis project Ga0316626, IMG submission 207656) | Wetland soil microbial communities from Old Woman Creek delta, Ohio, United States - OWC_Aug_T1_C1_D5_A | ecosystem: Environmental > Terrestrial > Soil > Wetlands | place: USA: Ohio...
GCGAGAAACAAAAAGTAAATTTTAACACTTTTCTGGCAGTAGCCAATTTCACCAAATATGGTGAGAAGGTCGCAAGTGATTGGATAGAAAAAGTATCTGTAAAATCGCTTACAAACTATCTTAGACTATCCCACTCTTATTATTTGGATTTTATGTTACCAAACATCCGTCGTAAGCTTATTGAAGCTATTGATTGTTCAACACATAATGAAGTGTCTTTTCTTATATTAAAATTCTATGATGAGTATGTGGGCGAAGTTCGTAAACACCTGGAATTGGAAAATACAAAAGTGTTTCCGTACATTGACGAACTGCTTGAAGGGCGCGTCGGCAAAGATGCATCAATAGAAATGACACTGCTGCATCAAGAGCCTATCGAGCAAAAACTAAGCGAACTCAAAAACATTATTATAAAATACTATACGCCTACAAACAACAACGGCAATTTACTCAATAACGTACTTTTCGAAATTTTCATTTGTGAAGAAGACCTTTATACGCATTACCGTGTGGAAGAATCACTCTTTTTGCCTGCCATGCACTTGCTTGAAGAAGAAAAAACGAATGAAGAACCTGTATCTGACGACAACGACGAAGACGACAACGATATATTAAGCGACCGCGAAAAAGATATTATAATAGGTGTGGTAAAAGGGTTGACAAATAAGGAAATCGCAGATAATCTGTTTATCTCATTAAACACAGTAACCACTCATCGCCGCAATATTGCCCGCAAACTCAACATTCACTCACCGGCCGGATTGACAATTTATGCCATTGTGAACAACTTGGTTGACATCAGCGAAGTGAAAAGCAATTAAAAAGATTCTATCAAAAGCCATATATTAAGCACCGTAACAAAGACTGCCATTGCATAAAGGAATGCACTGTTCCAACGTTTGTTGGCGTATTTGCCCATAACTTTATGAGATGAAGTAAGCCATACTTGCAGGAAAACAGTAAACGGTAGTTGTATGCTCAAAACCATTTGCGACACAATTAGACCTTTAAAAGGATCCTTAATAAGAAAGATTATCAACAACGCAACGCACAACGATAATATCACACCGACACGTGAATGTAAATCTTTTATATTATATGATTCACTGAATATTCCTGCAAATATTGAACCTGCCGCCATGCCACTGGTAACAGTTGATGAAATACCTGCAAACAATAAGGCCACAGCAAATATAACAGCTGCATTACTGCCTAATAAAGGATGCAACATGGTTTGTGCCTGCTGCAATTCTTCAATCGGCTTGCCGGAACTAAGCGTTGTGGCAGCCAATATAATCATTGCACTGTTAATAGCCCATCCAACAATCATTGAAAACAATGTATCAAAAAATTCATAATCAAGAGCCTTACGAATTGTGACTTCATCGCGTTTATGATATTCACGACTCTGTATAATCTCGGAATGAAGAAACAAGTTATGAGGCATCACCACCGCTCCTATAACACTCATCACCACCATAAGACTACCTTTAGGAATAGAGGGAACGACCCAAGCATTCAAAGCCACAGGCCAATCAATCTTAACTAAAAACAGTTCATAAATAAATGACAGTCCAATAATGGATACGAAACTGATTATGAAACGCTCTATTCGCCTATAAGAGTTGGTAAACAGCATGATAAGCACAAATGCGGTTGTCAATATAGAGCCCCACACAATAGACATACCGAACAACATCTGCAAAGCAATGGCACTACCTAATATTTCAGCCAATGAAGTTGATATGCTGGCAAATACGGCAGTTGCCAATATCGGTCGATGAACCCACTTTGGTGTATACACAGTAGCAGCTTCACTAAGGCACAAACCGGTAACAATACCCAAGTGGGCTACATTATGTTGCAATGCTATCAACATAATTGTCGACAATGTTATCACCCATAACAATACATAACCGAATTCCGAGCCTGCAGCAAGATTTGTTGCCCAATTTCCAGGATCGATAAAACCTACTGTTACCAATAATCCCGGTCCGATATATTTAAGTATTTCCAGTCCGCCAAGGTGACGCGGATGGTCTTTTCTACTAAGTTCTTTTATAAGATTCCACATAGATAAGTTTTTATTTTCATCAAAAATACAAAAAATAAATATATGCCGACAAATATAATAATGCATTATACTCATAAAAAACAAAAATCATCTATTATGGGTATTGACTGGATTGATGCCTTAATTTTAATTATCACTTAAAAGACAGAATATACTACAAACAGGTATCTGGCTGGAACCGAGAATACTCATCATTGAGGATTGTTCGTCAAGTTTTTTTAACCGAATTTTGCACCTGATAAAAATATACAAATGAAGTTACAATATATTCTCTTTTCAACACTGCTGTCGTTTGGAGTACATGCGTTGGCATTTGAGCCACACAAAAAAGACTCTATTAATTTTATAAAGGAAGTAGTTGTCAGTGCAACGCGTACTTCGCGGGACATATCTAATCTGCCGTTACCTGTTAAAGTGATTTCGCAATCTGAAATTCAAAAAAGTAATTCGAGCAAGCTCAGTGATATACTCAGCCAGCAAACAGGACTTCTTGTAGTACCGAATTACGGATATGGCAACAATGAAGGAGTGCAAATGCAGGGGTTGGATTCACAGTATATTATGATTATGATTGACGGCATGCCGTTGATTGGCCGTTCGTCCGGCACACTTGACCTCGAACGCGTAAATATAGGTAATGTAAAACATGTGGAAATAATTAAAGGTGCTTCATCAGGATTATACGGTTCAGAGGCATTGGGAGGTGTGATAAACATTATCACTCAAACGCCGCGAACAGGAATAAACGGTTCCGCCGATTACAAGTATGCCACATACAATACTACCGATGTAAATCTTAATTTAAATATAAAGAAGAATCGCATCGAAGATACTTTTTATTTAAATAGGTATGGAAGCGACGGATTTAATCTCAGCTCAACCGATAAGATAAAAACTGTTGAACCTTACCACAGTTATACAGTAAGCAACAATCTGATGTACCGATTATCGAATAATTCAAAATTGACATCAAACTTTCGCTATTATTACCAAAAGCAAAATCAGGGATATAACATGACTGACAGCACCCAATTGTACGGTCATAACTTTCTGCGCGAAATGGAATCACAGTTGAATTGGAATATGAAGTGGACTAAAAATCTGGTCAGTGAGACTTCAGTTTATTACACCACATATCATACAACAAGTTTCGAGTTGAACGATTCAAACGGCTATTTTCAAGGCTTCTTCAAGCAGATGATGCTGCGTCCCGAAATGCGTTTCATATACAATCCCGCCAAAGACCAACAGATAAGTGCCGGCTTCGGTTATGATTATGAAACGCTTAACAGATCCGATTTCGCCACAAAAGCGTACTATCGTTCGCAATTCGCCTACCTGCAAATTGAAAGTAAACCGGTAAACGGAATCGACATTCTTGCCGGACTAAGATACGACCACCACAATATATACGGGCATCAATGGAGTCCCAAACTGGGAGTACACTATAAGTTGAGCAATCATTTGTCGCTTCTATCATCAATAGGCTACGGCTTCAAGGCTCCTGACTTTCGGCAACTTTATTTGGATTTCACAAATGCCGGTGTAGGTTACACCGTATTAGGCAGTTACGTGGCAGCCACGCAATTGGCAAAAATGCAAAATAGCGGACAAATACAACAATTGGTAACTGGCATTAACGGTGATTATGCTTTAAAGCCGGAGCATTCAATTAATATAAATGTCGGTGCCCAATGGAATCCTGCCTCAAATATTCATATAGAAGCAAATGCCTTTTATAACCATCTCAAAGATATGATAGACACCAGGACTATAGCCTATAAAACAAACGGACAATCAGTTTACAGCTACTATAATATAGATAAGGTCCACACGCAAGGCATTGAAGCTAATGCGACATGGAACATAACCTCATGTTTGCAAGTGACGGCAGGTTATCAATTGCTATATGCAATCAATGATTCTGCAGCAAATGAATTTAAGCACCAATTAGTGTATGCACGTGAAGGTAATACTATTATTAAGTTAAAAAGAAGTGATTATTTCGGACTTGCCGAACGTTCGCGCCACACGGCAAATTTCAAAGTATATATAATATTCCCAAATGGCATACGGAATTGAATATGCGTGCCATATACCGCAGTAAATACGGGATGTACGATACCAATAGCAATGGATATATCGATGATAAAGACACATTTGTGTCAGGATATACAATAATATATGTGGCCGTTAACAAAGAAATAGATAAACATATAATAGTTTCCGCAGGAGCTGACAATTTGTTTAATTATACAAACAAAAAGTATATCAGCAATATGCCGGGAAGAATAGTTTATGGAAAGCTTATAATAAATTTTTAATATAAAACACAATGAAAAAGAATTTTATTTTTACGATGATGACATTGGCTTTTGCCGGTTCATTTTTTATTTCATGCAGCAGTGACAACAACGATAGCCCTACTTTAGCTACTGTACAATCGGATACGATTAAAAACATTTATTCAGAAAAAGGCTATGTCAGGTTCAATTTTGCAGAAAAGGATACGGTTCCCGCAAGTTCAGATGATTGGGATATCGCCTTCAACTCTACAAAAATTATTGTGAACGGTGGCTCGTCAACAACACCTTTTGCCCGTACCGGAAATGGAGGCTTGTATAAAACAACCGGACTTTTATCTGATATAGCATCCGTAGATACCACAAAATTTGCTGTTGACACGGATAATGCTTTGGCTCTAACAACAGGAAGCGGCAACGGATGGTACAATTATGATATGACAACCCATACGATTTCACCCATAGCAGGTGTTGTGCTGGTGATTCGTACCCATGACGGGAAGTATGCAAAAATGGTTATAGACAGTTACTATAAAGATGCCCCTACCACGGTAACCGACATTTATAGTTATGGATACTATACATTTCATTATGTGTATCAGCCGAATAAAGGTGTGACAACTTTCAAAAATTGATAAGATGTAAAATAATTATGAATATAAGAAAGATATTATGTATTGGTTTGTTTGCAGCGGTGCTTACCGCTGCTCAAGCTAAAAACGCATTGGTAATAATTGTTCATGGTTCACCTTCACCTCAATGGAATGATTTAGCTATGAACATTGAAACAAATGTCAGAAATACTTTGGCATCAAAACATATCACCGATTTTGATTATGTAAAGGTGGCAATGATGGAGTTTGCCAAACCCAATATATCCACTGTTATAAAAGACTGTGAAAAGAGAGGTACTACGCATATTTTTGCCATTCCTCTTTTTATTGCTCCATCGTCACATTCCGAAGAAGATATCCCAAATATTCTTGGATTAAAATATAATCCTCAGGTTATTAAACGACTTAAAGCTGAAGGTACTCAGATAGTACATAGCAGTATTCCTATTACTGTTGGACCAACACTTTCTTACGATAATGTAATAAGTGACATTATAGCCGACAGGGTGAAATCACTATCAAACAATTCTGCCAACGAAACATTTATTTTGGCAGCTCACGGCGACCCTGAGTATCAAGCTTATTGGAATTCATTAATGAAAAAGACAGGTAAAGAAGTCGCTGAATCTACCGGTATAAAATTTTCCGGGTTTGTGTTTATGGAGATGGGGCAACATTTCTTCAAAGACTTGTATCCGATGCTTCAAACAACGTCTAAAGATTATAAGCACATCATAGTGCAAGGCATTTATTTATCTGAAGGAATAAAGCGGATGGCGGAATATGCCCAAAAAAATGATTCAAACTCGGAAAAGCATATTTTATCTGAGGGAGTTAAAGTTGATTACAGTCCTTACGGATTATTGCCGGATGCTAAGAATAGTATAGCCGACTGGATTGTGGCAAGGGCAGAAGAATGGGCAAAGTTAAAATAAAAAGGACAAAATTAAAGTAACATTGTGAGATGAAAGGTATTTATACAAAAAAAAGCATACTAATAGGATTAACTTCATTCATAACAGTACTTCTTGCAATGCCCATAGGACATGCATTAATGATATTAATGGAACTATTAATGCCACCTACGGCCATGCATTACGCGGCATTTGCTATGGGGGCAGTTGGTCTGGTTATGGTGATAATAGGAATATATGTAAAAGGTAATACACAACAAACACTTTGGGGATTATTCGGAGGGCTATTGTTCTGGACGGGATGGATTGAATTTATGTATGTATATTATGCTGCGCGCTTTGACGTAAAGCCCATGCTTGATGTGGCAGGAAAAGTAATAACCAAACCAGAATACGCAATCATGCCTTCTTCATTCGGATTCTGGGTTATGTTTATGATATTGTATTTATTCAATGCCAAAACAGGTTGCGATTTTTTTATCTTCTTGCAGAAGAAGATCTTCAGACACAGTAAAGTAGAGATTAATTTACATCCTTTATCACCCTACACTTCCATAGTTATGTTTATGGAAGTGAACACCACTTTATGGACATGCTATCTATTGCTTTTATTCTGTTACGATAATAATTTTATAGGTATCTATAATCCAGTAACTTTTATCGTCGCTTTCGGCTCATTAATAGGTTCATTATTCATGTTCAGACATCTTCTGAAAATCAATACATGGGGATATGCCATCAGATATGCATTTGCAACCGTAGTTGTTTTTTGGAATTTCGTTGAAATACTTGGTAAATGGAATTTCTTTAAGGAGATATGGCTTCATCCTGTGGAATACAGGAATCAGATGATCGCTATATCTTCTCTCTTTCTTGTTTTTGTAATATACCTTATTATAGCTTCAAGAAAAAGGAAGAAGTTGTATAAGAGCAAAATAAGTACATAAAATTTCATAACTTGAATTTTTATTATGGCTTTTTAGTTTTTACCGGACAGCAATAATCTTGAAATAAAAAAGAGACTATGCCCATTATTGGCATAGCCTCCTTTGCTTTTAATTATTATAATAAACTTAATTATTTGTCTGCATTACGTTGATCATAAATCATCGGTTCACCCCAATAATTATCAACAACTTTAGCATAATAAGGTGCATTATTTGTTGTATTCAAATCAAGTTCTGTTTGTGGATACGGATAACGCAATGGTGGTGTCTTATGTGTTTTAGCCTCAGCATATGTAGACCCAGGAGCAATATAATTAGTTGTAGGTACGCCGGTACGCCTATACAGCGTCCAAGCCTCCATACCTTGTTTAAACAAAGCTATCCATTCTTGCAAATATAACTGACTAGAAGTACCGTCATATTTACCATTACCGGCTAAATATGTAGCGATGTTAGCATCTGACACACTATTTTCTTCTAACGATAATGTAACCGCTTTATTATAAGCACTTTCTTGTGTACCATAGTTCCCCGTATTCCATCCAAGCATAGCAGCCTCAGAAATAATGAAATATGTTTCAGCTGCACGGAAATAAGGAGTAAATCCTGTGCTTCCGTCACGTGCCATAAAACGAGTTCCTATATAGGAATAATCGCCAACAGGTGATGCGGAAATACTATCACCAATTACAAATCCTACATATTTATTACTGTCATTAGGCAAAGCATATACCGATAAACGCGGATCACTCAATGATTTCAAAGTATTAATCATGACATCCGACATACAATATTCATTAGGACGTTGCTGATAATAAACAGCCCAAGCCTCACTCATGCCTGCCCATTTATAGAACGCATTATCATCGTTAGATGTTATGATAGGATAATCAGTAGGATCACTCAATATTTCTTCAACAGTACTCTTAGCTAAGTCTTCATCACCACTTACTTTTGAAATTCTCATAGCTATACGCAAACGAAGTGAATTGCAATATTTTTCCCATTTCGTCATATCTCCGCTATACATAATATCACCTGAGCCTAGGCTACCTGTTGCAGTTGATAAGTTCAGACTATCAGCAGCCTCTTTCAGTAAAGTAAGTAATTTAGGATAAATAGTTTCCTGTGTATCATACGTAGGAGAATATGTACCTGAAGATCCTTTACACATATCACTGAAAGGAACGTCTCTCCACCTATCGGTGATAATTTGCATCAATTGGGCTTCCCATATTTTTCCCACATATGCAATATTGGTATTGCCTGCGGCTCTGGCATTCTTAATCATATCAAGTGTAGTACTTTCATAATTATATATATACTCCCACATTTCATTGTTAATATTTGCACGGAATTCATATTTTGATTCATCTATGTATGCCAATTTAGCAATCTGTCCGCTAAATGTACATGATTCATTTATATCAAACCAACTATCAAACAATTGATTTGATGAATTATATATAATATAAGCTAATTCATTTGTCGGAACGGATGTTTTTGCATTATCCGGATCAGCGTTGACATCATTAAACGAAGAAGTACAACTTGTTATAAAAGCCGTACCGGCTAATAACAACAAAGATATTTTTAATATATATTTTATTATCATCTCTATCTAATTTTAAAAAGTAATACCTAATTTAAAACCAATACTACGAGATGGAGGAAAAGAGTTTTGCTCTAAGCCTACACCTGTATTATCTGCACCGAATGTTGATTCAGGATCAGTATGTGTTTTGTTTGTGCTTGACAACCAAAGGATTGCCAAATTATTACCTACCAATGAGAAGTTAAGTCCTTTAATAAACTTGGTTCTTTCCAGCCATTCCTTAGGAACAGTATAAGTAATATGTGCTTCACGCAGTTTCAAATATGAACCATCAAAAACGCTCAATTGCTTATTGTTATAATATGTATAGTAAAAATCTTCGGTATTAACCCTTGTCGTATTGACACTACCGTCTGAATTTTCAAATTTCATATGAGATAAAACATCCTGGCCTACTACCACTCCGTTTTCACGAATATGTCCGGCAGCTGTATACTTTAACAAACCTGTATATGTTGCAAACATGGATGTTGAACTGAAGAAATCACCACCTTTACGATAAGCCAATAAGAAACCTGCACTAAAATTCTTATATGAGAATTCGTTTTGCAAACTTGCTAACCAATCAGGAGATGTATTGCCTAACGTGGCATTAGCTTTAATAACCGGTAACCCGTTTGATACCAATATACTGCCGTCACTATTATAAGTGAAACCGCCTCCTTTAAGAGTTCCCCATTCTTTTCCTTTTATGGCATACACATAAACACTCCATATGTCGCCTAAAGTATAAGTATTAAGAGTTTGACCTGTAGTAGGATCCGTATAAAGATCTTTTACTTTACTCTTATCTTTAGACCAGTTTAAAGTAGCCGTCCAATTAAGACCGTTCACACTTTTCAAAATATCACTCGATAACTGTATTTCCACACCGTTATTGGCAATATTTCCGGCATTTAATCTGACTGAATTATAACCGGAAGCATTTGATACGGCAACATCCATAATTTGATCACTAGTTGTTTTATGATATACTGCGATATCACTACGCAAACGATTATTGAAGAATGCTCCTTCAAAACCTATTTCAGAAGTTACCACACTTTCAGGTTTAAGATTTGTAGTAGCATAAGTATAATTTATGCGCATTTCACCAATACTGTTAACTGCAGGAGCTTGAAAAGAAGCATTGTTCTGATTATAATATGCCTCAGTTGCAGATCCAATCTTTGCAATACCGCCGCGAAGTTTTAAATATGAAACTGCATCAGATTTCAATGAAGAAAATGTATTAGTCAACAACCAACTTGCACTGATAGAAGGATAAAAGAAATTATCCTTAATTGTACTGCTCCAGTCATTACGTGCACTCATATCAACATAAACCTGATCAGCCCAACCCAAAGAAACTTGGCCATATATACTGTTTGAGCGAATATGATTATGGTTAGTAATACCAAGCAAACCTCCGGCTACATTTGCTAATGTGTATATACCGGGAACCGTCAAGCCATTATTTGTATTATCTCCTGTTATATCTTCCTGATATTGAGTATCACGGTAGTTGGCACCTAAAAGTGCACTAACAGACAATTTATTAAAGTTTTTATTGAAATAAGAGATAAAGTCGGCATTCAAATCAGATTGATTTTGTTGAAATTTACGATAATATCCATTTACATAATCAGTAGTATAATATGTATCGTTTGAAGTCTCCGTATTCCAATAATCAAAACCTACGCGAGCTTCAAACTTCAACCAATCTGTTGGTTTAATAAATAATGAGGTCTTACCGAATAAACGGTTGCGTTTGTAAGGATTAAGATTCTCATACATATTAAAATAAGGATTCACGTGGAAAGACTGATTCCAGTTATAATGATTACCATTCGCATCAAGTGTATTCCAATTCGCTTTCAAATCTTTCATATCCACCTGACGTCCAAACCATTCCATTATTGATTCCAAAGGATTGTTCACTGAATAACCGCTAATAGGCAAATTTTTACTCTCAGTACGAATAAATTGCATACTGGCATCCCAATCAACATATTTATTAATATTGAATTCATTATATAATGTAGCTGAATACCTTGCCTCATTAGTGTTTGGCAAAGTACCATGTTGGTCTCTATATCCAAGTGAGACTCTAGAAATAGAATTATCTTTCTTACTTGAGATTGAGATACTATGATTTTGAGAAAATCCGGTTTGAAAGAAATCTTTCACATTGTCAGGATGTGAAACCCAATCCGTTGCTTGACGCACGCCGTTTACAATCTGACTGTTATATTGAGGTATCTTTAAACCTATATCCATTCTAGGCCCCCAACTTTCATCGTCATTATCATTAACTCCATTACCTTCACCATCCTTATAGCAGAATGCATTTTTTATAGCCCAATCATTATATGAAAGCTTACTTCCTGAATTATTATAATCATACTCACTACCATAATCACCTTGACCATATTTATTCTGGTACTTCGGTAAATTATATATATTATCGAAAGTGAAACTGGCATCATAATTAACGGTAATACCCTTATTCTTTCCTTTCTTAGTTGTGATTAAAATAACACCATGGCCGGCACGCATACCATAAAGAGCGGCTGAACCACCTTTCAATACTGAAATAGATTCAATATCCGAGGGATCTATATCATCCAAACCTGTACCTGTATCCTGATCACCACCGCTCAAACCATAGTTGTTATTTGCAGCCGTACTAACATCAGTTACATGTTTTATTGTTTGTTCATCATTTGAAACAGGCACACCGTCAACTACAATTAACGGAGTGTTATCTCCGAATGAACTGTTACCACGTATAACAATCCGTTGTGAAGAACCTATGCCACCTCCGGCTGACGTGATATCCACACCTGAGACCTTGCCGCTCAATGCATTGGCAACATTCAATTCACCAGCTTTAGCCAAATTATCGGACTTAACCTCCTGAATAGCGTAACCTATCGATTTTTTCTCCCGTGTTATACCCAAAGCCGTAACGACTACTTCATTCAGCATTTTCGAACTTGATTCCAAAACAATCTTCATGTTCTGCTGCTGTATGGGTACTTCTTTCGATTTCATTCCGATAAACGAAACAACTAAGGTTCTTGCACCTGAAGGAACATTTCCTAACGTAAAAGTTCCATCCATGTCGGTAATTACTCCGACTTTTTCTCCCTTTACCGTTATCGACGCACCGATAACCGGTTGCCCGTCATCCGCTGAAACAACAACACCCGTCACCTTAGAAGTTTGCGCAGATATTGTTCCGAAACATGCGGATAGGCAAGCAAAAAACAACATTAATTTACTCTTCATAATACACTAAAATTACTATAAAATTATTAATACATTTTTCGCAAAGTATTTAATTTATGTTCCAATTTATATAAAATTCTCAATGAAGACTGAAATAATACACATTTCAAGATTCATCAAGTTGTATTTCTTCACTAATTAATCACGACAAAAATATACTAAAAATATCATTTATGCAATACCATGTTCGTGGTATAATATACAATATATCATTTTGATAGCAAAATTAGCACTTATGCTATCTTTTTATCACTATAATATTTAATGAATAATCGGTTAAGTATTCTTACAATGCATTACGATAGGTTAAAATCATTATTTAACTTTATTAATACCACAAATTTAGGTAAAAGAAGAACGCTTTAGGTAAAAGAATAATGATATTTGGAATTCGGATAATCGGAATATATTTAAAGATTGGAGCACTTTTGTTATACTGTTTTTATATAATAAGTATAAGAACACTTGTTTACCATAACAAGCACCCAACATAATAAAGAGAATAATTTGTCATCCAATCTTGCTCCAGGTAGTTTTAAATTGAGAAACGAACGCCATTTAATCCGAGATTATTATTACAAAAACAGGTAAACTCTTTGATTGAAGATTCTCTTCCGATTTCACCTCTAACGGAATAATAGATGAGCCATGCTGCAATAACATTATATTAAGGCGCTTTCTAAAATTACCAAAAGTCGTCCTTAAAAGTATAGTGATTCAACAAAAAGTTGTCCTTAAAAGTGTGATGTCATATCTTTTACCTCTTAATTATTTTACCGAACACATCACCCCACCGGTGGTTACGAAGATATTTCATATAAGTTTTTAATAACAATCGGCAATAGATTAAAGACAAACTGCATTTCCTTTTATCATCGATTTTTTCTACTTTTGCACCGTTGACTAAAAACAGTAATTATGAATTCAAATTATTTCGATACGGTTATCATAGGTGGCGGTCCTTCGGGCAGTGCTTGCGGAATTACATTGAAAAAGCATAAGGCATCGTGTTGCATAATCGATCGTAAGAAGTTTCCACGTAACAAATTATGTGCGGGTTTGCTTACCACAAAAACTCAACAGGTAATTTTTGACCTCTTGTCTCCTATGAATAAAGAAGATATACTGAAAGACATTACTTTTGCCGAAGAAAAACATTTCAAGCTATATAATAAGGAGGAATTGCTGATTGATGTGGAACTGACGCCTGGAATGCAACTGGTAAATCGCATACAATTCGATAATTATCTGTTGGATTACTATAAGAAGCTTGGCGGTACTACTTTCGAAGGTGAAGCTGTTAAGGACATCAATTTTGAGACAAAGGAAGTAACGCTGCTTAATGAGCAAATAATAAGATATAAATATCTGGTTGCTGCCGACGGAGCCAACAGCATAGTCGGTAAATACAGCCACCACCAAAAGAGCGAGAATGCTTTATGCGCCGAAATAAACATTGATAGGGAAGATCTTAACATACATGGCATCAAGGCTTATTTCAATATCGTGCCCGACAGCTATGCATGGGTGTTTTCAAAAGGTACGCAAATCAGTATTGGCATGGTCAAACTTCCCGGAAAAGAGTTTAACTTATTAAATACTTTTTCAGGTTTTCTGAAGCAGTTAGGCTTAAACCCAGAAAAATATCAAACCAAAGGTGCAATGTTGCCATTCGGTAACTATCTGACAGATCCAACTTATGGCAATTCAGTATTATTCGTAGGCGATGCAGGTGGATTTGTTGAACCGTTAACTGGCGAAGGCATATATTATGCATTAAAGACCGGTAGCCTTGCAGGAGAATCCATATTATCTGGAGATCCTTGTATCACATACCGCAATAACTGTAAGCCTATAGTAAAGGTGATGAAAAACAGCAACAAATATCAAAAACTGTTTGCATCGCGGCGT
>Ga0316626_10000703_pt1 | contig 13637 bp, 9 predicted proteins | sample OWC_Aug_T1_C1_D5_FD_207656 | JGI IMG/M metagenome (GOLD analysis project Ga0316626, IMG submission 207656) | Wetland soil microbial communities from Old Woman Creek delta, Ohio, United States - OWC_Aug_T1_C1_D5_A | ecosystem: Environmental > Terrestrial > Soil > Wetlands | place: USA: Ohio...
TAGGTTATTCTCTGAGCCTAAACGGGTCGTGCTCGGCACCGCCAGAGGGGTTGTGGGAATAACGGGGGGGCGAGGCGGAGACCATCCGCACCGGGGTGCTGAAAAGCACCTGTTCAACGATATTTCCTGCCAGAATTCTGAGCGATCGGGTCGTCGTTTTCGGCGTTCGCCGGCGCTCTCTCGACAAGACCCCCGAGAGTCAAGGTGAGGAAGATCGCGAACGCAGACCAGAAGAGAAAGGAGAACGACATGAATGTAAGAGACCTCATGACGCAAGACGTCAAGAGATGCAGGTCTCACGACTCGCTAGACGTGGCCGCCAGCCTGATGTGGTCGGCTGACTGCGGCTGTGTCGCCGTCGTGGATGAGGGGGGCCGTGTCGTAGGCATGCTCACGGATCGCGACATCTGCATGGCAGCACTCACCCAGGCTGCGCCGCTTAGTCAATTGCGTGCAGAGAGCGCCATGGCCAGGGAAGTCCACTGGTGCGAGCCGGAGGACACGCTGCTGATCGCCTTGGACAAGATGCGAATCAATCAGGTTCGCCGGTTGCCCGTCGTTGACAACGACGGCAGCCTCGTTGGAATAATCTCCCTCAACGACCTCATCAGGGAGACCACACGCAAGCGCCCGAACAAGGTGAAAACAGGCCTCACCGCCGCGGGTGTCAACCAGACACTCGCAGCCGTATGCGAGCCGCGCACTACAGACGCATCGGACCACGAGCCGCCACCTGAGGCATCGGTCCACGAGCTACCTCCCAGCCTGGGCTAGTGTTGATGCGTCATTCCTAGCACACGGGATTTGACGGAAGCGACTGGAGCGCAAGGGCCGGCACACCTTCTCGGCCCAGTCGCTAGCCTCAGTGGCGATGAACTCAAGGAATGCCGGTCCACCCGCCTCCAAAGCCGCGTAGGACAGGGCTCTCCGCGAGTTGCGTGCCGGTTTTTCTGGCACATCAAGGCTAGGAAAGCTCGAGCGCGGACTGGGGTTCTCCGTTATTCCAGGTACGTCTTGACGTACTTCTCCATCTCCGCTGTCGGCTTCCACCACTTCTTGACACCCATATCCTCCGCTACCTTGTTGGCGGCAAGATAGCCCGGCCCGCCGAGAACCAACCCGCCCGGATAGGTCGACGCACCGCAGACGTATAGGCCATCGACCGGCGTCTTCGAGCTGGAGCACTCCTGGTTGGGGCGGAAACAACCCAGCTGCACAGGTTTGTAGTCGCCATGCTTGATGGAGCCACGGCGCATGTTCGGCAATCGTATCTCGATGTCCTCGGGAGTCTCCGTGGCGATCGTGATGATGTTCTCCCGCTTCATGTTGGGAGCAGCCTTCGCCCACTTCGACAGCACCGCCTCCTCCACCTCCTTGGAGCGTTTCTCCCAGCCTCCGTCGATCTTGTAGGGAGCATGCATCTGGAAGAAGGAGACGTGCTTGCCCGGCCTCCGAGTCAGATGAGAGTCGAACCGCGTCTCACAGGTAGCGTGGCCGCCAAAACTGCTGCAATCGACCTTCCCCGCCACCACGTTGTCCCAGTGGGCGAGGAGTCCGTCCGTACTCTCAAAGCCAAAGACGGTCATGAAAGACTCATCGACCCAGGGGTCGCCGCAGGCGTAGTGTGGTGCCTCCTCGGAGGCAATGTGCACGGTGTTGAAGCTCCACTTGTCGTACACCCAGCCTTCCACCGATTCTTTCAGGTCTCCCGGCAACTCTTGTGCACCGACCAGGTCAAGGAACGTGCTATGCGGGTCGAGGCTCGACACGACCACGCTGCTGCTGAGCGTACGCCCTTCCCACAGCTCGACGCCCGAGACTGAGCCGTTTCGCATGTTGATCTTGTTCACCTGCGAAGAGTCCAGAATGAGCCCTCCGGCCTGGACGATCTCACGGGCCAACGAATTGGCCAGCTTGTGTGAGCCACCCTGGCAGTAACACTTGTTCATCCCCCGGTCGATGAGAAGGGGTACGAAGAAGCCCACCCCCGTCTCTCTAGGGTCGAGCCCCCACATGCAGCACGTATACAGCATGAGGGCACGCACCCGGTCGTTCTCGAACGTATCCGTGATTATCTCCAGAGGGCTCTTCTCCGTGATTTCCAGCATCTCCCTGCCGATGTCGGTGCGCTGCATGGCCATCGATATGTCCAGGGGGGACATTGGAGGTATGTACGTCGCTGGAATAACTATCTCCCTGGCTATCCTGCGCCAGCTTCTCATCACCCTGCCAAAGGCGATGGCGTCCTTCTCAGAGAACTTGTGTATGGAATCGATGGTGTCCTCTATCATGCGCGTCAGGAGCAGAGAGCTACCATCCTCGAACACCATGGCTGCCTGCAGGTTGGGCTTTATCCAGACCAGGCCATGCCTGCCCAGATCAAAGTCCTTGAGCACGGGCATGTAGTCCACCATCATATGGTAGACAGCGTGGATATTGGAGTAGAAGCCGGGATAGAGGATCTCCTCCGTAGCAAGTCCTCCTCCAATCTCGTAGCGGCGCTCTATGAGGGCCACCTTGAGACCGGCCTTGGCGAGATAGGCTGCCGTTATCAGGCCGTTGGGACCCGCGCCTATGACGATCACGTCCCACTCACTCTCAGGGGGGAACTCTTCAAAAAAGCACTCGGGGTGTTTCCATCCAGTCAGTTCTTTTGCCATGGCTATCCTCGTTTTCAACCTTATCGGGGTATGGCGGATATCTTTCCTTCTTCCGGAATGTACCAGGGTGAGGGGTACCACCAGTCACCAGGTCTTGCGATTCCGTCCTCTATGAGGACATGCATGATGTTATAGCCAACAGCCATCAGACACAGACCCCCAGGATGGGCAGAGGACTGATGGGCAAGGTAGAGCCCGTCTATGGGAGTGCGATAGCGGGCAAGCTCCGGCAGAGGACGCTCGTTCCACCACTCGTCCCTGTCACACCGGATTCCGTACCACGAGCCGCCAAGCACCCCGGTGTTTCTGAACTCCTGCTCAAAGGGAGATTCACCGAAGATACGGATGAGGTTGTCCTCCCCGAGATTCTCACACACTGCACTGAGGGCCTGGCGCATGTACTCGTCCCACTTCGCCTTCTCCTTGCCCCGGTCCATCGAATCGAAGCCGTCTACGTTGTACTGCGGCGTGGGAACCATCATCCACAGGGGACCATTTATGTGCATGTTGGGACGCGTGCACTGAGGATGGGTCTCATCGTAGAGTCCGGATGTGACCATGCCATATATCGCTCTCTCGGGAGGATAGGTGAGATTTCGTTGTTCCCCTAGAACCACCTTCACATTCTCGAAGTAGATTTCCCGCGAGTCCATGGGGAAGAACGGAGCGATGAACGATCCGTAATACTTCTCTATGTCCTCCGGGAGTTTCCTCGCGTACTTAGGGCGAAAACGAAGCGGCTCGCGGGTCAAGTAATGGGTCATGTAGAGGCTGCCACCCTTGAGGCTCAAGTCCTTGATCCGCTGCATGAACCCGCTGTCGAGATGTCGGGGTCCGACCAGCTTCAGGAAGGTCGGCTTGATATGGGTTGCGCTGATTACGGCCTTGTTCGCCCAGATCTTCTTGGCGCCCCACGTGGCGTCATCTCTCAGCCGCACACCTACTGCGCGCCCGTCGTCTACGATGATCTCCTCCACGGGACAGCAGGTGCGAAACACCGCCCCATGCGCCACGGCGCACCGAAAGATGGCGTGATAATAGCCGTGGATGTTGCCTCGAGGGCCAACGGGCTTGGGCAGAGCCGGCGGGCCTACGGTCGCCACACTGCACAGGGCCGGGATCGCCACTCCCTCCATGTGGCCGTGGGCTCCCGAGACCAGCGCTATCCACGCGGCATTCACCTTCATGGGCTCGGTCTCGCAGTATTCGTCCAGGAGGTCGAAGAGAGTCATCTCCATCAGCTCTCGGGTCCACATGTCCGGCTGATGCTTCTTGTAGACCTGCATGTATGGGATGGTGTGCTCGTTCAGCTCGACGTGAGGCGGATGCGGGGGACACCAGAAAGTGGCACGCATCAGATCCTTGTAGAACATGGGCTGCGCGGACATCCCGGTTATCTTCATGTACCCTTCGATGTCCTTCTTCGTTATCGGCGAGAGCCCATCAGTCGTCAGGAGATATCTTTCCGTATCGAAGGGAACTGACTTTCTCGGATTCCAGTCCATGCGGAATCCGTACTTCCACAGCTCCAACTGCTCCCAACCCGGAGCAGAGCCCCCGTAGTTGGCAATGGCATGGGGCTGAATACGTACACCCGCTATGGGCTCGCAGGTTTCCTGGCAGCCTCCACACTCAGGCCTCTCCTCCAGCACGCACACGCTCAACCCGCATTTGGCCAGGTAGGCAGCCGTCGTCGTCCCGTTGTGACCAGCACCTACGATCACAACATCGTACCTTTCTTCCTTGCCCATGGATCCCTCCTCGAGTCACTACCAAGACGGCGTCCTTCAGGAAGGCCGGAGACTCCCCCGCCGTTGGCATTAAGCCCCCTGGGAAAAAAGGTCCGGAGGCCCCGTTTTTCCCAGAACGGCCGGTAGTCTAGCACCGAACGAACGTTCGTTCAACCAAAAAACCTACAGATGGTCGTTTGGCTGAATATAACAACACTTCAGTTATAGGCGCTGCTCCTGTCAACCGCCGCACTCTGGTCATCTTTGCGGCAAATGGGGCGGTTTTCCTTCAACCCACCACCCACTACCCCTGTGCTTTCAGGTACCGCCGGCGGCCGTTCTCATGGGGCAGAGGCTCCCCGAAGTCCACGAAATTGCGCGGATACTAGATCCCCGCGCCGGGCCGTGGGTTGGGAAAATTTTGAAATGGAGTACTAAGGCGGCACTCACAAGGCGTAGAGCAGGAGGTCACCCATCCATGTACAGCGAGAGGTTTTGGAAGAAGAACTGGGACGCCGGCGTGGAGGACCTGGACCCTCGAGAATATGAAACGACTCTCGTGGACATGTGGAAGCGAAGCTTCGAGAGATTCTTCGACGAAATCGCGCTGGGATATCTCGGGGTGGACATAAGGTTCGGTCAACTCGATGGCATGGCGAACCAGTTTGCCAACATGTTGATCAAGAACGGATTCGAGAAGGGAGATGTCGTAGGCATAAACCTGCCGAACATTCCGGAATATGTAATCACGGTGATCGGCACCTTGAGAGCCGGTTGCATCGTCTCCGGAGTGTCTCCACTGCTTTCCCCAAAACAGATCGAGTATCAACTCAATGATCTCGGACAGGGCGGAAAGCGCCTCGCTTTGGTGACGCTCGACGCCATCTTCGGGCGACACGTGGCAGAGATCGCCTCCAATGTGCCGCAACTGAGACTCGTCGTGACGACAAGCGTCGGTGCTTTCTTGCCTAAGCTCAAGCAGGTCATCGGCAAGCTGACGAAGAGAATTCCCTCGGGAAAGGTCACACCCCTGCCGGGGAGAACCGTCTTGGATTTTCACCGCGATGCACTCGGCAAGCCTGCACGGCGACAGCCAGATGTCAGGGCGACTCCGGATGACCTCGCATGCATTCAGTACACCGGCGGCACCACCGGGCCACCAAAGGGGGCGATGCTCAGCAACCGAAATGTTGCCTCGAACATAATCAGCGTCATGAGGTGGCTCAGCTGGAACGAGGAAAGAGGGGTGTTGTTGTCCGGCTTCCCGATGTTCCACGCCGCAGGGCTCACGATCGGCGAGTGTGCCTTGTACGCCGGGTGGACCCAGGTGCTCATCCCGAACCCTCGTGACACGGACCACATCTGCAAGGAAATGGAGAAGTACCGTGTAACCAACCTGGTTAATGTTCCTTCCCTCTACCAGGCGCTCATGGCGAACCCGAGATTCAGACGGATGGACCACTCACGCCTCGGCATCTGTATCTGTGCCGCATCACCCTTCCCGAAGGAATCACAGCAAGAGCTGGAAGGGATCATAGGCAAGGGGAAACTGCTGGAACTCTACGGCATGACCGAGACATCGCCCGTGTCCACCATGAACCCCGCAAAGGGTGAGAAGAAATTGGGGACCGTAGGCATGCCGTTTCTGAACGTCGACTTGAAGCTGGTTGACCCGGACACGGGGGATGAAGTCCCCGTGGGAAAGCCAGGTGAGATCTGCGTGCGAGGGCCCCTGGTAATGCTCGGATACCACAACAAGCCGGCGGAGACGAGGGCAGCGATTGATGCCGAAGGATACATGCACACCGGCGATGTGGCAGTCATGGATGAGGACGGCTACTTGAGGGTCGTGGATCGCACCAAGGACATGATCATCGTCGGCGGTTACAAGGTGTTCTCAAGCAAGGTCGAGGAGACCGTCGCAAGGCATCGGGCGGTCGGGATGATTGCTCTCGTGGGTATAGACAACCCAGAGAGGCCGGGCTCGGAGATCGTTAAGGCCTTTGTCCAGCTCGACCCCCATTACGATTACGACGGAAACGAGAACGCCCTGAAAGAGGACATATCCCGATTCGCGAGGGAAAACTGCGCGCCTTACGAGGTTCCAAAGATCATCGAGATCATCGACGAGATGCCTCTCACCGCCGTAGGAAAGATCAACAAAAGGGAGTTGCGCGCGCTGAGCGGCAGCGGGGGCGGCCTGACCTGACCCCATTCGCATTTTTGCGAACCGAAGCTGCTCATTCTTGCGAACCGAAGCTGCCCGACGGCCCTGGCTCGCTATCCACAGCACAGCGGATTCACGGAGTCTCCGCGGTGCCTCGGCCGGCGAGAATACTGCCCTTTTTGTTCCCCTCACACCTCTAGGTGTGAGGGGCTCGTAAGCCTTGACACCTCCCTGCCAATCGATCATAGATTTTGCAGACTTCGACAACCAAGCCCCCGCTTTTACGATGCTCCGAGCCCGCTGCAAACGGTGTATGGGTCATCCTGGAACGAAGGAAGCCAACAGCATCGCGGCAGTTTAAGTCAAGGACATTAAAGGAGAGATAACGTGATCGATCAGTGGAAATTCATGAAGAATCCGAGGTTCGTGGCACGGGTCGATCTGATCGAGATGATATCTGGCCTGTTGCTCGTCATTTTCATGTTCGGCCACATGCTGATGCTCTCCACGATCCTCTTTGGGCCGGACACGATGAACGCCCTGGCGAAGTTCCTGGAGAGTCCGCCCTTCTACATGGCACAGGTCGGTGGATTGGGAATGGCCGCCCTCATACTGATTCACCTCGTCACCGCCGGCCGCAAGCTTCCCAGCCGTGTCAGGGAGCAGACCATGATATGGCGTCTTTCGAGGCAGTTGCGGCATACAGACACCTGGCTTTGGCTGATCCAGGCGGTGACCGGGATGATCATCCTGCTCTTTGCCGCGATACACCTCTGGGTCATCATGACGACCTTCCCCATCCAGGCGATGAAGAGCTCCGCACGCGTGGCACAGTCTTACGGATATCTCTACCTCCCGATGATCCTGATCGTCGAGCTGCATGTGGGCATCGGACTCTATAGAGCGGTCATAAAGTGGACTGCGTTCAACCGCCGTGTCGGGTCCGCAATCAAGTGGGGATTGACGGGGATATTTCTCGTGATCGGCTATTCGATCCTGGCGACCTTCTGGTCATACGGCATTAGCTAGTCCGAGCTTGCGATTATCGAAAGGGTGATCAAATGGGGAACACCATTACAACTGACGTCCTCGTGGTCGGAGCCGGTCTGGCCGGTGAGCGCGCGGCGATCGAGGCTTCGTCGTACGGACAGGACGTTATCATACTGAGCCTGGTGCCACCGCGGCGTTCGCATTCCAGCGCCGCCCAGGGGGGTATGCAGGCTTCTCTCGGGAACTGCGCCAAGGGTATCGGCGACAACCCGGATGTGCATTTCGCCGACACCGTGAAGGGCTCGGACTGGGGCTGCGACCAAGATCGGGCGCGGATGTTCTGCGAACTCGCGCCGGTGGCGGTCCGACAGATGTCCTACTGGGGGGTTCCCTGGAACCGTGTCGTAGCTGGAAAGAAGCAGCTCCCGAAGGACGGCAGCTGGATCGAGGATCTGAAAGAGAAGGAGGGGCTCATAACGGCCCGTGATTTCGGCGGCGTCGCGAAGTGGCGCTGCGCATACACCTCGGATGGCACGGGACATTCGTTGCTGTACACGATGGACAACGTGGTCGTACAGCTCGGGGTCCAGGTGCACGATCGCGTCGAGGCCATTTCCCTCATTCATCACGCCGGCATCTGCCACGGAGCGGTGGCGCGCGACCTGCGCACCGGCCAGCTCCGCGTCTACCTCGCAAAGGCAACGATAATAGCTACCGGTGGAGCCGGCAGAATCTACGGAATGAAGAGCACGAACGCGGTGATCAGCGAGGGTACAGGCCAGTCCATCTCGCTCGACACGGGGGTCGTGCCGCTGGCCAACATGGAGGCGGTGCAGTTCCATCCAACAGGCCTGGCTCACGTGTCGATCTTGATGACCGAGGGCGCGCGCGGTGACGGTGGCTACCTGCTCGACAAGAACCATCACAGGTTCATGCCCGATTACGAGCCCGAGAAGAAGGAGCTGGCGTCCAGAGACGTCGTCTCGCGCCGCATGGTGCAGCACATGCGAAAGGGCCTCGGGATCGAGGAGGCGGGCGACAATTTCTTGTGGCTCGACGTCAGGCATCTGGGCAGGCAACATCTCGAGACCAACCTCCGAGACGTGACGGAGCTGGCTCGCGATTTCGTGGGTGTCGATCCAGTCACCGAGCTCGTTCCGGTGCGGCCAACGCAGCACTACACGATGGGCGGCATCCGGACGAACATTGACGGGCATGCATATGGCCTCAAAGGCCTTTTCGCCGCGGGTGAGGCAGCCTGTTGGGATATGCACGGATTCAACCGTCTCGGAGGAAACTCGGTAGCCGAGACCATCGTGATGGGCATGGTCGTCGGGAGGAAGGTGGCAGAGTACCTGGAGGGTCTCCAGGTGTCCTATCCGATGCACGTGGTCCGAGACGCTGTCACCAAGCAAGAGCACAGAATCAAGCGTCTCGTGGCAGGAACCGACGGGAAAGAGAACTCTTTTGCCGTTCTCACCGAGGCAGCCAAGGTGCTCGAGGAGAAGGTACACATCTTCCGTAACGGAAAGGACCTCGAAAAGGCCGTGGAGCAGTTGAGAGGGATATACGCTCGCTCCCTCAAGATCGGCCTGCACTCGAACGGAGTGGGTGTGAGTCCGGAGCTCTCTCAAGCCTTACGGGCGCCGGGAATGGTCAGGATGGCTCTGTGCGTGGCATACGGCGCGTCGCAACGCACCGAGAGCCGTGGCAGCCATTTCCGTGAGGATTGCCCGAAACGGGACGACGAGAAATGGCTCAACCGCACCCTGGCATACTGGCCGGAAGGCCAGGATCTGCCGAGGCTCGAATACGAGCCGGTCGTCATAACGGAAAGCCCGCCGGGATCGCGAGGGTACGGGGAACAGAAGTGAGCGAATCCGCACGAAAGGGATAGGACAGTGGCACGAACACTAGTATTCAACGTTTTTCGGTACAATCCTCAGGATCCAGACTCGAGGCCGCACATGCAGGAGTACAAGCTGGAGGAGTACCCCGGCTTGAATCTCTACATAGCATTGAAGAAGCTGCGGGAGGAGCAGGATCCGTCCCTCCAGTTCGACTTCGTGTGCAGGGCGGGAATATGCGGGTCCTGCGCCATGATGATAAACGGCCGTCCTGGCCTGGCGTGCAAGACTCTGGTGTCGAAGCTCCCCGCGACCATCACCTTGATGCCTCTTCCGGTTTTCAAGCTCGTCGGCGATCTCTCGGTGGACACGGGAACCTGGTTCCGGGCTATGGCGGAACGTACCGGTTCCTGGGTTCACACGGAGAAGAAGTTCGACCCCAAGGTCGAAGAAGAACGAATGTCCAACGATACGGCCCTCGAGATCTACGAGATGGACCGCTGCATAGAGTGCGGGTGTTGCATCGCCGCCTGCGGTACGGCCAACATGCGAGAGGATTTCATGGGTGCGGCGGGGCTGAACAGGATCGCGCGCTTTATGGTCGACCCGCGCGATCAACGAAAGGATGCGGACTACTTCGACGTGGTTGGAACCGACGAAGGCGCTTTCGGCTGCATGGGGCTGATGGCCTGTGACGACCTGTGTCCGAAGAACATACCCCTGCAGTCGCAGCTCGCCCGGGTGCGCCGAACAATGGCCAAGGCGGCTTTTTCACGGCGAGCCAAGAGAGCCTTCTGACAGGATATTCCAGGAAGAACCAGCGCCCACGGGGCCACTCGCTCTCCGCGGTGGCTCCGTGGGCGCGCCATCTTTGAGAAGAACCGCAGCCGACTTGACGTAAGTCCTTCCGCTACACCCTTTTCTATCGGCGGGTGGCGAGCGGTGTCCTAGAGCTTGGTCTCCTCCGCTGTCTTCTTCACTGCCTCGATCGTCTTGGCCAGCATCGCCTTCTCTTCGGCGTTGAGCTTGACCTCGATGACCTTCTCCACGCCACCCGCTCCGATGATCACCGGCACGCCGATGAACAGACCCTGAACACCGTACTCGCCCTCGCACAGTGCAGCACAGGGCAGTACCCGTTTCTTGTCTTTGAGATACGCTTCTGCCATCTCAGCCGCGCTCCCCGCAGGGCTGAAGAAAGCGCTCCCGTTGGCCAGAAGCTTCACGATCTCCGTCCCCGCTTCCGCCGTGCGGTTACAGATCGCGTCGACCTTCTCCTTGGAAAGGAAGTGATCGAGCGGAACACCGCCGATCGTGCACAGCCTGGGCAGTGGCACCATGGTAGGACCGTGACCGCCCATCACCGTGGCCGCTACGTCCTGCACGCTGACTCCTGCCGCCTCCGCCACGAAGGCACGAAAACGCGCCGTGTCCAGCGCTCCTGCCATACCAACCACCCGGTTCTTCGGAAAACCGGAGATCTTGTAGAAGGCGTAGACCATCGAGTCGAGCGGATTGGTCAGGACTATATTGAAGGCGCTGGAGCAATACTTCTTCACCGCGTCCACCACGTTCTGGATGATCTTCAGATTCACCCCCAGCAGATCATCCCGGGTCATCCCAGGCTTGCGCGGCACCCCCGCCGTCACGATCACCACGTCCGAGCCCTTGATGGCCGACCAGTCACTGGTCGCGTCTATCTTGACGTCGAACCCGTCGTGAGGGGTCATCTGCATGATGTCGATCGCCTTACCCTTTGCGAACCCCTCCTTCTCTTTTATCTCGATCACCACCAGGTCCCCGAGCTCCTTCTGCGCGGCGATGAGGGTCAGGACCCCTCCTATCTGGCCGCCTCCAATTATCGCGATCTTCTTGCGTCCCATACTAGACTCCTTCTCTCTCATGATGTAGCCAAATTCCCTGCTTCCAGAGAACAGAAGCAGGTTTCAATCCCACCGCGGGCGGCCAGGCAGGGCCAATCCCAAACCCACGCCCCGCCGGGAAAGCGACTTCTTAGTTCATACCCAGCTCTCGTTGTCAAGGCTGTCCCGAGACTTATCCTGCGTCGCACCCCTCCCCTGCGGAGTTCCAGTTTCTCGCCGCACACTGGAATGGTCACGACGTCCACAGTCGAAAGCCGTCACCTTCGCAGCAGCGGCACTGAACCGAAGTGTCCTGGCAGCCACTTGCTCGCTTGGCAGCATCGTGCTGATCTGAGAGGCAAGGCAGCCGCCTCTCTGGGTCGCCACGACAACGCCGGCAGGGCCATCCCGGTGCGTGAGTGACCCCTTCAGGATCAGATTGGTTTGAGGCCGAGCCTGCCTGGAGTCCTTGACCGGCTGAAACTTGCTGGCGATGAGTCAAGTTCTGTTCGCCCGAGTTTCGCCATGCACCTCGTCGGTTCGAGAGGAGCCTTGCTAGGATGTTTCCGCCAAGACGCTGGCTGCCCGAAGCCTGGATCCCGATTGTCGGCGGTCTGCTGTGGCTGTGGTGCGCCGCTAGCTCCGGAGTCGTAGGCTTTCTGCTCTCTGTCATCCCCGGCTGCCTGCTCCTCTCCTCGGGAGTCTCCACGCTCCTTTATCCCGGCGATCTTCGCATACCCCAATTCACGGCGCTCGGCGGGGCGCTTGGCGTACCCCTCGCAATGCCTGCCCTCTTCCTCGCTGGCCCCTGGATGGGTCTGGCGCTCGTAGTCATCTCCGCCGCATCCTTCGTCGCAGCCGGTGCCACTTCCGTGCGGCAGGAACCCCACACGGACGAAGTCCCCGAGCCCATGCCATCAATCGCCCTCGCAGCGCAGGTGGCCATCGACGACACCATTCTCGCGCACGTTGCACTCACGCACCCAGCCGTGTCGGTTGACGAACAGGAGCGAGTTCACCGGGAAATCTGCGAGGCCCGGGATCTCTTCCGTGACCGGGGATGGCTCGCGAACCCCATCGAATACCACCAAGCCCCGCCTCCTCTGACCGATCCCGTCATCCGGCCCGCTCGGAGTCTCCGCGTCGACTTCGAGCATCTGGAATTCACCAGTGGATACCAGCCCCACGCCGAAGAACCCGGACGGGATCGCTGGCTTTCGAGAGCGGCGAATCGGACAGCCCACGCGTGGGTGTTACGCCACGGGCCAGGACCCCGACCGTGGCTGATCTGCATCCACGGTTACCGGATGGGCTTCCCGCTCGTCGACCTCCCCGCCTTTCATGCCGCGCGGCTTCATTACAAGTATGGCATGAATGTTGCCATTCCTGTGCTCCCGTTTCACGGCCCGCGAAAGACCGGCCGGCGGAGCGGTGACGGCTTCATCTCGGGTGACTTCCTCGACACGGTGCACGCCGAGGCACAGGCGATGTGGGACCTGCGCCGCCTCATGTCCTGGATACGCATGCAGGAGGGGGCACCGATAGGAGCCTACGGGCTCTCCCTCGGCGGTTACAACGCAGCGCTTCTCGCTTGCCTGGAGGAACTCGCCTGCGCGATCCTGGGCATTCCTGCTACGGACTTCACCCGGCTCACGTGGCGCCACGGCGCACAGCTCCAGATACGTTACGCCGAGCATCAGGGCCTCGTGCACGACGAGGTGAGTGAAGTGCTGAGCGTAGTCTCCCCCTTCGCCCTCGATCCGCGAGTTCCCAGAGAGCGCCGCTACATCTTCGCGGCGATAGCGGACCGCCTGGTTCCAGCTGCGCAAGTACGGGATCTGTGGCACCACTGGGACCGTCCTCGCATCCTGTGGTACCAGGGTTCCCACGTCACATTCCGCTCCCACCCCGCGGTTGGCCGGCTCCTGCTGGATGCGCTGCGAGAGTCGGGGCTCACCTGCCAAAGCGCGCCAAGTTGGCGTGGTCGAAGAGCCCAAGGTCGAGCGGCACAGCATGACGGTTGATTGGCTTCGTCTTCGGATCGACCGCTGACACAGTGGCACGGTCGAGCTTCATGTTCTCGGCGATCCGGACGAAGGTGCAACCGAAGGCAAGGTAACTCTTGCCGGCGTCGAGGGTCCGGTTCGGTCCGGTTCCCGTCACCTGGAAAGTATTGAGCAGCTCCCCTTTCCAGTCGAACTTCCGGTTCCACGAGCCGTGGAAGGTCTCCTTGTCAATGTGCAGCTGGATCTTCCCATACAGGTAGTACCGGTCCCTCGGTACTCCCTCGATCACCCACACGGGGCGCCGTATCAGGACCTGCGACACCGGCGCCCAGCCGATCCCATTCCAGGCCGGATCCTGGAAACCCGCCATGGGAA
>Ga0316626_10000705_pt1 | contig 13624 bp, 11 predicted proteins | sample OWC_Aug_T1_C1_D5_FD_207656 | JGI IMG/M metagenome (GOLD analysis project Ga0316626, IMG submission 207656) | Wetland soil microbial communities from Old Woman Creek delta, Ohio, United States - OWC_Aug_T1_C1_D5_A | ecosystem: Environmental > Terrestrial > Soil > Wetlands | place: USA: Ohio...
ACGGTGCAGAACTTCGGCACCTCGCACGATGTGCTGATCCGCCTGCCGGCCAAGGCGGCCGCGGCCGGGGCCAAGCTGTCGGAGACGGTGATGGAAACGCTGCGCGGCGCCGATCCGGCGGTCGAGTTGCGACGCACCGAGTTCGTTGGTCCGCAGGTGGGCAGCGAGCTGGTCGAGAACGGCGCGCTGGCGTTGCTGGTCGTCTCGCTCGGCATTGTGATCTACCTGTGGGCGCGATTCGAATGGAAGTTCGGTATTGCCGCGATCGTCGCCAACCTGCACGACGTGGTCATCATTCTCGGGTTCTTCGCGTTCTTCCAGTGGGACTTCTCGCTGACCGTGCTGGCGGCGGTGCTGGCGATCCTCGGCTACTCGGTGAACGAGTCGGTGGTGGTGTTCGACCGTATCCGGGAGAACTTCCGCAAGATGCGCACCGCCACGGTACCGCAGATCATCGACAACGCCATCACCCGCACCATGTCGCGCACCATCATCACCCACGGCAGCACCCAGCTGGCGGTGCTGTCGATGCTGATCTTCGGCGGCGAGACCCTGCATTACTTCGCGGTCGCATTGACCATCGGCATTCTGTTCGGCATCTACTCCTCGGTACTGGTGGCAAGCCCGATTGTCATGTGGCTCGGGGTGTCGCGCGAGGACCTGATGCCGATGAAGAAGGACGGCACGGTCGACGACCGGCCTTAAATTCTGGTTTCAAGTTCCGGGTTTCAAGTTTCGAGTTCGGCCCCGGGAAGGTTCATCGCCTCTGGTTTCGCATCGCGCTGCCCGGGTCGATTTAAACTTGAGACTTGAAACCCGGAACTTGAAACCTGCCGTCCATTAGCCCCCGCCGATACTCACCAGTCATCCGCCGGTCCTGACCGGCGATCCCCCCATTTCCTGCCTTCATCTGCAAGACCGGCCATCCGGACCGACGGCAGTCGCGTTCGGCATCATAATTGTCTGAGTCCCTGAAATAACTACTAACTGGTGGGTTGGAGGCTTCATGTCGTGGATGATCTGGCCGGGTAACCCGGCGCTGTCGGCGATCGTGCTGTTTTTGATCGCACTGCCATTCCTGTACGCCGCGCGCCGGCCGTTGCAGGGCCTGATCCGCGCGCTCACGCGCGCGCTCAGCCAGCCGCTGCGACTGGCGGCGCGCTGGGTCAATGCCGGCGCCACGGAACTCAAGGCGCGCAACAAGCAGGTGCTGCTGGCGCATGGGCGCGAGGAGGCGATGAAGCTGGTCGACCGCGAGTTCGAGCGGGTCACGGCGATCGTGCAGCGCGACCTGCAAGGCTATCCGGCGCTGCAACGCAAGCTCATGGACGAGATCACCAAGATCGAGGAGGACTACCAGAAGTGCGGTGAGGTCCCGCCACCGCCGCCGGAGTGGACCAAGGCGGTGTCCGCCATGGCCGCCATCAAGCCGTCCGGCGACGGGCTGGTGGAGCGGATCCTGGCCGACATCAGCCAGTCAATCGACGAGATCTACGACAAGGTCACGGCCGAGTACCGGCGCGCCTATGAGGAACGCCACAAGATCCTCAAGGGGTTCCAGCCGTTCTGGCGTTCGCTCGGCACGACCCTCGCCAAGGTCGACAAGAGCATCACCGGGCTGCAGAACAGCGCCGCCAAGATCGACTCCGAGATGGAGAAGGTGCGCGAGATCCACGCCAAGCTCGACCGCGCCGAGCATTCGCTGGCGGCCTCGCAGTCGATGCAGTTCGCGATCTCGGGGCTGGTCATGCTGATCGCGATCGGCGGCGCGTTCGTCAACTTCAAGCTGATTTCGCTGCCGATGTCGGCGATGGTCGGCGGCGGCGACTACATCACCGAGAACCTGCAGGCCTCGGAGGTGGCGGCGCTGGTGGTCATTCTGTTCGAGACCCTGATGGGCCTGTTCCTGATGGAGTCGCTGCGCCTTACCCACCTGTTCCCGCTGTCCAACATCAGCGAGAAGATGCGGCGCGGCATGATGTGGGCCTCGCTCGTCATCCTGCTGGTGCTGGCCGGGTTCGAGGCGGCGCTGGCGGTGATGCGCGACCAGATCGTGGCCGCCGACCTGGCCCTGAAACAGGCGCTCGGCAGTTCCACGGCCGTGGCGGCGGCGGTCGAGGCCGGCTGGGTCACCAAGATCCCGGCGTTCGGCCAGATGATCCTCGGCTTCACGCTGCCGTTCGCGCTCGCGTTCGTGGCCATCCCGCTCGAATACTTCATCCAGTCCGGGCGCACCGTGCTCGGCAGCGGTGTGGTGCTCGGCATGCGCACGGTGGCGCTGTTGTTGCGCAGCCTGGCCGGCGTGTTCAGGCACATCGGCACCGCACTGTGCATGCTGTACGACGCGGTCATTTTTCTGCCGCTGCTGATCGAGCGCATGATCGTGGGGCGGCGCGGCGGGCAGGGGGCACTGCCGTCCGGCGGCGGGCGCGCCGAGGTGGCGGCCTTTCCCAAGCGCAGCTCGGCCACGGGAGAACACGGATGAAACGGCTTGCGGCGGTGTGGCTGGTGCTGATCGGTGTGTTGTCCCTGGTCAGTGCCTGCGGCGGCGGGGAGAAGCGTGCCCATGGGCACGCGGTGTACATGCTGGTCGACACCTCCGGTACCTATTCGCAGGAGCTCGGCAAGGCGCAGGCGCTGATCGGCTATATCCTTGGCACCCTCAACCCCGGCGACTCGTTTGCGGTCGCACGCGTGAAGAGCCGGTCGTTCAGCGAAAAGGACATCGTCGCCAAGGTCACGTTCGTCAAGGACCCGCTGCAGGCCAATGCCCAGAAGCGCGCATTCCGCGAACAGGTGGCGAAATTCTCCCGCGAGGCGGCCAAGCAGGGCAGCGCGTACACCGATATCACCGGCGGTCTGATCCAGGCGGCCGAGTTCCTCAACGAGACCGGTGCCGGGCGCAAGACCATCCTGGTGTACTCGGACATGCAGGAGGAGCTCGACTACAAGACGGTACGCGACTTCCCGATCGAGCTGTCCGGGATCAAGATCGTGGCGCTCAACGTCACCAAGCTCACTACCGACAATGTCGATCCGCGCCGCTATCTCGATCGCATGAGCTGGTGGGAGAAGCGCGTGAAGACCGCCGGTGCCATCGAGTGGCGGGTGGTCAACGATCTCGAACACCCGGAGCGCATTTTCGAGAACCGCTGACGGCCTACGGGAGCAGCGGCTTCACCATGCGGCGGATGACGTCGTAGTCGCGGTCGCTGACCTCGGCGAAACCGTCATAGCTCGGATCGAGCGCATGGATGACGGCCGCGTGCCGCGGGTTGTCGGCGGCGAGCCGCAGCAGGGCCTGGCGGATGTGGCCGGCGAGGACATCGTCCACCCGCCGGCTGACCGCGACGTTGAACGGCGGCAGCTCCGGGGAGCGATGGAATACCCGCAGGCCGCGGCCTTCCCACTGGTAGGCGGTGGTGTCCTTGACGATGCCGGCATCGAAGTCGCCACTCATGACCCCGCGCGCAACGTTGTCGAATGATCCCAGGAACCGGTGCGACCCGAGCTGCTCGGTGCGGATGCCGGCATCGAGCAGCACGGCCGGCTGCAGGTAGGCGGAGGTGTCGCCGAATGCGAAACGGCGGCCGATCAGGTCCTTCGGCTCACGGATCGGGCTGTCCGTACGAGTGACCAGCACCAGCCGGAAGGTGTTGCGGCCGCGGGTTACGGTGCCGGCGATGGCGCGGGTGCCGCCGGCCGCATTCGCGCGCACATAGGCCACCGGTGCCAGATAGGCGATGTCGACCGTGCCATTGGCGACCTCGTTGACCGCCTCGGTGTAGTCGGGCGACAGGCGCAGGCGCACCGGCCGGCCGAGTTCCTGGCTGAGGTAGTCGGCGAGCGGTTTCAGGCGCTGGTGCATCACGGCCGGGATGTCGTGCGGCACGGCGCCAAGCAGCAGTTCCCCATCACCGGCGGCTGGTGCCGGGGCGACCAGCAGCAGCGCGATCAGGCCGAGCAGGGCGCCGCGCTTCCGCGCGCCGGGATCAGATCGCTCCGGCACGTGCGGTACGCTCCAGCATCGAGTAGTGCATCACTGGCCGGCCGGCCTGCTTGCCCTGGCGCAGCGCCTCGTCGGCGCAGCGGAAGAACCCGTCCGGGTCCGCGACCGGGTGTACGCCGGGGATCGTGGCTGCGCCGATCGTGACGCGCACCCGCACATTTTCGCCCTGGACCGTTACCGGGGTTTCGGCGATGGTGCGTTGCAGGTCATCGGCAAACGTCACCGCTGTGGCGATGGTCGCACGCCGGCACAGAATGAAGAACTCGTCGCCGCCGTAGCGGCAGGCGACGTCGGTCGGGCGAATGTGCGCGGCGATGCGCTGGGCCACCTCGCGGATGATTTCGTCGCCGGCGCGGTGCCCGAGGCATTCATTGAGGTCGCGCAGCCGGTCGATGTCGAGCAGCAGGATGCTGATGGTCTCGTCATTGCGGATCGACACCTCGATCTCGCTCTCCATCAGGTGCACGAAGTAGCGGCGGTTGTAGAGGCCGGTCAGCGGGTCGGTCACGCTCAGCTGTTCGAGCTCGCGATTCACGACCCGCAGCTCCTGGGCCTGCATGGCCAGCCGCAGATTGGCGGTGTGCAGCTCGCGGTCGGTCACGTCGATGCGCCCCTTGAGCTGCTGCTGGGCCGCGGTCAGGCGCTCCTGCAGGGCGTTGAAGCCGCGCGCCAGTTCACCGAGCTCATCAGTGCCGGTGAGCGGGATCGGTTGCAGGCTGTCGTCGGCGGCGCGCAGATTGCGCCCGATGACGCGTGAGACCCTGGTCAACGGGCGGATGATCACCACCGACAGCACCGCGAACTCGACCAGCAGCACCGCCACGATCGCGACCATTTGCCGGATCAGGGTGTCGCGCTGGCGGGCGTCGAGCTGGCTGGCCAGGCGCGCGGTGGACAGCTGCAGCGTCAGGCGCCCGAGGTATTCGTCGTTCCAGCGGATCTCGGCCTGATAGGGTTTGGCGCTGGCCGGATCCCGGGGCAGGGCACCGGCGGTCGCCATGGTGTTGCCGAGGGCATTGTCGACGCGGACGTAGACAATGTCGCCGGCGGTGACGACCTCGGCCAGGGTCAGTTCAATGGCGTGGTAGGCGTAACCAACGACATCGTTGGCGATATGGTGGGCCAGGAACTGGCTGACCTCGCGGCCGCGCCGGTCGGTTTCTTCGAGGATATCGCGTTCCTGGGTACGCAGCGTCAGCAGGCTGTTGACCGTGAGGGTGACCAGCAGGGTGGTGAACAGCACGAGCGCCATCTTGGCGCGCAGCCCGAGGGCGGGGCGCGGGGTACCGGCGCTGCGGGTGGCAGCGTCCTTGCCTGTCGGATGGTCGGGCGGACCCGACGCGGTAATCTGCATCCCCGTGTCCTTGCGAGCGGTGCCGGTGCCGGCGCGCATGCGGGCGTGCACAGCCGGCGACACTGTGTTGGTGACCATAACGCGGTGCAATATCTATGCCGTTGAACTCGCGGCACTTTACGGACTCTCGGGCAGTCATTAGGGGTGCTCGCCCAAACCCGCCACCCAGGGCGGATTTGCCAAAATTATCATGCATTTGCGCGCTGATTTGGCTATCCTATGCGCCTCTTCCGGGCAAGCTGCGCGGATGCCGCCCGGCGGCAGACCGCGATGCCCTGTGACAAAAAGGAGCAAGACGCAGCCGATGTTCAGCAAGCAGACCACCATTGCCGGTTTCGACGACGCCCTGTGGCAGGCCATGCAGGCCGAGGCCCGCCGCCAGGAAGACCACATCGAGCTGATCGCCTCGGAGAACTACGCCAGCCCGCGGGTGATGGCGGCTCAGGGCTCGGTGCTCACCAACAAGTACGCCGAAGGCTACCCCGGCAAGCGTTATTACGGCGGTTGCGAGCATGTCGACGTGGCCGAGGCGCTGGCCATCGAGCGCGCCAAGCAGCTGTTCGGCGCCGCCTACGCCAACGTCCAGCCGCATTCCGGCTCGCAGGCGAACGCGGCCGTGTACCTGGCCCTGCTCAGCCCCGGCGACACCATTCTCGGCATGAGCCTGGCGCACGGCGGTCACCTGACCCACGGCGCCAAGGTCAACTTCTCCGGCAAGCTGTTCAACGCCGTTCAGTACGGCATTGACGACAAGACCGGCGAGATCGATTTTGCCCAGGTCGAACGCCTCGCCCGCGAGCACAAGCCGAAGATGATCGTGGCCGGGTTCTCGGCTTATTCGCGCATCATCGACTGGGGCCGGTTCCGCCAGATCGCCGACAGCATCGGTGCGCTGTTGTTTGTCGACATGGCCCACGTTGCCGGTCTGGTGGCCGCCGGCCTGTACCCGAACCCGGTGCCGGTCGCCGACGTCGTGACCTCGACCACCCACAAGACCCTGCGCGGTCCGCGCGGCGGCCTCATCCTGGCGCGCGCCAACCCGGACATCGAGAAGAAGCTCAACTCGATGATCTTCCCCGGCACTCAGGGCGGCCCGTTGATGCACGTGATCGCCGCCAAGGCGGTGGCGTTCCTCGAGGCGCTCGCCCCGGAGTTCAAGGACTACCAGCAGCAGGTGGTCAGGAACGCCCGCGCCATGGCAGCGGTGATGATGAAGCGCGGCTACCGGATCGTCTCCGGCGGCACCGACGATCACCTGTTTCTGGTCGACCTGATCGACAAGAAGATCACCGGCAAGGATGCCGAGGCGGCGCTCGGCGATGCCCATATCACCGTCAACAAGAACGCCGTGCCGAACGACCCGCAGTCGCCGTTCGTCACCAGCGGCATTCGCATCGGCACCCCGGCCTGCACCACCCGCGGCTTCAAGGAGCCGGAAGTGGAGGCCTTGGCCGGCTGGATCTGCGACATCCTCGACAAGCTTGGCGATGCCGGCGTGCGCGCTGCAGTGCGCACGAAGGTCGAGGAAGTGTGCCGGCGGTTCCCGGTGTATGAGCAGTAAGCGCTTAGCGGTTGGCAATTAGCGGTTAGCTAAACGCCAACAGCTAACAGCTAACAGCTAACAGCGAATCGCTGCCTTTCCCATGCGCTGCCCGTTCTGCTCCGCCGACGAGACCCGCGTGATCGACTCGCGCCTCGGCGAGGACGGCAGCACCGTGCGGCGGCGGCGCGAGTGCGAGGTGTGCCGCGAGCGCTTCACCACCTTCGAGCGCGCCGAGCTCAAGTTGCCGCAGGTCATCAAGTCGGACGGCCGGCGCGAGGCGTTCAACGAGGACAAGCTGCGCGGCGGCATGACCCGGGCGCTGGAAAAGCGCCCGGTCGACGCCGAGACGATCGAGAAGGCGCTTGGGCGCATCCGCCGCCGACTGCTTGCCGGCGGCGAGCGCGAGGTCAGCTCGCGCCAGATCGGCGAGTGGGTGATGGAGGAGCTGAAAGAGCTCGATCCGGTCGCCTACGTGCGCTTTGCCTCGGTGTACCGCAGCTTCCAGGACCTCGAGGCGTTCCGCGAGGAGGTCCAGCGCCTGCAGAACGAGCCGGCCGCGGAGCAGAAGGACAAGCAACTCAAACTGATCCCCGACGGCAACGGCAAGCCATGAGCTTCAGCGGCGACGATGCCCGCCACATGGCGCGCGCGCTGGTGCTGGCGGCGCGCGGCCTGTACACCACCGACCCGAATCCACGCGTCGGTTGCGTGCTGGTGAAGGACGGGCAGGTGGTCGGTGAGGGCTGGCACGAGCGCGCCGGCGAGCCGCACGCCGAGGTGCACGCGCTGCGCGCCGCCGGTGCGGCAGCGCGCGCGGCGACTGCCTATGTCACGCTCGAGCCCTGCTGCCATCACGGCCGCACGCCGCCGTGCTCCCGCGCGCTCATCGAGGCCGGGGTGGCGCGGGTGGTCGCGGCCATGCCGGACCCGAATCCCAGGGTCGCCCGCCAGGGGGTGGCCGAACTGGAGCGCGCCGGGATCAGGGTCGAGATCGGTCTGCTCGCCGCCGAGGCCGAGCGTCTCAATCCCGGCTTTATCTCGCGCATGACCCGCGGCCGGCCGTACGTGCGGGTGAAGCTGGCCGCCAGTCTCGACGGCCGCACCGCGCTCGCCTCCGGTGAGAGCAAGTGGATCACCGGCGAGGCGGCGCGCGCCGACGTGCAGCGGCTGCGGGCGCGCAGCTCGGCGATCCTGACCGGCGTCGGCACAGTACTGGCCGATGATCCGTCGCTCACGGTGCGCGACATCGAGATCAAACGGCAACCCTTGCGGGTGGTGGTGGACGGCAACCTCAGCATGCGCGCCGACGCGCGCCTGCTCCGGCTTCCCGGCAAGACCTTGGTGGTCACTGCCGCCGACGATGCCGACTATGCCGAGCCGCTGCTCGAGGCCGGGGCCGAGGTCATGGTGCTGGCTGCCGGCGCCGGCCGGGTCGACCTGCCGCTGCTGATGCAGGACTTGGCGGTGCGCGAGGTGAACGAACTGCTGGTCGAGGCCGGCGCCACGGTGTGCGGTGCCCTGCTCGAGGCCGGGGTGGTCGACGAGCTGGTCCTGTACCTGGCCCCGCACCTGCTCGGCAGCAGCGCGCGCGGCCTGTTCAACATCCCCGCCCTCGAATCGATGGCCGACCGCGTGGCGCTCGACATTGTCGATGTCCGTGCGGTGGGGAAGGACTGGCGCATTACTGCGAAGATCGGTTTCTAGTCTCTGGTTTCAGGTTTCAAGTTGAAAAGCGGCAGCCCGGGCGCCGACTCATCCAGCCTTGAACTGCGAATTCAGAAGTTGAACTTGAAACTTGAAACTTGAAACTTGAAACTTGAAACTTGAAACTAGCCTTGAAATGTTCACCGGAATCATCCAGGCCGTCGGAACCATCACCGCCCTTGAGCCCAAAGGTGGTGACGCCCGCCTGCGCATCGCCACCGGCGCGCTCGACCTGCGCGAGGTGCGACTCGGCGACAGCATCGCGGTGAGCGGTGTATGCCTGACAGCGGTGGAGCTGCCGGGCGACGGGTTCTGGGCCGACGTCTCCGGCGAGACCCTGGCGCGCACCACGCTCGGCGGCCTGCGCGCCGGTGATCGCGTGAACCTGGAGAAGGCGCTGACGCCGTCGACGCCGCTCGGCGGGCACTTGGTCAGCGGCCATGTCGACGGGGTCGGGCGGGTGCTGGAACGGAGTGCCGCGGCACGCTCGGTACGCTTTCGCATCGAGGCGCCGGCAGTGCTGGCGAAGTACATCGCCGAGAAGGGGTCGGTGTGCACCGACGGCGTGAGCCTGACCGTGAATGCCGTCGACGGCGCGGTATTCGATCTCAACATCGTGCCGCACACCCTGCAGGCGACCACGCTCGATCGGTGGCAGCCGGGGCGGGCGGTAAATATCGAAGTCGACCTGATTGCGCGCTATCTCGAGCGCCTGCTGCTCGGCGAGCGCGCGGCGGTGCCGAGCACGGCGCTGACGCGCGATTTCCTCGCTGCCCACGGCTTTCTGAAAAACTAAACCCGGCCAGGCCGGGCTTGTGGGGATAACGCGGGGCGTCGGCGTGATTCCGGTCAGCCGCCCCAGGCCTTCTTGAGGGTGTCGTACTTGTCCGGCTGACTGGGGGCGCGGGTCTTGGTGACCGGTTTGCGTGCGGCCGGCTTGACCGCCACCGCCGGTTCCGGCTGGGCCGGGGCGGTCGGAGCCGCGGCGGCGGGTGTTTCGGTCGCGACTATCGGGCCGACCGGCGCGCCCGGCGGCGGCTCAGTCGCGTCCGGGGCGGCCACAGCGGCGCTGGGTGCCGTCGCCTCGATGGTCGCGACCGGCTCCGGGTTAATGACCGGCGCTGCCGGGCGGAACAGCAGCACGGCCGTGGCGATGCCGATGGCGGCCACGGTACCCGCCACGGCGGCGAGCACGGTCTTGTTTTCGCGCAGTTGCTCGAACTTGTCCTGAATGGTCTCGAGCAGGCTGCCGTCGTCCGGCTCGTCGCCGCGGCGATAGGTCTGCGGCGCGGAGAGCGCGGCCTTGTCCTTTTCCTTGCGCAGCGTCTTCAGGCGCCGGTAGGCGCGCACGTGCGTCATCCCGACCTTGAGCAGCGCCCGGCGCAGCTCGTGGGCGCTCTGGAAGCGCTTGTCCGGGTCCTTTTCGATCGCCTTGAGGATGATGTCCTCGAGTTCCTTCGGCATGGCCGGCTGCAGCGACGTCGGCGGCAGCGGCTGCTCGTGCAGGTGCGCGGTCATGTACTCGTAGTCGGTCTTCTTCTCGAACGGCAGCACCCCGGTCACGGCCTGGTAGAGCGTAATGCCGAGGGTATAGATGTCGGAGCGGAAGTCGGCATCGTGGCCCTTGATCTGCTCCGGCGAGATGTACATGAGGGTGCCGATCATCGAGCCCGACTGGGTGTTGGCCTTGTTGTCGAGGATCTTCGCCACCCCGAAGTCCATGAGCTTCACCTCATGGGTCGTGGTGATGAAGATATTCGACGGCTTGAGATCGCGATGGACGATACCCATGCGGTGGGCGCGCTCGACGCCGAGCAGCGCCTGTTCGAACACCCACACGGTGGTCGCCATCGACAACCGGCCTTCGTTGTGCAGGCGCTGCTCGAGGGTGTGCCCCTCGACGTACTCCATGACCAGCACCAGCGAGCCGGGTATCTCGAACATCGAGTGCAGGGTGACGATGTTCGGGCCGTTCAGGCGTGCCTGCGCCTGGGCCTCGATGCGGAAGCGGTTGAGGAATTCCTGGTTGCGGAACAGGTGCGGCGACAGCACCTTGAGGGCGACGGTGCGATCGAGCGTGGTGTCGTGGGCCTTGTAGACCAGGCCCATGCCGCCTTCGCCGAGCTTGCTGACCACCAGGTAATTTCCGAGCGTCGCCCCCGGCTCGATGTTGACCTGGGCGGCGGCTTCAACCGGCGGGATGACGCGTGTATGAGTGACATCCGCGGCCTTTTCAGGCATCGGAGCGGGGTCGGCCTTCCCGACGACGAGACGCAGATCCGACATGTTTACGAACCCCGGAATCGGCTGTATGTGCCTAATATTACTCGATTTCCTGCCATTTTGAGCCCGAAAACCACGTTTTCAGGACCGATGGGCCGCTCGAGCGGACAGGCGGCCCGGCGCAGAGCCGAAAACGCCCGCCTTAACGGCGCGGAACGATGAAAAACGTCCCTTCGGCGCGGGCGATCTGGACCGGGTGGCGGCCGGTGGCAGGCCGCTGAAAGAGCAGCTTGTTGACGATCTTGTAGCGTCCGGGCGGAGCGTTCTTGGGGATCGGCAGCGGGGTGGTGGCAACATACTGGCCGCTGCGCGGAACCTGGCTGGTGATGTCCTGGGTGTGGCTGGTGATGAGCGTGCCGTCCTCGGCGTAGAACTCGCGCACCTCGCTGAACTCCACGTCCCGGTCGTTGCTGCGCTGGATCACGACGTCCTTGTACAGGGTGATGGTGCGGCACTGCTCGGAGTACGGCGGCTTGAACCGGATCCGGTAGGTGGGCGCCAGCGCGACATTGCCGGACGGCAGGGTTCGTACCGCGGGCTCGCCGGATTTTGGCGCGATCAGCTTGTAGGTCGTCTGCGGCTTGGTGCCGCGGGTGCGCTCCTCGTGGCGTTCGCAGGCGCCGTCGCTGGTGCCGGCGCAACCGGCCAGTAGTGACAATGCAGCAAGCAGCGGGAGGGAGCGGGCGAGGGTTGTGCGCGTCGTAGTCATGAGCAGTCGGTAATCCGGTGGCGGAAGCAATCACCGGCTACTCTAACGCCTGCCGCCGCGGGTGTCAGCCGCCCCAGGCCTTGCGCAGGCTGTCGTAGCCGTCACGAGCCGGGGCACGCTTGGCTGGTTGCGGCTTGTCGGCACGGCGTACGGCCGCGGCCCGCGGCGCAGGTGCCGCGGCGGCCGTGGCCGCCGGCGGGCCGGCGGTCGCGGTAGTGGTCGTGGTAGTGGCGACGGTGCTCTCGGGCAGCCGTTCGCGCCCCGGATAGAGGCCGAGGCTCACGACCAGCACCACCGCGGCGGCGACCAGCAGCGCATCGAAGCCGTAGCTGCCGAGCAGACGGCTGCGCGTGACCCGCGGTAGCGTTGAGCGCCGGTGCGCACCGTCTTCCGCGAGCGGTGCCTCGAGTCCGTGGCGATCGCACTGGTGCAGCAGCGCGTCGCGAAATTCCACGGCGCTCTGAAAGCGCTTGTTCGGCTCCTTTTCGATGGCGCGCAGGATGACGCGCTCCAGCTCGCGCGGCAGGCCGCTCTTGAGCTGGCGCGGCCGCGGCGGGCTCTCGAGCACGTGGGCGTGCATCAGGCCGTAGTCGGTGCGGCGTTCGAACGGCAGCCGCCCGGTGACGGCCTCGAACAGGCCGATGCCGAGGGTGTAGATGTCGGAGCGGAAATCGGCGTCGCGGCCGTTGATCTGCTCGGGCGAGATGTACAAAAGCGTGCCGACCATGGAGCGCGACCGGGTCGGCTCGTGGTTGTCGACGATTTTGGCCACGCCGAAATCCATGATCTTCACTTCGTTGCGGCGGGTGATGAAGATGTTGTCGGGCTTGAGGTCGCGATGCACGATGCCCATCTGGTGCGCGTACGCGACCCCCAGCAACACCTGTCCGTAGATCCAGGCGGCCTCGCCCGGCGCGAACGCGCCGTCGCTGTTCAGGCACTGGGCCAGGGTCCGGCCCTCGACGTGTTCCATCACCAGCACGAACCCGGCCGGCACTTCCAGCATCGAGTACAGGGTGACGATATTGGGATGCTGCAACCGTGCCTGGGCGTAGGCCTCGGTGCGGAAGCGGTGCATGAAGTCGTCGTTCGCGGCCAGGTGCGGCGGCAGGATCTTGAGTGCCACGGTGCGGTCGAGCACCGTGTCCTGGGCCTTGTACACCACGCCCATGCCGCCTTCGCCGATCTGCTTGAGGATGAGGTAGTTGCCGAGCTGACTGCCGGGGCCGGGCGCGCTCGCGGCCGGCGCCGCACTCTCGCCGCGGCGCTCGCGCAGGCGCTCGTCGATGCGGATGGTCTTGGCGAGAGACTCGGACTTGTTCGGTTCCACGTTCGGCCTGGTAACGAAAGGGTTTTGCTGCGGCCAGCGGTCGCGTCCGGCGACTGGCCCGGGAGGACAAAACCTGCGCGACCGTGCGCCGGCGCCGGGCTTAACTATAGACCCGCACGTCCCGGTCAGCGGTGTGGTCCGGACGGGAGGTGCGTCTGTCGCGGCGGGCGGCGCGTTGTCGGCGGGGCCCGGGATTCAGGTGCTGTCGATAATTGTGCGGCAAGCCGCGGAAAAATCAGCCATAATAGCCACTTTTCCGGGTCCGCCATGCCGATCAGTCCAGCCAGCGAAATCATCGAAGAACTGCGCCAGGGGCGCATGGTCGTGATCATGGACGACGAGGACCGCGAGAACGAGGGCGATCTGCTCATCGCCGCGGAAAAGACCCGCGCCGAAGACATCAACTTCATGGCCAAGCACGGCCGCGGGCTGATCTGCCTCACCCTCACCCCGGAGCATTGCCGCCAGCTCAATCTGCCGCTGATGGTGAACGACAACATGACCCCGTTCACCACCAACTTCACGGTGTCGATCGAGGCCGCCCAGGGGGTGACCACCGGCATCTCGGCCGCCGACCGGGCCACCACGGTGCAGGCCGCGATCCGGCCCGACGCCCGTCCGGCCGACATCATCATGCCCGGCCACATCTTCCCGCTCATGGCCCGCAAGGGCGGCGTGCTGGCGCGCGCCGG
>Ga0316626_10000706_pt1 | contig 13613 bp, 10 predicted proteins | sample OWC_Aug_T1_C1_D5_FD_207656 | JGI IMG/M metagenome (GOLD analysis project Ga0316626, IMG submission 207656) | Wetland soil microbial communities from Old Woman Creek delta, Ohio, United States - OWC_Aug_T1_C1_D5_A | ecosystem: Environmental > Terrestrial > Soil > Wetlands | place: USA: Ohio...
GCATAGCCCAGGAACACGTCCTCCAGCGACGGCTCCTGCACGTGGATGTCGGCCACTGTCTGCGGCATCGCGCTCAGGCGTGCGAGCAGCGCCATCTTCTGGCCGCGGTCGCAGTGGATGAAGCCCTGCGAGGTCTGGTAGTGCAGGGTACAGCCCGGAATCCCGGCCAGCGCCGCTTCCAGGTCCGCTTCGCCTCCGGGGCGCAGTTGCACGTGGATGCGCAGCGGCAGGTTGAGCCGGTCGCGCAGTTCCGCCACCGTGCCGATCGCCTGCAGTTGCCCGAGCCGCATCAGCCCGAGGCGATCGACCCGCTCCTGGATCTCCGCGAGGTTGTGCGAGGACAGTACGATTGTTACGCCCGCGGCCTTGAGCTCGGCCAGCAGGTCGTAGAACTCGCGGATCCCGCCGGGATCGAGGCCGCTCGTGGGCTCGTCGAAGAACACCAGTCGCGGCTCGCCGAGCAGCGTCTGCGCCAGACCGAGGCGCTGGCGCATGCCCTTGGAGTAGCCGCGCACCGGGCGGTGACGCGCGCCCTCGAGCCCGACCTTGCGCAGCAGCGGCAGGCACTGGCGCGCGTCCGCACCCTTGAGCTCGGCGAAGAACCGCAGCGTCTCATAGCCGCTCAGGTTGTCGTAGAACACCACGTTTTCCGGCAGGTAGGCGATGCGCCGGCGCAGGGCGCGAAATCCTGGACCGGCGATCGGCCGGCCGTCGATGCGGATGGCGCCGGCGTCCGGGGCGAGCAGCCCGAGGATCATGCGGATCAGCGTGCTCTTGCCCGCGCCGTTGTGGCCGATCAGTCCGAACACCTCGCCCTCGCGCACCGCGAAATCGACCCCGGCCACGGCGCGGATCTCGCCGAAGCGCTTGGCAACACCCTGGACCTCAACGACGGTCGTCATCGAGCCACCGGTTCCAGTCGTCGTGCCAGGGACGCATGCGCGGGTTGTTGTCGACGATGCTCGGGGCGCGCAGCAGCGGGAACTGGCGCGCGATCATCCGCAGCGTCTGCGCCGCCGGGCTGTTGAGCATGATCTTGACCGAGGGGTAGCGCCACACCAGCCGGTCGACCACGTCGGTGGCGGCGTACGGGGTGTCGCCCTGGCCGTTGCCGTCGCGGTCCCAGCCGGCGTAGTTGCTCCAGTAGTTGCCGCGGTTGCTGCCCCACAGCTCGTCGCGGGTGGCGACGTAGCGCACCTGTTCCTGGTTGTGGATGAAGTCGTTGCCGTCGACCACGTTGCGGTACGAGCCGGCCCACACGTGCATGCCGATGCGGTTGTTGACGATCAGGTTGCCGCGCAGTGAGTTGTACTCGGCGTCGTAGACGAAAAAGCCCTTGCCGTTGCCGGCCACGATGTTGTTTTCGACCACCGCGTCCTGGATGGTGCGCAGCATGATGCCGTGGTCGCTGTTGCCCCAGGCGATGTTGTTGCGCACCACCTGGTTGCGGACTTCCATCAGCGCCAGCCCGCCGCGGTTGTGGAAGCTCTCGTTGTGCTCCCACAGGTTGTAGTAGGAGTTCATGTAGTGGGTGCCGTAGCGCAGGTCGTGCATGCGGTTGCCGCGGAACACCGCGTGGTGCGACACGTCCACGTAGATGCCGTCGCGGGTGAAGCTGACGTGGTTGTCGAGGATGCGCGCGCCGGTGGTGTTGTACAGCTGCACGCCGTTGCCGCGCTGCGAGGACTGCACGTCGCGCCGGCCGGTGATGACGTTGCCGCTCACCACCACGTCGTTGGCCTGCTCGATCCACAGCCCGAACAGGTTGTAGACCAGGTAGTTGTCGCGCACGATGGCGCGGTGCGCGCCGGGCTGGATGTAAATACCGGCGTTCTGGCCGGTGAGGTCGATGCCGCTGTCGCGGACGATCAGGCCCTCGATGGTGACGTCGCTGGCGGTGACGCGAATGACGTCGCCGTGGTCGCCGCCGCTCAGCGTGGGCCGGTCGCGACCGCGCAGGGTGAGGCGCTTGTCGATCATTACCGCCTCACGGTACTCGCCGCGTTCGACGGTCACGGTATCGCCGGGGGCGGCGGCCCGCACCGCGCGCTGGATCGACTGCCCCGGCTGTACGGTCCACTCGCGCGCCAGTGCGGTCTCCGGCAGCAGCGCCAGCAGCAGCGCCAGCGCCGCTGCCCCGCCGCGGCTCAGCGGCCGAACACGCCGAAAAACGCCAGCAGCAGGAACAGCACGATGCCGACCAGCAGGTTCTTGGTGGCCACGTAGAAGATCAGGTCCGGGGTCGTGGCCGCCTGGTAGTCGCGCTGCCACCACGGGCCGACCTTGACCCAGGGCTTGCAGCGGCGCCGGCACCACACCTCGTAGACGCTCCAGGCGATCCACCACGACAGCACCGCCACCGAGCCGATGCGCCCGGCCGCGGCCAGCGCCCACATGAGCGTGACGAACAGCGCGAAGGCGATGCCGGCCGCCTGCAGGGCACTGCGTTGCCGCCAGAACTCCGGCCCCCACGGAAACAGGTGATCGCGCGCCTCCTCCGCCAGCCACACCGCCCAGTGGCCGCGCCCGGCCGGTTGGTCGCGCTGCTTGTCGTGCTCTTCCACAGTCAGCCCTCCGTGCCGGTGCCGCCCCACGCGCGGGTCCCGGCCTGATCGGTGTGTGTGTCGTCATCGCGTCGTGGTCGGTGACCGGGTGATCGCCTCAACCGGAATGTAGTAGCCGTCCGGCCCGATGCCGGTGAGCGGCAGCCCGGCCTTGAGGCGGTGCTTGCGCTCCTTCGACAGCGGCGGACAGGCGCTGCCGTCATAGTACATAACCATGCAATCGAGACAAAGCAGGCACTCGCGCTGGTCGATGCGGCCGCGCGCGTCGATCGCCAGCGACCCGCAGCCGACCGCGCAGGCCTTGCAGCTGGTGCATTCGCGCTTGCGCTTGAGGCCGAAGAACCGGAACGTGGACGGGATCGCCAGCCCGGCCCCGAGCGGGCACAGGTACTTGCAGAACGGCCGCTCCATGAACAGCGCCAGCGCCAGCAGCGCCGTCCAGAACAGCACGAACGGCCACGACCGGTTCCACACCCCCACCAGGAACGTGGTCTTGAACGGCTCGACCTCGGCCATGCGTTCGGCCAGGCCCATGGAGTAGAACGACACCGCCAGCAGCACCCCGAAGATCACGTACTTGGTCCACTTGAGCTTGTCGTGCAAGGGCTTGGGCAGCTTGAACTGGAAGCGCCTGAGCCCGAGCGCGCCGGCGATCTTGAATGCCAGCTCGCTCAGCGCCCCGTACGGGCACAGCCAGCCGCAGAACAGCCCGCGCCCCCAGATGAACACCGTGGCGATGATGAACCACCAGAAGATGAAGACGAACGGGTCGGACAGGAACAGCTGCCACTTCCACTGGTAGATGAGCGCGTGGAACCAGGTCAGCACCTGGGTGATGCTCGGCTGGGCCATGGCGTAGAAGCCGACGAAGCCGGCGCTGGTCGCCCACAGGATGTATTTCGGAATCGACACCCAGCGCTTGTCCTTGTGGTTGGCGCGCCGCACCAGACGGTCGCGGAGCAGATACGTGCCGAGGGCAAAGCCGAGCAGCGCCACGAACAGCGCAATCTCGGTCGCCTTGCTCTTCCATACCCGCAGCCAGGTCGGGGTCGGGCGCTCGTAGGCCGGGCGGCCGCCCTCGAGGTCGCGGGCCGCAAGCCAGTACTCGCGGTCGAAATTGGCGAAGCTGCGCGCCCCGGTCTGCTGGTCGACGCGGTTGGCGAGGAATACCAGGCTCCACGGGTAGGCGGCGCTGAAATTCCCGCCACGGATGATGAAGATGCCGGACTCGCGGTACTCGGGGGCGCCGGCCGCGTGGATGCTGTAGAGGTTGAGGTAATCGGTGTCGCGGAAGGTGAAGGTGTCGAGGTCCTGCGAGACCTGGATGCGGTCGTAGATGCCGCCACGCACGAACCCCGAGCCCTTGAACGAGGCGGCGCCGTTGGCGACGATGAAGATTGCGTGCTCACCCGGTTTGAGATCGGCCATCAGCCGCTCATAGCCGTCGTCGCCGAGGATGCTGCGCCCGACCCCGGGTGCATTCAGGTAGCCGAAGTGCAGGTCGATGTACGGCTCACCGTCGGTGTCGACACCAACCTCACGCCCGGACACCGTCAGTTGCTGAATATTGCCCTCGCCGAGCAGCTGGTCCCAGCTGCGCTCGCCGCCGGCCGGCTTGAGCGTCGCGGCCGGCCGTTCCACCGCCTTGAGGATGCCGACCTGGCGTGCGATCTCGTAGCCGGAGCGCAGGATCACCTGGTTTTCGGCGATCACGGTCACGGTCGCGCCGCTGATCGCGTCCACGCCGATGAAGCCCTCACCCGGGCGCGGCGTGCCGATCTCGATCTTGTCGCCGACGAACTTGCCGACGTACTGCTTGGTGAACTTGGTGAGCTCGGCCTCGGGGATGCCGACCAGCAGGATCGGCTCGCTGTGGCGCAGGATCCGCACGCCGGTAATGATGCCGCGCAGATCCATGCCCAGCAGCGTGACCACCGGCTTGCCGGAGTAGGCCGGGATGTCGACGATGTCGGTCGACAGGAACACGTAGCCGATCAGCTCCTTCCGGCCCGCCTCGCTGCGGTAGGCCTCGACATAGCTCGGCCGGCCCTTGCGGTGCGAGAAGCTGTCGGCGCCGGGGAGCACGTCGTGGCACGGTGCATGCGCGCACAGATCCGGGTCGGTCGACAGCTGTGCCGGCAGCGGTGATTCGTAGGAGCTTTCCTCGGCACCGGCCGGCGCCGCCGCGAGCAGCGCGGCCAGGGCCGGGACGAGGATCAACAGGCGGTGCAGATTCATTACGGGTTTCGGTGCCGGAGTGTCGGAAACTTGATGGTACCCGTGCGTGCCGCCCATGGACTTGATACCCGTCAAGTCCGGGGACGGTACGGGGAACTCAGCCGGCCACGGCTGCCGCGTGCCGTTCGAACAGGGTTACCAGCTGCTCCGCCGTTGCCAGGACCTTTTCGCTGTGCCCGGCCACGGCCGCGAGCCTCTCCGACTGCGGCCCGGCCCGGCGCCGGCGCCAGCGCGTCCCGGTAGGCGATCCACTGGCGATCGAGCTCGGCGAGCGGCGCGCGGAGTCCGGGAATTTCGGTCGCGGCGCTGTACAGCTGGTGCATCCCCGAGGAGAACTCGGCCCGCGCCCAGTTGAGCTCCATGCGGGCCGCGCCGCGATTGATGTCCCAGGCCTCGAACAGGTAGAACTTGGCGAGGCGCTGCGACAGCATGCGCTGGCGGCCGGCCACGTTCACCCGCCGCTCGGCCGCGGTGCGCGCGGATTTCTCATAGGTCAGTGTGAGCTGGTGGGCGGCGTCCTGGGCGAGTTCGCCGGCCACGTACAGCTCAAGCGCCAGCGGGCGGGTCGGCGGCATCGCCAGCAGCGCGCGACAACGCTCCCACTCCTGCCCGAGCCGGGCCAGGGCCGGGCCGACCGCGTCGTTCGGCAGAAAACGGCGCAACTCATCGAGCTGGGCATCGAAGAGCGCGATCGACTCGGCGAGCAAGGTGCGCGCCTGTGCCGGCAGCACGCCCAGACCGAGCAGCAACCAGGCCTTGGCGGCACGCTGTACCAGCATGCGCTGGCGCCCGGCCTTGTTGAGGGCGGCGGCCACGGTCTGCGGCGGGTCGGACCAGCCGGCCAGGGGCGCCAGCAGTGCCAGTGCGCCCAGTCCGGCCGCGCCCGTGAGAATCAGGCGGCGTTCCATGGTCTCCGGTTCGCGGTGACCGTCAGTCGCAGTCCGCGCGCACCGGGAGGGGCGAAGGCGGTGCCCCGCCCGGCGGCGACCGTCAGGCGCGCTCCACCAGCATGCGGCTGCGCATTTCGAGGTGCAGGGCGTGGCAGAAGTGCGTGCAGTAGCACCAGTACACGCCCGGCTTGTCGGCCTTGAAGGTGACCGAGCGGGTCTCCTGCGGGTTGACCACGAAGTTGATGTTGTACTTCGGGATCGCGAACCCGTGGGTCAGGTCCTCGACCTTGTCGAGGTTGGTGAGGTAGAGCGTGACTTCATCGCCCTGCTTCACCTTGAACTCGTTCAGTCCGAAGGCCGGGGCTGCCGAGGTCAGGTGCACCGTCACCTTGCGGCCGTTGCGCACCACTTTCGACCCGCCCATGTCCTTGGTGGCGTTCGGGAACTCGTCGAGGCTGCGCACCTGGCGGGTCTTGATCAGCTCGCGCTTGACGATGACGAAGTCGTGCGGCTCGGGGTGCACCGGGGCCTCGTGCACGGTCTTCATCTTGTCGCCGCTGATGTCGATCATCACCTCGTTTTCCGGGTGCATCGGCCCGACCGGCAGGTAGCGGTCCTTGGAGAACTTGCAGCCGACCGTGAGCCACTTGCCGTCGGCCTCGCGGGTCTCGCTCATCGAGGCGTTCAGGTGGCCGGGCTGGTAGTGCACGTCGATGCGGTCCACCACCACCTTGGCGTTCTTGTCGCCGGCGAATGCCTTGATCGACGCCTCGATGTTCCACTTGACGATCTGGCTGTCGAGGAACAGCGTGGTGTAGGCGTTGCCGCGGCCGTCGAAGGCGGTATGCAGGGGCCCGAGGCCGATCTCCGGCTCGGCGACCACGGTGTCGCGCGCGTCCTTGACCTTGCCGGCGAACCAGTCGTGCACCCGGGTGAGCTCGATCACGGTCGCGGTCGGCGAGAGCTTGCCGGCGCAGATGAAGTACTTGCCGTCGGGGCTGGCGTTGACGCCGTGCGGGTTCTTCGGCACCGGCACGTAGCAGGTCAGCGCGGTGGCCGGGTCCTTGTTGTTGGCCTTGGTGCCGTCGACGATCGGCACGTTCGAGCCCGGAATCCTGAACACCTTGCCGGCCTTGACCGCCTTCTCGATGCGCTCGATGTTGAAGAACACGCAGGCGTCGCGCTCGGCCGACATCATGGTGGCGTACATGGCGCCGCCCTCGGTGTTGTACTGGTTGGCGGCCGCCAGCTTGCCGTCGAACGAGGTCGCCACCAGATCCATGTTGCCGTCGACCTTGCACTGCCAGCGCACCTCCATGGTCTCGGCGTCGACGCAGGTGAACACCGCGTAGTAGCGCTCCGGCTTGTCGAGGTCGCGGCCGTCGTTCGGGTGCGGCAGGTGGAATTCGCAGCCGCAGAACACGCGCGTGGTGTGATTGATGGCCGGGTCGACCGGGTCGCGCTTGTCCGGGAAGATGCCGTGGAAGCCCTGGATGTTCGGGATCTCGGTGATCTTGTCGCACTCGAACAGGTCGCCGCGGATGCGGGCGATGCGGCCGTGGACCTTGTCGTTCACCCAGAAGTACTTGCCGTCGTAGGTGCCGTCCTTGTACGAGCCGTGCACGTGATGGGTGTCGCCGGTGGTGTACTTGAGGCTGCCGTCCGGTTTGGTGCCGATGACCTGTTTGGACTCGTTGGTGATGCCCCAGCCGCTCATGGCGTCCGGCGCGTTGAACACCGGAATGCGCTTGATCTCGCGCCCGGAGGGGATGCCGAGGATGCGCACCTCGCCGGAGTGGCCGCCGCTCCACACACCATAATAAGGATCGAGCTGGCCGGGCAGGATCTCGGCGCTGCCGGCGGCACCGGCGTGCCCGCCCTTGCTGCCGTCCTTGCACGACGCCAGCCCGGTGGCGAGCCCGGCGCCGGCCAGGCCGAGCAGGGCGGTGGTGCCGAGGAACTTGCGGCGGCTGACGGTTTCGGGTGTGTCCAGCGCCTCGTCCTGTTCCGGCTTGTTGGTGTTGTCGTTGTTCATGGCGTGGTGCTCCTCGCGGGTGGTCGGGTGTCCCGCCTGCGGCGCCGGCCGCGGGCAGAAACGATGCGACAGATTGTCGCGCGACCGGAGGTCGCTGCACTTGACTCGGGTCAAGTAACACGCACGTTGCCGGCCGGCTCCGCTTTGCCAGGATCATTATTTATTTCAATCGGTTACATTTGATTTCGGGCGTCTGATTGCGGGCGTCGCCGGAGGGGTGATTGACGCCAGTCACACAAACGCACAGGGTTGGCACCCAGGAACGGAGCTCAAAACGATGCGCCGAATCCGGATAGCAATTGGTTCCGTCACGCTCGACGCCGAGCTGCTGGACACACCCACCGCCGAGGCGATCTACCGGGCCGTGCCATTCACTTCCGAGGCCCGGACCTGGGGCGAGGAGGTGTACTTCGCCGCGCCGGTGCAGGTTGCCCGCGAGCCGGATGCGCGCGACGTGGTGCAGCCCGGCGAGCTGGCGTTCTGGATTGAGGGTTGCTGCATCGCGATTGGCTATGGCCGCACACCGATTTCGCGCGGTGATGAGATCCGGCTTGCAGCGCGCACCAATATCTGGGGCCGCGCGCTGGGTGACGTGCGGCAGCTCAAGCAGGTACAGTCCGGGGTACCCATCTCCGTCGAGATTCTGCCCGGCAGCGATTGATCGGTCCGGCACGGTCACGATCCGGGCTGGTGTCAACGAGACGAAGGAACCACATGCAGTTCAGGCCCGACATCAAAACGCGCCTGTTCGGCGCCTATGCCGTGGTGCTGTTGCTCGGCGCGGTGCTGGTCGTACTGGCCTACCTGGCCAGCGAGCAGTCGATGCAGGCCGTGCTGGCGGCGCTCACCGGCGCCATCCTGCTGGTGTCGCTGCTGGTCGGCCGGGTGATCAATGCCTACATCAACGGCCAGGCGGAGCGGCAGCGTCTGACGCTGTTCCCGGAGCGCAGCCCCGACCCGGTGTTGCGTCTCGGGCCGGGCGGCGAGATCACCTACGCCAACCCGGCCAGCGTTGCGCTCGCGCACGATCTCGCGGGCGAGCGCGCCGGTCCCGGGGTGTTGCTGCCGGTCGATCTCGGCGAGCGCCTGGCGCGACTGCGCCAGGACCCGGCCGCGGCCGCGCGCTGGGAGTACGCGGGCGCTGCCGGCCACACACTCGAGTGCAACATCCACTGGCTGGCCGACCTCGACTGCTTCCATGCCTACCTCGGCGACATCAGCGAGCGCAAGCGCGCCGAGGAGCGGCTGGTGCACCAGGCCTACCACGACCCGCTCACCGGGCTGCCGAACCGGCGCATGTTCGAGGAGCATCTCGAACATCGCCTGTACGCCGAACGCCGCGGCGGCATGCGCGCCGCCTACCTGTTGCTCGGGGTCGACCGGTTTCGCGTCATCATCGAGAGCTTCGGTCCGAGCGCCGGGGATGTGCTGTTGCAGGCGCTCGCCGGCCGGCTGCGCGAGCTGCTGCAGAAGGAGGGTGACGGCAGCGAGGCGCTGCTGTACCGCATGGACGGCGACCGGTTCGCGGTGTTCGTGCCCGGCTTCGAGACCGGCCAGGCGCCGATGCGGCTCGCCGAGCGCCTGCTGACCGGCCTGCGCGCGCCGTTCTACGCGCTCGGGCGCGAGTACCACCTCAGCGTCAGCATCGGCATCAGCATCTACCCGCTCGACGGCCAGGACGCCCAGACCCTGGAGCGCAACGCCGAGACCGCCATGCAGCGCGTCAAGCAGCAGGGCGGGGCCAGCTTCGAGTGCTACACCCGCGAGATGAATGAGCGTGCCGCCGAGTGGCTCGGGCTCGAGAACGAGCTGCGTCACGCCGAGAAGCTCGGCGAGCTGCGGCTCTACTACCAGCCGCAGCTGGAGGTGGCGAGCGGCCGGCTGGTCGGGGCCGAGGCGCTGATCCGCTGGCAGCACCCCGAGCGCGGCCTGCTCGTGCCGGCGCAGTTCCTGTCGCTGGCCGAGGAGTCGGGTTTGATCCTGCAGATCGGCGACTGGGTGCTGCGCTCCGCCTGCGCGCAGGCGGCCGCCTGGCGCCGCGCCGGGCTCGACGGGCTCACCGTGGCGGTGAATCTGTCGGCGCGGCAGTTCGCGCAGCCGCAACTGCCGGCGCGCGTCGCCGAGCTGTTGCGCGAGGCCGGGTTGTCGCCGGGGCAGCTCGAGCTGGAAATCACCGAGAACGTCGCCATGCACGACATCGGCCGCGCGATCGCCACCCTCGAACAGCTGCGTGCCATCGGCGTGCGGCTATCGGTGGATGATTTTGGCACCGGGTTCTCCTCGCTCAATTACCTCAAGCGCTTTCCGATCGACAAGCTCAAGGTCGACCAGTCGTTCGTGCGCCACCTGCCGCACGACGACAACGACGCCGCCATCACCCGCGCCGTGATCGCGCTCGGCAACAGCCTGCGGCTCAAGGTGATCGCCGAGGGGGTGGAGACCGCCGAGCAGCTCGCGTGGCTGCGCGAGAGCGGCTGCCACGAGTACCAGGGTTACTATTACAGCCGGCCGCTGCCGCCGGAGGAGTTCCTGGCCCGGGTCGCGCAGCCGGTGCGAACTGTTGCGTCCCGGCCGGGGTCGTAGCCGGGCCGCGGCCCGAAAGGCACCGTAACACCTGCCGCAAAGGCGCAAAGGACGCAAAGAAATCAAGTTATGTAGGGTGGGCACGAAGTGCCCACGCGGACATCGTGCCCACCCTAACTGACTCATTCGCCTTTCTTTGCGCCTTTGCGGCAGGTGTTCATTATGGTCGCCCCGGCCCCGGCCCCGGCCGCCCGCGCCGCGGGCATCGTCCCTGCACGCAATTTGAGGTTTACTGTCCGGAACCAATGGGTTATAGAGAAGGAGGCACCGCGCGTGCCGTTCCCGCCAACCTTGCGCATCGGAGTCTGCAGCGATGAATGGCTTTCCTGATTGGGCCGACGCCACCGGCGAGGTGATCGCCGCGCTGGCGCGCAAGGTATGGGAGCAGGTGCCCGGCCTGCTGGCGGCGCTGGCGCTGCTGCTGGCCGGTTACCTGGCGGCGCGGGTGTTGCGTGCGGGTGCGGTGCAGGCGCTGCGCGGGGTCGATGCGCTGGTGCAGCGCGTGTACGTGCGCCGCGGGCTCGAGGCCCCGGCGCGGGCGCTGGCCTCGGCGCGGGTGCTGGGCGAGATCGTGTTCTGGGTGGTGATGCTGTTCTTCCTCACCGCCGCCATCCACATGCTCGGCATCGACACCTTCACGCGCTGGATGAACCGCGTGGTCGGTTACCTGCCGACGCTGGTGGTCGGCGCGCTGATCATCCTCGCCGGTGTGCTGATCAGCAGCCTGGCGCGTGACCTGGTGGTGGCCGCGACCCCGCTCGAGTCCGGTTCGCGCCGCCTGCTGGGGCGCACCGTGCAGGTCGTGATCCTGGTGCTGGCGGTGGTGGTCGGCGCCGCCCAGATCGGCATCAACATCACCTTCCTGGTGATCCTCGCCGCGGTGGTGCTGGCCACGGTGCTCGGCGGCCTGGCGCTGGCCATGAGTCTCGGTGCGCGCACCTACGTCGCCAACCTGATCGGTACCCGCTACCTGCGCGATGCCTACCGCGCCGGCCAGCGGGTGCGGATCGGCGAGCACGAAGGCGTGATCCTCGATTTCACGCCCACCGGCGTGGTGCTCGAGACCGCCGCCGGCCGCATGATCCTGCCGGGCAAGATTTTCCAGGAACTGCCGAGCGTGCTGGTGGTGGAGGGCGGCAGCGATGAACCGCGCTAAGGACCTCACGGTCGCATTTCTGCGCGCCCATCCGCGCGAAGCGGCGCGCGCGCTCGAACAACTCAACGCCAGCGATGTCAGTGCGCTGCTCGCGGCCATGCCGGGGCGGGTGGCGGCGCCGGTGATCGGGCGGTTGCCGCCCGGGTTCGCCGCGCGCAGCCTCGCGAGCCTCCCGGACGAGGCGGTGGTGCGGCTGTTGCGCCGCCTCAGCACCCCGGCGATCGCAGCGCTGCTGCGCCACCTGCCGGAGGAGCGGCGCGCGCGCCTGCTCGACGAGCTGCCTGCAGCCACGGCGGTCGCCAGCCGCATGCTGCTGCGCTACCCCGAGGACAGCATCGCGGCACTGGCCGATACCGAGGTGCTGACCGCGCGTCCGGGGGATGCGGTGCGCGAGGTGTTGGCGCGGCTCAAGGCTGCGAGCGACGACGTCGGCGATTTTCTCTACATCGTCGACGAGGAGCGGCGGCTGCGCGCCACGGTGCGCCCGGCCAGCCTGCTGCACGCCTCAGCCTCGATGTCGGTGGCCGCCGTCGAGGTGGTGGACGTGCCGGCGCTGCCGGCGCAGGCCGCACCGCGCACGGTGCGCGACCACGCCGGCTGGACGCGGTTCTCGACCCTGCCGGTGGTCGAGCGCAACGGCCGGCTGGTGGGCGCGCTGCGCCAGGGCGTGCTGATCCACGCTGTGGAGCGCGGCCCGCGGGTGCGGGTGCGACGCGACGCCAGTTCGCTGGCGGCGTTCGCCGCGAGCGGCTGGTCGCTGATGGCGGTGCTGCTGCAGTCGCTGGTCAACGAGCTGCCGGGCGCGCCGCGCCGGGGTGAGCCATGAGCGCCGGTGCCGCGAACGCGCTCGACGTGCTCAGCCGCCGTTTCCTGCTCGATTTCCCGGGCGAGGCGGCGCGGGCGCTCGAGCCGCTGCCGCCGGCCGACGCCGCCGAGCTGCTGGCGCGCCAGCCCCTGCACGCGGTGCTGGCGGTGTGGCCGTACCTCTCCGGCGACGCCGCCGAGCAGATCTTCCAGGCCATGTCCGAGCGCCTGGCGCGCGGTCTGCTCACCGAACTGGAACCGGCGCACGCCGCGGCGCTGCTCGGCCGGCTCGACAACGACACGCGCACCGCGCGCTTGGCGCTGCTGCATGACAACACCCGCAAGGAACTCGAGCTGCTGCTGACCTTCCCGGCCGATGCCGCCGGTCACCTCATGGACCCGCGCGTGTCGGGCTTTCGCCACGGCATGACCGTGGGCGAGGCCGAGGCGCGGCTGCGCATGCAGAAGGCGCGGCGGGTGAACGAGCTGTACGTGGTCGACGACGAGCAGCGACTGGAGGCGCGCGTGCCGCTGCAGGACCTCGCCATCGCCGACCCCAAGCAGACGCTGGCGGCCATCGCCCGGCCGTTGCTGGCGGTGGTGGCGCCGGTCAGCACCCGCGACGAGGTCGTGGAGCTGCTCGAACAGCACAAGCTCGCCTCGCTGCCGGTGGTCGACCACGACCGGCGCCTGATCGGCGTGATCCACCACGAGGGCCTGGTCGCGGCCCTGGCCCAGGAGGCGAGCCTCGACATCCAGATGATGGTCGGCGCCTCGCGCGACGAGCGGGCGCTGTCCGGCGCCTGGTTCGCGGTGCGCAAGCGGCTCGGCTGGCTGCATATCAACCTGCTCACCGCGTTCCTGGCCGCGGCCGTGGTCGGCCTGTTCGAGGGCACCATCGCCAAGTTCACCGCGCTCGCGGTGCTGCTGCCGATCGTCGCCGGCCAGTCGGGCAACGCCGGCGCCCAGGCGCTGGCGGTGACCATGCGCGGCCTGGCGTTGCGCGAGATCAGCGCCCGCCACTGGCTGCGGGTCACCTGGAAAGAGGTGCGCACCGGGTTCGTCAACGGCGTGGTGATTGCCGTTACCACCGGGCTCGCGGTCTGGGCCTGGAACGGCTCGCCCGGCCTGGCGTTCGTCATCGGTGCGGCCATGGTCATTGCCATGGTCGCCGCCGGGCTGGCCGGCGCCACCATCCCGATCCTGCTGGCGCGCTTCGGCGAAGACCCGGCCCAGGCCTCGTCGATCATCCTGACCACGGTGACCGACGTGGTCGGGTTCCTGTCGTTCCTGGGGATCGCGACGCTGCTGTCGACCTTGCTGTAGACCGGGCCCCTGGAAGA
>Ga0316626_10000708_pt1 | contig 13590 bp, 12 predicted proteins | sample OWC_Aug_T1_C1_D5_FD_207656 | JGI IMG/M metagenome (GOLD analysis project Ga0316626, IMG submission 207656) | Wetland soil microbial communities from Old Woman Creek delta, Ohio, United States - OWC_Aug_T1_C1_D5_A | ecosystem: Environmental > Terrestrial > Soil > Wetlands | place: USA: Ohio...
ATGGCAGAAAAAATGCCCTATGTGCGGAGGGCGAATGAACTTGCAGGCTCTTGATAAAATATGGATCTGTTATTCCTGCGCACATGAAGAGTCAACGACCGATGAAGTTCAGGGTACAAGCGAAGAGAAAAACGAACATACGAACACATCTGAACACGCTCCGGTTTCGGAGTCGCTATCCGATCCATCTCCACCCTTTGCCGAACCTTTGGCATCCTTTACCACCGACTACCAGGAATCAAAAAAGAAATCATCACCGTCCAATAACCTGTCATCTGCCAAAGCAAAGACCTGCCCGGTATGCCGTAAAAAAATGTATTGGCACCAGACGGAGAAGGCCTGGCGGTGCCCTTCCTGCCAATATGAGAGAAGGATTTAATTAAGCTCATTTGAAGGATCTGGCGGTTCAGATCACCTCAACCTCTTCGCCGCGGGCAGGAAGCCTCTATCCATCGAGCGACCACTCTATTATCCGGTGCAACCAACATCACGATCCAACACTTGGGTCCATGTTTCAGGTTGAAATCTGCGCATCTGCTCGAAGTCTGTCTTATGCCCCGTTCAATAAGGCTCCTTCCATGGCCTTCCTGTCCAGCCCTTCTCCGATGATAACCAGCCTGCTTTCCCCGATGTTCTTTTCGAGGCGGACCACATCCACCTTGCCGTAAACGCTGTCGAAGCGGTAAGGTCCTTGAAGCGTGGCAATCAGCGCCTTTGCCCGCGCCACGGATCCGAAACGTCCTTTTGCCAGCCCGTCAAACAGCGCTGTGAATGCGGCAATGGACGGACTGCTGTTTATCCGGAACGAGAGGGTTTCGAAGTGAAAATGACATGCGCCCCGCTGGATATCGCGGAGCAAAGGACCTTCAGGCAGGGGCACATTCATCACGGCGTTCATGGCACGAAGCAGAACGGCACGGGGGTTGATGGCGGCGATCATACCCTCCGCCGCGACGATGGCAGCCTCCTCCGCGAGGTCGGTCTTGTTCACCAGGATGACGTCGGAGTTGGCGATCTGGTCCTGGAAGAAGCTGCCGTACATCCCCGACTCGTACAGCTCGGCGAACTCGACGGCATCGACGATGCCGATGACCGACGCGGGTCCGGTGCCCGCGCTCTCGAGCGCTTCCAGGACGGCCGAGGGAGATGCCACGCCGCTCGGCTCGATCACGAGATGCTCGGGAGAGAACTGCTTCACGACCCTCCGGACCGCGGAGATGAGGTCGAACCTGAGGGTGCAGCATACACAGCCGCTCGGCAGCTCCACGGACTCGATGCCGCCAGCGGAGAAGATCTCGCCGTCGATCCCGGCAGCGCCGAAGTCGTTCACGAGCACGACGGCCCTCTCCTTCCCCTGCCTCAGGAAGTTCCCGATGAAGGTTGTCTTGCCCGCGCCGAGCAAGCCGCACACTACGGTGGTCCTCATGAGCGGTTCATCTTGCAATGACAGTGCCACACCCAGCACGACCAATAATACTTATGATTCGTAGATAACGGAAGAGCTCCTGGCTCCCGATGTGAGAAAAAATGCCCCGACAGGGTGGGGAATTATTCTGCTACGTTCTACCTGAAGAAAACCTCAAACCTGAACTTGAGAGGACAAGTCCCGGAGCTTACTTTGAAGCGCACTCGCTGAAGGTAATGCCCCGCTCCGAAAGTCCACCGTATATCGCCGATTTAAGACGAGAATTTCGGGAGCGCTCCTGTGCCGGTGATGCCAACACGCCGATGCCTGGCGAGATCGATGGACGCATCCCGCACGGCGATGCCGCACAGAATATCCTGGCACATCTGTTGCAATCCTCGTTGCATATCATGAAGAACATCCTCCTCTGCTCTTCCAATCCTATTCTGGTCAAAAGCCTCTATGGTGTCCTTCGAAGCGAGGGATACGCTGTCGATATTGTGGAGCATCCCGCGCTGGCGGTGCAGCAGGTCATGAACGGTGCCTGCGATATGATGGTCGTCGATTCCGAGCCCTTCGGTCTGTCGGCAGAGGACGCGGTGCAGATCATCAGGTCCGTCCGGCCCGCAATGCCGGTGCTGTACGTGGGAAGCAGCGGCGGCTGCGCCTCGGAAAGGACCGTCGAGACGCCGCTCGATCTCGAGGAGTTCAAGCGCACGGTCCACAGCATCGCGGTGTAAAGGCCTCTTGTACACATGAAGAAGAGTCCATTCCGAAAGGAGATGCCATGAAATCCAAGGAAGTGATCCTCAAGGCGTTTGAAGGCGGCAGGCCGGACCGGCTGCCGGTCACGCTGTTCGGGGCGGGGATGTGGTCGATCAAGGACTTCGGGACGACCTTCGAGGCCCTCTCCCGCGATCCGCAGAAGATGACCGATATGTGCGTCGCGGAAGCCGCGAAGATCCGGAGCGACGTCATCTACGTGGGCTCGGGCTTCAACAACTTTCACGCTGCGGCGCTCGGCAAGGCCTTCGGGGTCGGGATCAAGTACCGTGAGATGGGCGCTCCCGACATGACCACCCACTTCGTAAACTCAGAAGAGGACCTGGCGAAGCTCAACATCGCTGACGTCCACAAGGACCCGGTCGTCCAGACGGTGCTCGAGGCGACCCGGCTTGTCAGGGAGAAGATCGGCGACACGTACCTCGTGACCATGACCTGCTGGGGGCCGTTCACGCTTGCGGCGCGCATGGTGGGCGAGGAGACGTTCATGAAAGCGACGTTCAAGAAGCCGGCATTCGTCGAGAAGATGGTGAACTTCTGCGCCGACCTGCTGATCCACCTCTACGAGCCGTTGGTGCGGGGCGGCCTCGAGTGCATCAGCATTGCCGACCCGACCGCCTCGGGCGATCTCATCAACAAGAAACAGATGGAGCGCTTCGCGGTGCCGGGCCTGAAAAAACTCACTGACTGGACCAGGAGCAAGGGCGTGTACTCGATCCTGCATATCTGCGGAAACACGAGCGACCGGCTCGATCTCTTCCCGGCTACCGGGGCGACCACAATATTCTTTGACCAGAAGGTGGACATCGCCAAGGCCAAAGAGGCGCTGGAAGGAAAGATGAGCTTCGGCGGCAATGTCGCGCCGGTGCACGTGCTGCTCAATCAGGACGCCGCGGGGGTCGAGAAGGCCTGCCGCGATATCATCAACGTCGTCGGCAATGCCAAGGGGTTCATCCTGGTGCCCGGATGCGACATCCCGCCGACAATCCCCTACGAGAATATCCGGAAGTTCCACGATGTCGCGCTGGAGTGGAAGCTCTGATCAAAGGAGGTGAATAGACGACAAGCAACAGCAGCAGAAGTACGTGTGATAGTGGGTATCTTGGACGAGTTGATGAAATTGTTCGGCCTGGCAGCAGACGCCCAGGCCTATCGGGAGGAAAGCAAAATGGCTGACAAGAAGATGACCGTTGAAGAAGTGAACGAGTACATGAAGAAGCAGTGTGGGTTCGTGCCGCGGATGTTCCAGATCATCAACACCGTGACCCCGGAGCCGGGCAGGACCTTCGCCGATTTCTACGCCAGCATCTTCGGCGACGGGGCACTTTCCCGCAAGGTCAAGGAGCTGATGTTCATGTCGGGCGGCGTGGGCTACTGCTCGCCGAGGTGCATCATCCATGTGATCCCGGCGATCAATGCAGGCGCCACGGATGGCGAGATCTTCGAGGCCGCGTCCGTGGGCATGATCCTGGCGGGCTTCGTGCCCGGCGGGCCGGGCATCCCGTATGCCTTCGAGTACGCGCTCAAGTGCATCGACATCGCCGGCAAGTACCGCAAGGGCGAAAAGTGGGAGTATCTCCCGCAGCCCAAGTTCGACCACGGGGTGTTCTAAACTGTCAGACGGGAGGCGATCTTTCGCCTCCCCCGCCTTTCGGACTCATACATTTTCATATAGGAAGAAATCCTGCGACGGTATTAACCCCGGGTCCGCTTCGCGGACACACAGATAAGGGCAAATCAGAAACATACATTTCGTCTCTGATCAGTACCGTGAGCGGCGAAGCCGCCCGTGGTTCCTGAAGGATATTAAGAATAGAGGAGCGCGCATGTTTCGATTCAACCGGGAGCAGAAGGTCTTCAACCTCAACGGCATCAAGGTCGGCGGCCAGGCGGGAGAGCATCCGCCGCTCCTTATAGCGTCCATGTTCCACAACAAGGACCGGATCGTCGCGGACCGGAAGGGAAACTTCGACCGGACGAAGGCGGTAGAGCTCATCCGGAAGCAGGAGGAACTGTCCGCTTCCACGGGCATCCCGTCGCTCGTGGCCATGGTGGCGAACACGGCCGAGGAGGCGAAGATTTACATCGATTTCTACCGCGAGACGACCGGTATGCCCTTCGGCATCGACATGTGGGTCGCCGAGAAGCGGGCCGAGGCCACGGAGTACGTTGCCAAGCTGGGCCTCCAGGACAAGTTCCTGTACAACAGCATCACGCCCTGGGACAAGGACGTCAAGGGGCAGGTGCGGAAGCTGAAGGACCTCGGCATCAGACACGTGGTGGTGCAGGCTTTCGACGACCAGGACCAGACCCCGGCCGGTCGCCTGACCTCGCTGGAGCGGCTGCTTGACCAGGGAGCCGGGGACTTCGAGACCGTCATCGTGGACACGTCGGTGATGAACCTGCCGGCGACGTCCTTCTCCCTCATCGCCAACCGGCTGATCAAAGAGAAGCTCGGCCTTCCCTGCGGCGGCGCCTACTCGAACGGCACGCACATGTGGAAGGACGCGAAGACCATCTGGAGCCTCGACGGCTTCCGGGCCATGGACGCCGTGGTGCAGGGCATGGCGTCGGTGCTCTGGAGCGACTTTAATTTTTACGGGCCCATCGTCACGGCGCCGCGCATCTTCCCGGCGGTGGCGGCCGCGCACGTGCTGCTCTCCACGCTGCTCTACGACGAGACAAAGCGGATCGCTGACAATCCGGACCTGCCGATCAGGAAATACTTCGGCGATTTCCTGGGCAAGCTGACCGCGGGAGCGGCGAGAAAATAAAGACAAACCGAACCCCGCACTCGCACGAAGCCACTAAGGCACGAAGTGTAATACACATAATTTATTCTTCGTGATCTTCGTGACTTTGTGTGATAAATCGATTTTGACTTAAGGAGGAAGCATGAACTCACGGGAACGGGTACTGAAGCTCTTTGCCGGCGAGGAGGTCGACCGACCACCCTGCTTCAGCGGCATGGGGAATGTTACGACCGAGGGGCTCAAGTCCCTCGGGCAGAACTTCGCGGCGACGCACCTGGACGCGAAGATGATGGCGAAAGCCGCGGCGTCGACCTACCGGCTCTTCGGCTTCGAGTGCGGCGTGGCGCCTTTCGATCTCTGCATCGAGGCCGAGGCCCTGGGGTGCGAGATCAATGTCTATGCTCACTCCGAGGACCTGCTGTATCCCACGATCAAGAAGAAACTGATCCACAACGAGGCGGAGATGGAGATCTCGATCCCGGGAGATCTGACCACACGCGGAAGGGTCCCGCTCATGCTCGACGTGATCAGGCTCATGAAGAAGGACATCGGCGGCGAAGCGGCCGTGGGCTCCTATGTGCTCGGGCCGTTCACGCTTGCCGGGCAGATCATGGAGCTGAACGACCTCCTGAAGCTGTCCTTCAAGAAGCCCGACAAGATCGGAAAGCTCCTGGACCAGCTCTCGGGCGTGATCATCCTGGTGGCGCAGGAGTACGAAAAGGCCGGCGTGGACTACATCACCGTCAGGGAGATGGGCGCAACGTCCGACGTGCTCTCGCCCCGGGTCTTCAAAAGCCTGATCCTCCCGTATCTGACGAAGATCTTCGCGAAGCTCAGCGTCCCGAGCGTGCTCCACATCTGCGGCAAGACGAACGACATCGTCCCGTTCATGGCCGAGAGCGGCGCAAAGGCCGTCAGCGTGGACCAGAAGAACGACGTGGCCGAGACGCGCAGGAAGCTCGGTCCCAAGGCGCTGGTGTTCGGGAACTACGACCCCTACAACGTGCTCGTCGCCGGTACGCCGGACCTGATCCGCACGACGATCAAAAAGTGCATGGATGACGGCGTGAGCGCGGTCTGGCCGGGCTGCGACATCTGGCCCACGGTGCCGCCGGGCAATATGAAGGCCATGATGGAGGTCGTGCAAAATTACCGGAGGTGATGCTATGGCTACGGAAGAAAAAAAGAAGGAGCTCTTGGAGAAGCTGCGGAACGCGGTCATCCAGTATGACGAGGACACGGCCAAGGAGGCCGCCAACGAGGCGCTGGCCGTCGGCCTGGAGGCCAACGACGCCATCTTCAACGGTCTCGTCTCCGGCATGGTGGAGGTGGGAAAGATGTTCGAGGCGCAGGAGTACTTCGTGCCCGAACTGCTCATGTGCGCCGACGCGCTCTACGCCGGGCTCGATATCCTGAAGCCCCATGTGCAGCAGCTCGACCTGGGCGTGAAGGGGTCCGTCGTGATCGGCACGGTCGAGGGCGACGTGCATGACATCGGCAAGAACATCGTGAAGATGATGTTCGACGTTGCGGGCTTCACGGTCTACGACCTGGGACGTGACGTGCCGCTCGACAAGTTCGTGCAGGAACAGCTCCGCACCGACTCCGACCTCGTCTGCCTGTCCGCCATGATGACCACCACGATGACGGGCATGAAGAAAGTGATCGACGATCTCCGGGCCAAGAATCCGAACGTGAAGATCATGATCGGCGGCGCGCCGGTGTCGCAGGACGTGGCCGACAAGTACGGCGCTGACGGGTACGCCAAGGACGCGACGAACGCCCTGAAGGACGCCATCAATATGATCGAATCGCTCAAGAAGATGAAGGATGAGGTGGAAGCCAAGAAGGCGAAATGAAGACCTCGCTGAAGCGGGAGCTGCGTGACCACGGCGCAACGGTCGTGGGGATCGCCGGCCTCCGCGGGTACCTGAGCGGGGAGATCGCCCATCTCGACCGGGCGGTGTCCATCGGCGTGGACCGGAAGCTGAACGAGGACACGCTCGCACTGCTCGTGAAGCTGCAGAAGCGTACGGTCCGGTTCCTGAAGGCCCGCGGACACCGCACGCTGGCCATACCGCCCGATTCGGACCGGAAGAAGGGAACGTTCATCTCCCAGCTGTACTCGCTCTTTAACCACAAGATGGCGGCCACATCGGCAGGCCTCGGCTGGATAGGGAAGAATGGGCTCCTCATAAGCCCCGACCACGGGCCGCGGCTGTCCTTGGCCACGGTCCTGACGGACGCGCAGCTCACGCCCGATCGTCCCATGGCGCACAGCCTGTGCGGCGGTTGCACGCTCTGCATCGAGCACTGCCCGTCCGGGGCCATCACCGGAGCTGACTGGTCGCGCTCCCAGCCCTTCGTGGAGATGGTCCGACTGGCCGACTGCAGGAGCCACAAGATGAACAAGCGGAAGACCGAAGGCAAGCCCAACTGCGGTCTGTGCATCAACATCTGCCCGTACGGAAGACAGAACGGATCAAACCTTCGACACGGATAAAGGCGGATAAAGACCTCTAAAGAGGCAGGACAACGCGAGAGCGTATCATTAGACACTGAGGACGCTGAAAGAATCTATGACACAGATAAGAACGCAGACAAAGTCCAGGACAGGGATAGATGCTGTCTGAAGCTGTGATCGAAGAAGGTAATTTCGTGCCTCTTCATAGCCTTTCTCAGCGTCCTCAGTGTCAAATTCGTTTCTGGGAGGACTTGAATGTCCAAGAAGCATAAAGTGATCTTCCAGCCGTCGGGAAGGCGGGGCGAAGTGGAGGAAGGCAAGACCATCCTCGAAGCGGCCCAGGCCCTGGGCGTGGACATTGAAGGTCTCTGCGGCAACAAGAAGGTATGCGGAAAGTGCAAGGTGCGCATCGAGGAGGGGTACTTCGAGAAGGACAACATAGACTCCGGGATGGCCCACCTCTCGCCGCTGACCGAGGCGGAGAAGAAGCACATCAAGCCCGAGGACGGACCCGGGATCCGCCTCTCCTGCACCGCCGAGGTCCGCGGGGACGTCAAGGTCTTCGTGCCCGAGCGTTCGCGCGCAGGAAAGCAGGTGGTGCGCAAGGCCGCCAAGGAGCTTTCGATCAAGCTCGATCCGGCGGTAAAGAAGTACAACGTGGACCTGGTCCCGCCGACGCTCCACGACATGACCACCGGCGACTGGGAGCGCGTGCTCAAGTTCCTCGAGGACGACTACGGCCTCAGGGGGCTGACCTTCGATTATCTGGTCCTGAAGGACCTGCAGGACGTGCTGCGGAAGGGCGAATGGAAGGCCACGATCACGGTCTGGATGGACAGGGAGATCATCAAGGCGGAGCCGGGGTTCGTCGAGGCAAGCTTCGGACTTGCCGTGGACATCGGCACCACGACGTGCGTGGGGTACCTCACGGACCTCGGCACGGGCAAGGTGGTGAACACCGAATCCATGATGAACCCGCAGGTGCCCTACGGCGAGGACGTGATGTCGCGCATCACCTACGCCATGAGCAATCCCGGCGGGCTCGAGACCATGCAGAAGGCGATCATCCAGGGCCTGAACGAGATCATCGAGCGCGTGGTCGCCGACATCCGGAAAAAGGGACCGAACCCGGGCCAGGTCATCGACGACCTCACGATCGTCTTCAACACGGCCATGCACCACATCTTCCTGGGGCTGAATCCCGAGTACATCGGCCGCTCGCCCTTTATCCCGGCGGTCCAGAGCTCGCTCGATATCAAGGCGCGCGACCTGGGTCTCCGGATCAATCCCGCTGCGTACATCCACGTTCTGCCCATTGAGGCGGGTTTCGTAGGGGCGGACAACGTGGGCGTGCTGATCGCCGAGGAGCCCTACAACCAGGACGAAAAAGTGCTGATCATCGACATCGGCACGAACGGCGAGCTCCTCATGGGAAATCGGAACAAGGTCTGCTCAACATCGTGCGCGACGGGGCCGGCCTTCGAGGGCGCGCAGATCAAGTTCGGCATGCGCGCCGCGCCCGGCGCCATCGAGACCGTCGAGATCGACCCGAAGACCCGCGAGCCGCGCTATAAGGTCATCGGCAAGGCGGACTGGCACACGCACATCGAGAAGGTCGATGCCAAAGGTCTCTGCGGCTCGGCCATCATCCAGGTCGTCGCCGAGATGTTCATGGCGGGCATCGTGGACAAGAGCGGACGGTTCGTCATGGACCTGGGCACGCCGCGCGTCCGCAGGGACGCCGACGGCAAGCCCGAGTACGTGCTTGCCTGGGCGTCCGAGACCTCCATCGGGCAGGACATCACCATCACCCAGGGCGACGTGCGGGCGCTCCAGCTCGCCAAGGGCGCGCTCTATACCGGCGCGAAGCTCATGATGAAGCGGCTCGGCATCACGACGCTCGACCGGGTGATCCTGGCCGGGGCCTTCGGCAGCCACATCGACCGCGAGGCGTCCATGACGCTCGGCATGTTCCCGGACTGCCCGATCGACAAGGTCTACGCCGTGGGCAACGCGGCCGGCGACGGGTCGCGCATGGCGCTCCTGAACCGCGACAAACGGCGCGAGGCGAACGAGCGTGCGCGGTGGGTCGAGTTCGTCGAGATAGCCACGGACCCGGCGTTCGAGAAGGAGTTCATGCAGGCGATGCACATCCCGCACATGAAGGACAGGTTCCCGAACTTGAAGGAGCTCCTCGCGAAGAAGGGGAGCACCGTGGAGATCAAGGCGTGAGATAAGTGCGGAATCGGCAGTGCGAATGAAGAACCGTTGACACAGATAAAGGCGGATATTTCTATGAAGAAGCACGATAAGGCTATGCATCTTCAGGATCTATGGTATTGAGACGGTGAGGACACCTTTTGACAGATGAAGAGGCACGATAACGCAGCTTGTCGTATCCGCAGTTATCATAGCCGTTCTCAGGGTCTTCAGTGTCAAGGGTTCCATGATGAAAAGGTTATCGCCGCGGCTCCCTCCCGGCGGTAATGCAGGTCGCAGGGGCGGGACGGGCTGGCGCGGTCCTTCCCGCCCCTCCTTCCTCAGGCTGTCCCGCGGAGGTCGGCAGGGCATGACAACGGTCGTCGTCAATTCAGGCGCGTGCGGGTTCACCGTCACGATCAGGGCGGAACAGGGGAAGGAAAAGAAGATCGCGGTCTCCCTGGACACCGCCTGCGAGATGGTGCAGAAGATGCTTGCCGACATCGCGGTCGTGGACCGGAGGGTTTCGCTCGTCGGCTTTCGCGACAACCCGGTCTATCAGTCGGCGGCAAAGCATCTCAAGCATGTCGCCTGTCCGGTGCCGTCGGCCATCCTGAAGGCGGTCGAGACCGAAGCGGGCATGAACGTGCCCAAGGACGCGAGGATCGAGTTCGTCCGGGAGAAGTGACGACCCTCCCCGCATCTCCCGGGTGCCAGTCGTGTTATACTGAGAGCGCCTTTTCGGGAATCCAGGAGCGAGCGCGTCCCCCGCAGGTCGCTGCGGGGTCAGCGAGCGATTAGAATAACGATGGTTCCCTGAGGATCGAAGCTCCCCGCAGCTTGCGGCAGGGTGCGCCAACGGACGGCCATGGGAACGATCATCATCATTGCGGTGTACAGCGTGTACGCCGCGTTCTGGATACGGTTCTTTCTGCACACGCTGGCATGGCGGCGCGGCCGAACGGAGGACCCAGTCGCGGTCCTGCCGAAGAGGCCGCCGACGTTCACCACCTGGATGCTGACCGTGCGCGATGTGGTCCTCTTCTGGCGGCTTTTAAAAGTAAACCCCGCGCTCTGGTTCGGCGAGTACCTGTTTCACGGGACATTTCTGCTTGTTGTTCTGCGGCACCTGCGGTATTTCCTGGACCCGGTGCCGCTGTGGGTCTGGGACCTGCAGCTTCCCGGTCTGATCGCCGGCTACCTGCTGCCCTTCTCGCTCGCGTACATCCTCGCTGTCCGCTTTCTGAGCGAGCGGGAAAAATATTCATCGCCGGCGAACATCCTGCTCCTCGCGCTGATCCTGGCGATCAGCAGCATCGGAGTGCTGATGCACGCTTTCTTCAAGCCGGATCTCGTGGACGTGAAGTACTTCACGATCGGGTTGCTGTCCCTCGCTCCGGTGCCGTTGCCGGCAGGTGTTCTGTTCCCGATGCATCTGGTGCTGGTGCTGGCGCTGGTCGCGCTCGTGCCCACCCATGTCGTCACTGCTCCGCTGGTGATGCTGGAGGCCAGGAGGCGGGAACTGGGGTTGACGCAGGTGATGCATGACTCGGAAAATAACCAGTAACCACAGGCGGCTTTGCCGCACACGGTTACATCCTCAATCCGTGCCCATCAGTGTATGCCGCAAAGCGCGAGCCGTGGTTATTTCCGACGTCGTGTTCCTATGAAGAACAAACGCTCATTTACCGAAGAGCTATCTTCACGCCAGATGCTGGAGCTCGACGCCTGCACGCAGTGCGGCGAGTGCCTGAAGCACTGCCCGGTCCAGGACGTGACCGGCAATCCCTCGGTCTCTCCGCCCGAGAAGATTCGCATGTTCCGGGAGTTCATCCGAGCGACCGACGGGCTTAAGGCGCAGCTCTTCGGAAGGCGCGATGTGGACCGCAAGCTCCTCGACGATTTCGCGAAGGCCGTGTATGAGTGCACGACCTGCGGCGCCTGCGGCCAGAACTGCCCGGTCGGTATCTTCACCCAGCGGCTCTGGCCCGCGCTCCGGAAGGAGATGGTGAAGCGCGGGATCGGTCCTATCGGCGTGCAGGCGGATTTGCCGAAGGCGGTCAAAAGCAGCGGCAACCCCTACGACAAGCCCGCATCCGACCGATACCGTCCCTGGTTCCCGGAACACGTAGCGGTCGAGGAGCGGGCCGATATCGCCTACTACGCGGGTTGCACAGGCGCCTACGAGTCCCAGCCCATGGTGCGGAGCGACGCGCTCGTGCTCGGCGCGATCGGCGAGCCCTTCACCATGCTGCCTCCCGAGGACGAGGTCTGCTGCGGATTCCCGCTCTTCATCACGGGCCAGCATGACCTGCTCCCGGAACTGGTGAAGCGGCTCGTGGAGGGGTATAGGTCACGGGGGGTCAGGACGCTGGTCTGCTCCTGTCCCTGCTGCGTGAACATCATGAGCAGGGACTGGCCGGCGTACTATGGCCGCGAGCTGCCGTTCAAGGTCCGCCACATCACGCAGTACGTTGCGAATGCGCTTCGCGAGGGACGGCTCCGGATCACGAAACAGCTGAAGGAGTCCGTGATCTACCACGACCCGTGCTATCTGAGCAGGGGGGTGGGCGTGATCGAGGAGCCCCGCGAGGTGCTCCGGAGCATCCCCGGCGTCACGGTGCTGGAGTTCGAACGGCACGGCCTGAACTCGCGGTGCTGCGGCTCGGGCGGCGCGGCGCGGAAGGTGTTCCACGATAATGCCATCGCCATGGGGCGGCTGACCATCGACGAGGCGGTGGCGAAGAGGGCCGACCGGCTGATCCTTTCGTGTCCCGCCTGCTACGCCAAGGTCAACGAGTCCCTGCAGGGCCACGACAAACAGATCAGGATCACGGACATCATGGAGCTGGTGGCGGAGCTGGTGATAGAGAACGAGGTTGAGAGAGCCTGAAGGTAAGAAGGAAAGAGGGTAGGAGGGGAGGATCTGAAATTGAGATGTTGAGAAAATGAGAGGTTAAGAAGGAAGAAGTGGCGGTGGTTTTTCTTACCTTCTTACCCTCGTACTTTCCTCCCTTCGCGATCCTCCTTAGATAAAGCCATGAGCCATTTTTCCATCAAATGCAGAAAGTGCGGTAAGGTCCTCGTGAACTCTTACTGCGCCTTCTGCGAGCATTGCGCCGATGCGCTCCTGGTCACCGAGTACAACGCGCGGTTCAGCGAGCAGGGAGGCGAAGGTGTCTGGCGCTTCAACTGGCTGCCAGTGCACAATCCCGATGTTAAGCAGCCGGGACCGGTGGTGTACCGGTCCCGCGGCCTTGCTGTCCAGCTCGGGCTCGAGAATCTCTATATCGCTTTCAACGGGTACTGGCCAGAGAAGGGCGCGGAGCTCCAGACCTGCACATTCAAGGAGTTCGAGGCGGCAGTGGTGCTCCAGAACGCTCGGGAGAACGGGATCGAGGGCCTCATCGTTGCCTCAGCCGGGAACACGGCCCGCGCCTTCGCGCATCTGTCGGCGGCCACCGGGTATCCCGCGGTCATCATCGTTCCGCGCATGTGCCTGTCCGAGATGTGGTATCTCAAGGACTCCGTCGGTGTGCCCACAGTCGCGGTGACCGACGGGGACTACGCGGATTCCATCGACGTGGCGCGCCGGATCGCGCAGGTGACCGGCTTTCCATTCGAAGGCGGCGTGAAGAACGTGGCGAAGCGCGACGGCCTGGGCTTGGTACTGCTCGAGGCCGTGTCGGTCATGAAGCGCCTGCCGGACCGGTACTTCCAGGCTGTGGGAAGCGGCGCGGGCGCCGTCGGCGTGTGGGAGATGTCCGAACGGTTCCTCGCCGACGGCCGGTTCGGCTCCCGCCTTCCGGTCCTGCACCTGGGCCAGAACCTGCCGTTCGCCCCTATGGTGAAGGCCTGGGCGCGGAAGGAGCGGTCGCTGGCGAAAGAGGACCTTGATCCGGCGCTGATCCCTCAGATCACCACGCGCGTCCTGTCCACGCGCTATCCCGCCTATAGCCTCATGGGCGGCGTGTTCGACGCGCTCA
>Ga0316626_10000709_pt1 | contig 13579 bp, 12 predicted proteins | sample OWC_Aug_T1_C1_D5_FD_207656 | JGI IMG/M metagenome (GOLD analysis project Ga0316626, IMG submission 207656) | Wetland soil microbial communities from Old Woman Creek delta, Ohio, United States - OWC_Aug_T1_C1_D5_A | ecosystem: Environmental > Terrestrial > Soil > Wetlands | place: USA: Ohio...
CGTCTCCAAGCCAAGGTCGGCCACCTCGAGACCGCCCTGGAACTCTGGCAGCAGATGCTGGAGCGGTCCAACAACGAAGCCGTTCGGGAGATCGCGCGGCGCGAGATTCAAAAGCTCCGAGAGGAAAAACAGCGAACGCAGGCGGCGAACCCAAGCCGCTGATCGGCGAGGAGAACGCAAGAGGTCGACATGCATCTCAACGCGAGGCGCCATTCATGTTGACGGTATGGGCCGCAGGGTTCGGCTTGATCATTGGAAGCTTCCTGAACGTGGTGATCTACCGCCTGCCGCGGGAAGAGAGCCTGGTGTACCCCGGCTCCCGTTGCCCGGCCTGCCGGACGTCGATCCGCCCGTGGGACAACATCCCATTGGTGAGCTATCTGCTCCTTCGCGGACGGTGCCGGTCCTGCGGTCATCCGATCGCGTGGCGGTATCCCGCCGTCGAGGCCCTCACGGGAGCCCTGTTCGTCCTGGCGGTGGTCCGCTTCGGGCTCACGCTGCATACCGGCACCATCCTCCTATTCCTCTCCGCCCTGGTGGCAATCGCATTCATCGACCTGGATCACCAGGTCATCCCGAACGCCATCACGCTGCCGGGCATCCCACTGGGGCTCGTCGCGGGTTTGTCGTTCGGCGAGCCGCCATTCTTGGAGCGGGTCATCGGTGCCCTTGCCGGGGCCGGCTTTCTGTATCTGGTCCTGCTCTACGGCAGTGCGGTGTACGGTCAGGACGCCATGGGGGAAGGCGACCTGAATCTCATCGCTCTGGTCGGCGCGTTTCTCGGATGGAAAGGGGTGGTCGTGACGATCCTGCTGGGGTGCCTCAGCGGCTCGGCGGTCGGCTTGGCCCTGATCGGCCTCCGACGCCTGCGCCGCCGCGAGCACATGCCCTTCGGACCGTTCCTAGCCCTCGGAGCCCTCGTGGCGCTGTTCTGGGGGGACGCACTGGTCGGGTGGTATCTCCGCTTCCTACGCTGAGCGGCGCCCGGACACCCCCGCACGGGCCAGGGGACAGCGTGTCACCCCGCCCGTGCCTGCCGCGGGACCGCTACACCTCGCGCAACACCTCGCGCATGCTCAATTCCAGGATGTCGACCATCTGATCGATGTCGGCCTCGGTCACGATGAGCGGGGGCCCGAAGGCGATCCAGTGGGGGTCGAAGCGGAGCAGGAGGCCGTTCGCGAGGGCCCGCTTGCCGATGCGGAGGCCGATCTTCACCTCCGGCGCGAAAGGTTTCTTCGTCGCCGGGTCCTCCACGAGCTCGACGCCGATCATGAGCCCCTTGCCCCGGATGTCGCCGAAAATCCCGAGCGAGCGCAGGCCTTCCAATCGCTGGACGAGGTGCGCGCCGACGCGCCGGGCGTTCTCGGGCAGGCGACGCTCCACGATTTCGCGCACGCTGGCCAGCCCGGCGGCGCACGCCACGGGGTTCCCCGCGTAGGTGTGGCCGTGGGCGAACTCCGTCCCGGGCGCCCCCCAGAAGGTGCGCGCCACCTTGTCCGAGATCATGGCCGCGGCCAGCGGGGCGTACCCGCTGCTCATCCCCTTCCCGCAGCAGAGGATGTCCGGGGTAACGCCGAAGGTGTCCGCCGCGAACAGGTGCCCGGTCCGGCCGAAGCCGGTGATGACCTCGTCGAAGATGAGGAGGATGTCGAACTCGTCGCAGAGCTGCCGCAGGATCTTGAGATACTCCGGCGGGGGCGTGACGATCCCGCCGGTGTTGCTGATGGGCTCGACGATGATGGCAGCGATCGAGCGGGGGTCCTCCCACTCGATCATCTGGCGGATCGTCCGGGCGCAGAAGACGTCGCAGGCCGGGTAGGTCTTCTCGTACGGGCACCGGTAGCAGTACGGGGGGTAGGTGTGGAGGTGCCCGATCGCCGCGGGCTCGTAAAGGGTTTTCCGATAACCGACGCCCCCGGCGCTCATGGTGGCCGCGGTGGCCCCGTGATAGGAGAGGTAGCGCGACAGGATCTTGAATTTCCCGGGATTTCCGGTCTGGCGATGGTACTGCCGGACGAGTTTGAACGCGGCCTCGTTCGCCTCCGACCCGCTGTCGACGAGCCGGGCGGTGTTCAGGTCGCCGGGCGTGACCTCGGCGAGGAGATTCGCCAGTTCGACGGCGCGGGGGTTCGTCCCGTGCATCGGGGGGTTGAAGGGGAGGGTCCGGAGCTGGTCGGTGACGGCTTGGAGCACCCGGGCATTGTTGTAGCCGACGTTCACGGTGAAGATGCCGGCCAGGCCGTCCAGGTACTCCTTCCCGTGGACGTCCCAGAACCGGATCCCGTCGGCCCGCGCCACCAGGAACGGCTCCTTCACGAACTCCGTCATCTGGCGGAAGTCGAGCATGATATGGCGGAGGTAGTCCTCACCCGCGAAGCGGGCGTCATTCTGGACGGTCATGGTCCTCTCCTCGCTTTCCTATCGAACGGGAACCTCCCGCATGACTTTCTGAATCGCCTTCTCAAGGGCGTTGACGAGCTGTTCCACGTTGGCCTCATTGAAGATGTACGGGGGGCTGATCTGGATGTGATCCCCCGCCACCGCGTCGATCATGCCCCCCATGCCCGGCACCACCATCACGCCCTCCGCCAGCGCGGCCTCCACGATGCGCCGGGTCACCCCCGCCTCGGGCGGGAAAGGCCGCTTGCTGGCCTGATCGGCCACGAACTCGACACCCAGGATGAGACCGGTCCCGCGCACGTCGCCGACGATGGGGAACCGCTTGAGCGTCTCCAGCCGCTGCAGCAGTATACGGCCGATGCGGGCGGCGTTTTCCACCAGGTTGTGCGCCTTGAGGTACTTGAGCACGGCCAAGCCCACCGCGGAACACAGCGGATGGCCGGAGTACGTGAACCCCTGCGTCATGTGGCCCGACCCTTGCGCGATGGCATTATACACCTTGTCGTGCAGGATCACGGCAGCGAGTGGCGCATACCCGCTGCTCAGGGCCTTGGCCGTCGTGATGATGTCCGGGACGACGCCCCAGTGCTCGATGGCGAAGTTCTTCCCCGTCCGCCCGATCCCGGTGATCACCTCGTCGGCGATGAAGAGGATGTCGTGTTTGTCGCAGATCTCGCGGATGCGCGGATAGTACTCGGGCGGCGGCGTGACGCCCGCGGCGGACGTCCCGATCACTGGCTCGGCGATGAACGCGGCGATGCCGTCGGCGCCCTCCAGCGTGATCACTCGCTCCAGATCTTCCGCGCAGGCGATCCCGCAGCTCGGATAGCTCCTCCCGTACGGACAGCGGTAGCAGTACGGCGGATGAATCTTCGGGAAGTTCTGCAGGTAGGGCGTGAACTCCCGCCGCCAGGCGGTGCGCCCCGACATGGAGAGCGCCCCGACGGTGTTCCCGTGATAGCTGATCCACCGGGAGATGATGCGATACTTCCCTTCCCTGCCGCGCTCCAGGTGATACTGGTGGGCCAGCTTCATGGCGGTTTCGGTGGCCTCGGACCCGCCCGACAAGAGCAGCACGTGCTGCATCCCCGGCGGCGCCCAGGTGGCAAGCTCTTCCGAGAGCGCCATGGCCGCCTCGTTGGCGAACGAGCCTCCGTGGACGAAGGCCACGTACTCGGCCTGCTCTCGCATGGCCGCGATGATCTCCGGGACGCCGTGGCCGACGTTGACCACCGAGATTCCCCCGACGGCGTCGAGATACTCGCGGCCCGCCCGATCGTAAAGGAACACGCCCTTGCCTCGCACGATGACCGGATAGTCCTTCTTGAAATCCCGGAAGACCTGTGCACGCATGATCCTGAACCTCCTGTTCGGCAGTTCGACGGTGCGGCGGTTCGGCAGTTCTGCAGTTCGTGTGCAGCCGAACCGCGGAACGACCGTACGGTCGAACGCCGTGTGATCTTCTAGCTCCGCAACTCGGCGGGCAAACCCTTCTCCACCGCCCCGATAGCCTCATCCAGGATGGCGACCATGTCGTCCACCTGGCTCTCCGTGATGATGAAGGGCGGCGCCATGAGGAGGTGATTCCCCGCCACGCCGTCCACCGTGCCGCTCCCGGGAAACACCACCAGGCCGCGCGCGAACGCCTCCTCGAAGAGGCGCTTGCCGAACTGGTACTCGGTTGGGAACGGTTCCTTCGTCCGCTTGTTGCGGACGAACTCCATGCCGGCCATCAGGCCCTTCCCCCGGACGTCCCCGACCGTGGGGTGAGTCAGCAGCCCCTGCAGACCCGCCAGCAGCCGCAACCCCATCCGGCGGACGTTCTCGATCAGGTTCTGCTCGTGGATGATCGCCAGCACCTCGATCCCGACCCGCGCCGAGAGCGGGTTGGCGCAGTAGGTATGCCCTCCCCGGAAGCTGCTGTGTGTCGACCGGAGCAGGTCCATGACCTTGTCCCGCAGGATGACCGCCGCCAGCGGCGTGTACCCGCCCGAGATCCCCTTGGCCGTGGCGATGATATCCGGGACGACCTTCCAATGATCGACGCCGAACTTCGCGCCCGTCCGGCCGAAGCCCGTCATCACCTCGTCGGCGATGAAGAGGACGTCCTGCTCGTCGCAGATCTCCCGGATCAGCGGGAAGTACTCCGGCACCGCCGGGACCGCCCCCAGTGCCGCCCCCACCACCGGCTCGGCGATGAACGCCAGGATGTTCTCGGGCCCCTCCTGGCGGATCGCCTTGCGGAGGGCGCGGGCGCACTCCAGGTTGCACTTCCCGTACGTCAGGCCCCAGTCGCAGCGATAGCAGTAGCAGGGCGGGATCTTCACCGCGTGGCCCAGCATCGGGCCGTAGATCTGGCGGCGATAAGTGATCCCGCTCGCCGTCATGGCACCGAAGGTGTTGCCGTGGAACCCCTGCCAGCGACCGATGACCGTGAACTTGCCGCGGTTGTTCCGCACGTACTCGTACTGGCGCGCGAACTTGATGGCGTTCTCTGTGGCCTCGGACCCGCCCGAGAGCAGGAACGTCTGCTTCATCTCCGGCGGGGAGATCTCGGCGATCTTCTGGCACAGCTCGACGTGCGGCTTGTTGGCGAAGCAGTGGGCGGGGCTGAAGGCGATCGTCTCCGCCTGTTGGGCCATGACCGCGGCCACGCGCTTGTTACCGTGCCCGATCGAGGTCACGACCGACGACCCGCCCGACCCGTCGATGTACTTCCGGCCCTTGGTGTCGTAGAGGTAGATCCCCTCGCCCCGCTCCACCACGGGGTAGTCCCGCTCCAGGTCCCGGAACACGACCCGACTCAGGTCCCAACCGACCACCGCCTGCTTCATCGTGCCGTCCAATTCCATCGTCCTCTCCTCTCGGCTCCCGCCGGCTGCACATGTCGTTCACACGGGACTGCTACAGGATCTTCCCCAGGAACTCTCTCGTCCGCTGCTCCTGTGGCCGATCGAAGATATCCGCCGCCTTCCCTTCCTCGACGATCCGCCCCTCGTCCATGAACACGACGCGGTCGGCGACCTCCCGCGCGAAGCCCATCTCGTGCGTGACGACGATCATGGTCATGCCGTCGCGCGCGAGCTGCTTCATCACGTCCAGCACCTCGCGCACCAGCTCCGGGTCCAGTGCCGAGGTGACCTCGTCGAAAAGCATCAGCTTGGGCTGCATGGCCAGGGCGCGCGCAATCGCCACGCGCTGCTGCTGGCCGCCGGAGAGCTGGGACGGGTAGGCGTCGACTTTGTCCTGCAGGCCCACCTTGGCCAGCATGGCCACGGCCGCCTGCCGCACCTCGTTCTCGGGGCGTTTCCGCACCACCACCGGCGCCAGCATGACGTTCTTGATCACCGTCAGGTGCGGGAACAGGTTGAAGGACTGGAAGACGATGCCGACTTCCGCCCGGACGGTGCGGATGTTGGTGCGGTGGTGGTCCAGGCGAATCCCGTCGATCCAGATCTCGCCCTTCTGCACCGGCTCCAGGTAGTTCAAGCAACGCAGGAGGGTGCTCTTGCCCGAGCCGCTCGGCCCGATGATCACGACCACTTCGCCCTTGGCCACATCCAGGCTGACGTCGTTGAGGACGTGCAGCTTGCCGAAATGCTTGTGGATGTTCTTGACCTTAACCACCGACTTTCAACCTCCGCTCCGCATACAGGGCCAGCCTGGACAGAGGGTAGCACATCGCGAAATACAGCGCGGCCACGATCCCGAACACCTGGAAGGAGAGGAAGGTCTTTTCGGTCAGGATCTGTCCGACGCGGGTCAGCTCGATGTAACTGATGACCGAGACGATCGACGAATCCTTGATGAGGCCGATCAAAAGGCCCACGCCAGGCGGGATCATCACGCGGAAGGCCTGGGGAATCACGACGTGCCGCATCGTCTGGACGTAGCCCATGCCGAGGCCCCGGGCGGCGTCCAGCTGGTCCTTGCCGACCGCCTGGATGCCCGCCCGCACGATCTCCGCCATGAAGGCGCTCGAGTTGAGCATGAGCGCGGCCGCCCCGGCGACGAAGATCGGAACGTTCAGCCCGAGGAGCGGCAGGGCGAAAAAGACGAGATAGAGCTGCATCAGCAGCGGCGAATCGCGGATGATCTCGATGTACAACGCCGCCGGCCAGGAGAGCCAGCGGAAGTGCGCGGCCCTGGCCAGACCGACGAACAGGGCGATGACGAGCCCGAGGCCCAGGCCCGCCAGACAGAGCAGGATCGTGTTGCCGAGCCCCTGGAGGAGCAGGATGGCATCGTAGATGTTGAGCCGGTCCTGGACATACTGCGGCATCGCTCGCGCCCGCTCCTAAGCGGGTTGTCGAAACAACTGGCGACCGATCAGCTTCAGCGCACCGGAAATGACCAACGTTATCGAGACGTAGATCAGCGTCAGCACGGTGTAGACCTCGAACGAGCGGAAGGTGGTGGAGGCCAGCTCTTTTCCCCGCAGTGCCAGGTCATGGACCGAGATGGTCGAGACCAGCGAGGACCACAGGATGATCCCGATGAACTGGTTGCACAGTGGTGGATAGACGACCCGAAACGCCTGCGGAAAGACGACGTAGCGCATGAGCTGGCGGAAGCTCAGTCCGAGCGAGTAGCCGGCCTCGAACTGCCCCTTGTGGATGGCTTGGATCCCCGCCCGGACGATCTCGGTCAGGTAGGCCCCGTTGTTCACCACCAGCCCGACGAGGCCCGCCGTGTAGTTCGACACATCGATGTTGATCTGGCTGAACCCGAAGTAGATGAAGAAGAGCTGGACGAGCAGCGGGGTGTTGCGGATGACCTCCACGTACCAGATGGCCGGTACGCGTATCCACCGAATGTCGGACATCCGGCACAGCGCGCCAATCGTTCCGACGACAAGGCTGAAGAGCAGTGTCAGAAGCGAGATGTGCAACGTCGTGAGGGCCCCGTCCAGGAGCATGGGCAGCTCCCGGAAAACCTCGCCGAACTGAAAGACGTACCCGTGCATCTAACGCGCTTCTCCCGACCAGGTGCGAAGGTGGACCGGTCAGCGCTCCCGGCGCAAAGGGGCCGGGAGCGCTGACCGCTACTCTGCCTACCAGCGCGGGGAAATGGGGAACGGGTCGGCGGCAAACCACTTCTTGTACAGCTCCTTCATCTTGCCGCTCTGGTGCAATCGGTAGATGAAGAAGTTCATGTAATTGAGCCACTCCTGGTCGAACTTCCGCACGCCGAAGCAGTACGGCTGGAAATCCAGCGGCTTGTTCAGGAACGCGAGATTCTTGTCTCGCCCGGCGTGGTAGACGGTATAGGTGTAATCCTCGATCTGGGCGTCCGCCTTGTTCTGCTGCACGGCCAGGAGGGCCGTGGACGCCTGATCGAATTGCAGGAGCTTCGCTTGCGGCGCCTGCTTCTTGACCAGGATCTCGCCTGTCGACCCGGTAGTGACCGCGACCCGCTTGTTGTTCAGGTCCTTCCAGTCGGCGATCTTGAGTTCCTTCCGATAAATGACCCCGACGCCGTCGACGACATACGGCTCCGTGAAGGTGATGGCCTTGGACCGCGGCAATGTCGCCGTGAAGTTGGAGATCGCGACGTCGATCTTGCCCGAGAGGAGGAAGTTGATCCGGTCCTGCGTCGTCGGCACCGGGACCAAGGTCAGCTTCACCTTCAGCACGTCATCGCTCGCCAGTTCCTTCGCAATGTCCACGTCCATCCCGACGATGTTGTTCTGCGCGTCCCGGAATCCCCAGGGTGGATAGAAATCGAAGGTGCCGACCACCAACTCGCCTTTCTTGACGACCGCATTCAGGGTGTCCTGCATCTGGGGGCCGGCCTCGCCCGCCAGGCCGAGCAGGGGCAAGCCCAGACTGGCAGCAAACACCCCCACCACCAACCCCAACCACATCCGACGTGTTCGCATGGTCCCTCTCCTCCTTCGTGTGGTGGCGTCAATCCGCGACGCCGGTTCGCGAGCACTGCCGCTTCTAGGCTTTCCTGCGGCTCAGGCGCGCCACCGCCAGGCGCCTGGCGCGCCGGGATTCCCGGAACGTGGCAGACTCCGCCATCGGCCGCGGCGGCCGACGCGTCCGCTTCAGCTTCGCCGCGAAGTCGTTCAGCATCTCGCCTAGGTGCGCCTGGATGGCCCGGCTGGCCTGCGCCGCATCCCGCGAGCGCAGCGCGGCCACGATCTCGCCGTGCCCCCGCACGACGAGTTTCAGATTGCGATACATGAGGTTGGTCGTGGAAAGGTACAGACGGACCTTGCCGGAAATCGCCGACCATGTCTCGTAGAGCGTCCGGTGGCCTGAGCTCCGGCAGATGAAGTCGTGAAACTGGTAGTCGAGCTCGACGAGGCGAGCGTATTCCCCCTCTCGCACGGCCTGGTCCATATCCGTCACCATGGCATCCATTGCCGCGAACTGGCCGGCGGTCAGGCGTTCCGCCGCCAGCGAAGCTGCAAAGCCTTCCAGGAGACCGCGCAGGCTGGCCACTTCGCGCACGATCTCCTCGGTCAGCTCCACCACTCGCGCGCCCCGATTTGGTTCCTTCACCACCAGGCCCTCGCGCTCGAGCTGGCTGAGTGCCTCCCGCACGGGCGCCCGGCTGGTGCCCATCTCACGCGCCAGCGACACCTCGAAGAGGCGCGCCGCCGGAGGAATGCGCCCCCGGGCGATGGCTTCGCGAACTGCATCGGCGATCTGCTCGGCGATCGTGCGATAGGCGACCGGGGCAGCGCCCGTGCGCGTGTGCGCCCCGCGCTGGGATGACCTGCGGCTGGGAACGGCCATAGACGGTCCGCGGTCCCGATGGGTCCACCGAGGGTCGGGGAGGGAAATTGTCGACAGTCGACTTTCTACCCCAGACCACAGGGACGGTCAAGCGGAATCTCGCCGCGCGAATTCCGCTTGCACCGCGAGACCGTCGTGGCACAATGGCGCGCCGACGCCGGACAGGGGGGTAGACCGTGCTGTGCAACTTGCCGCATCTCACCGCAGCGATCCCCGCCATCGCGGCCTCCTTCAGGCGCCTCCTCGAAGACTTTGAGGTGGATGAGTTGCCCGCCTACGATCCGTGCGGAAGCGGGAACCATGTGTACGTGCGGATCGAAAAGACCGGCATCACGACCAGACAGGCCATTCTCTACATGGCAAAAGCGCTGGGGATCCCGCCCTCGACGATTGGGGCAGCCGGCCGAAAAGATGCCCGCGGGATCACCCGCCAGGTCGTGAGCGTCGAAGGCGTCGAACCGGCACGCATAGAGGCGCTCGACCTGCCTCGCATCCGTGTCCTGGATTTGGCCCGCCATCGCTCCAAGCTCCGCCCCGGATCCTTGCGCGGGAACCGGTTCACCATCAAACTGCGAGACGTGTCGACGGGGAGAATCGGCGAGGTCCAAGAGGTCCTGCGGGTGCTGGCCGCACGCGGCGTGCCGAATTACTTCGGCCCGCAGCGCTTCGGCATGCGCGGCGACACAGGGGAGATCGGCCGATGCCTCCTCGCCGGCGATCTTGCTTCAGCGGTGAGGCTCATCGTGGGAGAGCCCGCAATGGATGATCCCGCACTCGTCGGGCACGCCAGGGCCCTGGCGGCCGCCGGGCAGTATGGCGAGGCGGCGAAAGCCTGGCCGCGGGGTTTTGCGGACTGCGCGCGCCTGTGCCGCGCATTGGAGCGGACGCGCGGCGACGCGCGGCGAGCGATCTTCAGTCTTGAGCCGTCCATCCTTGGCCTCTACGTGTCGGCCTACCAAGCCTGGCTTTTCAACCGCGTCCTGGCGGAGCGCATCGCCGGCCTGGATTGCCTGTTGCCGGGCGACATTGCCTTCGCACATCGGACCGGCATCTGCTCCCTCGTGGCCGATCCGGCTACCGAGCAGGCACGAGCCGCGCGGTTCGAGATCTCTCCCAGCGGCCCGATCGTGGGCTTTGCCATGCCCACCCCGCAGGACGAAGCCGGTGCCATCGAACTGGCCGTCCTCGCCGAGGCCGGATGTGCCGCCAAGGATATGCCGCGGGTCGGACCGCTCCGGTGTGTCGGCGGTCGTCGCCCGTTTCGATGTCCTCTCGAGGAGATGGGGATTGAGTCCGGGACGGATGAAGCCGGCGCATATCTCGAACTCCGGTTCACGTTGCCGGCGGGGTCCTACGCGACCGCGGTGCTCCGGGAGATCTGCAAGGACCGAATGCGGGATGGGCCGGACGCTCCCGCGGACGAATAGCAGGCTGCTGAAAAAGGCCCATCTGCTGCGTTGCCGCGCCGGGTACCCATCGGAACGATGGGTGCGGCGCTGCGACGTACGGGTTGAGTACGCCTGCACCCACCTGCGGCGGGTACCCGTCGGATCGCGCGGCGCCTTGCATGTGGACCTTTTTGAGCGGCCTGGGAAAGACGAACTTTTCAGTAGTCCGATGGAAGCCGAGGGAGTCGAATTGGCTTGTTCTTGCGCGGCCCGTCGTGATATTGAGACCATCGCTACGGGATGGCCGGGCGGAACGGAAAGCGCGGTGTCGCTGACCGTCGCGCCGCTCGGTTGCCGGGCGGGCAACGTCGTCACAGCCTCAAGTCGCCGACCATGTGGGTACTCCCCCTGACCCTCGTCCTGCTGTCCGCCGGCCTGCACGCAAGCTGGAACCTCATCGTCAAGCGCCAGGATGACAAACTGTTCTCCGGCTGGCTGACGTCGCTGGTCCCCAGCGTGCTCCTTGCCCCCGCACTCGTGTTCACGGGCCTGCCGTCGCTTGACGTGTGGCCGATTCTCTGCGCCAGCGGTCTTGTTCATACCGTGTACATGATCTCCCTGGTCCAGGCGTACAGTCATGGGGACCTATCCGTCGTGTATCCCGTCGCCCGCGGAAGCGCGCCGCTCCTGGTGGCCATCGGCGCGCCGTTGCTTTTGGGCGAGCGGCTATCGCCCACGGCCGTTTTCGGCATCGTCTTGGTGGGCGGCGGGATCACCTGTTTGGGGCTCTCGGCCCGGCGCTCGGCGGGGAAGCTTCGGGGTCTTCTCTGGGCGCTTGCCACGGCGGGAACGATCGCCACGTACTCCATGATCGACAAGGTCGGTGTTGCGCGGGCCAACCCCCTGGCCTACGTCATCGTCCTGCTGGGTCTCAATGGGGCCGGCATGACGCCGTACGTCCTGTGGCGGCGGGACAGACGCCATCTGTGGGCATTATGGCGCGACACGTGGCCAAGCGCCGTGACGGGCGGTCTACTGAGCCTTGTTGCCTACCTGCTCGTTCTGACCGCCATGCGCCTGACACAGGTGAGTTATGTCGCCGCCCTTCGCGAGACATCCGTCGTCTTCGCCGCGGTACTCGGCGCCCGCGTCTTGGGTGAGCCCTACGGCGGACGACGCGTCGCGGCCTCCGTCGTTGTCGCGTGCGGCCTCTTGCTCCTGGTCGTCGCCATGCGCGGCTAGAACGGACGGGACAATTGGCCAAGAGTATTCACGAAAGGATCCTGACTCATCTGGATCGCATGACCAATCGCGGCGGGCGCGCGATCCGCCTCTACGCGTGTGCGCCCCACCCGGCAAACGCCTACAGTTCACGCGGGTCCAAGACGTAATGGAATATTTGCGTTCTGCCGTGGGTCGCCACCACGCGCACGCGTCCGTCGCCGGCTTGGATGACTGAAGGATAGGAGTACTCGCCCGTGCCCGTCTCGAGATCGACGCGGCGCGGCCAGGTCGCGCCGTTGTCCTCGGACACCAACACCGAGAGCGGCGTGCGGCCCTCTCGGACGGGGTTGCATGCCAGGAGAATTCGCCCATCGGCCAGGCGAACCGCGTCCAGACCGCTGTTGGGGTTCGGGATGGGAACCCTCTCGGCCGGTGACCACGTGCGGCCGTAATCGTCGGATGCCGACGCGCAGACGTACCCCACGCGCTCGGTGGATCGCATGAGCATCTTGACGCGGCCGGGATCGTGCTCCCAGAGCGTGGGTTGGATGACGCCGGCGAAATGCCTCGGCAGGACCAGCTTCCCGGAGGACTCGTCCCAGATGGCGCTCACCACCGTATCCTGGCTGGCCTCGTACGCCCCCGCCCCCGGTGCCACAATCGGCCCGCGTTTCGTCCAGCTTCGGCCGCCGTCCCCGCTGGCTTCCACCCAGCACGCCCACGACCCCCACGTCTCATGGGACGTCCCGCACAGTATCTCGCCGTTGCTCAACGTGATCGGCTTGTTCTTGGCAGGCCCGATCAGTCCCGCCGGCAACATGGTGGGCGCTGACCAGGTGCGTCCGCCGTCAGAGGACGTGCGGTGCATCCCAGTCCACGTCGGCACCGAGAGCCCGATCTTGTAAAAGAGCCAGAGGGTGCTCGTCCGATCTCGGAATAGCACGGGGTTATAGTGGGAGACCCCCGGCTCGTCGGCGACCTTCACGGGTTCGCGCCAGACGCCCCCCTCGCAGCGCGCAAGCCAGATGCCAACATCCGGGTGTCCCTCATACGTTCCGGCGAACCACGCGGCGAGGAAGACGTCCGGAGTCACCTCCACGATGGTGGCGGCGTGACACGACGGTGCCGTCGGATTCGACTCGAAGATCGGCTGGGCGAACGGCATCGCTGTTCCCTTCCTGTCGCATCGGGCGCGTCCGCTCTATCCTTTGAGCCCGCTGAGCGCGATTCCCTGCACGAAATACCGCTGCAGGAGAAGGAAGATGAGGAGCGCCGGCACGGTGGCCAGCACGGACCCGGCCATGCTCATCCCGTAGTAGGAGATCGCCTGCCCGCCAACCGTCCCTCCCAGGGAGGCGGCGAGCCCAACGGGCAGGGTCCGCGTTGCATCCGAGTTGGTGACAATGAGCGGCCACATGAAGTCGTTCCAGGACAGGATGAACATGAAGATGGCAACTGCCGTGATGGCCGGGCGCGAGAGCGGCAGGATGACGCGGACCAGAATACCCAGGCGGCTGGCGCCGTCGATGGTGGCCGCCTCTTCCAGTTCCTGCGGGATGTTCTGGAAGAACTGCCGGAGGAGGAAAACGCCGAAACCGTTGGCCACTGTGGGCATGATCAGACTGAAGTAGGTGTCCGTGAGCTTGAGCTTGGCTAGGCCGATGAAGAGCGGCACGATGGTGATGTGGACCGGGACCAGGATCGTCGAGAGGATCAGCAGGAACATCCACTGCTGCCCCCGGAACCGCATCCGGGCGAAGGCGTATGCCGCCGGGATGGAAAAGGCCAGGCCGAGGATGGTGGCGCCCGCGGCCA
>Ga0316626_10000711_pt1 | contig 13566 bp, 11 predicted proteins | sample OWC_Aug_T1_C1_D5_FD_207656 | JGI IMG/M metagenome (GOLD analysis project Ga0316626, IMG submission 207656) | Wetland soil microbial communities from Old Woman Creek delta, Ohio, United States - OWC_Aug_T1_C1_D5_A | ecosystem: Environmental > Terrestrial > Soil > Wetlands | place: USA: Ohio...
GCCGTGGTGCTCGCGTCCGGTTCGCTAGTCAAGGCCATCGCTATGATCGTGCTTGGCCTGCTGCTCGGCCTGGTGGGCACCGACGTCAATTCCGGTGTGGCGCGTTTCAACTTCGACGTACCGGAACTTGCCGACGGCATCGGCTTCGTGACCGTCGCCATGGGCGTGTTCGGCTTCGCGGAGATCATTGCCAACCTGGAACACAAGGGCACGCGCCAGGTCTTCACCGACAAGGTCGGCCGGCTGCTGCCCAGCCGGGAAGAGTTCAAGTACGCCCTGCCCGCCGTGCTGCGCGGTACGGCGCTCGGATCCGTGCTCGGCGTTCTGCCCGGCGGCGGCGCGCTGCTCGCGGCGTTCGCCGCCTACACCGTCGAGAAGAAGATCACGCGCAATCCGGATCCGCCGTTCGGGCAGGGCAACATCCGCGGCGTGGCGGCACCGGAGTCGGCGAACAACGCCGGCGCACAGACCTCGTTCATCCCGATGCTGACGCTCGGGATTCCGCCGAATGCCGTCATGGCGCTGATGGTGGGCGCGATGACGATCCACAACATCCAGCCCGGCCCGCAGGTGATGACCAGCAATCCATCGCTCTTCTGGGGGCTGATTGCGTCGATGTGGATCGGCAACCTGATGCTGGTGATACTCAACCTGCCGCTGATCGGCATCTGGGTGCAACTGCTGAAGGTGCCCTACCGATTCTTGTATCCGGCGATCCTGGTGTTCTGCTGCATTGGCGTGTATTCAATCAACAACAATACCTTCGACGTCATCATGACGGCGGCCTTCGGTGTGCTCGGCTACGTCTTTTTCAAGCTGCGCTGCGAGCCGGCGCCGCTGATCCTTGGATTCATCCTCGGCCCGATGATGGAAGAGAACCTGCGTCGCGCGATGCTGCTGTCGCGTGGCGATCCGACGGTGTTTTTCAAACGGCCGCTGTCGCTGACGCTGCTGCTGATGGCGGCTGCATTGGTCGTCATCGTCCTGCTGCCGCAGATCAACAAGACCCGCGAGAAGGCCTTTCAAGAGGGGGATTGAGCCGGATCAGCAGGCCGGCGACGCACAGCCGCGACGATCGCCACGGCGGAATCGGCCGGGCACGAAAGCTTCGCCCGAACCTTCAACGATGTGACCAATATGCGATTCAACTGGGCCAACCCCTACCCCACGTTCCGCACGCCCGTCTTCGCGCGCAACATCGTGGCCACCAGCCAGCCGCTCGCGGCCCAGGCCGGGCTGCGCGTCATGCAGGGCGGCGGCAACGCGGTCGATGCGGCCATTGCCGCCGCAGCGGTCATCACGATGACCGAGCCCTGCAGCAACGGGCTGGGGGCCGACAACTTCGCCATCGTGTGGGACCCCGCCACGCGCCAGTTGCTCGGACTGAACGCGAGCGGCACCGCTCCGGCAGCGTGGACGCTCGATTACTTTCGCCGCAAGTACGGTGAGGATCTTGCGAAGAACCGGCTGGTGCGTGGCTGGGACACCGTCACCGTGCCGGGCGCCGTCGCAGGCTGGGGACTCCTGCATGACCGCCTGGGCCGCCTGCCGTTTGCGGATGTGCTGGCGCCGGCCATCGAGTACGCCGAACGCGGTTTCGCGGTCTCGGCCATCGTGCAGGAGAAGTGGCAGCGGGCCGTGCCGCTGCTGAAGGACGGCCCCGGCTTCGCAGAGCACTTCATGCCCAGGGGCCGCGCGCCTGAGATCGGTGAACACTTCACGCTGGCCGGCGCGGCGCGCACTTTCAGGCTGCTCGCCCGGCATGGCGCAGCGGCGTTCTACCAGGGTGAGATTGCCGCTGCGATCGAGCGACACGCGCAGGCCACGGGCGGAGCGCTGACCGCCGCTGACCTTGCTGCGTACTGGGCGTTCGTGCAGCAGCACGGCTGGGTCGGCACGATCAGCACCCACTTCCATGGCCACGAACTGCACGAGATACCGCCGAACGGCCAGGGTATCGCCGCGCTTTCGTGCCTGGGACTCCTGCGCCACACCGCACTCGCCGACTGCGCCCTCGACAGCGCCGACTGGCAGCACACGGTCATCGAGGCGATGAAGCTCGCCTTCGCCGACACGTACGCGTACGTTGCCGATCCGCGCAGCATGACTGTCACGCCGGCGATGCTGCTCGACGACGGTTACCTCGCACAGCGCGCGGGCCTCATCGACCCGCATCGTGCCCAGGACATCAGGGCCGGCACGCCGCCGCGCGGGGGCACGATCTACCTCACCGCGGCGGACGCCAGCGGGCTGATGGTCTCGCTGATCCAGTCGAACTACATGGGATTCGGCTCGGGCGTCGTCGTGCCCGGCTACGGCATTTCGCTGCAGAACCGCGGCCACGGCTTTTCGCTCAATGCCGCCAGTGCGAACGTCGTCGCACCGGGCAAGCGCCCCTTCCATACGATCATCCCCGCGTTCCTGACGAAGGACGGCGCGCCGCAGATGAGCTTCGGTGTCATGGGCGGCAACATGCAGCCGCAGGGCCATGTGCAGACGCTGCTGCGCATGCTGCTCGCACGCCAGCAGCCGCAGGCCGCCTGCGATGCGCCGCGCTGGAAAGTGATGGCCGGGCTCGACCTCGAAGTGGAGGGCTCGATGCCGGAGCCGATCGTCGCTGAACTCAGCCGCCGCGGCCATCGCGTGATGAGCGCCAATGACAGCTACATGGACTTCGGCTCCGGCCAGTTCATCTGGCGACTGGGCGATCCGGCGACCGAAGGCTACGTCGCCGCTAGCGACTCGCGGCGCGATGGACTCGCGGCGGGCTACTGAGCCGGGCCTAGAAGCAGGGAACACGCGCTTCGCTGCGCGCGGAATCGTGGTCACTTGCGCGGGCAACGTTAGTCTGCGCGATTTTGAGAGAATGCCGACTACATCGACCGGGAGGCCACGAGCCGACCGGCGGGAGACCCAGGAAACCTCATGACCTACGCCGCCATCACCGGTTGGGGCAAGTGCATGCCGCCGGCCGTGCTCTCCAACGAGGACCTCGCCACGTTCCTCGATACGAACGACGACTGGATCGTCTCGCGCACCGGCATGAAGGAGCGCCGCGTTTCGCACGTCGGGGCGATCGACATGGCCACCGTCGCGAGCCAGCGAGCACTGGCCTGCGCCGGGCTGGCCGCGGAAGACCTGGACCTCATCGTCTACGGCAGCTGCAGCAACGACGAGCAGGTGCCGAACAGCGCCTCCGGCGTCCAGGTGAAGCTGGGTGCGGTCAACGCCGGCTCGATGGACGTCAACACCGCATGCACGAGCTTCCTGTACGGGCTGTCGACTGCGAACGCAATGATTCGCACCGGGGCGATACGCAATGCGCTGGTGATCGGCGTCGAGCTGATCTCGCCCTACATGGACTGGTCCAATCGCAACGTCGCTGTGCTGTTCGGCGATGGCTGCGCCGCCGTCGTGCTTCAGGCGAGCGACAGGGAGGAAGGACTGCTCGGCGAGCAGCTCGGGTGTTATGCCGACGCGCGCCAGATCCTGCGCGTGCGCGGCATGGGCTGCACCTACGCGAACCGCGGCGTGCATTTCGGCGACACGCTGTGGGACTTCGATGGCCAGGAAATCTTCAAGAAGGCGGTCAAGGGCATGGCGCTCGCCTCGCAGAAAGTAATGGCCAAGTGTGGCGTCACGCCGGAGCAGATCGACCTCGTGGTCCCGCACCAGGCCAATCTGCGCATCATCGAGTCCGTCGCCAAGCACACGGGGCTGCCGATGGAGAAGGTATTCCTGACCGTGCAGCGCTACGGCAACATGTCGGCCGCCACGGTACCGGTGGCGCTGGTCGACGCGATCGAGGAAGGACGCGTTAAGCCCGGCTCACTGATGCTGATGCCTGGCTTCGGCGGCGGGCTGACGTTGTGCTCGCACCTGGTCAAGTGGGGTGACCGCGTCACGCCGCTCGGCACGACGACCGCCGACCTTCCGCCCTGCACGCGATCGGCGCTCGAGATGGTCAACGACATCCGCGTGCGCAAGCATGCGCATGACACTTCCGAGGCCGGCCTGATGGCGCCACGCTTCGCCGAAGCGGACACGGCATCGTAGGCCCGAGCCACGCCGTTGACACTGGGGTGTAAGCACGCGAGTTCACTGCAAACTCATTCAGCGATCGAGCATCGCCTACGGGCGATGCAGCAGGGGAACGGTAAGAAGGTGTCTGGACGCGATCTGCGCCGAGCACGGACTCCTGACTGAGCTGGCCGAATATGGCCGAGGCCGTGTGGAACCGCGCCGACGAAGCAAGCGACTCCGAAGTCGGCGTCTCGGACCGCACTGCAGTCAACGATCAAAGCCAAGGAAGTATCAGACTGTCAAGAATGTGCGCGCTCCTGCAGTTGTCACGCAGACCTGGTCGAAAGCCGACATGAAGCAGATCGGGTATCGACACCGTCTGCACCCGACCGTCGAGTCGTGCAGGCGTCCCTCCAATGACAGCAGGCAGCCAAGTTAGGGACCTCTCAAGGGTCTGATGGATGCTGCGGATGCCACGCGCACTCGTGCCATGTGTCGACGCGGCGATAGCGGGCGGTTTGCATCCCGCCGGTACATCGTCGTCACCGCCAATGCGTTCAGAAAGGTGCTTCGCACTGAACCTTTCACCATTCCGAAGGCACCATGAAACCGCTTGACGTCATCATCACGTCGGTCATTGCCTATGTAATCGCCAACACATTCGTCAATGTTTCGGGGCAGGCAGAGTTTCCGTCGCCGCAGTACGTTTTTCCCTTCGCTGTAAGCGTAGTCGTAGCGTTCGTGGGTTTGTTCGTCAGTACTCATCGCGCAAATCGATCAACCCGCCAATCTATCGTCACTGGTCTTCGTGATTTGGCGGTTGTCATTTGCGCCGCTCTGCTCGTTTCGACCATTTCCGGGAAGCTCCTTGCTCTAGTCCTATTCGGCCTCATCCCGTTCCAGGTTTGGCGGTTTGCGCGAGCTTGGCTTCCTGCACACACTTGGCTTCTCACTTTCGCCGCTTTCGGACTTGTAATCACACTCGTCAGCCGGGGTTTGTTCTCGCTCCTGTTCGTTTCCCTTCTGTTTCCGCTGGGACTGCTGGGCGTCGCGACGTCCTTCCACGAACTGGTCGGAGCTGGCCTTACAGAGTGGCTGGGCCTTTGGCCTTCTGATGCAAGTGACGAAGACTTCCTCTTTCGGCTGGCGCCAGTGAGCGGCGTGTTTTGGGGACTGATCTACGGACTTATAGGACTTTGCGTCGATCGGATGCGAACCTGATTGACAGTTCTCTGGACTACGAACCGGTGAAATGGTCCGCCACCAGTCGTAGCGGACGGCGGATTCAATGTGTTGTGACTGAGGCGATAGGGCGCTGCTACTTAGCAAGACGAAAGACGCTCCGTAGACGCGGGGAACACTCTCGCAGGTGTACCAAGGATGCTACCTAAGGCTACGCTCACCTCGAGCGACGCCCTACAACAGTGGGGCCGCAACACGTGTCGCAGAGCAGCACGGGTCGGCACCCTGAATGGCGGCTGGTACTGCGAGCCCAGGAGATTGGGCTCGCGACGTCAGTAGAATCGAACGCTCCTTTCCTCCCGCGGATGCCGCACCGATGACGACCAAGATCTACGACACCGTTCCCAAGCATCGCGTCGCGTTCCTCGGACTCGGCGTCATGGGCTATCCGATGGCCGGGCACCTCGCACGCGCCGGCCACCACGTCGCCGTTTACAACCGCACTGCCAAGAAGGCCGACCAGTGGGTGGAGGAGTACGGCGGGCGCGCGGCGCGGACGCCGCGCGAAGCTGCCGCGGAAGCGCAGATCGTCTTCTCGTGCGTCGGCAACGACGATGACCTGCGCAGCGTCATGCTCGGCGCCGACGGGGCCTTCGCGGGGCTGGACAAGGATTCCATCGTGTTCGACGACACGACAGCCTCGGCGCGCGTGGCGCGCGAACTGTATGCCGAGGCCCGTGGACGTGGCCTGCACTTCATCGATGCCCCGGTTTCCGGCGGCCAGGCCGGAGCCGTGAACGGCGCGCTGACAGTGATGTGCGGCGGCGATGCCGCCGCCTTCGAGCGTGCCCAGCCGGTGGCGATGGCGTTTGCCAAGGCGGTGACCCGCATCGGCGAGACGGGCTCCGGACAGCTCGCCAAGATGGTCAACCAGCTCTGCATCGCGGGCCTGGTGCAGGGTCTGTCCGAAGGCATCAACTTCGGGCTCGCCGCCGGGCTCGACATGAAGCTCGTGCTGCAGGTGCTGGGCAAGGGCGCCGCGCAGAGCTGGCAGATGGACAACCGGGGCCCGACGATGATCGACGACAAGTTCGACTTCGGCTTCGCCGTGGACTGGATGCGCAAGGACCTTGGGCTGTGCCTGGACGAGGCGCGCGCAAACGGCGCGCCGCTGCCGGTGGCCGCACTGGTGGACCAGTTCTATTCCGACGTGCAGGCCATGGGAGGCCAGCGCTGGGACACCTCGAGCCTGATCCGGCGCCTCCGGTCGCGTGCCTGACGAGACACCCGAGCGTCGTCTCGCCGCAAGCACGGGCACTTTGCGGCGATCACGCGGTCGAACGCGCTCGATCCTTTCCGTTGCACGTTCATGCAAGACACGGCGTTGAACCAGGCTCTGGGCCAGCTGCGGCCGACGCTGCTGAAGATTGCACGGCTTCAGCTGCGCAACGACACCTGGGCGGAGGACGTCGTATCGGAGACGCTGATCGCCGCGTTGGAAGGCGCGCAGGACTTCGCCGGCACATCCCAGCTCAAGACCTGGGTCATCGGCATCCTCAAGCACAAGATCATCGACCAGTTCCGGCGCACGAGCCGTGAGGTCTCGGTTGAAGCCGCCGTGGAAGCCGCCGACGCCGAGTCCTACGAGGAACTGTTCCAGGCCAACGGCCACTTTGCGAACCCCGTTCCCGCGTGGGGCAACCCCGAGTCGGCGCTTGGCGAGGCCCAGTTCCTGCAGATCCTGCAGGCCTGCGTCGACAAGCTGCCGGCGAGCCTGGGCCGGATCTTCATGATGCGCGAATGGCTCGAGCAGGACACCGACGAAATCTGTAAGGAACTCGGGATCACGCCGACCAACTGCTTTGTGATGCTGTATCGGGCCCGGATGCGCCTGCGCGAGTGCCTACAGCTCAACTGGTTCGGGGAAGCGCGAGGCGCCTGAGGTGAGCGGACTCCCACTACGACTTACCTGCAAGGAAGCCCACCGGCTGGTGTCGGAGGAACTCGACCGCACGCTGCCTCTCGGGGAGCGGCTGCGCGTGCGGATGCACCTGCTGGCGTGCGGCAGCTGTACCCACTTCAAGCAGCAGATGCAGTTCCTGCGTGCCGCCATGCGGCGGCTGGGCGAATGACGACGTTGTCGTCGGTCCCGGCGGGATGCCGTGCGGGAAGGCCCGGCCCTGCGGCACGCCCCACCCATCCACTGCTATGACACCCCCACGGAGCATCGAGTGCACGCCACCCTGCCGCTGCTGAAAGCCACCGACTTCCCGCTGCTGCGGCGCCGCGCGGTCGACACGCTGCAGGTCAACCTAGGCTACACCTGCAACCAGAGCTGCCTGCATTGCCATGTCAACGCCGGCCCGAACCGGACCGAGCAGATGGACCGGGCCACGATCGACGCAGTCCTCGACGTCCTCGTCGCCAAGGACATCCGCACAATGGACCTGACGGGCGGCGCACCGGAACTGAACCGGCACTTCCGCGAACTCGTCAGCGAAGCGCGTGCGCGCGGAGTGCACGTCATCGACCGCTGTAACCTGACGATCCTGTTCGAGCCCGGCCAGGAGGACCTGGCCGAGTTCCTCGCCAATCACGAGGTCGAGATCGTCGCGTCGTTGCCCTGCTACTCCCAGGACAACGTCGACCGCCAGCGTGGCGACGGCGCGTTCGACAAGAGCATCCGCGCCCTGCAGCGGCTCAACACGCTCGGCTACGGGCGCGCCGAGCGCCTGCCGCTGTCGCTGGTCTACAACCCGCAAGGACCGAACCTGCCGCCCCCGCAGGCGGCACTCGAAGCCGACTACCGGCGACTGCTCGGCGCGAACTTCGGCATCGTCTTCACGCGCCTGCTGGCGCTCGCCAACATGCCAATCGCGCGCTTCGGCTCGACGCTCGTCAGCAAGGGAGAATTCCGCGCCTACATGGCAAAGCTGCGCGCCGCCCACCAGCCTGCGAACCTGGAACAGGTCATGTGCCGCAGCCTGGTCTCCGTCGACTGGCAGGGGTTCCTCTACGACTGCGACTTCAACCAGATGCTCGGCATGCCGCTGCGGGAAGGCGATGCGCAGGGCAAGCTCGGCCATGGGCGGCTGCATCTTTCCGACTGGCTCGAGATGGACCTGACGGGCAATCCGATCGTCGTGGCCGATCACTGCTATGGCTGCACGGCCGGACAAGGCTCGAGCTGCGGAGGCGCGCTTGGCTGACGGCGCACACACTTACGCCGGCGCTCCGGGGCGGACCTGCCCGCCGTCCTACGGCTACTCGCCGCGCGTACTGGCCCGGCCGGCCAATGTCAGTACCGACGTGCTGTATGTCATCGGCGGACTCTATGGCAACGCCCTGGCGCTGGATGCGATCGAGCGCATGGCTGAGCAGGAGGCCGTCGCGGCGGCGCTCGTCTTCAACGGCGACTTCCACTGGTTCGACGCCGAACCGGCCGCGTTTGCAGAGATCCAGCAGCGCGTGCTCGTCCACCATGCGCTGCGCGGCAACGTCGAGACGGAGATCGCTTCGGACGACGCAGCAGCGGGCTGCGGCTGTGCCTACCCCGAATCGGTCCCGGACGAAGACGTCGCGCGCAGCAATGCAATCCTCGAGCGCCTGCGCGGCGTCGCGGCGCACGTCGCGGGCAGCCGCAGGGCGCTCGGCGCGCTGCCGATGCACGCGGTGGCACAGGTGGGCGACGCACGCATCGGCATCGTCCACGGCGATGCGTGGTCACTGGCCGGATGGCGTTTCGCCCACGATCACCTGCATGGGGGCAAGCACGACGATGCGCTCGAAGCGGCGTTCGCCCTCGCGGCAGTCGACGGCTTTGCCTCGAGCCACACCTGCGCGCCGGCCTTGAAGACCACGGCAAGAGGCTTCGTCATTAACAACGGCGCCGCCGGCATGGCCAACCTCCGGGGAACAACCTACGGAGTCATCACGCGCATCGCAACCCGCGCATTGCCAGCGGCGCTCGAGCCGCAGCGCCTGTACGGGCTGAATGACTGGATCCAGGGACGCCCCTGCATCGTCGATGCGCTGAGGGTCGAATTCGATCTCGGGACGTGGCTGCAACGCTTCGATGCCTGCTGGCCAGAGGGAACCGCCGCGGCAGTGTCGTACCGCCGCCGCTTCCTCGAGGGCAGTGACTTCGGGATCGACCAGGCGCTCGGACGCGCCGTCGTGTCATACACCGGCTGACCGGCACCAACACGCGTTTCGGCCGGTGCATGAAGTGGCGGGCCGTCCCGCGGTAAGGTGCGCCGATCCGCGCCGACGGAATGCCTTGCCGTCCTGCCCACCAATGCCCCACGGCCTCGAAAGCCTCCCATGAACCGGAAAGTCGTCATCGTTGCGCTGATCGCAGTCGCGATCGGGCTCTTCTTCGTCTTCGACCTCGGGCGCTACCTCGACCTGGCGTACCTGAAGAGCCAGCAGGCCGCCTTCGCGGCGTTCTATGCCAGTCACCCCGCGGCGACGATCGCCGCGTACTTCGTGCTCTACGTCGCGGCGGCCGCGCTGTCGCTGCCCGGCGCCGTGGTCCTGACACTGGCCGGCGGCGCACTGTTCGGTTTCTGGGTCGGGCTTCTCGTGGTGTCGTTCGCGTCGAGCCTCGGCGCGCTGCTGGCAATGCTCGCCGCGCGCCTGGTGCTGGGCGAGTCGGTGCAGCGGCGCTTCGGCACACAGCTCGCCGCCATCAATGCCGGGATCGCGCGCGACGGCCCCTTCTATCTGTTCGCGCTGCGGCTGGTTCCGATCTTTCCGTTCTTCGTCATCAACCTGCTGATGGGCCTGACGAAGATCCGCGCCTCAACGTTCTACTGGGTCAGCCAGCTCGGCATGCTGCTGGGCACCGCGGTGTACGTCAACGTCGGCACGCAGCTGGCGCAGCTCCAGTCCCTGCGCGGCGTGCTGTCGCCCGGACTGCTGCTGTCGTTCGTGCTGCTCGGAGTCTTCCCCTTGATCGCGAAGAAAGTCGTCGACCACCTCAGGGCGCGCAAGGTCTACGCACGGTGGTCGGACCACCGGCCTGTGTCTTTCGACTACAACATGGTGGTCATTGGTGCCGGCTCGGCCGGTCTTGTTTCCGCCTACATCGCGGCCGCCACGAAGGCGCGAGTGGCGCTGGTCGAACGACACCGCATGGGCGGCGACTGCCTCAATACAGGGTGCGTGCCAAGCAAGGCACTGATCCGTTCGGCGAAACTGCTGTCGCACATCGCGCGTTCGAAGTCGCTCGGTATCGCCGAAGCGAGTGCGAAGTTCGACTTCGCCGATGTAATGGAACGCGTGCAGCGCGTGATTGCTGCCATCGAGCCGCATGACTCGGTCGAACGTTACTCGGCGCTGGGCGTCGACTGCATCGAGGGCAGCGCGAGGATCTTGTCGCCGTGGATGGTCGAGGTGCAGACCGATGCCGGACCCCGTACGCTAACGACGAAGACCATCGTGATTGCCGCCGGTGCACGGCCGTTCGTGCCTCCGATTCCTGGGCTTGAAGAAGTCGGCTACCTGACGTCCGATACCGTGTGGAATCTCCGCGAGCTGCCGCGGCGCCTGGTCGTGCTTGGCGGCGGGCCGATCGGCTGCGAGCTGACGCAGGCGTTCGCGCGTTTCGGCTCGCAGGTGACGCAGGTCGAGATGCTGCCGCGGATCATGATCCGCGAAGACCCGGAAGTCTCGGCGCTGGTGAAGCAGCGATTCGAAGCCGAAGGCATCCGCGTGCTGACCGGGCACAAGGCCGGCCGGTTCCGGCTTGAGGACGGCGAGAAGGTCCTGCTGGCTGAGCACGGCGGCGCGGAGGTGCGCATCCCGTTCGACGCCGTGATCGTGGCGGTCGGCCGCATTGCCAACACGCAGGGCTACGGGCTCGAAGAACTCGGCATCGGAACCACCAAGGCGCGCACCGTCGAGACTGACGACTATCTTCAGACGATCTATCCGAACATCCTTGCGTGCGGCGACGTGGCCGGCCCGTACCAGTTCACGCACACGGCCTCGCACCAGGCGTGGTACGCGGCCGTCAACGGGCTCTTCGGGACGTTCCGCCGGTTCAAGGCCGACTACCGCGTGATCCCGTGGGCCACATTCACCGAGCCCGAAGTCGCTCGTGTCGGACTGAACGAAACGGAAGCCAGGGAGAAGGGAATCGCCTACACGTCCTCCGTGTATGGCATCGACGATCTCGACCGCGCAATCGCCGACGAGGACGCCCACGGCTTCGTGAAGGTGCTGACGACCCCGGGGACCGACACGATCCTGGGCGTCACGATCGTCGGGGAGCACGCGGGCGACCTGATCGCCGAGTATGTGCTGGCGATGAAGCACGGACTGGGGTTGAACCGGATTCTCGGCACGATCCACATCTACCCGACCCTCGCCGAAGCGAACAAGTACGCGGCCGGCGCGTGGAAACGCGGCACCGTCACGCAGGGGCAATGGACGTTTCTCTCCGCCTTCCAGGCCTGGCGGCGCGGCGCCACCGGCGTCGGCAGCGTGCTCGCCGCGCTCCGCGCCGTGCTGAAGGACAAGCGTCCGGCATACTCGACAACGTCACACTGACAATGACCTTCGCGTGGCCACACGGGACATGACACCGGATGCGACGATCGAGGAGGGAGCGCGCCTACGAGCGCCTGCGCTCGGGGTCGAACGCGTCGCGCTTGCCCTCGGCATGACCGGCGCGCTGGGCGAAGAACTGCTGGCCGCGCTGATTGGCTCCCCCAGTTACCGGCGGGTTCATGTCGCCGTGACACAGACGATCGTCTCGGCCGCCTCGAAGTTCCATCCCTGGTCCGTCGGATCTACGCCCGTGACGGCCGACGACGCCTTCGTCTGTGTGACCGATGGCGCCGTGCCGCTCGCGCCCACGTCGCCACTGCAGCGCGTCGGTAACGATCAGCTGCTCGCGGCTGCGCAGGCAGCGCGGGACGCCGGCGCACGCCGCCTGGTCATCATCGCGCCGCTGTCGGCCCTGTTGCAGCTGAACGCGGCATCGCACACCGTGTCGAGCGAGCAGGAACTGGCGCTGGTGGCAATGAGATTCGAGACGCTGGTCATCGTGCGGCCGACCCGCGACGAGATCGAAGACTCCAGGGCACCCTGGCTGCAGCGAACCGTGACTTCGCTTGGGCGCAGCGTGCTGGAAATCATGCTGCCCGCACAGGTGCAGGCGCTGCGACCGAAGACGGCCGCACTTGCGATCCTCGCGGCGGTCGAACGCATGCCGCCCGGTGTACATGTCATCGGCGCACGGGAATTGACAGAGATCGTCGCCGAGACGATGCCCGCCTTGCTGCCCAGGCGACCCCGTCTACGCTAGATGAAGCGGCCTCCTCGCTCGCATCGGCTTGCTGCCACCCGAGAGCAGTATCGGTGGCTCAGGACGGCCGGCCACTGACATGCGCCTCGCAATCATTGTTCCCGTGCTGAACGAGGCTGACGGCATCGGCCGGACGCTGGAGGCATTGCAGCGACTGCGTGCACAGGGGGTACGCGTCATCGTCGTCGACGGCGGCAGCGCGGATGGCACGGTCGACATCGCGCGGCCGCTGGCCGACGACGTCATCGTCGCTTCGCGCGGCCGTGCGCGCCAGATGAACGCGGGCGCGCAGCACATCGGCGACGCGGCCGAAGTGCTGCTGTTCCTGCATGCCGATACCCGACTGCCGCCGGACACGAACCAACGCATCGCCGATGCGAACGGCGCTGGCGCGCGCTGGGGGCGCTTCGATGTCCACATCGACGGCCGGGCAGTGATGCTTCGCTGCGTGGCAAGGCTAATGAACTGGCGGTCCCGCCTGACCGGCATCTGCACCGGCGACCAGGCGATCTTCGTCGAGCGCACGTTCTTCGCGTCGCTCGGCGGATTCGCCGACCAGCCGCTGATGGAGGACATCGAGTTCACGCGTCGTGCCCGGCGCATTGCGTGGCCCGCCGCATTGCCCGGCGCCGTGACCTCGGGCCGGCGCTGGGAACAACGCGGCGTGTGGTTCACGATCCTGCAGATGTGGTCGTTGCGGTGGCGTTACTGGCGTGGGGCCGATCCCGCTGCGCTGGCACGCGAATACCGGGACGTGCGCTGATGCGCGGCCTGCAGGTCGCCGTCCTCGCGCGTGCCGCGATCCCCGGTGCCGCCAAGACACGCCTGATTCCTGCCGTCGGCGCGGAAGGCGCGGCCGCACTGCAGGCGCATCTGACGGAACTCGCGCTCCGCCGCGCCTGCGCCACGCAGCAGCCGGTGCAGTTGTGGCTGGCCGGCGCACCGGACCCATCCGTGACGCGGCTCGCACGCGAGCTCGGCGTCGAGGTCCACCCCCAGCCCGAAGGCGATCTCGGTGACCGCATGCTGGCCGCGCTGCGCCAGGC
>Ga0316626_10000712_pt1 | contig 13564 bp, 12 predicted proteins | sample OWC_Aug_T1_C1_D5_FD_207656 | JGI IMG/M metagenome (GOLD analysis project Ga0316626, IMG submission 207656) | Wetland soil microbial communities from Old Woman Creek delta, Ohio, United States - OWC_Aug_T1_C1_D5_A | ecosystem: Environmental > Terrestrial > Soil > Wetlands | place: USA: Ohio...
GCTCGCCGGCTTGGGAATCCCGGCTCTCCGCACGGCTTCCTTGACTGCCCGCTGCAGCACCGATTCATGGAGATGGTGCCGGCGATACTCGCCCGTGTCCCGATCCAGATACGGCCGGCTGGCAGGAAAGACCCACTGCCACGCCCATTCGCGAGCTGCGGCCGGATACTTGGTCGCGAGCGCGTCGGGCAGCTCGACGCTGCCCATCCCCTCCCGCAGGTCCGTGACGTGCCGTGCAAGCACCCGATCCAGGTGCGCAGCGAGCGGACCCCGCACCAAGCACGGTAGCATCGTTACGCGATCCTTCCGCCCCTTGCCATCGCGCACGAGGATCTCCTGCCGCGCGAAGTCCACATTCTTGACCCGGAGCCGGCAGCACTCCATGAGCCTGAGGCCTGCTCCATAGAGAAGAGAGGCCATGATCCACGGCGTTCCCTGCAGGTGGGAGAGGATCGCCTGCACCTCCTCGCGCGTGAGCACGACCGGCAGACGAACCGGCCGGCGCGGGCGGACGACCCCGTCCATCCAGGCGAGTTCGCGCTCGAGCACATCACGATAGAGAAAGAGGATCGCGCTCAGCGCCTGGTTCTGGGTCGAGGCGCTCACACGGCGGCACGTCGCCAGGTCGGCGAGGAAGGCGCGGATCTCGACCTCCCCCATCTCGTTCGGGTGTCGCTTCTGATGGAAGAAGATGTAGCGCTTGATCCACCCGACGTACGCCTTCTCCGTGCGGGGGCTGTAGTGCCGGGCCCGGATGGCGATGCGCACCCGATCGAGAAGCTTGGGCTGGCGCCCTGGCGCGCCACCCGGCGCGGGCGCAGACCCCAACTCGGCAACGAACGCCGCTCCGCCCGCGTATCTTCCTGCCGGCCCGGGCAGGGACGGCGCCGGCGGCATGGACCTCCGGGACCCCGCGGATCTCATGGCAGCACTCCTCGGGGTCAGCACTCCTCGGGGGTCCATGTCACTCGACCGCGCTTCGCCCCGTCACCGGCGCCTGCGCACCGGCTACCGGGCACCGGCCGCCCTTCGCCTCTCCTTGCCTCGCGGGGCGCTGGCCACACCGGGTGAGCCGCTGCGAGCGGCAGCCCATGCCGGCGGTACCGCTCAGACCGCCCCGACGACGCTCTGTCCGATCGCTCGCCCGCGGCGCACTCGCCACGGCCTCCGGCCACCGTAGGCTGCAGATGAACCGTCGCCGTGCGCCGACGCACGATCCGCGGCCGTTCCACCGGCCGGCACCCCGGCCAGCCCACCGGCCGGCCCCCCGACCGGCACCACCGTGTCGGCATCCACCTCGACCTCGGCGCCCCGGCCGAGCAGCGTCACATTCAGCACGAGCCGAACCCGGTCCCGCCGCACGCCGGCGACCCGGCCCACGATCCCACCAAGCAAGCCGCTTGCCACGCGCACGCACATGCCACGCGCGAGCGCGGGCCCCGCGGCGAGATCCACCCCCGCCGCGAGCGCCGCACGAACCTGCTCGAGTTCCGCGAGGAGCGGGGCCGGGTAGAGGACCGCGATCATCCGCGCGATCGACCCGCTCTCGAGGACGAGATCCCGGAGCGACGGCGCGCAGCAGACAAACACGTAACCGGGAAAGAGCGGCACGCGGGGATCGCTCCGGGCTGGGCGCGGCCCGACATCCGCAGCGCCGCCAAGGCCGCCAAGGCCGCCGCGGCGACCGCGAAGGCCAGCCCCCCTCCGGCGGCGCGGCGGACGGAGGGGAAGGTAGTGCCGGATGCCGAGGCGCGCGCAGGCGCGCGCGACCTTCTTCTCGCATCGCGACCGCGTCTGGAGAACCCACCAGCGCTCGCCGGACGCGGGGGGCGCGAGGGGATCCGGTGCCGGGGGCGCGAGGGCATCCGGAGCCGGGAGCGCGAGGGCATCCGGAGCCGGCGATCCCGCGGGATCGTCGGAAGCAGGCGCCGCACAGCCGAAAGCGGTCGACCGGGTCGCGTCACGAACGCCGTCGTCCGCGACGCCGGTGATGCGGAGGCCCGCCTCGCCGCCCGGCGGCGCGGCCGCATCGCCCCGAAGGGTTGAGGAAAGGGGGCACGGCTCCATCCAGGACCTCGAGCGGGCTCACCGGTTGTCTCCGGCGGAGCGTGTGTCACGCGCGGAACGAGCTTCGAAGATACCCGCCGCACCGGCCTCCCCGCAAGCCGCGATGCGTGCGATGGACAGGATGATGCGACTCGATGCAGCCGGGGTTTCGGGTCCACCGAGAAACCGCCTATTACAACGGCTCCTCACCGCGGAGGCTTCGGGGCGGACCTCCTGCGGCGCCCGACCTGTCCGTGCCGGAAGCAGTCGATCGTGTGGTCGTTCACCATGCCGACAGCCTGCATGAGGGCGTAGCAGATCGTCGGGCCGACGAACCGGAAGCCGCGCCGCTGGAGATCGCGGCTCATGGCCTCTGACTCGGGCGTCCGCGCCGGCACCTCCCGGAGCGTCCGCCGGCGATTCACGCGCGGCGCTCCCCCCACGAAGCTCCACAGATACGCGTCCAGGCTCCCGTGCTCGCGCTGAACGGCGAGCACCGCTTGCGCGTTGCGCACCGTGCTCTCGACCTTGAGGCGGTTGCGCACGATGCCGTCGTCCCGGAGGAGGCGCTCGACCCGCGCCGGGGTGAATCGCGCCACCCGTCCCGGATCGAAGCCGGCGAACGCCTCGCGATAGGCCTCTCGCTTTCTCAGGATCGTCTCCCAGCTCAGACCCGCCTGCGCGCCCTCCAGGGTGAGAAACTCGAACAGCACGCGGTCGTCGTGGACCGGCACGCCCCACTCGCGATCGTGATAGATGATGCTGAGCGGCGTGCGCGCCCAGTCGCAACGAATCCGCGCGCTCCCGCCGCTCGCTCGCCCCGCGCGTGAGCCGGTCAACGACTGCTCCATTCAGCCCACCCCGCCGGGACCGTCCCCCGTGCGGGACTACGGCATGTCGACCGCGACCCCGACCTCGAAATCGAGCCACGACTGGCTCGGCGCGTCACCTGCCTCGAAGACGTAGTTGTACCGGAAGTTGAAGACCCCTCGCGTGTAGTAATCCGCGAACGGAATGTGCACGCCGACCTCGGGCGCGAACCCGAAGTGCCAGTTGTCCTCATCCGCGGCCAGGTAGCTGATGTTCAGCTTGCGGTCGATGAAGTAGGGGCCGGCGTCCATCCCGACGTAGAACCGCATGTCCCCCGCCTCCGGCGGAGTCGGGTAGTAGCGGAACATGGCCAGGATCGGGACCGCGTTCGTGTAGCGGAACTGGTCGCCCGAGACATCGACGTTGCCGATCGAAAACAGCTCGCTCGTCTCTTCCCAGAACGAGTTGAATCCGAACCCGGCTCCGACCGACATCTGGGGGCTCGCCATCCAGTGCCATTCGAGCCCCAGGCCGCGCCAGCTGAAGTCTCCGGTGAAGTCGCTCGTGTTCGGAAGCGGCGCCGACATCCGGTAGTCCATGACCCAGTACTTGTCGTTGGCCCGGGCCGCGCCGCCGAGTGTCATGACGACGAGCAGCACCGCCGCAACAGCCATCCAGTATCGCATCGCTCCTCCCCTCCGCGGCGTCGTGGGCGCGCTCATTTCGTCTTCCCCGCTCTGAGCTCGAGATATGGCGACTGATCGAAGGACCGATCGATGACCTCGCTGATGCGGGTGGCGTTCGGGGCGCCGCCGCTGATGAGCCCGCTGCAGATGGCCGCCCAGGGCATCGGCACGCGCTCCGACTGCGGGTCGCGATTCTTGATATCGAACATGTTGAGGAGGAGCGTACCGGCCGTGTAGGTCACCGAGTCGTAGCCCGGGTACCAGCCCCAGCCACCGCAGTAGTAGCCGTACCAGCCCCACCAGTAGCACCAATCGTCGTAGTACCAGACCGTGTAGTCGATGGTCGTGTAGGAGCAGGTCACGACCACGTCGGGCGGATCGTCAGGGGTGGGGTTGAGCTTCTTGACGTAGCCGAGAGCCTCCATGTTGGCGTGAATCGCCGCGAGCGCGTCATCCCCCCACGACGGCGGGATCCCGGTGCCGGGTTCGGCCCCGATGTCGACGACCGTGTCGGGCACGGCATAGGTGCGCAGGCTCTGGAAATCGGTGTCCTCGTCGTGCACCGTGGCCACGATGTCGCTGCGACTGAGATCCTCGATGTCGCCGGGATAGCAGCCGGCGACGAGCGCCAGCGCGACGGCGGCAGCGAGGAGACCGACATCACGCCCGCCCGAGCCAGTGAGTGGAATCAAGTGCATCAAGCTCCTCCTTCTCCTCGCGCGCTTCCTTGCGTGCCGGGCATCGTTCTCGCCTGGCGACGGCGCGTTATCAACGCGTCGAAGTTTGCTCCGCGGCGGCGGCGAAAGTCAAGATGCAGGGCCTCCGGTCCGCGCTCACATGCGGGCGCGGAAGGCCGTCGCGTAGCCGGTGAGCTCGACGAATCCGCGCCCGGCGATCGGCGCGCCGGCGCGCGTGCCGCGGACGCTCACCGCGCCTTCCCAGTAAGTCACCCCCGTTGACTCGCGCGTCACGAGCTCCTGGTCCGCGAGCCGCGGCTCGAGCGTGAGCTCGAGCGCCGACGACGGCACCGCGACCCGCCACCGCGCGGGGTACTCGGCCCCGCTCGCCGCACTCCGCCACGTGGCGTCCGCCACCACCGAGAACGCATCGCGAGCGAGCGGGGTGACGCGCCCGTCCCGATCGATGAGGCTCCCGCTCGACGCCGGCGCCGGCGTTCCATCCGCGCGCCGCAGGAGATAAAGCATGAGCTCGGTGCCGTCGTCGAGCTGGAGGCCGAACCAGTCCCAGCCGACGAGATCGGCGGCGAGCTCCCCGGTCGTGAACTCGTGGTCCATCCATGCCTCGCCGCGCACGCGCACCGTGCGCTCGCCGACACGCACGCTTCCAGTGGCGGACAGGCGCGGGAGCGAGTAGTAATAGGAAGCCTGGCCCGGCGCCTCCCCCTTCCGGCTGTATCCGGCCGTTCCATGCAGCGCGGGCGGCTTCGTGGGCACGAGGGTGAGATCGACGGCGTGCTCGTCGCCCTCCGCGGCGCGCAGGCGATGGCTGCCATCGGCGGCAAGCTCGGCCGACCAGTCGTCGATCCACACGCGATAGGCGGCGGTGTCGGCGCCGGCGAGACCGAGCGCATCCCGCATCATCCGCTCGGCGGCGTGGAAGCGGCGCGCGCCGAAGTCGCCGAGTGCGAGATGAGCGAAGTAGATGTCGCGGAGCGCCCAGGCCGAGGCGCGCGGCGTCTCGGGCCGGGCGACCCCGCTCCGGAAGAAGGTGAGCTGGAAGCCGAAGTCGGCGGGCTGCACCGGGCCGGGCGCCGCGCCCGGCGAATCCGTCGAGTCGTCAGCGACCCACAGGTGCCCGGTGTAGTACCACCACTCGGTGCGATAGGACGGGTGCGCGGCGTGATCGGCGGGGAAGCGGAGGACCCGGCCCGGCTCGACGGCGCGGAACGGGGGCGCCGCGCGCGCGATCGGCCCCGCCGCAGTAATCGGCGCCAGCAAGCAAATAACCACGATGGCCGCCCCTCGCCCCTGCATGAACGTGGTCCTTGCTCCAATCGGGATGAAAACGGAACCCGCGATCCGCTGCATCGCGGACCGCGGGCCCCTCGTGCTACTCCTCATGCTGCCGGCGCACCGCGCCGCGCGGAATTACTTGACCTCGACCGTGACTTTCTCCATCACGAGCTTCTCGCTCGTCTGGCCGCCAGGCGACCCGGCCTTCTCGAGCGCCGCGAGCGTCTCCTTACCCTCGACCACCTCGCCGAAGACCGTGTGCTTGCCGTCGAGATGTGGCGTGGCCTTGAAGGTGAGGAAGAACTGGCTGCCGTCGGTTCCGGGACCGGCGTTGGCCATGGAGAGGATACCCGGCTTGTCGTGCTTCGCGTTGGGGTCGAACTCGCCGCCGAACTTGTAGCCGGGGCCGCCGGCGCCCGTGCCGAGCGGGCAGCCGCCCTGGGCCATGAAACCGGGGATCACGCGATGGAAGGTGAGTCCGTCGAAGTAGCCAAGCTTGGTCAGATAGATGAAGCTCGTCACGTGCATGGGTGCGACCTTGGGCATGAACTTGATGACGATCGGGCCCTTGTTGGTCTTCATGTGCAGGTAATAGGTGTGCGCCGCATCGAACGTCGCGACCTCGGGCTTGGGCACGACCGTGCGCCAGTTCGCGTCCGACTTGTTCACGTTCGCCTTCGCAATCATCTCGTCGATCTGCGTCATCGCCTTGTCCTTCGTGGTGGCGCCCGCGCTGGCCGCCGGCTTTGCCGCCTCGGTCGACGGCTTCTCATCGGCGGCCGCGACCGGCCCGGCGACGAGGAAGACACAAAGGGCTAGCGTGCTCATCAGGGGCATTGTCCGCATCTTGTTCAAACCTCTTCGAGTTCGTGTCCAGGCGCCGGGCTCCATGAGGGCGGAACGGGGGCCGGCCGGCGCAGCGGTTGGCGATGATACCACGCCTGCACCCGCGGGGTTTCCGGCCGCGTGCGGGCTCTGGCCCCGGCGCCCGGGAGGATGCCGCCCGGGCGCGGGCCGGCGCCCGGCAGCGGCCGCCCAGCGACGCCGGCCATGGAGCCAGCCGTCAGCGCCCGCCGCGCAGGCCGCGGGCCTTGATCCCGCCCCAGGTCGCGGGGGCAACTGCGTTCGGGCAGTCGATGACCCGGAGCGCCCCGATCAGGCCGCAGGCGCCCGACTGCGCCGGCGCGCAGGGCGAAGCGGCGGCCAGGTGGTAATCGTATGCCGGCCGGTTGCAGAAGAGCGGGTCGGCGGCCAGGTTGCCCGCGGTTCCGGCCTGGCCGGCGATGCACCCCGTCCAGTCTCCACCCTCGTTTCCGAAGAGGTCCGAACAGCTGAGGGTGACCGTCGCGCTCGGGTCGGCGCAGGTAACCGCCGCTCCCGGCCCGTTGTAGGCGATGATCGTGTTCTCGACGGTTGCATCCACATCGCCGTCGGCGACGAGCCCGGTCGACGGATTGGCGCCGATCGTGCAGTTGGCCAGCGTGAGAGAGGCGGTGTGCCCGATGCTCGCGCGCAGGAGGACGGCGCCGACGCTGTTCCCGTGGAGAACGCAGCGGTTCAAGACGGCGTTCGCTTCGTTCGACACGATCAGGCCGCCGCCGGAGGAGGTCGCGGTGTTGTTGGCCAGCACGCAGTCGTTGAGCGTCACCTGACCGTCGCGGGCGAGGACACCCCCGCCCGACCCGGCGAAGTTCTCGGTGAAGGCGCAGTCGTTGAATGTAACGTGGGTCCCCCCCCCGATGCACATGGCCGCCCCACCCTGGACCAGCGCGCTGTTCAGCGAGAAGATGCAGAGAACAAAGGTCGTCTGCACGCCGTCGCAGACCACACCCGCTCCCTGCTGGCTCGCCGAGTTGCCGGTGAAGGAACACTCGCGCACTGCAGGCGCCGCCCCGGTCGTGCTGAGAAGCGCGATCGCACCGCCGATGCTCGCCGTGTTCGTCTCGAAGACGCAGCGCAGAATGGACGGCGCGGATTCGTCGCAGGCGATGGCGCCACCCCAGAACGCGGTCTCGAACCCGACCATCTTCCCGTTCCTGATCGTGAACCCGTCGACGACTGCGGCGTTGGTCTCGCCCGTGTGGAAACGGATGGCACGACCCAGTTCCTGGCAGTCGATGGTGGTCTCCAGAGCCCCCGCTTCCGAGCGGAGGACGAGGTCCTTGCCGGCGAAGTCGAGATCGCGATTGTCTAGACCCGAGTAGGTCCCAGGAGCGACGAGCACCGTGTCGCCGGGCGCGGCGGCGGCGATCCCTGCGGCGAGCGTCGGCTGATCGGCGGGGACGCGGACCGTGAGGGCGGCAACCGGGGCGGCGCAGCCGAGTGCAAGGAGGAGGCCCGCGCCAGCGACATGGAATCGGCGAAGGGAATCCGGCATCATGGACCAGCTCCTTCGGAAGGGTGAGCGGGCGACGATCCGCTCCGCGGCGGGGAGAATGCCGTAGCGGTGGAGCAGATGCAACCCCCATCCAGACCCCGCTTGCTCCCACCCGCGCTTCCTGTCACATCCTCGGCGCGGGCGGTGTTGTTCAACCGGACGAGGGGATGGCCCCGGAGACGGCCAGGCGCACCCGCTCGCGACGTCCATGGGGACGCGCTCGGTGGCTGGCTCTACCGCACGGCGACGCGCGCCGTGTGCGGTGCTCGCGGGCATGAAGGAGCGCTCGGCCGAGCTCCTGCTCCTGCGCCACTCGGGCTCGCCTATGCGGACCTCGCGATGGCACTCGGGGTAGCGCCGGGTTCGGTGGGAACGCTGCTGGCGCGGGCCGAAGAGGAGTTCGAAGAGCGCTACCGCCGAGACGAAGCGGCACTTGAGGCGTTGCCCGAAGCGCCGCCCGAGGAGGAATGAGGAATGACGACGCATCCTGATGACGGAATGTTGAGGGCTCATCTCGATCGCGAGCTCGCCGCGAGCGCGGCCGCGGAGGTCGCCGCGCATCTCGCCGCGTGTCCGGAGTGCGCTGCGCGCGCCGATGCGATGAGCGAACGCGCCGCGCGTGTGACGGCGCATCTCGAGGCGCTCGCGCCGGCGGCGGAGACCGCCGCGGTGACCACGCCGGAGAAGGCTCACGCGCGCCTTGCAGCACAGGAGAACAAGATGGCCACGGCCACAGCCCCGCGTTCGGAGCAGCGTTCCGCGCGCCGCCGGCGCGCGCTGTGGGCCGGTCTGGCGGCGGCCGCCGCAGTCGTCGCGCTCTTCACCATTCCACCGCTCCGCGCGATTGCCTTCGGTTTCCTCGGCCTCTTCCGCGTCGAGCAGGTCGCGGTCGCCCCGGTCAACCCGAGTGACATGCCGGAGCACCTCGGCTCGTCGGCCCAGCTCGAAGCGCTGCTCTCCGATCAGGTTCAGGTCGAGTCGAACGGCGAGCCCGCGTACGTCGTTGACCCCGGCCAGGCTGCCGCGGCCGCCGGCTTCGACGTGCGCCTGCCCTCGCTTCTCGCGTCTCCGGACGAGCTCGCGGTCCAGCCGGCAGCGCACGCCGCGCTCCGCGTCGATCTCGCGCGTGTGCGCGCGGTGCTCCGGGAGATCGATCGCGATGCCGCCGAGCTGCCGGCGGAGATCGACGGCGCGCAGATCGAGATCGACATCCCGAAGAGCGTGCGCGCCTGCTGGGGCGATTGCCCGGAGCTGGAGGAGCACGCGGCCGGGCGGGCGCCCGGAGCTGAACCCCACGACCGCGAGGGGGCGGCGCGAGACAGCCAGGGCGTCATCCTCGTGCAACTCCCGAGCCCTGCCGTCACGGCTCCGCCGGGCCTGCCCATCGATCGCGTCGGCGCCGCCTTCCTCGAGATCATGGGCATGCCGCGCGCGGAAGCTGCACGCTTCAGCCAGAACGTCGACTGGGCGACGACGCTCGTGATCCCGATCCCCCGGCACTCGAGCTCCTATCAGGAAGTGACCGTGGACGGCGTTCCCGGAACTCTCATCCGGCACAGCGAGCGCCTCTCCTATTTGCTGATCTGGGCGAAAGACGGCATCCTCTACTCGCTCGCCGGATCGGGCGAGGCGGCGCGCGGGCTGGAGATCGCCAACTCGCTCCGCTAATCAGTCATAGGGGAGTCCAGAGCATCCGACGACGTCCATCCACGCGCGCGATGGGCGCGACGAGCACATGAACCCAACATCGCTCGCCATCGAGACCGCGGGGCTCCGCAAGGAGTACGGCGCCAAGGTGGCGGTCGCCGATCTCTCGCTCACGGTCGCGCGCGGCGAGATCTTCGGCTTTCTGGGGCCTGATGGCGCCGGGAAGACGACCGCGGTCAAGATGCTCCTCGGTCTCGTGGCGCCGACCGCCGGAGTGCGCCTCCTCGGCTCACCCGCCGGCGACCACCGCGGGCGCGCGCCACCGCCGGGCGGAAGCGAGGAGGTCTGATGCCGGCCACCCTCGTCATCGCCGAGCTCACCTTCCGCGAAGCCGCGCGGCGGAAGATTCTTCTCGCGGCGCTCGTCCTGGGCCTGGTCTTCCTCACGGTCTACGGCTTCGGGTTCAACTTCGTCCAGCGCGAGTCCGCGTCCTCGGGGGCGCGGTTTTCTCGACCCTCACGGCGTCCTCGTCTTCGGCCTCTACGGTATCGCCTTCATCGGCGGCTGGATCGAGCCCGTCGGCTCGTCCATGCGGAGTCAGACCGCGGTGAACGTGGGCGTCGTCGCGAGCCTCATCTTTCCCGCCGCGGCCCTGTGGCGCCGCGCCGCGCAGAGATGCAGTCGCCCCTTGTCGCTGCACTTGGCTTCTCCCCGTTCACCTCGCCGTCGGTGCCGAGCCCGCTCCTCGTCGGGTACGCCGCGCTCTACGCCGCGGTGGCGTTCGCCCGCGCCGTGCGCGAGTTCGCGCGGCGGGATCTGTAGAGAGCTGCCGAGCGCCGATTGGCACCGGCGCCCCTATCGACTCAACACGATCTTGGTCGCCTCCTCCCGCTCTCCGGCGCGCAGCCGCACGAAGTACACGCCGGCCGGCACGGCCCTCCCGTCGGCGTTCCTCCCATCCCACCGCGCCACGTGGCGACCTGCCACCTCGTCTCGATCCACGAGCACCGCCACCTCACGACCCGCCGCGTTGTACACCCCCAGCCGCACACGCCCGCGCTCCGCGGTCGTGTAAGCCAGGGTCGTCGATCCACGGAAGGGATTCGGAGCAGCAGACTCGAGCTGCAGGCGCGGCGCACCACCTGCCCCCGCAGCCACATCCACGATGAGCGCAGCCATCCGCACGTCCGCTTCGGTCACGCTGTTGTACGGCAGCGAGAACCACGGCGAATGCGGGAAGAACGGCGAATCGCTCAGGGTCCGCAGCCGCCAGTGGTAGAGCCAGTTCGGCATGAGCCCCGTCACCAGCCCGGAGAGCGCGACCACGCTGCCGCTCCCCCCCGGAGCTCCGGTGTTGACCACTGGGCCGGTCACGAGGCCCGCACCGTTGAACGGCGTCCCCGCGCGCTTCACCTCGAACTGCAGGCGGACCCGGCCACGGCCGAGCGGGGTGCGACCAAGCGCCTTCAGGCGGAATTCGTTCTGCGAGTTCGACCTCCCGAGGAGCCAGATCGGAGCCGAGTCGTCCGCCCGCGCCTGGCGCGCGATGCGATCCAGACCGTCCCCGCCGTTGCCGTAGCAGACGGAGGCACGACCTTCGTCGCCCTGGCCGTTCGTGAAATCTTTGGTGCCGACGATGACATCCGCGTACCCATCTCCGTTTACGTCCCCTGCTGTTCCGACGGAATGCAAATACGGGAGGCTGGCGGCCTGGTCGTCTTCCAAGATCCACGCAGCATCCCCAAGTCCGCTCGCCGAACCATGAAACACATATGCACGCGCGTAGCCATTCGGGCCATAGCGGGGGTCGCCGACAATGACATCGGAGTACCCATCCCCGTTTACGTCCCCGGCCGTCCCCACTGACAAGCCGAAGTACCCGCCTTCTACTCCGCCCCACTCACTCCAGTCTGGGGTGAGAGACAACCCGGTGAGCGACCCGTGGTACACACGCGCCAGTCCATTGTCCAAGTATCCGGGCACGCCCACTATCACGTCCGCATAACCATCGCCATTCACATCTCCGGCCGTCCCGACCGAAAAGCCGAAGTCGTTACCACCGGTCTGATTCCAGGCAGGACTCGTCAGAAGCCCCAGGGCCGACCCGTAGTACACGCACACTCTGCCAGGGGATGCATTGCCACTCCCGATGATGACGTCCGAGAACCCATCCCCGTTCACGTCCCCCGCCGTGCCCACCGAAAAGCCGAAAAGACCTTGAGGCTCATAGCGCTGGACTGCCCACGCCTCACTCGCGGCCAATCCCGCGGACGACCCATGGTACACGAGGACCCTGCTGATGTTTGGCACCCCCACAATGACGTCCGAGTAGCCGTCCCCGTTGACATCACCAGCGGTGGCCACTGAACAGCCGAGGTTGGCCCAGTACCGGTTACCCTCTACCCTCCACGCCGCAGTGGCTGAGAGCCCGGCCGGTGAGCCGTGGAAGGCGAATGCCTCACCCACGTTCGTGCTGTCGGCGTTGTCGTAGAAGCGTGCGCCGACGATGACGTCCGAGTAGCCGTCCCCGTTGACATCCCCGGCAGTGGCGACTGAATTGCCGAAATCGGCGGAAACCTGGTTCGACTCGGCGGTCCATGCGGGGACCGCGCTGAGCCCAGCTGACGAACCATGGAAGACGAAGGCGCGTCCCTCGTTGGTCTCCCCGTTGTCGTAGCCGTTCGCTCCGACGATGACATCCGAGTACCCGTCTCCATTCACGTCACCAGCTGTTCCCACTGAGTAACCGAAGGCCGCGTCCTCCTGATTGCCTTCCGCCGTCCACCCCGCGTTCGTTGCGAGGCCGGCCGCGGAGCCGTGGTAGACGAAGGCACCGCCCTCGGCTACCTCCCCGTGGCTGAAGCCGTGCGCCCCCACGATGACGTCCGAGTAGCCGTCTCCGTTCACGTCCCCCGCCGTGCCGACAGCACATCCAAAGAAGGCATTGACCTGATCGCTCTCCGCCGTCCACGCCGCGCTCGCGGCAAGACCCGTGGACGACCCTTGGTACACGTACGTTCGCCCTTCGTCCGCCTGACCATTGTCATACAGGGCGGCGCCCACGATCACATCGGCGAAGCCGTCTCCGTTCACGTCCCCCGCCGTGGCCACCTTGCCGCCAAGCCAGGCGCCCGGTTGGTTGCTCTCCACAGTCCACGCCGCACTCGACGCCAGCCCCCCTGACGACCCTTGGTACACGTACGCTCGCCCCTCGTCCCCTTCACCGTTGTCGAATGCGTAGGCGCCAACGATCACGTCCGAGTACCCGTCCCCGTTCACGTCGCCCGCCGTCCCCACGGCATAGCCATAGTAGGCATCCGCTTGGTCGCTCTCCGCCGTCCACGCCGCGCTCGCCAACAGCCCACCCGATGAGCCGTGGTACACGAAAGCTCGTCCCTCGTCCGTCTGCCCGTTGTCGTAGTTGAGAGCACCGACGATCACGTCGGCGTAACCATCCCCGTTCACGTCTCCTGCCGTCCCGACCGAGTGACCGAAGTACGAGAAAGCCTGGTTGCTCTCGGCGGTCCAGTTGGGGTTTGGGGGAAGGCCCGTGGCGGAGCCGTGGTAGACAAAGGCCCGCCCCTCGTCCGGCTCGCCGTTGTCGTAGTCCGAGGCCCGGACGATCACGTCCGAGTAACCGTCGCCGTTGACGTCCCCCGCCGTAGCCACCGTGCGGCCGAAAGCCGCACCAGCCTGGTTGCCTTCGGCGGTCCACGCCGGGGTGGTCACAAGGCCTGCCGCCGAGCCGAGGTAGACGAAGGCCCGCCCCTCATCCGGCTCGCCGTTGTCGTAGAGGCCAGCGCCGACGATCACGTCGGCGTAGCCATCGCCGTTCACATCCCCCGCCGTGGCCGCGGACACACCGAACTCGGCGTCGACCTGGTTGCTCTCCACGGTCCAGGCGGGGGCAGCGGCAAGCCCCGTCGCTGAACCGTGGTACACGTACGCTCGGCCTTCGTTGCTTTCGCCGTTGTCGTAGTAGCAGGCGCCGACGATCACGTCGGAGAAGCCGTCGCCGTTCACGT
>Ga0316626_10000713_pt1 | contig 13561 bp, 18 predicted proteins | sample OWC_Aug_T1_C1_D5_FD_207656 | JGI IMG/M metagenome (GOLD analysis project Ga0316626, IMG submission 207656) | Wetland soil microbial communities from Old Woman Creek delta, Ohio, United States - OWC_Aug_T1_C1_D5_A | ecosystem: Environmental > Terrestrial > Soil > Wetlands | place: USA: Ohio...
TGCAAGGTTGATCCTCAGGTCATCAAGGCTCTCGATGTTCGCTTCCATCCGCTCGATCTGACTGTCAGCTACAAAGACGACACCGTCGACGCCTTTCAGGATGAGCTTTCTGCTTGCAGCATAGAAGACCTGTCCGGGCACGGTATAGAGATGGAACCGAACCTTGAAGCCCCTGATATCTCCCAGAGCAAGGGGAAGGAAGTCGAAGAACAGTGTCCGTTCCGTCTCGGTCGCGAGCGAAATGAGTTTTCCCTTCTGTTCCGGGTTTGTCTTTTTATAGACAAACTGCAGGTTGGTCGTCTTGCCGCACAGCCCCGGCCCATAGTAGACGATCTTGCAGTTTATCTCACGGGAAGAGTAGTTAATAAAGGACACTTAGTTAGCGCACCTACTTAAAGAGATTGTCGATATCCTCATCGCTGATCTCAGCAAATGGCGACTCATCGAGCTTGCCTTCACTTTTTTCCTTTTCCGCCTTGCTCGTAATTTCATTGAAGATCCTTACCAGCGACTCAGACGCCTTCTTCACGCGCAGCCTGACAAGGCCGAGTGACGAACGCTTGTCAAATATGACGACAAGGATCACCCGCTGGCCGATGAGAGATATGTGGATATTGTCCTTTTCCCCTTCGTGGAAAAGGATCGTGAATTCTTTTTCGCCCAACAGGCGGGCTATTCCGCCTGTCGCGGCTATGTTGCCTGCAGTAAGAGATGCAAGCGATGTGGTGTCGATATCGCGCGTTTCACCGGCTGATGCAATAAGCTGGCCGTTCTTGTCTACGAGAAAAACGACCTTTGCGCTTGCCTGCTGAAAGAGCCTCTGGAGTTCCTCATCGATCTTCTGGAACTCCTCTTCGTACATGACAAGGTCTGAGCTCATAGCACTTTAAAAAATATCATAACGACGGGCTTTTATCAATCTGTTTTTGCCTCTTTGAGCAATTGTGTCCATTCCTTGTCAATTTCATCCTGGACCCGCTGAAGCAGTCCCTCGTTCTCCGGGCTAAAAAGGTGCTTGAACCGTCCCTGTGGTTTCATGAACTCTGCAACCGGGATCTTTTCTTTCGGCATCACCGTGATCTTCGTCACGCCGTCTTCAATTTCATACAGAGGCCAGTAGCAGGTGTTGACTGCAAGTCTGCTGAGTTGGATGGCATCATTTGTCTTTGAACGCCATCCGCGGTTGCAGGGAGCAATGATATTAATGAACTTCGGCCCCTTGATCTCATGCGCCTTCTGCACCTTTCTGAAAAGGTCCTGCCAGTGAGAAGGTGATGCCTGCGCAACATAAGGGATATTGTGTGCTGCCATGATCTTTGTAAGGTTTTTCCTTGTGCGGAGTTTGCCCGGTATTACGGAACCGGCAGGGCACGTAGTGGTGTCAGCACCCAACGGAGTTGCGCTTGAACGCTGAATGCCGGTGTTCATGTATGCGCCATTGTCATAGCAGATATAGATCATATCATGGCCCCGTTCCATGGCTCCCGAAAGGCTCTGGAAGCCTATATCATATGTGCCGCCGTCGCCGCCAAAGGCGATAAACTTGACTTCCTGGTCAAACTTGCTCTGTTTCTTGAGAGAGCGGTACATGGTCTCTACGCCGGAGATCGTTGCAGCTGAATTCTCAAAGGCAGTATGGATCCAGGGTACATTCCAGGCAGTGAACTCGGATATGCAGGATGAAACTTCAAGGCATCCTGTTGCGTTTGAGACAATGACCGGATATTCTGTTGCCATCAATGCGATCTTTACCACAATCGGAGCGCCGCAGCCTGAGCACATTCTGTGGCCGTGCGTGAAGCGGTCTTCTTTTTTTGAAAGCTCTTTTAACGTTAGTGGTGTAGCCATGTTATTCCCTCACTCCTATGTATTCTTTTATGGTCTTCATGCTGCCGCTCTTTGCGATTTCATTCAGCTCGGTAAGTACCTGGGCTGCATGGGATGGCATATAGTCCCTTCCACCAAGGCCATAGATCTTGTTGATCATTGCCGGCCTCTTGTCCGCCTGATAGAGCGCTGAACTTACTTCCATGAAGAGCGGCCCATAGCCGCCGAATGAGTCTGCCCGGTCCATGACACAGACCGCCCTGGTGTGTTTGAGCGCATCTGCAATCTCAGTATAAGGGAAAGGTCTGAAGAGCCTCGGCTTGAGAAGGCCTGCCTTGATGCCCTTGTCCCTGAATTCGTCGATAACATCTTTCGTTGTGCCTGCTGCAGAGTTGAGGATCACGATTGCTATGTCAGCGTCCTCAAGACGGTAGGTCTCGAAGATGCCATATTTTCTGCCGCTCAGCTTTTCGAAGTCTTTTGCGACATCGAGCACCACGTCTTTTACCTTGGTCATAACCTCATGCTGCGCCCGCTTGTATTCGTGATACATATCAGTAAGAATGAGAGGACCATAGCTCTTTGGCTTCTGGATGTCCAGAAGCGGCAGGAAGTTCCTGAACGGGCCGACAAAATCCTTGACCTGCTGGTCCTCAAGATATTCCAGCCTTTCTATCGAATGGCTGATGATGAATCCGTCGAGACAGACCATGACCGGCAGCCTGATATCCATATGTTCTGCGATCCTGAAGGCCTGAATGGTGTTGTCATAAGCCTCCTGACCATTCTCTGACCAGAGCTGTATCCAGCCTGAGTCTCGCGCGCCCATGGCATCAGAGTGATCGCCATGGATATTCAGAGGCGCAGACAGGGCACGGTTTACAACCGGCATGACTATCGGCAGCCTGTCTCCAGATGCAATAAAGAGCATTTCCCACATCAGTGCAAGGCCCTGTGCCGATGTGGCAGTGATGACTCTGCCGCCTGCTGCTGCAGCGCCGATACAGGCTGACATGGAACTGTGTTCACTCTCGACAAGGATTGGTTCGGTATCCACCTTGCCGTCGGCAATATACGATGCGAATCTTTGCATCATATCTGTCTGGGGTGTGATAGGGTATATGCCGCAGACATCAGGATTTACCTGACGGAGCGCATTTGCGCAGGCTTCATTTCCGGTAACTGCAACCACCTTTGCCATCTAATTGCCCTCCTCTACCATGTCAATGGCCTTCTGGCCTTTTTTGCCAGGGCACTCCAGGGCGCAGATGCCGCATCCCTTGCAGTAGTCGTAATTAAATTCGCCCCTCTTGCCGTCCTTTACTATAACGGACATATCAGGGCAGTAGATCCAGCAGAAGAGACACTGTATGCAGTTCTCTTCTTTCCATATAGGTCTAAAGGCCCTCCAGGAACCTGTCTTGAATTTGGCTGCACTGCCTCCCTCAAGCACAACGGACCCTGGTGTCACATCTCTCCATCCTTTTGCTTTCATCCTTCTCTTACCTCCTCGTATCCTCTTCTGGTTGCCTCAAGGTTGCCATCTATGATCTTCTGTGAGAACTTCTTGCCGAAACTCATTCTGACATCGTCAAGAAGATGCTGCAGCGTTACCAGCCCGGTTACTTTGCAGACTGTTCCGAGCATGGGAGAATTCGGCATTGCCCTGCCAAAACAGTCGATCGCGATCTTTGTTGCATCGATGGTTACTACCCGCTGCTTAGGGCCTGCATTAATTTTGGCTCTTATATCCTTGGGGTCCTTTGTCGTGTTGATCACAAAGACGGTGTTTTCCTTTGTCCCTTCTGCAACATTGATGGTGTCAAGAAGTGTTGCGTCAACAACCGCTACCACATCAGGTTCGAGAACAGGACAGTGCATCCTCAGTTCCTGTGAAGCTATACGATTGTATGCTTTCAGGGGTGCTCCGGCACGCTCGGGTCCGTATTCAGGAAAGGCCTGCACATGCCTTCCGCCGCTGAGGCATGCATCTGCCAGTACCTTTGCTGCAGTTACTGTTCCCTGGCCGCCTCTTCCATGCCATCTGATCTCAACTGTTTCAGCCATAATTTCCTCCAGGAGTGATTTGGACCACCATTTTATAGTATTTAGTTTTGAATTTTCAATATACTCAGTCATTACAATAACTTATAGGTCTATTTGACGTTGCGGAACAAGCTGGTTTATAGTTAAACCGCTATGGTACAGAGCATGACAGGGTTCGGAAGCGCCGAACAGGGAGGATGCAGGGTAGAGATAAGGTCCCTGAACCAGAGGTTTCTTGATATCTACATAAAGTCCCCTTCATTTCTTAACCAGCATGAGATGACCTTCAGGAACGTCCTCAGAGAGCGTTTCAGCAGGGGAAAGTTTGACGTGAGCATTTCACTGTCTGGAGAGGCAACGGCAGGGCTCAAGCTTAACAGGGAGGTAGCAGGAAGGATATTCAATGCGCTCAGGTCCCTGCAGGAGGAGTTCGCGATTCCCGGACAGGTGGATATCAACAGCGTTGCTGATTTCCACGATATGTTCTTGGAGGCAGATGTCTCCTATGACATTGAAGAGATCAAACGCGTATTCGGGGAGGCGGTGGAAAACCTGCATGCCATGAGAAACAGGGAAGGACAACTGCTTGTCGGCGAGATCATCAGGCTTGTCGACATGCTCGGGGCCATCAACGATGAGATGAAGGTGCGGAGCGCCCAGGCGGCCCCTGAGGTGGCGGCAAGGCTGAAGGAAAGACTGAGGTCGCTTTTCGACGACCAGGAGATCGATCCTGCCAGAATGCATCAGGAAATAGCTCTTCTTGCGGGCAAGGCGGACATCACCGAGGAGCTCGCCAGATTCGACTGCCATATCCAGCAGTTCAAGGAAGTCCTCGGCAGTGATGGTATAATAGGAAGAAAACTGGATTTTCTGGTGCAGGAACTGAACCGCGAAGTGAACACCATGTCCTCGAAGTCGGCTGATTATGAGGTATCGAAGCTGGCAGTGGATATGAAGACAGAGATAGAAAAGATCAGGGAGCAGGTGCAGAACCTGCAGTAAAAAAAGGGTTCAAGGATTCGAAGGATACGACACTTGTACCCTCGACCCATCGAATTCTCGACTCCGATAAAGGTGAGGTCCTTATGAAAAAAGGTGATGTCAGTTCAGTATTGGTCAACATAGGCTTTGGAAATGTTGTTGCTGCGTCGAAGGTTGTTGCCGTCGTCACCCCGGGTTCGGCTCCCATGAAGCGCATGCGCGAGGAAGCGAAGAAAGACGGCAAACTGGTCGACGCGACCCAGGGAAGGCGTACACGGTCGATCATCATAACCGAAAGCGACCATATCATTCTCTCTGCGCTCCAGGCTGAAACGATCACCCAGCGGTTCCTCGAAGGTAAAGGCGTCAGTGACGAAGAGGAACAATAGGGACAAGGGCAGTCTCTTCATTGTGTCCGCCCCTTCCGGGGCAGGCAAGACCACTCTCTGCAAGAAGATCATAGAGACGCTGGACAACCTGCGGGCCTCTGTATCGGTTACCACGCGAAAACCAAGGACTGGGGAGGTTGACGGCGAGGATTATGCGTTTATCACGGACAAGAGATTCCGGCGCATGATCGATAAGGGTGAATTCGTGGAATGGGCCGAAGTGCACGGCAACCTGTACGGCACAGTAAAGAAGCGTCTTGAACAAATCATTGCCTCGGGGAACGACGTTATTCTCGATATCGACACCCAGGGCGCGCGTCAGATAAAGAAGACCTATGGCAACGGCGTCTTTATCTTTATCCTGCCTCCTTCCATGACAGAACTCAGGAACCGGCTGGAAAAAAGAATGAGCAACACCAGGGAGGATATGGAACGGCGCCTGAAACGCGCTGTTGAGGAAATTCGGGAGTATAAAATGTATGATTATGTTATAGTAAACGACTTGTTGAACAGCTCCCTCAGGAAGTTCGAGTCCATTATTCTGGCAGAACGGCAGCGGAGCACCAGGAAAGATTCAGCATGGATCGAGAAAAACATCATCAGGAGGTAGTAGCGTATGGATCTCATTTCCCTGCCGGTAGAGATTGATCATAAAAAGATCGACGGCAAATTCAGGCTCGTGCACATCGCCGCCCAGAGGGCAAAGGAGTTGTCGCTCGGCGGAAAAGCTAAGATTACGACCAAGTCGAAGAAAGTGACGACTATTGCACTTGAAGAGGCCATTCAGGACAAACTCGAGTACATTACCGGTGAAGAGGCCAGAATAGCCAAGGAAAAGGCAAGCAAGTATGACTACCGAAGACTTCTTGAGGAGAGCAGAAAGGTCGGCGCGGGTGAGGATCTGAGCGAGCTTGAAAAGGACCTGAAGGTCTATCTCCATGAAAAGGAGAACCTTGACAAGAAAGCATTTGAGGAACTCTTCGGCGGCAAAAAGGAACCTGAAGCTGAAGAGACTGAAGAATAGATCAGTACTCCTTGGCATATCCGGCGGTGTCGCGGCATACAAGGCCGCGGATCTCGTCAGAAGACTAAAGGATAACGGCGCCTCGGTCACGGTCATGATGACCGAGGCTGCCCAGCAGTTCATCACCCCCCTGTCACTCCAGGTAGCTTCCCAGAATACGGTCTATACTTCGATCTTCCAGGACCCCCTGACGCATGTCTCCCTGCCGGCGCAGGCTGACATCATGGTCATAGCACCTGCGACAGCCAATATCATTGCAAAACTGGCAAATGGCATTGCGGACGACATACTGTCAACGTCATTCATTGCATATCAGGGGCCTGTGGTGATCGCACCCTCCATGAACTGGAAGATGTATGAGCACCCGATATTCCAGGCGAATCTGAAGCGGTTACTGTCATTCGGGATACGGCAGGTAGGGCCGGAGACCGGTGCCCTTGCCTGTGGTGAGGAAGGCAGAGGAAGACTGGCAGAGGTGCAGGACATTGTGGATGCCGTAGGTGCTGCAGTTACACCGCAGGACCTCACGGGCCAGAGGATTCTCGTGACCGCCGGGCCGACACGTGAGTACCTTGACCCTGTCCGTTTTTTATCCAACCGGTCCTCGGGAAAGATGGGGTTCAGCATGGCAAAGGCTGCGTGGATGCGCGGCGCAGAGGTTGTGCTGGTCAGTGGACCGACGGCTTTGAAAAGTCCGCCGGGCGTGACCGTGAGACAGGTTGATACTGCTGCGCAGATGCTCAGCGCAGTGACGGAAGAGACAGGGAAAGATTTGTCTGTGCTCATTATGACAGCCGCAGTTGCTGATTTCAGGCCGGTTAGACAGGCCAGGACCAAGATAGAAAAGAGCCGTCTGAACACGCTTGCACTGGACCGGACGGAAGACATCATTGCCCGGGTATCATCTCGGACCAAGAGGCCGTTTATCATTGGGTTTGCTGCGGAGACGGGCGCACATCTTGAGCGTGCGAAGCAGAAGATGCAGCGAAAAAAAATGGACATGGTTGTGTTCAATGATGTTACGGAAGAGGGGGCCGGATTTGAGACGGACACGAACAAGGTTGTGCTCGTCGACAGGAAGGGCAAAACCGAAACAGGACTGAGGAGCAAGGATGAGATCGCGGACATAATCCTCGACCGTTACCTGGAAATCAAAACTTGACTTTATTCCCCTGTTTTGCTAAAAAAATGATAGCTTATGGCCGCCAAAGATATAGAAAAACTTAAAGAAAAGTTTGAAAAAGACCCAAATTCAAAGCTTTTTCTGCCTCTTGCCGAGGAGTACAGAAAAGAAGGAATGCTGGATGAGGCAGTAGAAGCCCTTCAGTCAGGTCTGGACAAGCATAAGTCGTATACCAGTGCCAGGGTACTGCTTGGCAAGATCTATGTCGAGAAGGGCATGCTGGATGAGGCACGGAAAGAGTTCGAGACCGTCATTGCTGCAGTGCCTGACAATCTGTTCGCTCACAAGAAACTTGCCGAGATATACCGCGATACGGGAGAAGCAGAGCTTGCGATAAAGGCATTCAGATCCATTCTGAAGCTCAATCCCATGGACGAGGAATCGCTGAACAGTCTCAAAGACCTGGAGTCGGTCGCTGTTTCCCGTTTGGCGGATGAGGGACAGGCAGCAGCCGCGGATGCCGGTGTTGGACTGAAGATGCCTGAAGAGCCTGCGGATGTATTGACGTACAACGAACAGATCAGCGATGAGGTCAGCGGCGAGGCTGCAGATGTGCAGGTTGAGCAGTCTGAAGAAGACCTGAATGCTTTTAAGGAATCGCTGTTCGGCAATAAAGGTCATGCCGATGAAGAGATTGAGGTGGAGACTGTTCAGGAAGAAGCAGTTGCAGAGCCAGTTCATGACCTGACTTTTGAGGACCTGGCCGAGGAGGTCAGCCAAGAGGACATTTCTGCACCTGCGGCTGCTGCAGCTGAATTCGAACAGGGTTTCTCTTTCGATGATGTTGCCGAAGAAGGTGCACAGGAAGAGGTCTCCGTAGAGGAGACGACTGCGGCGGAAGTCGCAGAGACGGCAGAGATCGGTGACTTCATGGAAGGTCTCACGGAGATGGAGACGGCGGCTCCGCAGCCTGGAGCTGCTGCTGAGGGCCTGGATGCTGCCGACAGGTTTGTTTCGGAAGGAAACTTTTCCGGGGCAATGGGGATATACCGGAAGCACCTCTCGCTGGATCCGAACAATAAGACGGTCCTTCAGAGGGTCGATGAACTGAGGACCCTTCTCAAGCTGATGGGAAAAGACAAGGAAGTGCTTATCGCTAAGCTGGACGCATTTCTGCAGGGGATTAACAAGAGGCGCGATGAATTTTTCGGACGTTCTTAAAGAGACGGTTGAAAAGGTTGACGGTGCGGTCTCGGCAATGATCATTGCCTCTGACGGCATACAGGTTGAAGAGTATGTTCAGGAGAAGCTGGTAGATCTTACGGGGCTCGGCGCCGAGGCGTCGGCGATGATCCGGGACATCAGCTGTGCAGCAGAAAATCTCAGGCTTGGTGAAGCGCGGGAATTTTCGATCATCTCGGACACTTGCGGCATCATTATGCGAAAAATAAATGATGAATATTACCTTGCTCTTGTCATAAAGCCGGAAGGCAATTATGGAAAAGGCCGCTACGTGCTCAAAACGGCCGTTCCCAAAATAGAGAACGAATTTTAACTGTTGCCGTTGCGGGGCACTGAACGTTCCATATCAGGAGAGCTCACACGATGAAAATCCTCGTCATTCACGGTCCCAATCTCAACCTTCTTGGTACCAGAGAACCCGATGTCTACGGTAATACGACGCTTGACGACATCAATCGCCGGATCGTCGTTCTCGCAAAGGAACTGGACATCGATGCGGAGGTATTCCAGTCAAACAGCGAGGGTGAGATTGTCGACGCCATCCAGAAAAGGACCTACGACGTGCTGATCATCAACCCCGCAGCCTACACGCATACCAGTGTTGCTATCCGCGACGCCATTGCAGCCGTCGGCAGGCCGGCGATCGAAGTCCACATATCCAACATTCATAAGAGAGAGGAGTTCAGGAGGATGTCCTATATATCCGGGGTCGTAACGGGCCAGATCAGCGGCCTTGGCGCTGAAGGGTATCTCCTTGCCGTCCGGGCAAGCCTGCAGATCCTGAACAGATGAGGCATATCCATGCAATAATCGGTTCCCTCACCTCTCGAGGGATCAACGGCATGCTTATTTCGCATATCCGTAATGTGCGGTATCTCACCGGTTTTACCGGCTCGTCTGCCTGTTTACTCATTACCGGCAGGGAAAGGATCTTTTTCACCGATCCACGCTACGAGGAGCAGGCGAAGCGTGAGGTCAGAGGCTTTGATATCGTCATCGAACGCAATGAACGGCCAAAGGAGATTCTGGAGCAGGCTAGGGCGGTCGGCGTCAAAACGCTCGGCTTCGAGTCGACCGTTTCCTATGCTTTTTATAAGGCTCTCCTCAGAAAAGGGATCAGGGTAAAGGGCATCACAAATCTGATTGAGGAGATGCGCAGGGTGAAGTCCGCTCTCGAGATCAAGGCGATAACCAAGGCGGTGGAACGGGCCGAAAAGGCGTTTCTTGAAGTGAAGCATTACATCAGGCCGGGCGTTCCGGAGCGGCATCTCGCCGTGCGTCTTGAGACAGCCCTGAAGAAACAGGGTTGCACGGTCATTCCCTTTGATATTATCGTTGCATCGGGAAAGAATTCCGCCATGCCCCACGCGCGGCCGTCTGATAACCGGATCAGGCCGGGAGATTTCGTCATGTTCGACTGGGCAGGAGAGGCCGGGGGGTATTTCTCGGACATGACGAGGACCTTCCTTATGAAAGGCGGCAGGGATCTCTCGAAAAAAATTGAGGTCTATACAGCGGTCCTGAATGCCAACGTGAGCGCTATCAGGTCTGTGCACCATGAAACTGCCGCCCGCATGGTTGACAAGACGGCAAGAGATGTTATAAAAAAGGCAGGGTACGGCGACTACTTCGGCCACGGAACCGGGCATGGCGTGGGACTTGATGTGCATGAACTTCCCCGTATTTCGCGGTTTGGGAGGGAGTCGATCAGATCGGGGATGGTCTTCACGGTTGAGCCGGGAATCTACCTGCCGGGGCTCGGCGGCGTCAGGATCGAGGATATGGTCCTTGTGGAAAGGCAGGGCTGCAGGACCATGACTTCCCTTCCAAAAAAATTAGAGCTGCTATAAAGAAAGTCCAGGAGGAAGAGGCAATTGTTTGCAACGAGCGATTTCAGAAAAGGGTTAAAGATCGAATTTAAGGGGGAACCCTGCGAGATCATAGATTTTCAGCATGTAAAGATGGGAAGGGGCGGCGCCAACGTCAAGACAAAGATGCGGAACCTCAAGACCGGAAGCGTGGTGGAAGAGACGATACGGTCCGGGGAAAAGTTCCCGCCTGCAGGGCTTGAGGAAAAGAAGATGCAATACCTCTATGCCCAGGGTGATGACTATATCTTCATGGACCAGGAAACCTACGAACAGCTTCCGCTGAGCGGAGCGCAACTCGGCAATGCAAAACTTTTTCTCAAGGAGAATATCGAGGTAAAGATACTCTACTATAAAGGAGAGCCGCTCAATGTGGAGCTGCCGACCTTCATAGAACTGGTCATTGCAAGGACCGATCCTTCCGGGTTCAAGGGCGATACCGCGTCAGGCGGCGGAAAGCCGGCCACGCTTGAGACCGGAGCTGTTGTACGGGTGCCGTTTCATCTGAACGAGGGGGATACCATCAAGGTAGATACGAGGACGTCTGAGTACATAGAAAGGGTAAAATAATGGAACTTGGGGACCTCAAAGAGATCATAGAACTGCTCAAGGAAACCGATATTACCGAACTGCAGGTCGAGAAGGACGGCACCAAGGTCAAGATCAAGAGAGAAAAATACCTGCAGCCTTTTGAGATATCTGCGCAGAAGCCTTCTGTCGTCCCGATCCAGGAGACATTGGTCAAGGAGATTGTTGCCGAGGACTCCGAGCAGCGTCTTATCACGATAACGTCCCCGATCGTCGGCACGTTCTACCGTTCACCTTCTCCCGAGGCAGCGTCTTTCATAGAGATCGGCCAGAGGGTGAGGAAGGGACAGGTGCTCTGCATCGTCGAAGCCATGAAACTCATGAACGAGATCGAAAGCGAGGCTGACGGTGTCGTGGTGAAGGCGCTGGTGGAAAACGGGCAGCCTGTCGAGTACGGTGAACCGCTCTTCCTTATCGATCCCGCATGAAGACCTTTAGGAAGGTCCTCATTGCCAACCGCGGCGAGATAGCGGTCAGGGTGATCCGCGCCTGCAAGGAGCTCGATATCAGGACCGTTGCGGTCTATTCGGACGCTGACCGGGAATCGCTCCACGTCAAGCTCGCTGATGAGTCAATCTGCGTCGGCCCGGCAAGTACGGCGCAGAGCTACAACAATATCCCAAGTATTCTCTCCGCAGCGGAGATAACCGACTCAGAGGCGATCCATCCCGGCTACGGTTTCCTGTCCGAAAACCCCCAGTTTGCAGAGGCGTGTCTCACCTCCGGCATAACCTTCATAGGGCCGTCTTCCGACTCGATCAGGCTTGGCGGCGACAAGGCAAAGGCCCGGCAGACCATGAAACGCAGGGGCGTGCCTGTTGTACCCGGCAGTGACGGACCGGTGGTGACCGAGGAGGCTGCGCTCAAAACCGCGAAAAAGATCGGGTTTCCGGTCATTATCAAGGCCTCTGCAGGCGGCGGAGGCCGCGGCATGAGGATCATCAGGGAAGAGGCAGAGCTCGAGAAGCTTTTTTTCATGGCGCAGAGAGAGGCCCTCACCGCCTTTGGGAACGGCGAACTCTACATGGAGAAATATATCACCGAGATGCGGCATATCGAGGTGCAGATCATTGCGGACATGAAGGGCAATATCCTGCATCTCGGCGAGCGGGACTGTTCCATCCAGCGGAGGCACCAGAAACTGGTCGAAGAATCTCCTTCACCCATTGCCTCGGAGAAGTTCAGGAAAAAGATCGGTGAGTATGCGGTCAAGGCCGCGAGGGCGTTAAAATACCGGAATGCCGGCACCGTCGAGTTCATCGTAGAGCCGGACGGCAACATCTATTTCATGGAAGTCAATACCAGGCTTCAGGTTGAACACCCGGTGACCGAATATGTCACGGGCATTGATATCGTGAAAGAACAGATCAGGATTGCCGCCGGGCTTCCTCTCGAGATAAAGCAACCCCAGGTAAAGTTCTTCGGCCATGCCATCGAGTGCAGGATCAATGCCGAGGACCCGGAACGGTTCATCCCATGTCCCGGAAAGATCACCTTTCTTGCGCTTCCCGGCGGTCCGGGCGTACGGGTCGATACCGCCGCATACAACGGCTGCGTGATACCCAGCCATTACGATTCTCTTATTGCCAAGCTCATTGTCCACGGAAGGGACAGAGAAGAAGCGATAGCCAGGATGAAGCGGGCACTGGACGAGTTCATTGTCGAAGGCATTAAGACAACCATACCGTTTCACAAAAAGGTCCTGAGCGACCCTGATTTTATCAAAGGTGATTTCAACACAGGGTTTGTCGAGAAGATGAACAACCCTCCTCAATTCCTTCAAAAGTAACAGGTTTTCGTATTTCATCAATGTACTTTAACGGCATCTGCTTTATCACGGACAGGACCTATTCGGCGCTGCCGCTCTCCGATATGGTGAAGCGCGTGCTCGATGCGGGCGTGACCTTTATACAGTATCGTGAAAAGGGAAAAACGCGGCGGGTGATCTGTGAAGAGGCGGCCGGGATTCGGGAACTCACCCGTTCGTATGACGCCGTGTTTGTCGTCAATGACCATGCCGACATTGCCCTTGCCGTTGAGGCCGACGGCGTGCATCTTGGCCAGGACGACCTTCCGCTGAAAGAGGCCAGAAAAATCATGGGCAAGCGTATCGTCGGCATTTCCACGCACAGCCTTGAGCAGGCCAAAGAGGCAGAAGCAGGGGGGGCTGATTACATAGGGTTCGGCCCCATTTTTCAGACAACGACCAAGGATGCGGGCGCTCCCAAGGGGATTGACATTCTCAAAACAATCAAACAGAATGTCAGTATTCCTGTTGTGGCCATCGGTGGTATAGGCATTGAAACCGTTTCGGAGGTCATGGCCGCAGGTGCTGATTGCGTTGCGGTCGCAACCGCGGTCTGCAGGGGTGATATCGCGGATAATGCGAGAACGTTCGTTCAGATTCTGCAAAATATCAGACGGAGGTAATATGAGAAAGATTGTTTTGCTGCTTTTCTGTTTTGTCATTGCG